>RCUK01000228.1_pt1 | contig 61985 bp, 60 predicted proteins | sample 2166381 | NCBI WGS metagenome assembly RCUK01 (sample SAMN09932809, study PRJNA488358) | compost metagenome | isolation source: compost soil in an enriched community | place: Germany: Experimental Botanical Garden | reverse complement strand
CGAAAGACAAGATCTACATGGGTCCTGAGCGTAAATCGATGATCATCCGCGAGGAAGAGCGCCGCAATACGGCTTACCATGAGTCCGGTCACGCCGTCGTCGCCAAGCTGCTGCCGAAGGCCGATCCCGTGCATAAAGTCACGATCATGCCGCGCGGCTGGGCCCTGGGCCTGACATGGCAGCTGCCGGAACACGACAACTTGTCCGCCTACAAGGACAAGATGCTGGAAGAAATTTCCATCCTGTTCGGTGGCCGTATCGCCGAAGAGATTTTCGTGGGACAAATGTCCACCGGCGCGTCGAACGACTTCTCGCGTGCCACCAAGCTGGCCCGCTCCATGGTGACCCGCTTCGGCATGTCCGACAGCATGGGCGTGATGGTCTACGAAGACAGCGAAAACGAAGGTTTCTTCGGTGGCGCCACCAAGACGATCTCGGAAGCGACCCAGCAAAAGGTCGACGCTGAAATCCGCAACATTCTCGACAAGCAATATGCTTTGGCGCGTACCTTGCTGGAAAGCAACCGCGACAAGGTCGAAATGATGACCAAAGCTTTGCTGGAATGGGAAACCATTGATGCAGAGCAAATCAATGACATCATGGCCGGCCTGGAGCCGCGTCCACCGAAAGTCATTCCGCCACGCCGCAATGCGGGCGACAGCGGCACGGGCGGCATCTCGCCAAACGTGACGGCGCCAGCCTGATAAGGGCCGCCCCGACCGGCGGCGCGTAAGGGTATGGCAAGAACGAGGGTAAGGAGCAATCCTTGCCCTTTTTCGTTGCCGCAGCAGTTTTTTCCTGACGACTACAAAGATTCACATGCGACACTATTTGCAATTCGGCCGTTTCGGCTTCAACCTGCAGGGCACGCAGGCGCTGGTGATGGGCATCCTGAACATCACGCCCGATTCGTTTTCCGATGCGGGCCAGTACGAGCACCTGGAGTTTGCCATCTCGCGCGCCGAGCAGATGATTGTTGACGGCGTCGACATCATCGATATCGGCGGCGAATCGAGCCGCCCCGGCGCGCCACCGCTGCCGCTGCAGGACGAGCTTGCGCGCGTCATGCCGGTGCTGTACGCCTTGCGCGACTGCGGCAAGCCCCTGTCCGTTGACACGTATAAGCCCGAAGTGATGCGCGAAGCCATCCTGGCGGGCGCCGACATGATCAACGACATCAACGGTTTCCGCGCGCCGGGCGCCATCGAGGCCGTGCGGGACAGCGACTGCGCGCTGTGCATCATGCACATGCAAAGCGTGCCGGAAACCATGCAGGACCAGCCGCAGTACGAGGACGTGGTGCGCGAAGTGATTGCCTTCCTGCGCGAGCGCATCGATACGATGACGGCGGCCGGCATCGCCCGCGAACGCCTGTGCGTCGATCCCGGTTTTGGCTTTGGCAAGACGGTGGAACAGAACTATGCCTTGCTGCGCGCCACGCGCCAGTTGCGCAGCGAACTGAACCTGCCTGTGCTGGCCGGGCTGTCGCGCAAGTCGATGATCGGCGCCGTGACGGGACGTCCCGTCGAGCAGCGCCTGGCCGGCAGCGTGGCCGGCGCGCTGGCTGCGGTAGCGCAAGGTGCGGAAATCATCCGTGTGCATGATGTCGCGGAAACCGTCGATGCACTGAAGGTCTGGCGCATGGCGCACTGAGCCTGTAAGATTTATTATAAACAACAAAAAGAGAAAACTATGACGCGTAAATATTTTGGCACCGATGGCATCCGCGGTCTGGTGGGCACGGCTCCGATCACCCCCGATTTCGTCATGCGCCTCGGTTATGCTGCCGGCAAGGTGCTGGCCAAGTCGCAAGGCGGCAAGGCGCGCCCGACTGTGCTGATCGGCAAGGACACGCGCATTTCCGGCTACATGCTGGAAGCGGCGCTGGAAGCGGGCCTGTCGGCCGCCGGCGTGGACGTGATGCTGGCCGGGCCCATGCCGACCCCGGCGATTGCCTACCTGACGCGGGCGCTACGCCTGGCGGCCGGTGTCGTCATTTCCGCCTCGCACAATCCGTACCATGACAATGGCATCAAGTTCTTTTCCGGCCAGGGCACCAAGCTGCCCGACAGCGTGGAACTGGAAATCGAGGCGGCGCTCGACGAACCCATGGCTTGCGTGCCATCGGACAAGCTGGGCCGCGCCAAGCGCCTGGACGATGCTCAGGGCCGCTACATCGAATTTTGTAAGAGCACCTTCCCGAACGAGCTGGACTTGCGCGGCCTGAAGATCGTCGTCGATTGCGCGCACGGCGCCGCCTACCATATCGCGCCGCACGTGTTCCATGAGCTGGGTGCGGAAGTCATCGCCATCGGCAACAAGCCCGACGGCTTCAATATCAATGCGGGCTTCGGCGCCACGGCGACCAAGGCCATGGCCGAAGCCGTCGTCGAGCACGGCGCGGACCTGGGCATCGCGCTCGATGGCGACGCCGACCGCCTGATCATGTGCGACGCCACGGGCCGTATGTACAACGGCGACGAGTTGTTGTACGTCATGGTCAAGGACCGCCTGGCGACGGGGCCCGTGGCCGGTGCCGTCGGCACGCTGATGACGAATATGGCGCTGGAAGTGCTGTTCAAGCAGCAGGGCATCGGCTTTGCGCGCGCCAAAGTGGGCGACCGCTACGTGCTGGAAGTCATGAGGGAGAAGGGCTGGATACTGGGCGGCGAGGGCTCGGGCCATTTGCTGTGCCTGGATCGCCACACGACGGGCGACGGCATCGTCTCCGCGCTGCAAGTGTTGTCCGCGCTCAAGCGCAGCGGCCAGAGCCTGCAGCAATGCCTGGCCGAACTGGTGCTGTTCCCGCAAACCCTGATCAACCTGCGCGTGGCGCCCGGTTTCGACTGGCAGAAAAATGCCGCCATGGTGGCCGAGAAAGAACTGGTCGAGGCCGAACTGGGCGACACGGGCCGCGTGCTGATCCGCGCTTCGGGCACGGAACCGCTGATCCGCGTGATGGTGGAAGCGAAGGACAAGGAAAAGGCCGAGAGCATGGCGCGCCGCATCGCCGATAAAGTTGGCGCTTAAGGGACAGGCACGGGGCAGCGCCGATAGTTATTTCCATCTAATTCGTCTATGGCAATTGACGAAATTGGGTGGGGGCGTTATTATCTTGTCTTCGGAGTGTGGCGCAGCCCGGTAGCGCACCTGGTTTGGGACCAGGGGGTCCAAGGTTCGAATCCTTGTACTCCGACCAAAGTCATAAGCGGGCTGTCAGAAATGACAGCCCGTTTTCTATTCCGCGCTGGCATTTCATCGCTGGCGCGCATGGATTAAAATACTGCACCTTTCCGCCCATCGTTCAACGGATAGGACAACGGTCTTCTAAACCGTGAATGGGGGTTCGATTCCCTCTGGGCGGACCAGCTCATGCTGGTCATGCATGCGACAGCCTGTCGCACTGCCATCACTCTTCATCTCTTCATCGCTGGCCTGCAAACCGTGTCACGGCTGCGCAAACAGCACCACGCTCAGCAAATACAACAGCGGCGCCGCGCACAGCAGCACCGAGCATGCCGAAATGATTTTCCTGTTGGCCAGTCGTGCCAGGCGCAGCCGTTCCCGCACGGGCAGGTGCTGGCGGATCACGCTGCGCGCGCGTGGCTGAAACGGTTGTTCATGCATGAGTACTCCCTCGTCGGTCAGCAGTGGATGCCGTCGAGCATAGCGAGGGGCGTCTAAATATGGTGTAAAAAGCGTGACTTTCGCCGCAAGCGCGGCGTAAACAGGCTGCTGGCGTTGAGGGCGGCAGCGGGCGCCGGTGCGCCGCTGCCGCAGATGAGGCTTACTTTCCCTGGCGACGGCGTGCCATAAAGCCCAGAAGGCCCAAGCCGGCGAGCAGCATGGCATAAGTTCCAGGTTCCGGCACGGGGGAAATGAAGGCCCGGTAGTTGCTCAGATCCTTGGGCAGGCCCGAGATCGTGAAGGTGGTGCCGGCAGCCACGGGAGCGGCCCAGTGGAACACCAGTTCGCCCTGGCCGAAGTGGATGGCCAGGTAATCATAGGCGGCCGCACTCGTATACGAATTGACGCCGCCGCTCACGTCTGCCGTGGTGCCGGCAGTGCAGCCCGCAGTGGCGCTTTCGCAAAACGACACGGCGGTGCCCAGGCTGGTACCGAACACGCCATTGATATAACCCTGGATGTCCGAGGGATCCTGTGGCACGAGATTATCGTCATAATATTTCACCTGCAGTGCTGGCGATGGCGAATAAGTGACGGTGCTACCGGCGATGACGAAACCGCTGGCCGGGCCCACATCCACCCAAGTGGCGGCTTGGGCCGCACTTGCCAGTACGGTCATTGCGGCCAGCATGGATGCCCTGATGGCAATGCTCTTTATGCTTTTCATGAAAATCCCCTTGTGCTTGAGACAGTCGCTTCATAGTGTTGGGAGGCGTCCCTGCATACCGGGGAAGTCATCCCATTGCCCGTTTTTAGCTGCTTTTAGTTCTTTCCTGCACGTAGCGAGTACGCAAATGCAAGCTTACTCTTGATATAAATTAATACAATTTAAATAATACTATTGGTTTTGTTGACAACATCGCATACGGCTATGTCCGCTTGTGTTAACGAAAGACAACATGACGTCAGGAAATGGCGTGACAAGACGCGCCAGCTTGTGCTAGCGGCGTCTCGGTTTTTTTGTGGGAGGTGAGGGGAGGCGGGTGCTTCAGTCGTTGTTGTTGCTGACGCCAAACAGGCGATCCTTGGCGTTGAGCAGCTTTTGTACCTTGGCGCCCATTTTCATCAGCTGCGCCATCGATTCGGGCGACAGGCGCTGCAAGTCGTCGAACCAGGTATTGGCCAGGTCGACCAGTTCATACATTTCGCGCATGCGTTCCTGCGCATATTGATCCACGGGTTCCGTTGCCGGCGCCAGCAGCGATTCGCGCAGCACCGTCAGGGTAGGTGCCACTTCGCGGCGGCGGCGCTCGGCGGCCACCACGCGGAAGATTTGCCACACATCGCCCAGCGAGGAAAAATACTCGCGCCGGTCGCCAGGGATGCGCGACTGGCGGATCAAGCCCCAGCCCTGCAGTTCCTTGAGGCCGATGCTCACGTTCGAGCGTGAAAAACTCAGGTGCTCCGCGATTTCATCCGCGTGCAAAGGGTGCTCCGCGACAAATAACAAGGCGTACACTTGTCCCACGGTACGGTTAAAGCCCCAGCGGCTGCCCATCTCGCCGAAATGGCTGACGAAGGTCAGGATCAGCGGCGTCATTTGGATATGTTGAGTTTTCATAATTATCTGAATTTTTTCACGCCATACTGGTGGGGTCAATTGATATATGTCATGTTTCGCAGTATTATACAAAATATCGAATTTACAGAAAATTCTGAAAACTCAAGAAGTATAGAAGATGCCGACCACGCCCTTGTCCTTGCCCCGCTTTATTCTTCCCCGTCTCCCCAGCCTGGCGCAAGGCGGCGCCGCCTTGCTGTGGCTGCCGCAAGCGGCCTTGCTGGCCTGGGCCGTGCAAGCCATGCAGGGCGGTGCACCCTGGCGCGCGGCCCTGCTGCCGGCCGCTGGCGTGTTGCTGCTGGGCGTGCTGCGCGCCGGCTGCGAAGCGTGGGGCGCGCGGCGCATGTATGCGGCGGCGCGCGCACACCTGTCCACCTTGCGCGCGCAAGTGGCGCAGGCGCTGGCGCAGCGTTCGCCGCTGGACCGCCAGCGGGCCCAGTCGGGCCAGGCGGCCAGCGTCATCGCCGAGCAGGCCGAAGCCATCGTGCCGTATCTGGTGCGCTACAAACCCGCGCGCTGGAAAGTGATGCTCGTGCCGCTCGTGATCCTCGCCGTGGTGACGCCGCTGTCGTGGATCGCCGCCTTGATCCTGCTCATCGCGGCCCCCTTGATTCCCGTCTTCATGGCGCTCGTCGGCATGGGTGCGCAAGCGGCCAGCCGCGCGCAGATGGTGGAAATGGGCAGCATGAATGCCTTCCTGCTGGACCGCCTGCGCGGCCTGGCCACCTTGCGCGCGCTCGACGCCGTCGACGCCACGGCCGAACGGCTCGATGCCTCGTCGCAATCCGTACGCCGGCGCACGATGGTGGTGCTGCGCATCGCCTTTTTGTCGTCGGCCGTGCTGGAACTGTTTTCCGCGCTCGGCGTGGCCATGGTGGCGGCCTTCATCGGTTTCTCTCTGCTGGGCAGCATCAATTTCGGCACCTGGGGCCGCGAACTGAGCCTGGGGCAGGGCTTGTTCATCCTGCTGCTGGCCCCCGCGTTCTTCGAACCGCTGCGCGAACTGGCCGCCGTCTGGCACGACAAGGCGGCCGGCGAAGCGGGCCTGGCCGGTTTGCACGACCTGGCGGCCGATGGCGTGCCCCTGCCTGGCGCCAGCGTGGAAGTCGCGACCGTTTCCGCCGCCGCCATGGCCGTGGCGGCGGCGCCCGCCGTGGAACTCCGGCAACTGCGCTTTGCCCATCCCGGCGAGGCGCCCGTGTTTGACGGCTTCGACCTGACCGTGCGCGCCGGCGAACACGTGGCCCTGCTGGGCGCCAGCGGCGCCGGCAAGACCACCTTGCTGTCCCTGCTGGCCGGCTTGCTGCCCGCCAGCGGCGGCGACATCCGCATCGGCGGCGTGCGCCTGATCGACAGCACCGTCAATACCTTGCGCCAGCGCATGGCGTGGATGGGCCAGCGTCCGCACGTGTTTGCCGCATCCGTCAGCCAGAACGTGACCCTGGGCCGCGTGGGGGCGAACGCCGCGCAAGTGACGCAGGCGCTGCACCTGGCCGACCTGGCCAAGGTGGCGCAGGCGCAGCCGGCCGTCATGCTCAGCGATGGCGGCCAGGGCTTGTCCGGCGGCGAAGCCGTGCGCCTGGCCCTGGCCCGCGTGGCCCTGCATCCGCATGCGGATTTGCTGCTGGTCGATGAACCGACGGCCCACCTGGACAGCGAAACGGCGGCGCGCGTGACGGACGCCCTGCTGGCACTGGCGAAGGGCAAGACGATGATCGTCGCCACGCACGACCCCGTGCTGGCGGGCCGACTGCAGCGCACGGTGCAGGTCGCTGCGCATGCCCAAGTGCAGGAGTTGCGCGCATGAAAAACTCACTTGGCTTGAACCCCGTCCTGCGGCAATTGCTGCTGGCCCAGCCCCGCAAGCTGATCGTGGGCGCCTTGCTGGCGGCCCTGACGGCGGTGGCCGGCATGGCCTTGCTGGGCTTGTCCGGCTGGTTTATCACGGCCACCTCGATTGCCGGCCTGCACGCCTCGACGGCCATCGTCTTCGACGTCTTCGGCCCGTCGGCCGGCATCCGCCTGCTGGCCATCGGCCGCACGGGTTCGCGTTATGCGGAGCGGCTCGTCACGCACGATGCCACGTTCGCCGCGCTGGCCAGCATCCGCGTGCGCCTGTTCCGTGGCTGGTCGCGTCCGGAAGCGGCCAGCCGCTTGCTGCGCCAGCCCGCCAAGCTGCTGTTCCGCCTGACGGCCGATATCGACGCGCTCGAATCGCTGTACTTGCGCCTGCTCGTGCCCGCCTTCACGGCCCTGTGCGCGGCCTTGCTGGCCGGGGTGGCGCTGGGCGTCATGCAGTGGCAGCTGGGCCTGGGCCTGGCCGTGTGGCTGCTGGCCGCCGGTGGCGGCATCAGTTGGCTTGTGGCGCGTGGCGCCCGCCGTCCCGCCATCGTGCGTTCGCGCGCCATCGAAAAACTGCGTTCCGGCACCATCGACCTGGTGGCGGGCCAGACGGACCTCGTGATGGCGGGCCGCATCGACGCCCACTGCGCGGCGCTGCGGCAGATCGACCGCTCGCTGGCGCAAGCCGATTTTGCCCTGCTGCGCCTCGAAACGGCGGCGGGCGCCGCATATGGCGTGGCCGGCAGCGCAACTCTGGCTGGCGTGCTGCTGGCCGTGGCCGCGCTGGTGGAACAGCAAACGATGAGTTTGCCGCTGGCGGCCCTGGCCTTGCTGATCGCCCTGACGGCCGTGGAACCATTTGCCGGACTGCGCCGCGGCGCGCTGGAAGCGGGGCGCATGCTGCTGGCCGTACGGCGTCTGGCGCCGCGCCTCGATGGAGAATATGTGCCTGCGCCGCCTGTCGACGCCGCACCGGGCTTGCGCCTGGAACACGTCAGCGCCGCGCATGCGGGCAGCAATAATGCCATCTTGCATGACGTATCGCTGCACATCGCGGATGGCGAGCGCGTCGCCTTGATCGGCCCCAGCGGCGCGGGCAAGTCCACCTTGCTGGCCATCGCCGCGCGCGAACTGGCGCCCTTATCGGGCACGGTGGCCGCGCCGCGCGCCTGCCTGTTTACGCAGAAGACGGAATTGTTCCAGGACAGCTTGCGCGACAACCTGCGCCTGGCCGACCCGTCCGCCAGCGATGCACAGCTGTGGGAAGCGCTGCAATCGGCCGGCCTGGACGACGAGGTGCGCGCGTTTGCGGGCGGCCTCGACACCATGCTGGGCGAGGGCGGCCTGGGCTTGTCGGGCGGCCAGGCGCGGCGATTGGCGCTGGCGCGGCTGTTCCTGCATGAATCGACCTTGTGGCTGCTGGACGAAGCGACGGAAGCGCTCAATGCGCAGACGGCGATTGACGTCTTGCAGCGCCTGCGCGCCCGCAGCGCAGGGCGCAGCTTGCTGATCGCAACCCACTTGCGGCGCGAAGCGGCGCTGGCGGACCGGCTGGTCAGCCTGCGCGATGGCCGTATCGTGGGCGATGCACGCCGTGGCACGGATGCCTTCGAGACTGCTCTGGCGGGCTTGCGGGGGGACTGACGGGCAACCGGTCAGTATTGGAAAGGTAGCAAGTTTACACACAGTAGGGTAACACCAAGGAAATCATATGGACTTCGATATTGTCGCTTTATCCAGACTGCAGTTCGCGCTGACAGCTCTGTACCACTTTATATTTGTTCCGCTGACGATAGGCCTGTCAGTGCTGCTCGCCATCATGGAGACGGTCTACGTGATGACGAACCGTCCCATCTGGCGCGACATGACCAAGTTCTGGGGTGTCTTGTTCGGCATCAACTTCGCCATGGGCGTGGCGACGGGCGTCGTCATGGAATTCCAGTTCGGCATGAACTGGAGCTATTACAGCCATTATGTGGGCGACATTTTCGGCGCGCCGCTGGCCATCGAGGGCTTGATGGCTTTCTTCCTGGAAGCGACCTTCGTCGGCCTGTTCTTCTTCGGCTGGGACAAGCTGTCGAAGCGGGGCCATCTGGTCACGACCTGGCTGGTGGCCATCGGCTCGAACTTCTCGGCCCTGTGGATCCTGATCGCCAACGGCTGGATGCAAAATCCCGTCGGCGCGGCCTTCAATCCGCAGACCATGCGCATGGAAGTGACGGATTTCGGCGCCGTGCTGACGAACCCGGTAGCGCAGGCGAAATTCGTGCACACGGTGTCGGCCGGTTACACGGCAGCATCGATTTTCGTGCTCGGTATTTCCGCCTGGTATCTGCTGAAGGGCCGCCACGTGCAGCTGGCCAAGCGCTCGATGACGGTGGCCGCCTCGTTCGGCCTGGCCGCAACCTTGTCGGTGGTGGTGCTCGGCGATGAAAGCGGCTACCTGTCGTCGGAACACCAGAAGATGAAACTGGCCGCGATCGAGGCCATGTGGACGACGGAGCCGGCCCCGGCCGCCTTTACGGCCATCGGCTTCCCCGATGCGAAAGCGCGCGAGACGCATTACGCCGTGCACATCCCGATGGTGATGGGCTTGATCGGCACGCGTTCGCTGACGACGGAAATTCCCGGCATCGAGCAACTGGTCGACCGTGGCGAACTGCTGATCCAGGATGGCATCAAGGCGTATGACGCGTTGCAAACCATCCGCAGCGTGGCGCCGGGCAGCCCCGTGCCGCAGGACGCGAAGGACGTGTTTGAATCGAAAGGGCAGTCCATGGGCTATGCCTTGCTGCTGAAACGCTATGTCGACGACCCGCGCCAGGCCACGCCCGAGCAGATCCGCAAGGCCGCGCTCGATACCGTGCCGCCCGTGGGGCCATTGTTCTGGTCCTTCCGCGTGATGGTGGGCCTGGGCATGTTCTTTATCCTGTTGACCGGCACGTTCTTCGTGCTGTCGACGCGCCGTACGCTGGACAAGCACCGCTGGCTGCTGAAGCTGGCAGTGTTCGCCATCCCGCTGCCGTGGGTGGCCATTGAGGCGGGCTGGATCGTGGCTGAAGTGGGCCGCCAGCCGTGGGTCATCGAAGGCGTGCTGCCGACGGCCGTGGCCGTCTCTAATCTGGGCGCGACGACCTTGCTCATCACCATTGCCGGCTTTGCCGCCATCTATACCGTGCTGTTGATTATCGAAATGAAGCTCATGCTCAAGGCCATCCGCAAGGGGCCGGAAGAGACGGCGCCGGCCCCCGTGCCAGCGGCCGCAGCCATTCATACTCAACGCGCCTGAGGAGGACCAGACCATGATTTTGCATGAAATGATTTCTTATGAAACCCTGCGCCTGATATGGTGGCTGCTGATCGGCATCTTGCTGGTGGGCTTTGCCATCACGGACGGCTTCGACCTGGGCACGGGCATCTTGCTGCCGTTCGCCGGCAAGACGGACCTCGAGCGCAGAGTCATCATCAACAGTATCGGCCCCGTGTGGGAAGGCAACCAAGTGTGGCTGATCCTCGGCGGCGGCGCCATCTTTGCCGCCTGGCCGCAGCTGTACGCCGTTTCGTTCTCGGGCTTTTACCTGGCCATGTTCGTCATCCTCGTGGCGCTGATCGTGCGTCCCGTGGCGTTCAAATTCCGCAGCAAGCGCGAAGATCCGCGCTGGCGCGCCCGCTGGGATGCGGCCCTGTTCGTGGGCGGCTTCGTGCCGGCCCTGATCAGCGGCGTGGCGATTGGCAACGTGCTGCAAGGCGTGCCGTTCCGTTTCTCGTCGGACATGCACATCTTCTATGACGGCACTTTCTTTGCGCTGCTCAATCCGTTCGCCTTGCTGTGCGGCCTCGTCTCGGTCGCCATGCTGGTTATGCACGGCGCCACCTGGCTGCAAGTGAAAACGGATGGCGCCGTGGCAGAACGCTCGCGCCGCTACGGCAGCGTGGCGGCAATCGCCACCGTCGTGCTGTATGCGCTGGCCGGCGCGGCCCTGTGGCTGTGGGTCGATGGCTACCGCATCACCAGCGCCGTCGTCGTCGACGGTCCGTCGAACCCGATGCTGAAAACGGCGCAAGTGCATGTGGGCGCCTGGTTCCTCAACTTTGCCGCCCATCCATGGACCTGGATCGCCCCTGCGCTGGGCTTGCTTGGCCCCTTGCTGGCGTTCGCCTTGCTGCGCGCGCGCCGCGAAGTGCCCGCCTTGCTTGCCAGCGCGGCCGGCATCGCCGGTATCATCCTCAGCGTGGGCGCGGCCATGTTCCCGTTCATCCTGCCATCGTCGATCGACCCGCGCGCCAGCCTGACGGTGTGGGATTCCTCGTCCAGCCACATGACCCTGTTCATCATGCTGGTCGTCACGGCCGTCTTCATTCCCCTCATCGTGGCGTACACGACGTGGGTGTATAAAGTGCTGTGGGGTAAGGTTGATGCAAAAGCCATCAACGACGACAGCGGTCACGCCTACTAAGAATTTACGAAAGGAATTAACTATGTGGTATTTCGCCTGGATACTGGGTCTGCCGCTGGCGGCGACCTTCGCCGTACTCAATGCGATGTGGTATGAAATCGCCGATGGCGACACGACGCCCGAGCAGTACCGCGACTAGATCTACTGGCCGCAGTACGGACTGAACAGCCCCGCCCGGCACAATGCCCGGCGGGCTTTTTGCTTGCTACAGCAAGATGAATTCGCCACGGATGCGCAGTTTCATGCCGCGCGGCGCGTCGGCACCGGCCGCCACGGCCCAGGCGGTAATCCAGCGTGCACAGCGTTCGCGCGCCGCCGCATCGGCCAGCGCCTCGTTCAGCCGCCGCAGGCGCGCATCGGCACGGTCGATGCGCTGGGCCAGGTACAGGCGCTGGTCCATGGGATCCGTCTTTTTGCTGTAATGCTGCATGGCTTCCTCTTTCCGCGTGGTAACAAATCAGGTGATGGCATAGCCATCTACGCACGGGAGCGTCATTTGGATGTGGTGCAGGCATAAAAAAAGGCTCTGTCATCGGCAACTAGGGGAAATACCGGAATTTTCCTGTGGTTGTGCTGTCTGACTCTGCATACTCACCACGTAGGGAGCAGATCATGCAGCCAGCCGAATGGATCACCTTGATTGCGCAGTTTGCTCAGTTGAGCCAGCGCCAGCGGCAGGCAGGCATTGCCCTGCTGCGTGGCAGCGCGCCACACGACGCGACCGTCGCACTGCTGGAAAATGTGGCGCAGCCGCGATTGGCCTGTCCCGCCTGCCATTCAGACCACTTGCACCGACATGGTCACGCGCACGGCTTGCAGCGCTACCGCTGCGTGCCCTGCGGACGCACCTTCAATGCGCTCACCGGCACGCCGCTGGCCCGCTTGCGCCATAAATCGTTGTGGCTCGCCTATGCCGATTGCCTGCTGGCATCGGATTCCGTGCGCAAGGCGGCCAGTCAGTTAGGAGTGCACCGCAACACCACGTTTCGCTGGCGCCACCGGTTTTTATCGCTGGCAAAGACGGACCGGCCGCATGGACTGCACGGCATCGCCGAGGCCGACGAGTTATATCTGCTGGAATCGGAAAAGGGAGCGCGGCAGATGACGCGTCCGGCGCGCCGCCGTGGCGGTCATGCCCGCCAGCGCGGCATATCGAATGAACAGGTCTGCATCTTGGTGGCGCGCGACCGTACGGGCCAGACCCTCGATTTCGTCACGGGCAAAGGGGCGCTGACGAAGGCGCAGCTGCATCTGTGTTTGTTGCCCGTCATCGACAAGGATGTCTTGCTGGTGACCGATGGTCATGCGGCCTACCGGGCTTTTGCTCGGGAAGCTCTTATCAGCCACCAGGCCGCCAACTTGCGCGCCGGCATCCGGGTGCAGGGCGCCGCCCACGTGCAGAACGTCAACGCCTATCACAGCCGCCTGCGGCAATGGCTTGGTCCGTTTCATGGCGTGGCGACGCGTTACCTGCCGAACTATCTCGGATGGCGCTGGATACTCGACGCCAGGCGCATCCGCTCCCCTGAAACGCTGTTGAAAGCAACTTTGGGCGCATTCCCCCATCTGACGGTGACATAGCCTGAAAAAAACACCATGGCGGTGGCTTTGCGAGCTTGCAATGGTGGCGTCGTCGGCTTACGCGCTGCGCGCTAAGCCGACCTACGGGCTGGCGGACGGGTTGCTGGCGGTGGGGAGGTAGGTCGGATTAGCGGGGCCACCGAGGCGCGCAAGCGCGTAATCCGACAATATTGTTGACCGCGACGGCGGTGTCGTCGGCTTACGCCCTGCGGGCTAAGCCGGCCTACCGGCAGGTGGCTTGCTCGGCGGTTTAGGCACGGCAATGGCGATCGGGTCGCTGGCCGGAAAACTTTCCTTCAACGCTTCATCGAGCACTTCCTCGGCGTGGCTTTCGCTGGCCGGGGTGGGGGAATCGCGCTCAGGCGGCGGGGTGGGTGCTGTCGCGGCGTTGGTGCTCGAATGCATGATAATCTCCTCGCGGTGGTGCGCCATGCTGCCGAGGTGGCCGTGGCGCGTGCTGCTGTTTCCAGCCTAGCACATCGCGCAGGAATGGCGCGCCGGATGCGCCTGCCGAAGGAGAAGAGGGCGGCGTCTGCTACACTGCGCTCCACTTTTATCGACGGAACCGCCATGACCTCCCTTTCCCTGCCATATCGCGCTACCGCACTTGACGCCTGTGCCTGGCTGGCGCAACAGACGGGCACGCCGTGGACCCTGGCGCGTCTGCTGGAGCAGGGCGGCTTGCCGTACGTCTGGCTCGATTACAGTGTAGCGTGGGCCGAGCTGTTCCATGACGGCGTGACGCGCTATGCGGCGCCCGTCGTGTTCATCGGCGACAAGCAGCACCTGGCTTCGGGCGCCGATGACGTGTGGCTGCGTTTTACGCGCGATTCAAGCAACATCGCCATCGAACTGAAGGCGCCGGGACTGCGCGTGCCGCTGGACGGCTTGCATTTCCAGGAGCGCGATCTGTTGCGTTTGCTCAAGGACTTGCAGCACCCGCAGCCGGCCGAAGCGGAAGCGGAGAAGGCGCCCGTCGTTCTGCCCAGCGCCCTGAAGGGCCTTGGGCGCGAGCAGATTCTGATCGCCTTTGCCGGTGTGGGCAAGGTCGACCTGGAGCAGGGGCTGGCCAGTGGCGTGGGTATCTTTGGCGACGATGGCGCGCGTGTGCGCAAGAATTCGCGCGGCGGCAAGAATAGCCACCTGTGGCATCCGGTGACCCTGGCATTCGGCTTGCACGACGTGCACCGCGTACCGATGGCGCATTTGAAAAAGGCGTTCGCCACGCAACCGTTGCTGCGCGATTGGAAGGCGGACTGGCTGGAATCGCTGCGCCTGCTGGGCGAGTAGGTCTACAGCTCGATCGGTGCGACTTCCGTGCCGATATCGGGCGCCGCGTAATGCATGCTGAAATACACGAAGGCCCCGATATTGATGGCGACCGTGAGCCAGAACAGTACGCGGAACGAGCGCTTGCTGGATTTGTGGCGCAGCCATTGCTGGGCCAGTACGGCGCCGGGCCAGCCGCACAATAAGCCCAGCAGCAGCAAGGTGCGCTCCGACGTGCGCCAGCGGCCCTCTTTGGCGGCCGACTTGTCGATCGCATAGGCAACGAAGCAGCTCAGGCTCAGCACGCCATACACGAGGGCCACCAGGGCGGGGATGTGGAAAAAGAACGTAGCCAGTAAATACAGAACGACAAAGAACAGGATGACAAGGTAGGGCATAGGATGTGTTTGCTTGAGCGAAGGGCGTGAGTATCCCACAAGGGGCGCCATGCCGCAGCCTAAAACAGACAGCCTTGCGCCGTATCTATTTGAACAGCGCGGCGCCGGGCATGGCCCGTCTTCAGCGCTTCGCGGTCGCTGGACAGGGAAATGCCTTCCAGCGCCAACAAGGTTTCCTTCGCATGCAGGCCGCCCGCAAAGCCCGTCAGTTCGCCCGTGGCGCCGATGACACGGTGGCAGGGGGCGATGATGGAGATGGGATTCTTGCCGTTGGCGGCGCCCACCGCGCGTACGGCGGCGGGGCGGCCGATCTGGCGCGCGATCTCGCCATAGCTGCGCGTCTGGCCGTACGGTATCGTCAGCAGCGCGCGCCACACTTCCTGCTGGAATGGCGTGCCGGCAAAGTCGAGCGGCACGTCGAATTGCTGGCGCGTGCCGGCGAAATATTCAGCGAGCTGGCGCGCCGTTTCCTGCAGCACGGCGCAACCGTCATCGACGCGCATCGCGCCCAGACGCACCCTGTTCGGCTTGTCGTTTTCCCACAGGATGGCGGTCAGGGCTTCCCCGCGCGCCACCAGGGTCAGCTCGCCCACGGGCGAGGGCACTACGATGCAGTCGTATTCCATGTTTGTTCCTCGGTCAGATGGCGCCAGTGTAGCAGGATGGCGCCATGCCGCATATTGCGTGTAGGATGGCGTTTTCGGCATGGAGCACAGGCTTTGACGACGATCCCTACATATGACGCCATCCGCGCGATTGCCTTGCGGCTGGTGCACGAACGCTATCCCTCGGCCGTGGCGGCCATCATCGGCGGCTCGTTCGCTACGGGCCGGCAAACGGCTACTTCCGATATCGACCTGCTGCTGCTGTTCGACCACGTCGACTGCGCCTGGCGCGACACGCTCGTGGCCGAAGGACGCACGGTGGAACTGTTCGGGCACGACATGGCCACGTTCACGTATTTTTGCCATGAGATGGATGCGCCTCGCGGCACGGTGCCGCTGGCGATGATGGTGGTCGAAGGGGAAAACATCGTCGCTGCCGGCGATGCCTACGCCCGGCTGCATGCGCTGGCGCACGCCATCGATACGGCCGGACCGCCCGTGCTCGACGTGGAAAACCTGCAGCGCCGCCGCTATGCGATCACCACCGCGCTGGAAGACCTGGTCGACAGCACGCATTCGGGCGAGGCGCTGGCCGTCGCTTGCCAGCTGTATGAGGCGCTGGCCGACTTGCGCTTGCGCGCGGCCGGCGAATGGAGCGGCGGCGGCAAGCATTTGTTCCGGCGGCTGCAGACATTTGACGCCGCCATCGCCGCGCAGCTCGACGGCGCGCTGCGCCTGGTCGCCAGCGACTTGCCGGCCGGCCAGCGCGCCTTCGAGCAAGTCGCCGCCGCCGTGCTGGCGCCGGTCGGCGGCCCCTTGCTCGCAGGCTTTACCTTGCCTGCGCCTGCGCACTGGCGTACTTAAAACGCCGTGCGCACGTTCAGGCTGATGTTGCGCGGTTCGCCCCAGAACACCCCGTCAAAGAAGCCCACGTTGCGGTAGTACTTTTTGTCGAGCAAGTTATTCACGTTCAGCTGCACGCTGGCATGCCGGTTGAGCGTGTAGCTGGCCATGGCGTTGACCAGCGCGTAGCCCGCTTGCGGGATGTTTGTGATCGCGTTCGATGGCGGGCGGCCATACCACGATTCGCTGTAGGTGGCGCTTTGCGCCGTCATGCTGGCGCCCGCCCTCAAGCCGGCCAGCTTGCCGTCGAAACGGTAGCTGGTGGCCAGGCGCAGCAAATGGCGCGGCTGCGTGGTGGCGGCGCGGCGGCCATCGGCCTCGGCCGCGTGCAGATAGGTATAGCCGCCGCTCGCTTCCCAGGCGGGCGTGATCTGGCCGGAGACGTCGAACTCGACGCCCTTGGCCGTCACGCCCTTGCCGTTGGCCACCATGGCCTGGCCGCCGTCGGGCAGCAAGAAGCCGGGCGGCACCGTGCGGTCGAGTTCCGCTAGGTTCTTTTTCTTTGTGTGGAACAGGGCGGCCGATGCGTTCAGCTTGCCTTCATAGAATTCGCCCTTGATGCCCAGTTCCGCGTTGTCGCCCGTTTCCGGCGGCAAAAACTTGTCGTTGCGGTCCTTGCTCGATTGCGGGTTGAACAGCTGCGTGAAGCTGGCGTAGGCGGCATACTGCTTGTTGATGTCGAACACGGCGCCGACATAGGGCGTCACTTCATTGCGTGTCTCGGCAAAGTCGCTATTGTCCGTGTGTACGCCGCGCGTATCGTAGTTGCGCGTGTCGGTGCGGTAAGTGCTCGTGCGCGCGCCGATGATGACGTGCAGCGGATCGGCCAGGCTCAAACGCGTGGCGACATAGCCGCCCGTCAGGCGCGTGACGGTTTCCGAGTGCGAGCCGTCCGGATGGAAGACGGGGCGAGGAATGTTACCCGTCCAGCTGCGGTAATCGGGAACGAAGGCCGGGTAATCGATGTCCGCCTCGCCTCCCAGCGAACGGGCGCGCTGGTTGCCGCCGTTCCAGCCGACGATGGCCGTGTGCTTGCGCCCCAGCAAGGTGAACGGGCCGCTGGCGTACAGGTCGAAGTTGTCGTTGGTGGTCTTGCCCGGACCATAGGCGCCCGTCCACAGGAGCATGCCTGCGCCCGTGGCCGGGTCTGGATGGCCGCCACCCGCATAGGCGACCGTGGTGCGGTTCGTGCTTTCCGTGCGCGCGTAGCCCAGATGCATATTCCAGTTGCCGGGCAGGCGCTGGTCCAGCGACGTGAACAGCGTGTGCTGCTTGTTGGCCCAGGTGCTCCATGGCGTCGTAAGGCTGGTGTTGCGCGGCAAGTTCGCCAGGCTGCCATCCGCATTCCAGTACGGCACGGCGCCCCAGGTGGCGCCCTTGGGCTTGTTGTCCTGGAAGTCGACGCCGGCTGTCAGCAGGGTGCCGGGGCGCAAGTCCGCCTCGACGATGACCATGCCGACCGTCTTGCGCTCGTGATACATGTCCAGGTAGGAATCGCGTTTTTGCCAGGCCAGGGCCGTGCGCGCCCGCACGCTGCCCTCTGCGTTCAGCGGCGTGGACAGGTCGGCCTCGAAGCGCTGGTCGTCCCAGCGGCCCATGATGAGGCCGGCACTGGCCTGGAACTCCTTCGTCGGCCGCTTGCGTATCATGTTGATGGTGGCCGACGGGTCGCCCGTGCCGCCCATCAAGCCCGTGGCGCCGCGCACGACTTCGATGCGGTCGTACAAAATCGTGTCTTGCAGCGGTGCATTGCCGCCGCGCGCCATACCGTCGATCTGGAGATTGTTGATGCCGAAGCCGCGTGCATAAAACCGCGTGCGCTCCGTGTCGTTCTGGCCCACCTGGATACCCGTCGTCTGCGCCAGCGCCTGGTCCAGCCGCACGGCGCCCAGGTCGTCGAGCAACTGGCGCGTGATGACGCTGACCGATTGCGGCGTTTCGTGCAAGGTCAGCTCCATGCGCGTGGCGCTGCGCGCTTCGCCTGCCGTGTACGACTGCGTGCCTTCCGTCGTCGCGGCCGACTGGCCCAGCACGGTGACGGCCGGCATGGTGACGTCGGCCGCGGCGACATCGGCGGCCTGTGCCGGCAGGGCCACGCCGGCCGCAAGGCTCAGCAGGGCAAGGTGTAACAGATGGGGGAGGGGGCGCAAGGCGGGCTGGCGCGAAGAAGGGAGGACTGTCGTTGATTGCATCATTTTCCTGGAATATTTTTAGTCGTGAGTGTTCCTATCTCGTCTGGCGAGGTGCGCAGTAGCTGGGGGGATGGCGTGACGCTGGCCCGTGGTCTGGCTTGGATAGCAGTTCCACCGCAAGGCCCGGCGCGGACGGGCAGTGGAAAGGAAGGGCGCGCGATTCCCGTCAATTTCGTGAATGGGAATCATTATCAATATAGGTGGTATTTGCTAAATAATCAAGCGTGCGCACCAAAACTGTGCAGAAAGCCCATGGCGGCGTAAGGTCTGGCCTTCTGCGATAATGCAGGCGCTGACAAATATTTTCCTCATTGAAAGAAATGCATGCGTACATGGATCGCTTGTGCCGGATGGTTGTGTGTCGCGTCGCTGGGCCAGGCTCAGGAACACGCGCCGCCGCCGGCTGTTCCCGCGCCGCTGCAAAGCGCCAGCGTGCCGCCCGCCGCCGTCGTATCGCCACCTGTATCGCCACCCCTTGCGCCAGCCATACCAGCAGCGTCAGCGCCCGAGGTAACGGCGCCCGCAGAGGAAGCCTTGCCTGCGCAAACGGTGACGATCACGGCCAGCAGCGACGCCAAGGCGCCGCGCGTGCGCTTCACGGCTTACCGCGAAAGCTATCTGACGGCCAGGAAAGTGTGGCAAGTGTCGAGCGGCAGCGTGGTCATGGCCCTGCGCCTGATTCCTGCCAAGCTGAGCGCTACCATCGACGACGTGCGCGTGGCCTTGCAAGGCAATGGCGCGCCCATGCCGATCAAGGTATCGGACGGCGGCGTGTTTGTCGTGCCTCTCAATGACGATATCGCCGCGCAGGATGGCACTTTCCTGGTGAACAAGGGCAGGGGCGAGCTGACGGCGAATATCGTCCTGCAGCCCGCCGTGGCGCGCGATGCGTGGAACGTCACGCGCGTGGGCCAAGTCTTGCGCGACGCGCGGCGCGCCGTGCGGGCCATCACGCCGTGGTACAAGCGGCCGTTCGCCAGCGACGTGCAATCGCTGGCCTTTTGCGCGGCAGAACGGGGCAGCGCCTTGCAGTTGATGGATGGCGAGCAATTGATTGCCACCTTGCCCATGAACGAGCAGGCCGTCAACGACATCAACCAGCCCGTATTTTGCAAGATTTTCGATGGCGAAGACAAATACCCGGGACACTACCGCGTGGTCATGCCCGAGCAGGCGACGGTGCTGCTGCTGTAGAGGCTAGTTGGGCTGGCGCTGCACCAGTTCCAGCGCCGCCGCCAGTGCCAGGTCCATGGTGGCCTGGTGGAAGATCAGCCATTGCGGCAACAGCGACAGCGCATGGCGTCCCTGTTCCAGGTCGCCTTCATCGACGGCGGCCCAGGCATGGTGCAAGCCGCTGAGCACGCGCGCATGCTGTTCGCGGTGGTTGGCCAGCGAGGGAAAGGCGATTTGTTCCATCAAATCCTCTTCCTCGCGGAAATCGCGTTCGACGGCCGCAATCAGCTCGCGAAACGCCACGCTGAAATGCTGGTCGCCCAATTGCTGCAGCCGCGCCAGCTCCTGAAACAGCGCCTCATGCGCCTCGTCGATGACGGGAACACCCAGCGCCATCTCATCCTTCCAATGCGATTTACCCATGCCGATGCTCCCGGTTAAGTCCGTCGCGGTGCGAAGCGGACTGTTTCAGTGTGGGCGCAGCGAAGAGGGAAATCCATGACTTGGATCAAAAGTATGGTGAAGAGGGGGCGAGGAAAACAAAGCAAAAACAAATGGATGTAGGAACCAATTTCCCCTCCGTAATAAAGCGATTTCAGCGATGCGCCGCGTTACCGAGCGCCGCTGAAAAACGCCGCTGGCAAGGCGCCGTGCCGAAGGCAGTACGAATGTACGACGAGGCACTGCAACGCGGTCAGCGGTGTTTTTTCAGCCACGCGTCTTATTGCCGAGGCCAATGGCTCCACATGGCATGCGCATCGACATTGGGAACCTGCAACTGCTGCCCGGCGGATAGCTGCATCGTATCCCTCAACACGAGGGGGGCAAGCATCAGGGCCGACAGGGCAAGGCAGGCCAGCACTTTGAGCGTCAACATGGTCGTCTCCCGGTGTCCCGGCGGCGGCGCGGGGATGCGGCGTCTGCCGGTCACTTCCTTATGTACTACCATGCTTGCAGTTTAGTTCATCTGGTCGTAACTTCAACTTATTGCTGTGGTGCACTGCACCAGTTCGCCTGCTGTCAGGGGCCTATTTGGCCTTGCGGCTGCGCCGTGGCTTGCTTGCGGGAGGCAGCAAGGAATCGAACCACACTTGCGTCAACTGCCGCGTATTTTTCGCCGCCTCGCGCTTGACGGCGGCCGTGGCGTGGCCGCGCGCCGTGTTGGCGATGCGGTTGGCGGCGCTCAGGTACATGCTCATCCAGGGGTTTTTCATGGCTAGCCTCGCAGGCAGTGGGTGGGAATGCCTCCACTCTAGTCCGATGGCTGGTGCTGACCGTGCGCCTGCCCACATAGCCGGGCGGCGCGGACGGCAGGCTGATCTAAATCAATACACGTCGCGGCGGTAGCGTCCGGCCGCCAGCAGGGTGTCGAGGCCCTCCTGGCCCAGCACTTCTTGCAGTACAGCATCGATTCCTGCCGCCATGCCTTGCAGACTGCCGCACACGTAGACGATGGCGCCTTGCGCCAGCCACTCTCGCAGCTCGTCAGCGTTGGCGCGCAGGCTGTCTTGCACGTATTCCCGGGTTTCGCCATCGCGCGAAAAGACCCTGTCCAGGCGCGCCAGGTGGCCAGCGTCTAGCCAGCCTTGCAACTCTTCGCCGCAGACGCTGTCAAAAGCTTGCTGGCGCTCGCCGAACAGCAGCCAGTTGCGGGCCAGCCCCGCCCGCTGGCGCGCGCGCAAGTGGGCACGCAGGCCGGCCAAGCCGGAACCGTTGCCGATATAAATGCAGGGCACGTCGGCCAGGGCGGGCGCGAAGGCGGGATTGGCTTGCAGGCGCAGGCGGATGGGGCTGTCCAGCGGGGCGAAGCGGGTGAGCCAGCCGGAACAGACGCCAAATCCCTGGTTCTCAATGCACGCATGGCGTTCCTGGCGCACCAGCAATTGCAGTTCACCATCGGATGGCAGCGAAGCGAGCGAATAGCTGCGGGGTGCGTGGTGCGCATTATCTGCATCGCCATCGCTGCCATCGGCATTGCAGGCGATGATTTCGGCCAGCGCGCCCGCTTCCCATGTGGCGCCGGCAGGGCCCGTCAAGGTGATTTCATGCAGTTCGCCACCCTGGCTGCCAGGGTTGAGCAGCACGCGGCGCGCCAGGCGCCACTCGGCATACGACGCTTCTTCCTGCACGCCGATGGCGTCGATGGCGCTGCCGCTGCAGCGGGCCAGCGCTCGGGACCAGTCGGCCAGGGCGGCGGGGTCGTGCTTGTCCACCTCGATCAAGGGGAACAAGGGCGTGGCGCCCAGCGCTTGCAATTGCTGCGTCAGCGCATGGCCAAAGCCGCAGAAGGCGCTGTAATGGCGGTCGCCCAAGGCCAGCATGCCAAATTCCAGGCCCGCCAGCGGCGTGCCCGATGTTGCGTGCAGCAGGCGCGCGAAGCGGCGCGTGCCGTCCGGCGCCTCGCCTTCGCCAAAGGTGCTGGCGATGATCAGGGCCCGTTCGTACTGGCGCAATTGCGCGGGGTCAAACCGGTCCAGCGACTGCACGTCGACGGCGACCCCGGCCTGCTGCAGGGCGCGCGCGCTTTCCAGGGCCAGGCGCTCGGCTTGGCCCGACTGGCTGGCGTAGGCGATGAGGGTGGGCAAGCCGGTATTTTGCTTGTCCGCTGCGCCGGCGCCCAGCATGGCGCGCTGCGCCTGCACTGCCCGTTTTGCCTTGCGGCGGCCCAGGTACAGCATCCAGCCCGTGACGGCGAACAGGGGCAGGCCCAGGCTGGCCAAGGTAACGATGATGCGGCCCGGCAAGCCGAAATACGTGCCCATGTGCAGCGGATAAATGATGTTGACGAGGCGCGCACCGAGGCCCTGCTGGCCGTACGGCTCGTTTTCCGTGACCGTGCCGTCGGCCGGCAGGATGCTCATGCGGCTGCGCGCCCGTTCGTGCGGCGCGTCGTTGGCCAGCCACGTGAATTGCACGGCTTCGCCGGCGCGCGTGGGCAGGCGCACGCTGGCCAGGGTCCAGCCGGCGGCGTGCTGCTGGAAGCTGGTCCAGGCCAGGCTGATGTCGACGGCGGGCGCTTTCTCCTTGCCGCCGCCTTTTTTCGCGGGCGCCTGTGCCATCCTTGGCGGCTTGCCGGCCCAGGCATCGATATTGTCGCGCACCACGTCATAGCTCCAGTAAATGCCTGTCAAGGTCAGGGCCACGTAGACGACCAGGCACCAGGTGCCGGCCACGGCGTGCAAATTCCACAAAAACGAGCGGCCCTTCAGGGCGGGATCGAAGGTCAGCCACGTGCGCCAGTCCAGCGGCCGGCGGGGCCAGCGCAGATACAGGCCGGACAGGGCTAACCCCAGCAGGCACAGGGCCAGCGCACCCGCCACTTGCCGCCCCGGATCGCGCGGCAGCAGCAGCCAGCGGTGCAATGACTCCGTCCACTCGAAAAATTCCGCCCCCGCCAGCGCAGGCTGAGTCGTGCCCGTGTACGGATGCACATAGATGGACTCGCCGCGCCGCTGGCCGTTCTTCGGCGCGAAGAACAGCCGTGGCGCCGTGCCCGCTTGCGCATACATGGTGATCGATGCCACGCGCTGGCCGTGTTCGGCAGCGGCAATGTTGCTCAGCTGGGCCGGCGTCAGCGGCGCCCGCGTTTCCACGGGCACATGGCGCACGCCGGGGTTCATGACATCGAGCAATTCATCCTTGAAGGCCAGGGTGGCGCCGCTCAGGCCAATGATCACCAGCACCGTGCCGGCCGTGATGCCGATAAACCAGTGCAATTGAAACCATACCTGCTTCCAGGTCCAGTGCCAGCGCCGTTGTTGCGGGGCCGCGCTTGGCTGGCGCACTGCGGACACGGCGTCGGTGCTGGCGCGCAGCTGGGGGAGGGAGGAAGTGGTCATGGCGGCTTTCGATAGCGCCGCCATGCAGTGCGTCAGGCATAGCGGGAAGAAGGAAGGCTGACATTTTAACGCAAACGAGAATCATTCGCAAATGATGGCAGCCTGTGCTCACGTGGCGGGGGCCATCCCCGTTTGCCTGATCAGGCACCATAGGCGCTACAATAGGAATACTGTTCACTAGTTCCCATTGCTGCCATGACCACTTCCACACCGAATCTCGTCGTCACTCCATCCGCCCACCCCTTGTCCGACGCCGAGCGCGCCGCACGCATGGTCAATCCCGCCTTTGGCCGCATCTTCACCGATCACATGGTGGTGATTCCTTACCGTGACGGCAAGTGGCAGCAGGGCGAACTGAAGGCTTACGGCCCGCTGATGCTGGACCCATCCGCTTCGTCCCTGCACTACGGCCAGGCCATCTTCGAAGGTTACAAGGCGTTTGCCCAGCCGGACGGCAGCATCAAGACTTTCCGCCCGGAACAAAACGCGGAGCGCTTCAACCGCAGCGCCGCGCGCCTGGCCATGCCGGCCATTCCTGTCGAGCTGTTCCTGGAAGCGGGCGATGCGCTGATTGCGCAAGACCGCAACTGGGTGCCGAAGAACACGGGCGAGAGCCTGTACATGCGTCCGCTGATGATCGCTACCGACCCGTACCTGGGCGTGCGCCCATCGGAAGAATACCTGTTTGTGCTGTTCGCCTCGCCGGCCGGCGCCTACTTCCCGAAAGGCGTGAAACCTGTCACCGTGTGGATCAGCGAAGACTTCGTGCGCGCCGCGCCGGGCGGCACCGGTGAAGCCAAGTGCGCGGGCAACTACGCGGCCAGCCTGATGGCCCAGTCGCAAGCGCAAGAGAAGGGCTGCGACCAGGTCGTGTGGCTGGACGCCGTGCACCGCGAATTCATCGAGGAAATGGGCGGTATGAACCTCTTCTTCGTGTATAAAGATGGCGAAAAAATCACGGTGGTGACGCCGGAACTGACGGGCACCTTGCTGCCAGGTATCACCCGCCGCAGCCTGCTGGAAATGGCGAAAGACCTCGGCTATGCGACCGAAGAGCGTAAATTGTCCGTCCAGCAATGGCGCGACGATATCGCCTCGGGCCGCATGACGGAAGTGTTCGCCTGTGGCACGGCCGCCGTCATCACGCCGGTGGGCGTGGCCAAGGCCAACGGTTTTGAAATGACGATCAACAACAATGAAAACGGCGCCGTCACCCTGGCCCTGCGCGAAGCGCTGCTGGGTCTGCAGCATGGCACGGCGGCCGATACGCATGGCTGGATGCACAAGGTCTGCTGATCAGCTTGTTTGATTGATACCGCGCCGGCACCCAGTTGCCGGCGTTTTTATATCCTGAAGGAATATGATGAAAATTCTGAAAATTCACTCGGTCCTGCCCGCGCTGGCCGCCGTTCTCCTCAGCCTGTCCGCTGGCGCCGTCCATGCGGCCGACGCCAGCTGCGCCATTCCCCGCAACGTCAGTTATTACGATTACGACGTCAAGCCGTCGGACGAGAAAAACACGTGCTACAAGCAAAGCACCAACGTGCCCACCGATTACTTCATGCTGGCGCTGTCGTGGTCGCCAGGCTTTTGCGACAGCCAGCGCCGCCGTGGCGCCGTGTCGAAGAAGGCCGCTTTCCAGTGCGCCGAGAGCAACCAGTTCGGCTGGATCGTGCATGGCTTGTGGGCGCAATCGAACAATCCCGCCACGTGCGAAGACATTTCCGTGACGCCGCCGCGCAAGACGGACATGCATCCGCGCTACTGCAAGGGCAATTTGCCGAAACTGGCGCCGTCGGACATCCTGCCCTTCATGTGCATGCAGCCGGGCGAAGCCTTGTTGCAGGGCGAATGGGAAAAGCATGGCGCCTGCGATTTCGATACGGCGAAGGAATATTTCGAGAAGGAACGCGAACTGTTCCAGGCCTTGAGGTTGCCGGACTCCACCATGCCGAAAAACGAGCTGTTCCATTGGATGAAGCAGCATAACCCGCAGCTGAAAGGCCGCTGGCTCGGCTATGAAAAGCATTCGGGCGAGTTGCGCATCTGTTATTCGAAAGATTTCAAGGTCATCGACTGCCAGAAGTGATGGCGCTTGCCTGCCCGGCAGAGTCCGCCCATCCATGCTAGTGTATTGCCCGGATCAGCAAGATGAACAGGTAGTGTATTTATGCAGAAGCAGCACACGCAAGCCGTCATGGTAGGCGAGGACGGCTTGCCGCCCGGCGCCCGTTTATGGGCCATGCTGGCGCTGGCCATCGGCGTGGGCATGGCTTCGCTCGATACGGCGATTGCCAACACGGCCTTGCCGGCCATCGCCAGCGAGCTGCACACGACGCCGGCCGCCTCCGTCTGGATCGTGAATGTGTACCAGCTGGCCATGGTGGCGACCTTGCTGCCGTTCTCGGCACTCGGCGAAATCGCCGGCTACCGGCGCGTGTTTATCTCCGGCATGTTCTTGTTTACCTTGGCCTCGCTCGCCTGTGCGCTGGCCTGGTCCTTGCCGTCGCTGGTGGTGGCGCGGCTGTTCCAGGGTGTCGGCGCCAGCGCCATGATGAGTGTCAACACGGCGCTGCTGCGCGCCCTGTATCCGAAACATTTGCTGGGCCGCGCGTTTGGCAACAATGCGCTGGTGGTGGCCGTCGCGTTCGCCATCGGGCCCACGGCCGCCTCGCTGATCCTGGCGACGGCCTCGTGGCCGTGGCTGTTCGCCATCAATGTGCCGCTGGGCGTGGTCGGTTTTTTCCTCGCCAGCCGCATGCTGCCGGCCACCAAGTTGTCTGGCCACACGCTCGATGCGCGCACGGCGCTGTACAACGTGGGCGCCTTCGGTTTGCTGATCCTGTTGTTTGGCGACGCGGCCCATCACGCGGCCCTGTCGACCTTGCTGCCGGAACTGGTGGCCGTGGCGGTCTTCTTTGTCTTGCTGCTGCGCCGCCAGGCGGGGCACGCGGCGCCCATGCTGCCGATCGACCTGTTCCGCCGTCCATTATTCCTGCTGTCGTCGCTGACGGCCATCTGCACGTTTGCCGCGCAGGGGCTGGCGTTTGTGTCTCTGCCATTCTATTTTGAAGTGACACTGGGCCGCTCGCCCGTCGAGACGGGCTTCCTGATGACGCCATGGGCCGTGCTGGTGGCCGTGATGGCGCCCGTGGCCGGGCGCCTCAGCGACCGGTATTCGCCGGGTGTGCTGGGCGGCATTGGCCTGGCGGCGCTGGCCGGCGGCTTGCTGACCCTCGTGTGGATACCGGCCCACCCCAGCGTCTTCGACATCGGCTGGCGCATGGCCTTGTGCGGCATCGGCTTCGGTTTTTTCCAGGCGCCCAATTTGAAAGCCATCATGGGCAGCGCACCGCCCGAGCGGGCTGGCGGTGCCAGCGGCGTGGTGGCCACGTCGCGCCTGATCGGGCAAGCCACGGGCGCGGCGCTGGTCGCGTACTGCTTCACCGTTTCGGCCAGCCGGGGCACGACGTATGCGCTGTGCCTGGCGGCAGGGTTCGCCGCCGTGGCCAGCATCGCCAGCTTCTCGCGCCTGGTGGTGGCGCAGCCGGCGTGGCTGAGCGGCAAGGGCAGTTAAGCGCCTAGACGTCGATGGCCTTGTCCGACTGCATGCGCTTGCGCAGTTCGAACTTCTGGATCTTGCCCGTCGACGTGCGGGGCAGGGGGCCGAAATAAATGGCTTTCGGCACCTTGAAACCGGCCAGGTTGTTCTTGCAAAAGGCGATCAATTCCGCTTCCGTCACCGTGCCGCCTTCGCGCAATTCGACGAAGGCGCACGGCGTCTCGCCCCACTTCTCGTCCGGCTGGGCGATGACGGCGGCGGCCAGCACTTGCGGGTGGTGGTAGAGCGCGTCTTCTACTTCCACGCTGGAAATGTTCTCGCCACCGGAAATGATGATGTCCTTGCTGCGGTCCTTCAGCTTGATATAGCCGTCCGGATACATGACGCCGAGGTCGCCCGTGTGGAACCAGCCACCGGCGAACGCTTCCAGCGTCGCCTTTTCATTTTTCAGATAGCCCTTCATGCAGATATTGCCACGGAACATGATCTCGCCGATCTGTTCGCCATCGGCTGCCACAGGCTCCATCGTTTCCGGATCGAGCACGGCGACGGCGCTTTGCAGGTGGTAGCGCACGCCCTGGCGCGATTTCAATACGGCCCGCTCTTCCTGCGACAGCGCCGCCCACTCGTCCTGCTCGGCGCAGATGGCGGCCGGGCCATACACCTCCGTCAAGCCATACGAGTGGATCAAGTCAAAGCCCATGGCTTCGATCTTTGCCACCATGGCCGCTGGCGGCGGCGCACCGGCCACCATGCCGCGCACGGTCCAGGCTATGCCGTCGCGCCAGTTGGCCGGTGCGTTGGCCAGGGCCGCGTGCACGATGGGGGCGGCGCAATAGTGGGTGATGCGCAATTCGCGCATCAGGTCGAACACGAGCTTTGGTTCGAACTTGCGCAGGCACACGTTCACGCCGGCACGCGCGGCCACGGTCCACGGGAAGCACCAGCCATTGCAGTGGAACATCGGCAAGGTCCATAGATACACGGCGTGCTTGGGCATGTCCCATTCCAGGATGTTCGATAGCGCGTTGAGGGCCGCGCCGCGGTGGTGGTAGACGACGCCTTTCGGATCGCCCGTGGTGCCGGACGTGTAGTTCAATGCAATGGCGTCCCACTCGTCTGCCGGCGGCTGCCAGTCGTAATCGGGGTCGCCGCTGGCCAGCAAGCTTTCATAGTCGAGGTCGGCAAATGCTTCCACTTCAGGTCCCAGCACGTCGTTGACCTGGATCACGCGCAAGCCGGGAATCTGCGCCGCCATCTGGCGCGCCAGTTCGGCAAATTCCGTGTCGGCCAGCAAGACTTTCGCCTGGCCATGGCGCAGCATGAAGGTCAATGAGGCCAGGTCGAGGCGGATATTCAAGGCATTGAGGACGGCGCCAGCCATGGGGACGCCAAAGCTCGCTTCCACCATGGCGGGCGTGTTCGGCAACATCACGGCCACCGTATCGCCCGTGCCCACGCCCAGCTTGATGAGACCGGACGCAAGCCGGCGCGTGCGCGCATACGTCTCGCGCCACGTCTGCCGCACGGCGCCATGTGCAATTGCCAGGCGATTGCCATATACTGCGGCTGCCCTGGCGATATAGTCGAGCGGGGTGAGGGCGGCGTAGTTGGCGCTGTTTTTGCCGAGGCCGGTGTTGAAATCAGCTGTCATGCTTGTCTCCTGGTAAAAGAATCTTGTAGCTCCCTGTTTCGGGATTGATACCGGTTAGCATAGCACCGGTGCTGGAAAATCACTGTCATCTTAGTGACAGGTCTGAAGGATGGAATGGATAGCAACGATAGTGTAGACCTTGCTGTGCCCGAACTCGACAGCCACGACTGGTTCGCGGCCCTTGATCCCCGGCATCAGACCCTGTTGCGCGCCGGCAGCGTGATCAAACATTACGAAGCGGGCGCCGTCATCACGCGGCGCGGCGAACCGTCCGCGCACTGGATCGGCGTGCACACGGGCTTGATCAAGCTGGCCGTCTACAACGCCGATGGGCGCGGCGCCACCTTTTCCGGCGTACCGGCCGGCGGCTGGTGCGGCGAGGGCAGCGTGCTCAAGCGCGAACTGCGCCGCTACGACGTGGTGGCCGTGCGCGCTGCGGACATCATCCTCGTGCCGGTGGACCTGTTCCATCTGCTGCTGGCCGAGAGCCTCTCCTTTAACGCCTTCGTCATCCGCCAGCTGAACGAACGCATGGGGCAATTCATCGCCACCATCCAGAACCAGCGCCTGCTGGCCGTCGACGCGCAAGTGGCGCAAGCCATCGCGCAGCTGTTCCACCCCATGCTATATCCGCGCACCTCCAGCGTGCTTGAGCTGTCACAGGAAGAAATCGGCTTGCTGACCGGCATTTCCCGCCAGCGTGTGAACCAGGCGCTGGGCCATCTGGCCGAATTGAAACTCATCAGTATTGCCTACCAGTCGATCCGCGTCGTCGACCTCGATGGCTTGCGCCGTTATGGCGTAGCGTCGCTGTGATGACAGACCGGACGCGCGATGTGTGGCATGCTGGCGGCTCGTTCACCATATCGACTTGACGCATGGCCCTCGTTTCCGATCATCCCTTGCACTTGCTGGGCTTGCGCTTTCCGCTCAGGCTGCGCGTTACCGTGCGCCAGGGCTTTGTGACTTTGCACAATGAAATCACGACCAAGAAGCTGGCCAGCGGCGACAGTTTCGTCGTGCCCGCCTTCTTGCGCTTCGCCTGCGACGTGATGCCGGGGCGGGGCAAGCCGGCCGTGTTCACCCTGGCGCTGGAAGACGATGAGCCTGATGGCGGCCACGGCGGCGGCAAGCGCTGGAGCCAGGCGCTGGCACAGCATATCTTTGATACGCCGCAAGGCAAATGGACGGCGGCGCGCCTGGCCACCCTGTGGCAAGTGACGCCGCACAAGGCCAGGGCGCGCCTGTTTGCCGAGGGCGAGGCATTGCTCAGCCTGGTGCGCGAGCAGCGCCTCGCGCACGCGCTGCACACGGCGGCGCAAGCGGGCGCCGATGGCGAAGATGGCGGGCGCGACCTGGCGCAAGTGGCGGCCGGCTCCGGTTTTGCCTCGATCCCCGCGTTTTGCGACGCCTGCGTGGACGTGGCCGGGGTGCGCCCCAGCCTGTTCCTGCGCGGCCAGGCGCCCGGATAGCCAGACTCCGTTATAATCGGGCCATGGGATATTTATTGAAGCGCAAACAGTGGCACATGTGGTTCGCCTGCCTGGCGATACTGCTCAATGCGCTGTCGCCGTCCCTGTCATATGCGTTTGCCTCGCAGCATGCGAACGCGAACAACGCCGCCGTCGACATCTGCTCGGCCAGCGGCGCCGTCTATACGCAGGCCGATCTGGCGCCTGCCGCCACATCCACCACCGGTTCCGTGCTGCACCACATCGAGCATTGCCCGTTCTGCATCAGCCATGCGGGCAGCGTGGGCCTGCCGCCGCCGTCTTCATCGCCGCTGCCCGTCATCACGGGCCACGACGACTATCCGCCCTTGTTTTACCAGGCGCCGCGAGCCCCGTTCGCGTGGCTGGCCGCCAGCCCCCGCGGTCCCCCTTCGGCTGCCTGAACACACCAGTCACGCCTTCCCCGTCTTACCTGTCTCCACTACGCCCCTCGGGCCAGAATGCCATGAAACGTCGTCTTTTCCTTCTCGCCGGCACGGCGGGATTGCTCACGCTTGCCGCTTGCGAACAAGCGCCGAAACCCCATTACAACGGCCTCGACTTGACGGGAGGCGATTACAAGCCCGACTTCAAATTGAGCGGCCCCGACGGCAAGGTGTATACCCTGGCCGACTTCAAGGGCAGGTATGTGATGGTCTTCTTTGGCTTCACGCAATGTCCGGACGTGTGCCCGACAGCCCTGTCGCGCGCGCTGGAAATCCGCCAGAAGCTGGGGCCGGACGCCGATAAGCTGCAAGTGATCTTCATCAGCATCGACCCTGAGCGCGATACACCAGAGTTGCTGGGAGAGTACATGCGCGCCTTCGACCCCAGCTTCCTCGGATTGCGCACGGACCCGCAGGCGACGGCGCAGACGGCCTTCAACTACAAGGTCTTCTACCGCAGAGTGCCCAGCGGCAGTTCCTACACGATGGACCACACGGCCATCAGCTATGTGCTCGACACCGAGGGGCGCATGCGCCTGGGCTTGAAGCACCAGTTGACGGGCGACGAGTGCGTGCAGGACATCAAGACCCTGATGAAATCGAAATACACCTTATAACCATTGCGAGGAAATAATCATGACCCATCTGAAAACCCTGCTGGCCACGGCTTTGGCCGTGCTGTCCTTCTCCGCCGCTGCCCAGACTTCCGTGCAGATCACCGACCCGTGGGTGCGCGCTACCGTGCCGCAGCAAAAAGCCACGGGCGCCTTCATGCAGATCACGGCGCCAAAAGCCATGCGCCTGCTGGAAGTGCGCTCGCCCGTGGCCGGCGTGGCGGAAATCCATGAAATGAGCATGGCGGACAATATGATGCGCATGCGCCAGGTCAAGGAAATCGCTTTGCCAGCCGGCAAGGCCGTCGAACTGAAGCCGGGCGGCTACCACGTGATGCTGCTGGACTTGAAAGGACAAGTGAAGGCGGGCGACAAGATTCCGCTGACCCTCGTCGTTGAAGGCGAGGACAAGCGCCGCGAAACCATCGAAATCCATGCCGTGGCCCGTCCACTGGGCGCCACTTCGGCTCCGATGCCGGCGATGAAGCACTAAGCTTTGCCGCTACCCTCTTGAAAGCCCGGTTCGCCGGGCTTTTTTGCGCCCGCCTGAAAGTTAAACGACTGTTTGATATAATTCCACACGATATTAAACGGCTGTTTAAACGATGGGAATGGCATGAGGCAAGACAAGGGAAACGAAAGAGAAAGCGAACCGGCGCGCACGCGCATCCTGCAGGCGGCCGTCCAGCTGTTTGCCGATGAGGGCTACAAGCTCGCGTCCGTGCGCAGGATCTGCGAGGCAGCCCACGTCAACGTGGCGATGGTCAATTATTACTTTCATGGCAAGGAAGAGCTGTACCTGGCCGCCTTCGACCATGCGCGCGCGCTGGCGCGTGCCTCGGCCGCTGCCGCGCCGGATACAGGCCCCGCAGTGGCCGTGGCGCCCGTGGAACAGTTGCGCCTGGCGATAGAAGCGATGGTATGCGACATGCTGCGCCCGGGCGCGGCTTCGCTGTTCAGCCGCCTGGTGGCGCGCGAACTGATCGAGCCGACGGCCGCCATCCACCTGCTGGCCGAACGCGACGTGCGCGCGCACCATGCGCTGTTTACTGGCTTGATCCGTGACGTGGTGGGGGAGTCGCTGCCGGACGACGTGGTGCAGAAATGCGTGTTCAGCGTGATCGGCCAGGCCGTGTTCTATGCCCGTTCGCGCATCGTGCATGAGCTGGTGGCGCCCGAGATCACCTATGACGAGGCGGGCACCGCCAGCATCGCGCGGCATGTCGCCGCGTTTTCGCTGGCGGCCCTCGACGGCTTGGGCCGCCAACATCCTGCGCGGGCGGTCGCATGAAGACGAGAAACCTGACCCTCGTGCTGGCCGGGCTGGCCATGCTGGGCCCGTTCGCCACCGATACCTTCTTGCCATCGTTTCCCGCGATCGGCACGCATTTCGACGTCAGCAGCGTCCTGGTGCAGCAGACCCTGAGCGTCTACCTGGCCGCCTATGCCTTCATGACCTTGTTCTACGGCACCTTGTCCGACTCGTTTGGCCGCCGTCCCGTGATCCTCGCTTCCCTGCTGATCTTTGCCGTGGGCTCCATCGGCGCCGCGTTCGCGCCCAGCTTTGGCTGGCTGCTGTTCTTCCGCGGCATGCAGGGCGCCTCGGCGGGGGCGGGCAGGGTGATCGGCCAAGCCATCGTGCGCGACAGCCTGTCGGGCGCGGCCGCGCAAAAGATGCTGGCCAATATCATGATGGTGTTCGGCATCGCGCCCGCCATCGCCCCCATCATCGGCGGCTGGCTGCATGTGGCCTACGGCTGGCAATCGACGTTCGTGTTCACCTTTTCCGTCACCGTGCTGCTGTTGCTGGCCTGCCTGAAAGGCTTGCCGGAAAGTTTGGCCGTCGAACAGCGCCAGCCTTTTCATCCGGGCAACATCGCGCGCAATTACTGGCTGGCCTTGCGCCACCGGGCTTTCCTCTTGCGTTCGCTGGCCGTCGCCTTCGCCTTTGGCGGCTTCGCCCTGTACATCGCGTCGGCACCGCATTTTATTTTGGAACTGCTGCGCCTGCCGGAAACGGCGTTTGGATGGATGTTCATCCCCATGGTGGCGGGCCTGGTGGGCGGCTCGGCGCTGTCGGGCAAGCTGGCCCACGCGGTGAAAAGCACCGTGCTGGTGCGCTGGGGCTTGCTGGCCATGGCGGCCACGGGCGCGCTCAATATTGCTTACAACCACTGGTTCGCGGCCAGCATCCCTTTCGCCGTCGTGCCCGTGATGCTGTACGCGTTCGGCATGTCGCTGGCCTTGCCGGGCATGACCATGTCGACGCTCGACATATTCCCGCAGATGCGGGGCCTGGCCGCCTCCTTGCAAAACTTCGTGCAAATGCTGGTGTTTGCGCTGGTGTCCGGTTTTGTCGCACCATTGCTGTTCGACAGCGCATTCAAGCTGGCGCTGGGGCAAGCCTCCGCCGTGGCGCTGGCCGCGTTTTTCTGGTGGCTGGGCACGCGCCAGAACGCGGCGCACGGTGCGACTGGGGTTGCCAAAGCGGCATGATCGGGGTTTGAAAAGGTAGGCATGCTTCCTGCTTTGTTACACTGTGACAATCAGACCCCTGCTGCGGCAGCGCAGCACCCGCGTGGGTCTAAGCAGTTTTGCAACTTTACCTTTGGCTATCATGCACTTGATTAACTCCAGTTTGAACCACGCCTTGCGCGTGCCGCTGGCTGCGGAAATCCACTCGCGGCCGTTTTTGCAGCTCGACGCCCCCGAGCTGATCACCCATCTGGCCGTGTATAAAGATGACAGCGCGGCGCCCGGTGCGTCGAATATGGCGGCTCAGCACGCCACCCTGGCGGCCCTGTGCACGCATTTTGGCGTCACGCCGCCCGCTGCCGAAGCCAAGTACTTCTATTACGACTTTGGCCGCTTCCGCCTGAAATGGGAATGCCACACGGAATTTGCCACGTTTACCTTTGCCGAGCATCCTGGTGCCGCCTTGCCCCTGGAACAGGCGTTCGAGCGCATGCCCCTGGAGCAATTGCCGCAGCAGTGGCTGGTGGGCTTGAAGGGCAAGCTGATGGTGGCCGCCCACGTGGTGCTCGAGCAGGCGACCGAGCCTGCCGAGATCTTCATGCAGGGCTTGTCGCGCGTGTTCGAGGGCAATACTCTGGCCGGCAGCAAGGTGCTGCAGGGCGGCGAATTGTGGACGGATTTCACGATCCAGTCGGACGGTTTCAGCCGTTTCGTCATCCGCGACGCGGGCATGCGCTCGCAGCAGTCGGGCCGATTGGTGCAGCGCGTGCTGGAAATCGAAACCTACCGCATGATGGCCTTGCTGGGCTTGCCCTACGCCATGCAGGCGGCGCCATCGTTGAACGCCATCGAAAACGAACTGGCGACCCTGGCCGCCGCCATGGTCGACACGGACGACGCACCTGGCCTGGCCAAGACGGACGACGGTGTCTCCGAGCAAGGCTTGCTCGACCGCATCACGCGCCTGGCCGCCCGCATTGAAAAGCTGTCACTCGACAATAGCTACCGTTTTTCCGCCTCGAAAGCCTACATGGGCCTCGTCAAGGCGCGCATCGACGAGTTGCGCGAAGTGCGCATCGAAGGCATCCCGACGGTCGAGGAATTCATGGACCGCCGCCTGACACCGGCGATGAACACGTGCGAAGCGATGGCCAGCCGCCAGGAAGCGATGGCGCAACGCATTGCCAACACGAATGACTTGCTGCGCACGCGCGTGGGCATCGTGCAGGAATTGCAGAACCGGCAAATCCTGCAATCGATGAACGCCCGCGCGGCGCAGCAGCTGCGCTTGCAGCAGGCCGTGGAAGGCCTGTCGGTTGCCGCCATTTCCTATTACGTGATCGGCCTGTTCAGCTATACGGGCAAGGCGGCCAAGGTGATGGGGCTGCCCGTGAATCCGGAAATCCTCGTCGGCGCCCTGGTGCCGTTCGTGGCGGCCGCCGTCTGGCTGGGCCTGCGCCGCATGCACCACAAGCTGCACGCGGACTGAACAGGACGACGTTGCGCTGTCATATTTGCTATCTTTCAACATTCGACCGTCAGGTGTTTTGAAAGGAAGTTGCGTGCTACCGAATGTTGGCGATGTTTACAGTGTGTTTTCGTCCGAGCTGCAGCAGTATGTGGCTTGCCAGGTCACTCGCATCAAGGATGCGTCCTCGTCTCGGCCCGTAGCTGCCGTGCTGGAGCTGGACTGGACCGGCGACGCCTTGCCCGATGCGTCGGCCGTGCAAGCCATGCGGCCGCTGCTGTGCGATTATTTCTTCTGGAATAATCGCCACGACCACTGCTATGCCACGGCAAACGTGCCGCCTGGCCATACCCTCGTGGGCAATATCGCGCCGCTGGTCGATGTGGAAGTCAACAGCTACCGCAGCGGCTGGAACGTGGGCGACAGCGTGCTGCGCCAGCGCAACTGGGAGCGCATCGACCCGTTGCGGCGCCAGCAATTCAAGGCTGCATCGGACGAGCGTGAAGTGACGATCGGCGGCCAGGTCTTGCGGCAGGACGCGACGAAAATCGATGACAGCATCTTGCAGGCGCTGGACGACATGTCCGAGCTGGAGCAACTGCCTTGCCTGATGTCGATCGAGACCGCCGATGGCTCGCAAGCCTTGATGGAGTTTATCCAAGGCAACCCCTTCATCAATGAGCTGCACTGGCAGTCATCGACGGTGCATGCGCTCGATTTCAGCGGCAGTGGCTTGAACCGGCTGATCCTGCAGCCCGATGGCGTTACCAGCCTGGTCTTGAACAAAGGCTTGAGCCTGCTCGCGTTGCGCGGTGCGCCATCGCCGGCGCTGCGCATCGACGATGGCGCCGATGGCCGCCATCTGACACTGCAGTGCACGCAGACGCTGGCGCCGTTCCACGGTCTCGGCCAGCTGGGCGGCCTGTCGCTGGTCAGCATGCAGGAAGTCGACCTGGCGCAAGTGGCGCAGCGCTTTCCCCATCTGACGGCCTTGCGCATCTGAGGCAAGCCGGGGCTGGCGTCGCAGATAGCCAGCCTGGCGCAGCTGAGCCAGCTGCGGATGTTCACCGCCTATGATCTGTTTGGTTACACGGCGGAGGAGTTTCCATCGGCCACGCAATTGCCGCAGCTGTCGGCCTTGTGGCTGACCAGCTTGCCCGCCGATGTGGCCAAGGCCATCAAGGCCGGCTACAAGAGGGCGGCGGCGCTGGGGCTGGACTTGTCGGTGACCAAGGCGCGCAAGCCGGAATGGCTGGCGGACAACCTGCTCAACCCGTTTCGCGACTGGGATGGCCGTGAGCATATTTCCCCTGCGTATGCAAAAAAGGCGGCGCTGGCCTACAAGAACATGCTGGCTGTGACGCGCGGCATCGATGCCGCCATGGAGGCGACGGCGGCGACAGCCGCGCTGGAAACGATGGTCACCGCCTATGTCGATGTATTCAACAAGATCGAGCGGCGCGCCAGCATCATCGAGACGGTCGAGCGCGAGGAAATCTACACGGTACTGGCGGAACTGTTGGTGCAGCTGCGGCAGCAATTGGGCGTGCAGGGGGCGGCGCTCGTCGATGAGGCGGCATTGCTGGACCTGTTCGATCGCTTGCGGGAATTTTAGTCTCGTCGCCAATCTAGAAAAAAAGTTCTAGACATTGAGTTCTAGAATCGGTATTCTGGCGACATGTTAAAAAATACCTCCACTCCCCATCCCACGGCCGCCGAACTGGACCTGCTGCGCATCCTGTGGCAGCGCGGTCCGTCCGACGCGCGCGCCGTGTACGACGCCCTGGCCGCCGAGCGTGCCGACGCCAGTTACGCCACCGTGCTGCGCCAGTTGCAGCTGATGCATGGCAAGGGCTTGCTGAGCCGCGATGAAAGCCAGCGTCCCCAGCTGTATGCGGCCGTCGAAGCGCAGGAAAAGTTGCAGACCAGCTTGCTCAAGGACTTGATCGGCAAGGTGTTTTCCGGTTCCGGCAAGGCGCTCGTGCTGACGGCCCTGCGCGAACACGTGAGCGACGCGGAACGCCTGGAAATTGAAAAAATCCTGCGCAGCAAGGACGGCGGCGCGCCATGAGCCTGGACATGGGCTTGGGCATTGAGTTGGGCAAGCTTGTCCCTGCGCTGGGCTGGGTCCTGCTGTATTTTGTCTGGCAGGGCGTGATCGTCGGTGCCGTTTCCGCCGTCCTGCTCTGGCTGCTGCGCCACGCCAGCGCGCGCTGGCGCTATGCCGTCTGCGCGCTGGCGCTGCTGCTGTGCCTGTGTATTCCCTCGCTCCACCTGTTGTCTCTGCTGTCGGGCACATCACTGGCCCAGCTGCCGGTGGCCGCGCCGCCCGCCTGGTGCGCCGCGCTGCAAGCGTGGATGCCGGCCCTGGTGCTGGCCTGGAGCGCCGGCGTTGGCTTGATGAGCTTGCGCCTGTGCCTGGGCCTGGCCTGGGTCGGCAAGCTGCGCCGCCAGGCCGTAGCCGCCCCGGCCGTCTGGCAGGCGCGCCTCGATGCGCTGGCGCAGCGCATGGGCTTGCACCGGCTGCCGCCGCTGAAGCTGCATGCGGGCTTGTCCAGCCCCGTCACCGTAGGCTTCTGGCGCCCCGTCATCCTGCTGCCGGCCGCCTTGCTGAGCGGCATGCCCGTCGCCTTGCTCGAAGCGCTGCTGGCGCATGAACTGGCCCACGTGCGGCGCTGGGATTACCTGGTCAACCTGCTGCAAAGCGTGGCCGAGGCGCTGCTGTTCTTTCACCCTGTCGTCTGGTGGCTGTCGGCGCGCATGCGGGCCGAGCGTGAACAGGTGGCCGACGCCCTGGCTGCGCAAGCGCTGCAGGATCCGCAGCAGCTGGCCACGGCGCTGCATGCGCTGTCCTTGCACACTGCCGCGCCGCAGCACTCCGGCTTACTGATGTCGGCCCGGGGCGGGGCGCTGCTCACGCGTATCGAACGATTGATGGTGCCTGGTCTTGACACCGGCAGCTGGAAGATGGCCGTGCCCGCCTTGCTGCTGGCCTGCGCCACCTTGCTGCTGCAGACGCAGGGCAAGCCTGCCGTCAGCGGGGCGACCCTGGCCGAAGCCGCCGCCGGCATGCTGGACTTGCCCGTCAGCGCCAAACACATGCTGGTGTTCGATGACGCCAGCGGCAAGGTATTGATGGCGAAAGACGCGGACGCCGTCGTGCCCATCGCCTCGATCACCAAGCTGATGACGGCCATGGTGGTGCTCGACGCGGGGCAGGATCATGATGAGCAGGTACGCATCGTGCGCGCTGATGGTGGTGCGTCCTTGCAACGCCGCAGCCTGCTGGCCGATGGCGTTGCCGTGTCGCGCGGCGCGCTGTTGCAACTGGCGCTGCTGCCGTCCGAAAACCGCGCCGCCGCCGCGCTGGCGCGCACTTATCCTGGCGGCAGCGCGGCTTTTAATGACGCCTTGCAAGCGAAGATCCGCAGCCTGGGCTTGCGCCATACCACCTTGCTGGACCCCGTCGGCAGTTCGCCCGCGAATACGTCCACGGCCAGCGAGGTGGCGAAGATCGTCGCGGCTGCCGCGCGCTATCCGGACATTGCGCGCATCACCAGCCACCCGCAAGCGAGCGTGGCCGTCAATGGCAAGACACGCACCTTGCACAACACCAATCCATTGGTCGGTGGCAAGGGCTGGGACATTGTGCTGTCCAAGACGGGCAGCAGCAGCGAGGCGGGCAGCTGCCTGAGCATGCGCATGCGCAGCGGCGGCAAGCACGTCACCGTCGTGCTGCTGGATGCCGATGGCGCGCAGCGGCGCTCGCTCGACGCCGGACACATCCGCGACACCCTGGCCGACAAGACTGGCCGCATGCATTGATACCCCCCCCCGGGGCGCGCCAGTGCGGGCGCCCTTCTTTTTTACACTCTGGAGATGAAGATGACACTATTGGCGAAGTTGATGCTGGCTACGGTTGCGGCCATGGCGGCTGGCACGGTGCAGGCGAAGACGCCCACACCGGTGCAGGATAAGCCGGTTAATTGCGACAATTGCAAGGAATGGAACGCGCCCGTCAAGCCGTTCAATGTCTTTGGCAATACCTGGTATGTGGGCACGGCCGGCCTGTCCGCCGTGCTGGTGACGAGTCCGCAGGGCCATATCCTGCTCGATGGCGCGCTGCCGCAATCGGCGCCGTTGATCATCGCAAACATCAAGGCGCTGGGCTTTCGTATCGAGGACGTGAAATACATCCTCAATTCGCACGCCCATTGGGACCATGCGGGCGGCATTGCCGCGCTGCAGCGGGCCAGCGGCGCCACCGTGATGGCCAGCGCAGCGGCCGCGCCCGTGTTGCAAAGCGGCACCAATGGCAAGGATGATCCGCAGTACCAGGCCAATCCCGTCGTGCATGTGGCCAAGGTGAGCAAGGTTGGCGTGGTGGGCGAGGGCGATACCGTCAAGCTGGGACCGTTGACCCTGACGGCCCACATGACGCCGGGCCACACCCCCGGCGGCACGACGTGGACGTGGACGTCGTGCGAAGGCCAGCGTTGCCTGGACGTCGTGTATGCGGATAGCCTGAACCCATATGCGAGCGGCGATTTCCGCTATACGGGCAAAGGCGCGGGCAAAGGCGGCACGCCCGATATCTCGGCCTCGTTCGAAGCGAGCATCGCCAAGGTGGCCGCCTTGCCATGCGACATCATCATCCCCGTGCATCCGGGCACGACGGACGTGCTGGGCAAGGCCGCCAGGCGCAGCGGCTCGGACAATCCCCTGATCGACGCCAGCGCCTGCCGCGCCTATGCGGCCGAAGCGGGCGGTTTGCTGGCCAAGCGCCTGGCGAAAGAACGGGGCGAGGCGGCGCCTCTTGACGCCAAGGGCGCCGCGCACGTGCATTAAGTTTTTTACTCTGCCGCCTGGCGCTGTTTGTGCAGGCGTTTCAGGAATATTGTCATTTCCTTGACGGCTTGCAGGTCGCCTTGCTGCTGGGCCACTGTCACGCCGGTGGTCCAGGCGGCCTGCGCTTCGTCCAGCCGGCCCAGCTGGTGCAAGGCCTTGCCCAGCAGTTTCCAGGCGGCGGAATAGCCGGGCTGCTGCACGGTGGCTTGCGCCAGGTGCAGGGCCGCTTGCTCGGCGTCATGCTCTTTCAGGCAGGCGTCGCCCAGGCCAAAGCGCAGCAGGGCGTTGTCGCGCCCCTGCGCCAGCAGTTTTTCCAGATTTTCACGCATCAAGAGCCCCGTTAATATGCAAGTTTATTCTTGCATATTAACGTTTCCTCTTGCAAGTAACAAGCCCGCGTTCAAGCCTGCACCTCCACCACCAGCTTGCCGCGCGCGCTGCCGTCGATTTGCGCCGCGTGCGCATCGTGCGCCGTGCTCAAGGTAAAGCGGCGTGGATCGAGCCGCACCTGCAGCTTGCCCGCCTCGATCAGCTTGTTGGCTTCGCGCAGGATGGCGCCATGGCGCGCATGATGCTCACCGGTCAACAGGGGCAGCAGGGTGAACACGCCCGAGTACGTCGCCGCGCGCGCCGTCAGCGGGCTCAGGGCGAACGTGCCCCAGCCGAGGCAGCTGACGACGTGGCCGCCGTAGAGGCGTGCCGCCTGGAAGCTGGCGTCCAGGGTGGCGCCGCCCACCGTGTCGTAGACGATGTCGAAGCCGGTGCCGCCCGTATGTTCGGCCACGTAGTCATCCACCGTGCTGGTCCGGTAATCGATGAAGCGGGCGCCCAGCGCCTCGATGGCATCGCGGCTGGCGGCGCTGCCCGTGGCAAACACCGTAGCGCCAAGGGCGACGGCGAGCTGCACCGCCATGTGGCCCACGCCGCCCGCGCCGCCATGCACGAGCACGCTGTCGCCCGCCTTTACGTGAGCGCGGTCGACCAGCCCTTCCCAGGCCGTGATGAAGACGAGGGGCAGGGCGGCCGCTTCGCGCATGCTCAGCCCAAGCGGCACGGGCGCCAGCAGGGCTGCATCGAAGACGCCGTACTCGGCCAGCGAGCCCTGGATGCCGCCGATGCCGCCCGCCATGCCATACACTGTTGCGCCAACGTGAAAAGTCGTCACGCCATCGCCGACGGCCGCCACCGTGCCGGCCACGTCGATGCCGAGGATGGCGGGCAGGCGGGGCCGGGCGTGCGGGGCGGCGCCGGCGGCGATTTTCGTGTCGAGCGGATTGACGCCACTGGCGGCGATGCGCACGAGGACTCGCCCGGGGCCGGGCTGCGGCACGGGCAGGTGTGCGATGGTCATGGGGGCGGCAAAACTGGTGAGGACGAGGGCTTGCATGGGGTTCTCCTGTGGTTGATGCCCCAGTCTAGGCGGGGATGGAGCAAAGAAAAACGGGTCGCGGCCCCATGCACTATTTCAGTATCGTGGATAATCATAGTCAAACAGGAGGGAGTGCATGGACAGGCTGGAAGCGATGCAGGTGTTTTGCGCCGTGGTCGAGGCGGGCGGTTTCAGCAAGGCGGCGCAGCGCCTCGGGATTTCGACCTCGTCCGTGACGAACCAGGTGGCGGCGCTGGAAAAACACTTTGGCGTGCGCCTCTTGCAGCGCACCACGCGCAGCATGTCGCTGACGGCGGAAGGCCAGCAATGCCATGCGCAGGCGCGCCAGATGCTGGCCGATATGGCGGCGCTGGAGTCCAGTCTTGAACAAGCGGCCGGGAAACCCTCGGGCAGCTTGCGCGTGGATATACCCAGCAGCATCAGCCGCAACCTCGTGGCGCCCGCTTTGCCCCGCTTTATGGCCGCCTATCCCGACATTTCCCTGCGCCTGACCGTCAGCGACCGCCTGGTCGACATGGTGGAAGAGGGCATCGACGTGATGTTGCGCATCGGCGAACCGCAGGATTCGTCACTGGTGGCGCGCAGCCTGCTGAACATGGATTACCTGTGCTGCGCCTCGCCCGCCTTTGTCTCTCAGCATGGCCTGCCGCGCACGCCGCAGGAGCTGGCCCAGTTTGCCTGCCTGCATTTCCTGTATCCGAAATCGCGCCAGGTGCGGCCCTGGCTGTTCCAGGCCGAGGCGGGAGAGAAGGGCGATGCGGCATATGCGCACACGCCGCCGGCCGCCTTGGCCTTCGACCATATCGAGTCGATGATTGCCGCCGCCCAGGCCGGCTGCGGCATCGTCCAGGCGCTGTCCGTTTCCGTACAGCAGCCGCTGCGTGAAGGCAGCCTCGTGGCCGTGCTGCAACCGTTCCGCACGCGGGGGCCGGACCTGTGGGCGCTGTTCCACCCGCGCCAGCTGCGCGCGGCCAAGGTGCAAGTGTTCGTGGAATTTTTGACGCAGATTGTTGATGAAGGCTTTAATGAGAATTGATTATCAATTATAATGCAAGCCTATTGCATTGAATTGCCCCATTGTCAGGAATCCCCATGTCCGTGTTTTTACGCCGCCCCGTGGCGCTCTTGCTGGCCGCCGCCAGCCCCTGGTCACTGGCAGTCGATGGTGCGCAGGCTGATGACGTCGTCACCGTCAAGGCCGAGCGCCAGCATTACCGCAGCCTGTCCGCCACGGGCGCCACCAAGACGGATGCCTTGCTGATGGACTTGCCGCAAAGCGTGCGCGTGCTGACCGGCGACCTGCTGCGCGACGCGGGCGTGACGACCCTGGCTGGCGCGCTGGATCTGGCCAGCGGTATTTCAAAACAAAGCCCGCTGGGCGGCCTGTGGGACAGCTACGCCATGCGCGGCTTCACGGGCGACCCGAATTTCGGTTCCGACTACATGGTCAACGGTTTCAGTTCCAGCCGCGGCTACAACGGCATGCGCGACGGCGGCAATACGCAGGCCGTCGAAGTGCTGAAAGGCCCCGCATCTGCCCTGTACGGCCGGGGCGAACCGGGCGGTACGGTGAACATCACGACGAAAAAGCCGAAGTTCGCGCCGGAATACAGCGCCGATGTATCGCTGGGCAGCTTCCAGACGCGACGCGCCGCCGTCGACTTGACGGGACCCTTGAGCGACACCATCGCCTACCGCCTGAACGCCGCGCATGAGGAAGGGCACAGCTTCCGCGATACTTTGAAGGTCGAGCGCAGCCTGTTTTCGCCGTCCTTCCTCTGGCTGGTGGGCGAGCACACGACCGTGTCGTATGAAATCGAAGCCGTGCGGCAGCGCGCGCCATTCGACCGCGGCGTCGTCGCCGTGAATGGCCAGCTGGGACTTGTCCCCGTGTCGCGCTTCCTGGGCGAGCCGGGCGACGGTCCCATGACGGTCAAGTCGCTGGGGCAGCAGCTGTTCATTCACCACGCGCTGTCCGACGACTGGACGGTGCAGGCGGGCGCGTCCTACCGCGACAGCGAATTGAGCGGCTATTCAACCGAGGCGAGCAAGCTGCTGGCCGATGGCCGCACCTTGCAACGCCAGCGCCGCCACCGCGATTTCTCGGCCACCGACGTGTCGGCACGCGTTGAAGTGCTGGGCAAGTTCAGGACGGGCGTGCTGGCGCACGAAGTGCTGGCCGGCGTCGACGCTTATCACTTCGACGACCACCGGGTGCAGCTGCGCCGCAATCCCTCGGCCGCGAATGCCTATGCCATCGATATTTTCAATCCCGTGTACGGCGGCAAGGCCGATCCGCTGGCCCTGTCCATCGATACGCAGGAAGGGCAAAGGGCGCGGGGACTGTATGCGCAGGACCAGATCGACCTGGGTGCGCAATGGAAGGCGCTGGTCGGCGTGCGCCACGATACGTACACGCAGGACGTGACGAACAATCGCCTGCACGTGAGCAACCGCCAGTCGATGTCGGCTACCAGCCCCCGCGCTGGCCTCGTCTACCAGCCGTCGAAAGCGTGGTCGCTGTATGCGAGCGCGGCCAAGGGTTTCCGGCCCAACAGCGGCATCAGCATAGCCAACCAGGCGTTCCCGGCCGAGCGCAGCCGCTCGTATGAGCTGGGCGCCAAGCTGGAAACGGGCAAGCTGACGGGCACCGTGGCCGTGTATGACATCCGCAAGAGCAATGTGCTGACGACCAATCCCGCCAACACGGACTTCGCCATCGCGGCGGGCGAGGTGGGCAGCCGGGGCCTGGAGCTAGACGTGTCGGGCGAAATGGCGCGCGGCTTGCGCGTCTCGGGCGCCTATGCCTACACCAACGCCACCGTCACGCGCGGCGACAATACGATCGTGACGGGCAGCCGCTTCGCCAACGTGCCGCGCCATAGCGCCAACTTGCTGGCCACGCAGCAATTCGCGCTGGGCACGGGCACGGCCAGCGTGGGCGGCGGCGTGCAATACGTGGGCGAGCGCCTGGGCGACGTGGCCGTCAGCAGCAAATTTACCTTGCCGGCCTACACGACGGCCAAGCTGCTGGCATCGTATTCGCCGACGGCGAAACTGCGCCTGGCCCTGAACGTGGAAAACCTGTTCAACCGCAGCTACTATGCGAGTTCGTATAGCCAGCTGTGGGTGGCGCCGGGGGCGGAGCGCACGGTGACGTTGAATGCGCATTACAGGTTTTGATGTATTTACCCAACAGCAAAGTGCCGGGGTCGGACCTTAAGGTCCGACCCCAGTTTCTGCCGTTGGGGTACGCACGCTACTCTTACCCTTACATTAAAAATGAATAAATGACTGCTTCCCTGACTTCCCCCGCCACCCTGCGCACCCGCATCGCCGTCATCGACGTCATGCGCGGCCTCGTCATGCTGATCATGCTGTTCGACCATGTGCGCGAAACGGTGTTCCTGCACCACCAGGTGGGCGACCCGATGGATGCTGCCCACGTCGACCCGGCACTATTCTTCACGCGCCTGGCCGCCCACCTGTGTGCGCCCATGTTCGTCTTTTTGACGGGTTTGTCGGCCTGGCTGTATGCGCATCCGGCCGCCGGCCCGCGCAGTGCTACCGGCTTTTTGTTCAAGCGGGGCTTGCTGCTCGTCGTGCTGGAACTGGTGTTCGTCAACTTTGCCTGGATGGGCACTTTCACGCCGGCGATCCTGTATCTGCAGGTGATCTGGGTCATCGGCCTGGCCATGATGGCGCTGGCCGTGCTGCACAAGCTGCCGTTGAAAGTGCTGGTCGTGCTGGGCGTGGCGATCATCGCGGGCCAGCATTTGTTTACCTGGCTGCACGCGGAAGAGGGCAGCCTTGGCTACTATCTGCTGACGGTGCTGCTGCAACGCGGTTATCTGGTCGCCGATGGCGCCATGAAAATCAAGGTCAGCTATCCGCTGCTGCCGTGGATAGGCGTGATCGTGCTCGGCTATGCGGCTGGCCCCCTGTATGCGCGCGGGCTGTCCGCCGAACGACGTCGCCGCCTGCTGCTGGCGCTGGGCGGCGGCAGTTTGCTGCTGCTGGCCGTGCTGCGCGGCTTCAATATTTATGGTGAAACCCTGCCATGGGTGGCCGGCGACACGGCCTTGCGTACGGTCATGAGCGTGCTGAACTTTACCAAGTATCCGCCGTCGCTGGACTTCCTGCTGTTCACCCTGGGCCTGGGCTTGCTGGGCATGGCCTGGCTGGAAAGCGTCGATAACTGGTTTACGCGGGCTTGCGCCACCTTTGGCGGCGCGCCCATGTTCTACTATCTGCTGCACCTGTACCTGCTGCTGCTCATCGGCACTACCTTGACGGCCGTGCTGGGCGCCAATCACGGCGCCCGCTATGGCGTCGAGCACATCTGGCAAGTGTGGCTGATCGCGCTGGCCCTGATGCCCGTGCTGTACTTTCCTTGCCGCGCGTTTGCCAATTACAAGCGCACGTCGAAGCAGGCCTGGGTGCGCTACTTCTAAGCTTGCCTACTTGCAGTAGAGGCGGTCAATGCTGTGCGGCGACGCCAGGTAGTGGCGCGTCTGCCAACCGATGGCCACCCGGTAGGCGCATGGCGGATCGAGCGCCACGTTGACGGGGAAGCCGCCATTGTTGCCCGATAAGTGAGGCCCGCCCGCGCCGCCACGGAACAGATAGTTGCTGGACGGTGGCGGCGGCGTGAAGCTGGCGGCCGGCAGCGGTGGCGGCGGATGCGTAATGCCGTTGTTGTTGGAAATCGTGATATTGAAAAAGCGCAGATGCGGATGGTCGATCGTGTACAGGATATGCACGAGGCCGCCCGCGATGGGGTTGCAGGCATTGCTGCGCAACTCTTCCAGGTCCAGCGCCACGATGACGGGGGAATTGTCGAAGACGATGGAATCGAGCCCGTCCGTGGCCACCAGCGCCAGACTAATGCCGTCGCGCACTTCGAAGCCCAGGCGGTAGCGGCGTATCGGTTCGCTTTCGGCTGCCGTCAGGCTGCGGCCCGCGTCGAGGATGGGCAAGCCGCCCGGCAGCTTGGCCGGATGCAGGCTCGTGATGGCCGGCGTATTCACGGTCAGCAAGTCAAAGGTGCGCAGGAAGATGTTGGGCGCCACGTTGATGATGGCCGTCGTGCCGTCGCGCATGTCCACGGTGACGGGCTTGCCGTCCACCCGTATCCAGCCGCCCGGTTTCAGATCGCCCGCATCGATGATGACGGGCGCCGAATCGCCGAGGCCCAGCCCGTTCGTATAAAACACATAGCCGACGTGCGTGCCGAGGATTTGCGTCAACGGCGCCAGGCTGGCGGGCGCCACCGAAGGGATGACCGTCGGGTCGTCGCTGCCGCCGGGCCAGGACCATTCGCCGATGAGGAAACGGTATTCGAGCGGGTTGGCGGGAATGGCGCTGTTGCGCAGCGGACAATTGCCCTTCAGGGTGACGCCGCCGGCGAATACATACGAGGCGCCGGGGCCGCCCGCATAGCCTTGCGCGGAAAAGCCGGCCAGCGAGGGAAACGGGTGGATGTCGAAGATTTCCACCTGCTGCCAGTGGGGCACGCCTTCCACGTCGGGCGGCAAGACTTCTTTCGAGCACAATTCCACGCAGAAACAGTGGCCCACGTTTTCGCGGCCCGGCTGGCGGCCGTTGGCCTGCGTTTCCGACAGAATGGTCACGCTGCCCAGTTGCGCCGTGAAATACACGTCGGGGCCGCTGGCGAACTCCACGTTGATGAAAGGAGAGAAAGGCGTCAGGGTGAAGTCCGACGTCAGATAATCGATGCGGAAGCGCCCGCTGGCGTCCGTCACCGCGACGCCGAGCGCATCGTCCTGCAGCCAGTCGGCATCGAAGGCCCGCACGGTGGCGCCGGCGATCGGCGCGTGGGGAGCGTCGCAGGTGCGCAGCCGGCCGCAGATGGTCCAGGCGCCGAAGCGGGCGCGCACCAGGCACCAGAAGCGTTGCGGCAGGCAATAGTCCCAGATGGCGAGATAGTCGTTTTCGGCCTGGCGCCAGCGGGGCTGAATGGTGGTGATGGAAAACTGCAGCGGCACGGGGTCTTTCGGCCCCGGTTTCAACCGCGGCACGCTAGGGCACAGGATATCGACTTCCACGGCCTCTCCCTGGTAATCGCCTGCCAAGGTGAAACTGTAGTTGCCGTCTTCGTCCGTGCGCGCTTCGGCCAGCAGGAACGGTGCTTTCGCCTGCACCTCTTCTTCCGTGAGGATGGCGAAGGTTTCCTTGGCGCTGGCCATGGCCAGGGCCGTGACGTTTTGCGACTCGCGCGGCCGGTACAGGCGCACGATGACGTGGGACAAGGCTTCAGGACACTCGGCACAGATCAAGCCGCATAGCTTGCCTCGCAGGATGTAGGCCATGATGGCTCCCTTGCTGATGTGGACGGCGCGTCGCCCGGAATGGCGGCGCTGTTACCAAGCTAGCAAATGAGCAGCGGTCGGGCTTGATCCTGCGTAAAAGTATGGCTATTTGATCAGCGCCAGCACGTCGCGGAAGCGCGGGTGCTTGCAGTCTCGCAGCCACTCGAAGGCCAGCATCTCCACCGTCACCAGATGCGCACCGAGCTTGTCCAGGCGGGCCAGCGCCGCGTCGCGGCTGGCTCCCTGGCGCGAACCGACGGCGTCGATGGCGATGATGACCTCGTATCCCAGCTCCAGCAGGCCGATGGCCGTCTGCAGCATGCACACATGGGCTTCGCACCCCGTGACGACGATCTGTTTGCGCCCGGCGGGCAGCATCTGCTGCAAGCCATCGTAACAGGCGCCGAAATGCGTCTTGTGCAAGGTCCGTTCGCACAGCGCGGCGATCTCTTCCACGTTCGGCCCCAGTCCCTGGCGGTTCTGTTCCGTACCCAGCACGGGCACGTCGAGCAGGCGGGCGATCTTTGCCAGACGCAGGTTTTGCGCCAGCACGAGGCCGGCATCGTGGATGGCCGGCATCAAGCGGCCTTGCAGGTCGACAATGACCAGCACGGCCTGGTTCGCATCCATCAGCATGGCGTTCTCCTTATTAGTATGTGGCGACAGTGTAGCGCGCCGCAGCGTGCTCAAGCTGGCCAGCTGGGCAAGGCCGTTTCGCCCATCAGGTAGGCGTGGTTCAAATCGATGGCGCTGCGCAGGTAGTTCCACAGGGCGCTGACCCTGGCGATATTGCGCCGCTCGCTCGGCGAGATCATCCAGAAGGCGCGCAGCAGGTCGATCTCGCCGTCGAGCACTGACACCAGTTCGTTCGACTGCTGGGCCACGAAGCAGGGCAGGATCGCCAGCGCCTGGCCCGCGCGCGCCGCGTGGTACTGGGCGATCACGCTGGTGCTGCGAAACGCGCGCAGGGAATCGGGCGCCACGTTGTCCATGTAGCGCAGTTCCGAACTGAAGACCAGGTCATCCACGTAGCCGATGATCGGGTGCTGCGCCAGTTGCGCCACGCTGGTGATCGGCGCGTGGCGCGCCAGGTAGGCCGGCGTGGCGTACAGTTTCAATCGGTAGTCTGACAGCTTCGTCACGACATACGGGCCGGACAGCGGGCGTTCGATGGAAATGGCCACGTCCGCCTCGCGCTTGGACAGGCTGACAAAACGGGGCACGGCGATCAGGTCCACGCTGATGTGCGGGTACCGCCCGCAAAACTGCGCCAGGTGGGGCGCCAGCACGATGGCGCCGAAGCCCTCGGTGGCGCCCAGGCGCACCTGGCCCGACAGCAGCCGGTTATGTTCGCCCAGTTCCTCGGTGGCGGCAAACACCGTGCTTTCCATGGTTTCCGCGTATTCCATCAGGCGATGGCCCTCGGGCGTCAGCTGGTAGCCCACGTAGTTGCGGTCGAACAGCTGCGTGCCCACCTGCTCCTCGAACTTGCGCATGCGCCGCGACACGGTGGAGTGGTCGATGCCCAGCTTTTTCGCCGCATCGACGAGGCCGGCGCTGCGCGTCAGTTCCAGGAAGACCCGTACATTGTCCCAATCGAGCATGGCAAACCCTCTCTGTGCATTTTTGCAAAGGAATTATGCATTAATTTCACTTGAGCGCATATTTTTACACATGCAGAATGCATCTACACATATAAGAAAAACCCATCCACCTGGAGACACGCATGAAAAAAACCGTTCTGGCCATGGGCGCGCTGGCGCTTACCCTGTCCTTTGGCGCGCACGCGCAGATTTCCGATGGCGTCGTCAAGGTCGGCATCCTGACCGACATGTCCGGCCCGTATTCGGCCATGGGCGGGCGCGGCTCCGTCGTCGCCAGCCAGATGGCCGTCGAGGATTGTTTGAAGGCCGAATGCAAGGGCATGAAGATCGAGATCCTGTCGGCCGACCACTTGAACAAGGCCGATATCGCCGCCTCGAAGGCGCGCGAATGGATAGACCGCGACAAGGTCGATGCCATCGCCGATCTGACCAATTCCTCGGTGGCCCTGTCCGTGCAAAAGCTGATGAAAGAAAAGGGCGGCATCGCCATGTTCAGCGGCCCGGCCACGGGGCGCCTGACCAATGAAGACTGCTCGCCGAACGGCTTCCATTGGATGTTCGACACGTATTCGCAGGCGGCCGGCACGGCGGCGGCGCTGACCAAGCTGGGACAAAAGTCGTGGTACTTCGTCACCGTCGATTACGCGTTCGGCCACTCGCTGGAAAAGGACGCCAGCGATGTCGTCAAGCGCAATGGCGGCACCGTCGCGGGCGCCGTGCGCCATCCGCTGAACGCGTCCGATTTCTCATCCTTCCTGGTGCAGGCGCAAGGCTCGAAAGCGCAGGTGATCGGCCTGGCCAACGGCGGCGCGGACACGGTATCGGCCATCAAGCAGGCGCGCGAATTCCGCATCGGCAGCGGCAAGGACCAGCGCCTGGCCGCCTTGCTCGTGTTCCTGTCCGACGTGCACGCGCTGGGGCTGGACACGGCCCAGGGCCTCGTCTACGCAGACGGCTTTTACTGGGATTACGACGACCGCAGCCGCGCGTTTGCCAAGCGCTTCGAGGCGCTCAACAAGGGTGCCAAGCCGACGATGGTGCAGGCGGGCGTGTATTCGAGCGTCTACCACTACCTGAAATCGGTGGCGGCGGCCAAGAGCGACGACTCGAAGATCGTCGCCGACAAAATGCGCCAGCTGCCGATCAAGGATGCCGTCATGAACAACGCCTCGATCCGCCCTGATGGCCGCGTCATCCACGACATGTACCTGGTGCAGGTCAAAACCCCGGCCGAATCGAAAGGCGCGTGGGACTACCTGAAAGTGCTGTCGACCATCCCCGCGGACCAGGCGTTCAAGCCGATGGATGCGGCGGCTTGCAACCTCGTTAAAAAATAATTTTAGTCTATCGACGGAGCAGCATAAGGCCGGGGTCAGACCCGCCGGGTCTGACCCCAGATTTCTGCTGCTCCGCCGAGTCCTATGAACATCGCACACCCGGAGCCTCAACCATGAACCAAGCCCTCACCCAAGTCCCTGCTGTCCCCCTGCACATAGGCGGCAAGCACCACGCTTCGACCAGCACCGAATGGCGCGACGTCATCAATCCGGCTACGCAGGAAATCGTCGCCAAGGTGCCGTTTTCCACGCCCGACGAAGTCAACCTGGCCGTCGCCACGGCCAAGGAAGCGTTCAAGACCTGGCGCAACACGCCGCTGGCGGCGCGCATGCGCATCATGCTCAAGTACCAGCACCTGATCCGCGAAAACATCGGTGCCCTGGCCGAACTGATCACGCGCGAACACGGCAAGACCTTGCCCGACGCGGAAGGGGAAGTGATGCGGGGCCTGGAAGTGGTCGAGCACGCGTGCTCGATCGCCACCTTGCAGCTGGGCGAGATCGCGGAAAACGCGGCCACCGGCGTCGACGTGTACAACATCTACCAGCCGCTGGGCGTGGGCGCCGGCATCACGGCCTTCAACTTCCCCGTCATGCTGCCGTGCTTCATGTTCCCGATCGCCATCGCCTGCGGCAATACCTTTGTATTGAAACCGTCGGAGCAGGATCCGTCCTCGTCGATGTACCTGGTCGAACTGATGTACCAGGCGGGCTTGCCGGCCGGCGTCTTGAACGTCGTGCATGGCGGCGCCGACGTCGTCAACATGCTGTGCGACCATCCCGACATCAAGGCCGTCTCCTTCATCGGTTCCACCCACGTGGGCACGCATGTGTACCGCCGCGCCAGCGAATCGGGCAAGCGCGCGCAATCGATGATGGGCGCGAAAAACCATTGCGTGGTGCTGGCCGACGCCAACAAGGAACAGGCGATCAATAACCTGATCGGCGCCGCATTCGGCGCGGCCGGCCAGCGCTGCATGGCTAATTCCGTCGTGGTGCTGGTGGGCGAAGCCCGCTCCTGGCTGCCGGAAATCGTCGCCCGCTCGCAAGCGCTGAAAGTGGGGCCGGGCAGCGACCGCACTGCCGACCTGGGACCGATGGTGTCGAAAGCGGCCATGCAGCGGGCGGAAAAGCTGATCCAGGCGGGCGTGGACGAAGGCGCGCAACTGCTGCTCGATGGCCGCGGTCACAAGGTGGCCGGCTACGAAGGCGGCAACTTCATGGGGCCGACGATTTTCTCCAAGGTGGCCGCATCGAACTCCGTCTACACGCAGGAAATCTTCGGCCCCGCCATGTGCGTCGTCGAGACGGACACGCTGGACCAGGCCATCGCCTTCATCAACGCCAACCCGAACGGCAACGGCACGTCGATTTTCACGTCGTCCGGCTGGGCGGGGCGCAAGTTCCAGAACGAGATCGACGTGGGCCAGGTGGGCATCAACGTGGCCATCCCCGTGCCCGTCGCCTATTTCAGTTTTACGGGGTCGCGCGCGTCGAAACTGGGCGACCTGGGCCCGAACGGCAAGCAAGCCTTGTACTTCTGGACGCAAACGAAGACCGTCACGGCGCGCTGGTTCGCCCCGGACGACGGCGGCAGCGGCGTCAACACCACCATCTCGATGAAATAAGGGGACGCCATGGGCACCAATATCGTTTTCATCGGCCTGGGGAACATGGGACTGCCCATGGCGCAAAACCTCGTGCGCGCCGGCCATGCGGTGACGGGTTTTGACCTGGTGCCGGCCAGCGTGCGGCAGTTCGCCGATGGCGGCGGCCTGGTCTCCGATGACCAGGCGGCGGCGATAGGTCAGGCCGACATCGTCATCACCATGCTGCCGGCAAGCCGCCACGTGCTGGGTGCTTATTTGGGTACCCCTTTGGGAGAATCCGGCATCCTGGCGCAGGCGCGGCCCGGCACCCTGCTGATCGACTGTTCGACGATTTCCACCGAGGCGGCGCGCCAAGTGGGCCGCGCGGCGCAGGAGAAGGGCATGCCCATGCTGGACGCGCCTGTTTCGGGCGGTACGGCGGGCGCCACCAACGGCACCTTGACCTTCATGGTGGGCGGCGAAGAATCCGCATTGGCTGCGGCGCGGCCTTACCTGGACGTCATGGGCAAGGCCATCTTCCATGCGGGCGGCTCGGGTTGCGGCCAGACGGTCAAGATCTGCAACAACATGCTGCTGGGGATACTGATGATCGGCACCAGCGAAGCGATCCGTCTGGGCGTGGCCAATGGGCTCGATCCCAAAGTGGTGTCGGACGTGATGGCGAAAAGCTCGGGCCGCAACTGGACCCTGGACGTGTACAACCCGTGCCCGGGCGTGGCCGAGAACGTGCCCGCGTCGCGCGGCTACACGGGCGGCTTCGGCGTCGACCTGATGCTGAAAGACCTGGGCCTGGCCGTGGAAAGCGCGCTGGCCAGCGGAGCGAGTGTGCCGCTGGGCGCCTTGTCGCGCAATTTATACAGTTTGCACAGCAAGGCAGGATCTGGCGCGCTGGATTTTTCCAGCATTTATCAGCTATTGGGCGATAAAGCTTAAGGTTGCTGTGCCTGCAGGGCGGCCAGTTCCGCCCTGGCTTTCTCCAGCTTGCCTTCCAGCTTGGCGATTTTCTTTGGCTGTTTATTCGCTTCCTGGGCCAGGCGCAGCGAACGCTCCGTCTGGTTCACCTTGGCCTGTGCCTTGACGATCTTCTTGTTGTGGCGCTCGACCAAGGTGCTGTCGCGGCAGTGGGCATTGACTTCGTCGAGCGCGCGCGTGAGGCCCGCGACCTTGTCGGACAAGCCCTGTTCTTTGGCCTGGCGCAATTCGCTGCGGATGCTTTCGCGCTTGGCGGCGCAGCCGGCCAGCTGGGTGTCGGCGGCGCTGGCGGCTCCGCTTGCGGCGATGGCAAGGAGCAAGGTCAGGGCGGTTTTCGATAGATGGTTCATAGTGTTCCTGTATCAGTGGCGGGCCCGTGCAATGTAAGCCCGCCGGGGTGCCCTGTCAAACTTCCCGTACCGTGCGCGCCTGTCTGGCGCGGCATCGGCTACCATGCGTGTTTTCTTCTTCCCGACACCGTCGCATGCCCAAGAAATTACTCTGTCTGATTCCTTTTCTGCTGCCGCTGCCCATCCTGGCGCAAACCTATCCCACCTTGCTCGACTTGCAGCTGATCGCCATCAAGGCCAGAGCGGATGTGGCTAGCCATAGCCCGGAAAGTATCGCCGAATTTGCCGAGACGCGGCGGCTGGCGGAAATGGGCGCCGTGGAGGCCCAACTGGACCTGGCGCGCATGCTGCAGCTGGGCATCGGCGTGTCGCAAGACACTGCGCAGTCGATGGCCTGGGTACGCAAGTCGGCCGAGGGCGGCTATGCGCCGGCGCAATCGGCTTTGGGCCTGGCCTATACCGTGGGTGGCAAGGTGCCCATCGACCGTGTGCAGGGCGAATACTGGCTGCGCAAGGGCGTGGCGCAGGGCGACGCACTGGCGCAAACCATCCTGGCCCTGGAATTCATCAATGGCGACAGCAGTGCCGAAGAACAGGCGCTGGCCATCACCTGGCTGAAGGCGGCGGCGAACGAGCAGCACTTTGTGCCCGCCTACAATGCGCTGGGCGAGCATCTGATGCGCGCCGCCACCGATGAGCAGCAGCGCGGCGAGGCCTTCGCTTGGTATGTCAAATCGGCGCGTGAAAAGGAGCCGGCCGGCATGCGCAACCTGGCCAGCGCGCACGAACTGGGCCTGGGTGTGGCGCAGTCGGACAAGCTGGCCCTGCTCTGGTACGAACGGGCGGGATGGAGCGGCGACGTGCCCGCCATGCGCCGCATGGTCGATGTGTACGTCAAGGGCGAACTGGGACAACCGGCGAATGCCGAAGACGCCGCCGAATGGCGCGGCAAATTGGCTGGAAAGGAAAACAAATGAAGACCATGTTGTTCATCTTGAGCCTGGCGTTGGCGCAGCCCGTCCTGGCGCAACAAGCGTCCACCAAAGCACCGCGCCAGCATCCGGCACTGGCCGAATTCGACACACGCGGCCTCGATGACATGCGCGCAAAGGTGCAGGCCGTGCTCAGCCGCCCGGCCGACCTGTCGCCGGACAAGGTCGCCGCCTTCGAGAAAGCGCGTATCGCTGCGGAAGCGGGCGATGCCGCCGCCCAGCTGGAACTGGCGCAGATGCTGCATGAGGGCGAGGGCACGCCGCGCGATGCCGACGCCAGTCTGGCGTGGATGAAGAAATCGGCCGAAGGCTGCTATGGTCCGGCGCAGGCTTTCCTGGGCGTGGCCTATACCTTGGGCCAGGGCATGGCCATCGACCGCAAGCTGGGCGAATACTGGTCGCGCAAGGGCGCCGCGCAAGGCGTGGAACTGGCCAACTTCATGGTGGCGCAGCACTTTGAAAATATCCACAGCAGCCCGGAAGAGCAGGCGCACGCGCTGCACTGGCTGAAGTTTTACGCCGAGAATGGCTTCATCCCCGCCTACAATGAAATCGGCTACCGCCTGATGATGACGGCGAAGGACGACGCGCAGCGCAAGGAGGCGTTCGGCTGGTACATGAAGTCGGCCAAGGCGCTCGACCCGTCCGGCTTGAACAACGTGGCCTACTCGTATGAAGTGGGACAGGGCGCACCGCAGAGCGACGAAGCGGCCCTGGGCTGGTACGAGATGGCGGCCATCGCCAAAAGCCCGCCGGGCCAGACGGGCTTTGCGCGGCTGCTGGAGCAGGGGCGTGGGGGGCCAACCCGGCAAGGCCCGGCTCCTGAACCGTTCGAGTTGTATCTGCTGGCCGCGAAGCAGGGCGACCTGGACGCCATCGAACGGCTGGTCAAGGTGTACGATAAGGGCGAGCTGGGACAGGCGGCTGACCCCGCGCAGGCCGCACTGTGGCGTGAAAAGCTCAGGCTGGCCAAGACTCCCTGAGGGAGCATGACGGCGCGGAAACGGCATGCTATCATCATTGTTATCGATAACAATATCATGAGAGAACCATGAATCCCGATTTCCGCTCCAAGGCGATGCTCGAAGCGCATATCCTGCACACGATGCACTTTTATCACCCGCGCGCCATTGACCCCAGCGGCGGCTTCTATCACTTCTTCCTCGACGATGGCACCGTGTACGACGCCAGCACGCGCCACCTGGTCAGCAGTACGCGCTTCATCTTCAATTACGCCATGGCGTACCGCCGTTTCGGCGGCGACGATTACCAGGCGGCCCTGCGCCATGGCGTGGCCTTTTTGCGTGACGCGCACCGCGACCCGGCCACGGGCGGCTACGCCTGGCAACTGTCATGGAAAGACGGCGTCAAGACGGTGGAAGACGGCGCCAACCACTGCTACGGCCTCGCTTTCGTGCTGCTCGCCTATGCCCACGCCTTGCAGGCGGGGATGCCGGAAGCGCGCGCCTACCTGGACGAAACGTTCGAATTGATGGAGCAGCGCTTCTGGCTGCCCGAACATGGCCTGTACGCGGACGTGGCCAGCGCCGACTGGTCTGCTCTGGATGGCTACCGTGGACAGAACGCCAACATGCATGCGTGCGAAGCGATGCTGGCCGCGTTCGAAGCGACGGGCGAGGCGCGCTATCTGCACCGTGCGGAAACCTTGGCGCACAACATCACCGTGCGCCAGGCGGGTCTGGCGAACGGCATGATCTGGGAACACTACACGCCCGGCTGGGCTATCGACTGGGATTACAACCTGCACGACAAGAGCAATATCTTCCGCCCTTGGGGCTACCAGCCCGGCCACTTCACGGAATGGGCCAAGCTGCTCTTGATCATGGAACGCCACAGCCGGTTCATGGCCGGTCCTTCCGACTGGCTGCTGCCGCGCGCGCGCGAACTGTACGACACGGCCCTGGCCAAGGCCTGGGATGGCGCGCATGGCGGCATCCACTACGGTTTCGGCCCGCACGATGAAATCTGCGATGGCGACAAATACTTCTGGGTGCAGGCGGAAAGCTTCGCCGCGGCCGCCGTGCTGGCCGCGCGCACCGGGGACGAGGCCTACTGGCAAAGCTACGACAAGATCTGGGACTACAGCTGGCAGCACTTCGTCGACCATGAGCACGGCGCCTGGTACCGCATCCTGACGCCCGGGAACCAAAAAATCAGCAACGAGAAAAGCCCGGCCGGCAAGACCGATTACCACACCATGGGCGCCTGCTATGAAGTGCTGAACGTGATTGGCGGTGCGGCATGAGCACCTCTTTTCCAACTTTTGTCTCGGCCGGCGAAGCGCTGACGGACATGCTGCGCACGGGCCCTGACACGTGGAGCAGCCAGGTAGGCGGCTCGACCTGGAACGTGGCGCGCGTGATGGCGCGCCTGGGCGTGCCCAGCGCGTTTGCGGGCGCCGTCAGCCGCGACGTCTTCGGCGATGCGCTGGCCGCTGCCACCGACGTGGCGGGCCTGGACATGCGCTTCCTGCAGCGCCATGCGAAGTCGCCGCTGCTGGCCATCGTGCATGAACTGCATCCGCCCACGTATTACTTCATCGGCGACGACAGCGCCGACCTGCATTTCGACGCGGCGCGCTTGCCTGCCGGCTGGATGCAGGGCGCGCAATGGGTGCATTTCGGCGGCATCAGCCTGGCGCGCGAACCGCTGGCGGGCAAGCTGGTGGCGCTGGCGCAGGAACTGAAGGCGGCTGGCGTGAAAATCAGCTACGACCCGAATTTCCGCATCATGATGGATGAACGCTACGACGCCACTCTGCGCCGCATGACGGAGCTGGCCGACGTGATCAAGGTGTCCGATGAAGACCTGGCGGGCCTGTTCCGCCACGGCGACATCGATGGCGCGTTTGCCATGCTGCGCAGCTGGAATCCGCACGCCACGTATTTGTATACGCGCGGCGCGCAGGGCGCGGCGCTGTACCAGGGCGAGCAGACATGGCAGGCGGCGCCGCCCGTCATCGAGGTAGTCGACTCGGTGGGGGCGGGCGACGCCAGCATCGGCGGCTTGCTGTACAGCCTGATGTACCGCCCGGATGCCGACGGCGGCCAGCACTTGCGCTTTGCCGTCGCGGCCGGGGCGGGTGCCTGCCTGGCGGCTGGAGCAGCGCCTCCTTCGGTGGAGCTGGTGCAGTCGCTCGAGACACGCACGGTCGTCAGTTAAGTCAGGCTTGGCCTGATCTGCATCAACAAGGTAGCCGCATTTACGCTTGGCCTACCTTGTTGTAAGCAATGCTCCTACATGGCTACCGCAGGGTGCTGCCTACAATGTCTACTTCGTGCTGACATTTGGAGACAACATCATGGCCACCCAATCACCTCAGGCAGCTTCCGTTTCCCAAACACAGGCAGGCATGCCGGACATGGACGCGATCGAGCTGCTGACGCAAGATCATCAAACCGTGAAAGAACTGTTCGAACAGTATGAGGGCCTCAGCGACCGTTCGCTCGTCAGCAAGCGCAAGCTGGCCCTGAAAATCTGTGAGGAACTGAGCAAGCATGCGATGGCGGAAGAAGAAATCTTCTATCCTGCCGTGCGCGAGGCCAGCCGTTCGAACGAAGACTTGATCGATGAAGCCATCGTCGAGCACGCATCGGCCAAGGAGCTGATCGCGCAAATCGTCGCCATGGCGCCCGGCGAAGACTTGTACGACGCCAAGGTCAAGGTACTGTCCGAGCAGATCGATCACCACGTGCTGGAAGAGGAGAGCGAGATTTTCCCGCGCGCGCGCGACGCGGAAATCGACCTGCAAGCCATGGGCAGCCAGATCGCGGCGCGCAAGGCGGAAATCGAGCTGCCCGACATGCAGGCCTGAGCCCCATGGATGCACGTGTCTAGCGCGCGCGTCCCGTCGACGCGCGTTCCATCAAGGTAAATGCCATCAAATGATGCGTGGCGGTCGCCGTTTCCCCGGCGCGGCGCTGGCGGATTTCGTCGATGACGAGACTGACGGCGGCGCGCGCCATGTCGGCGATAGGCTGGTGGATGGTGGTCAGCTCGGGCCAGACGGTGGTGGCGACGGGCGTATCGTCGAAGCCGCACACGCTCAATTCCGCCGGCACCTGCAAGCCCATGCCATGCGCCACGGCCAGGGTAGCGGCGGCCATGTCGTCGTTGCTGGCGAAGATGGCGCTCGGGTGCGGTGCTTGCGCCAGCAGCTGGCGCGCCGCGTCGAGCCCCGAACGATACGTAAAGTAGCCTTGCGCCACCCTGTGCGGCGCCACTGGCAAGCCCGCTTCCCGCATGGCGTCCTCGAAGGCCTGGCGGCGCAGCAGGGCGGGCGTGTGCGCCGGATCGCCTTCGATGAAGCCGATGTCGCGGTGGCCCAGCGCGATCAAATGGCGCGTCATGGCCAGCGCGCCTTCGTAGTCGTCGATGCGCACGGCCGAGACGCCGGGCGAGGGGCGTGCCGTGGCCACGGCGATGGCGGGGATGCCCATTTGGTTCAGCTGCGCCAGCACGGCGGGCGAATCGCACAGCGGCGGCGGCACGAGGATGCCGTCCACGCCGGCGGCCACCAGGCAATCGATGCCGGCGCGCTGGCTGCCCTGGTCTTCGCAGCGTTCAAGCAGCAGCTGGCCGCCGCCCTGGCGGCACTGGTCCATGGCGCCGACGAGAAATTCGCTGAGAAAAGCGGCGCTGGGGTTGCTGTATAACAGGCCGATGCGCAGGGTGCCAGTGCGGGCGGCTCTGGCCGCCAGGTTGGGCTGGTAGCGCAGGCTGGCGATCGCCGCCTCGACCTTGTCGCGCGTGGCCGTGCTGACGCTGGCGCGCCCGTTGATCACGCGCGATACGGTCATGGCCGACACGCCGGCCACGCGCGCCACGTCGTGCACGGTGGCCCCGCTGGCGGCGTCTGGTGCGGCGTGCGCCGCCTTATTCGAGGTGACCACCGAATTTCAGCTTGCCGCTGATGCGCATGCCGTGCAATTGACCTTCTTCCAGCTCGGCGGCGCTGGTGCGCTGCGCCGTGTCGCGCCGCGCCAGTCCCACCGACAGGATATCGAGCATCATCAGCTGCAGCAGGCGCACGATCATGGGCACGAAATTGAGGTTGCCTTCCGGGTGGTTCAAGGTCAGCAGCACGTCGGCCAGCTTGGCCAGCGGCGAACCGCTGGCCGTGATCGCCAGCACGCGCGCGCCGCAGCCCTGCGCCACCTTGACGGTGCGCAGCAGGTCGGGCAGGGCGCCCGAGCGGGAAATGACCAGCGCCACGTCGCCCGGTTTGAGCATGGCTGCGCTCATTTCCTGCGCCTGCGGGTCGGCAAAGAAGCTGCTGACGATGCCCAGGTTGAGCAGCTTGTGCTGCATGTCGTCGGCCACCACGCGGGCGCTGCCCACGGCCAGCAGTTCCACGCGCTGCGCGCCGCGCAGCAGTTCGATGGCCGCCGTCAGCGCTTTCACGTCGAGCATGTCGCGCATGGCCAGCGCGGCCGAGGCATTATTGCCCAGCACCTTGCGTGCCAATTCCGCGTCGGAGTCCGAGATCTCCACGTGGCAATGGGCCACCGTGATGGAGCCGCCCGTCAGGCCGGACGCCAGCTTCAATTTGAAGTCGGCCAGGCCCTGCACGCCGATCGAGCGGCAAAAGCGCATCACGGTCGGCTGGCTCACGCCCACCCGCTGGGCGATTTCAGCGATCGGCAGCGTGAGCATGGCATTCGGTTCCTTCAGCACCCAGTCGGCCACCTTGCATTCCGATGGGCTCATGCGCCCGCGCGCCTGGCGCACGGATTCGAGCACGGGCGCGCCGGTATGGGCGCGCTTGAGCTTTTGCGCCAGGATGGCAGCGATGCCGAGGAATGTCGGCAGTTCGGCCGTGATCAGGAAGGTGGGAATCTGCGCCAGGTATTCGTTCAGCCGGCCCTTTTGCTCGAAGCGGGCGCGGAACTGCGACTGTTCGAACAGGGGACCCAGGCGCGGCACGATGCCCCCGCCTATATAGATGCCGCCCAGCGCGCCCAGGGTCATGGCCACGTTGCCGGCGATGGAGCCGAGGATGGCGCAAAAGCAGTCCACCGCTTCCAGGCACACGTCGCATTCATTGTTCAGGGCGCGGCTGGTGATGTCTGCCGCCAGCAGCGTCGGCGCATCGGGTTTGCCGGCGCGCTCGGACAGGGCGCGGTAGATCAGTTCAAGCCCCCGTCCGGAAGCGAGGCGTTCGGCCGAGACGTGCGACAGTTCGCGCCAGGCGAAGGACAGCACGTCCATTTCGCGCTGGTCGCACGGAGCGAAGCTGACGTGGCCCCCTTCGCTGCCCAGCGCGATCCAGCGGTCTTCCGCAGGGATCATGCCCGACACACCCAGGCCCGTGCCCGAACCGAGCAAACCGATGACGCTGTCGGCGCGCGCCATGCCGCCGCCGATCTGCTGGCGCTGGTCGGGCCGCAGATAGGGCAGGGCCATGGCCAGCGCCGTGAAGTCATTCACCACCAGCAGGGTGTCGAGGCCCAGCGCGGCGCGCATCGCCTCGATCGAGAAGAACCAGTGATGGTTCATCATGCGGATATTGTCGTCGTCGATGGGATTGGCGATGGCGATGGCCGCATGGCGCACGCGCGCCGAACCGGCGGCGCGCGCCTCGTCGCTGTCCATATATGCGGTGATGGCGTCGAGCAGCGACGCGTAGTCGTCGCAGGGCAGCACGGCCACCGCTTCCAGGTGGCCCTGGCGCGTTTCCAGCACGAAGCGGGCATTGGTGCCGCCGATGTCGGCCAGCAGGCGGGGGCCTTCACTGAAACGTTCCGCCGGATCGCTGCCTGCTACTTCCATTTTTTCATCAATTTTCATGGCGGTGCCTAGTCTCGTATGCGTGCACGGTCGTGGCCGCGCACTGTCGTTATGGCAAAAACCAAGGATTTTAATTCGTATACGTGCCGCGTGCCGAAAAATGCGGGGTGCTTGCCCAAATGCCCGTCCACAGTGCCGGATGCTGCGGTTGTCGGCGGAAAAAAACAGGGCAGTCAACCCGTATATCGGTACGCAAATAAAGTGTCGCAGAGTAGTCGTAGGATTACAACATAATATGTTGATATTTGTTCGTAGTATAGTTACTATGTCCCTGCTGGAAAGAATTCTGGCCAGTACATTCGGCCACGAATGACTAGATAAAAAATAACTACTGAGGAGACTTACCATGCTGCATCGCAACATGTTGAAGGCCGTGTTGAAGACACTGCCAGCTGCCATCGTCTTGGCCATCGCCAGCGGTTCCGCTGCCGCCGATCCAATGTACCCATCCGACTCTGAAGGCTTCCACGGCTACCTGCGCGCTGGCGCCGGCAGCAATACCTCGAGCGGCGGCGGTTCGCAAG
>RCUK01000220.1_pt1 | contig 63146 bp, 55 predicted proteins | sample 2166381 | NCBI WGS metagenome assembly RCUK01 (sample SAMN09932809, study PRJNA488358) | compost metagenome | isolation source: compost soil in an enriched community | place: Germany: Experimental Botanical Garden | reverse complement strand
GTGGTAGGGGAAACAACAGAGAAGACAGCAAGTCATTCCTATTCCTATAACGGAGACAAATCATGATCATTTACGGAACCGCACTGCTGGCGTTATGCCATTTGCTCGGCATCTTCCTGGGCGACCTGCTCGGGCAGCTGATGGGCGTCAAGACCAACGTGGGCGGCGTGGGCATCGCCATGCTGCTGCTGATCTGCGCCCGCCTCTACATGCAGCGGCGCGGCTGGCTGCCGCAGATGACGGAGCGGGGCGTCGAATACTGGGGCGCCATGTATATTCCCGTGGTGGTGGCGATGGCCGCGCAGCAGGACGTGGTGGCGGCCCTGCGCGGCGGGCCGGTGGCCGTGCTGGCCGCCATCGGTTCCGTGATCGTGTGCGGCGCAGTGATCTCGCTGATTAATCGTATGGAAAACCCGCGCATGGAAAGCCCGGCCGCCGTCGAAGCCGACTCGATGCTGATCAAGGAGCACCGTCATGCTTGAGCTCTTTGAAAAAGCCGCCATCCACAATGGCCTGGTGACGGCATTCGCCTTTGTCGGCCTGGTCATGCTGCTGTCGGTGGCGCTGTCGAAGTATCTGACCTTCGGCCGCGTGCATGGCTCGGCCATCGCCATCGTCATCGGCCTGGGGCTCGCTTACTGGGGCGGCGTGCATAGCGGTGGCCACAAGGGGCTGGCCGATTTGTCGCTGTTCGGCGGCATCGGCCTGATGGGCGGCGCCATGCTGCGCGACTTCGCCATCGTCGCCACGGCCTTCGAAGTGCAGGCGACGGAAGCGCGCAAGGCTGGCCTGATCGGCGTCGTGGCGCTGATGCTGGGCGTGGTGCTGCCGTTTCTCGTCGGTGCCGGCGTCGCGTATGCATTTGGCTATTCGGACGCCGTCAGCATGACCACCATCGGCGCCGGCGCCGTCACCTACATCGTCGGCCCCGTCACGGGTGCGGCTATCGGCGCCAGTTCCGACGTCATGGCCCTGAGCATCGCGGCGGGCCTGATCAAGGCCATCCTGGTAATGGTCGGCACGCCCGCCGCAGCGCGTTTCCTGCGCCTGAAAACGCCGCGTTCGGCCATGGTCTTCGGCGGCCTGGCCGGCACCGTCAGCGGCGTCTCGGCGGGCCTTGCCGCCACCGACCGCAAACTGGTGCCGTATGGCGCGCTGGTGGCCACGTTTCATACGGGCCTGGGCTGTTTGCTGGGACCATCGTTGCTGTTCTTCGCCGTCAAGGCGGTGGTGGCCTGATGGAAGCCTGGCGCGCGCATGATTTGCTGTGGCTGGACGGCTTGCCGGACGGCGCATCCTTGCCCGCCTGGGCCGACTCTGCCTGGCTGCAGGCGGCGCCGCTCGTGGTGCGGCGCGCTGGCACGGCGCCCGGGCGCATCCCCGTGGGCTTGCGCGGCCGGCTGCGCAGCGAACGGCATGCGTGCGAAGTGGACGCCGCCGCCGTCGTGCGCCGCGTGGCGCCGGAAATGCTGGCGCATGCGCCAGTGCCGGATGTTTCCTGCGCCGCGCTCGACGCGCTGCGGCTGGTAGCGCCGCTGCTCGACGCCACGGGCTGGCCTTGGGGGCCGACGGGCGGTGTCGGTTTCGCGCTGGCCAGCGGCTTGCCCGTGCTGCGCGCCGACAGCGACCTCGATCTCGTGCTGCGCATCGCCGCGTCGCCCGATGGCGCCCAGGCCGACGCCCTGCGCGCCATCGCGGCCACTGTCACGGCGTGCCGGCTGGACCTGCAGATCGATACGGGCCGTGGCGGCTTTGCGTATGCCGAGTGGGCGGCGGGGCGTGAGCGGGTCTTGCTGAAGACAGACCACGGTCCCGTGCTGACGGCCACGCCATGGGAGCTGGCATGAGCGTCTTGTTTACCTTTCCCGGCCAGGGCGCCCAGACTCCTGGCATGCTGCATGCGTTGCCTGGCGATGCGGCCGTGGCGGAGGCCCTGGCCGAAGCGGCTGAAGTGCTGGGCCACGATCCGTTGGAATTGGACACGGCTGTCGCGCTGGCGTCGACGCGGGCCGTGCAACTGTGTTTGCTGATCGCGGGCGTGGCGATGGCGCGCTCCCTGGCCGCGCGCGGCGCGCTGCCCGACATGGTGGCCGGCTTTTCCATCGGAGAATATGCGGCGGCCGTCGTCGCCGGCGCGCTCGATTATGCGGACGCCGTGCGCCTGGTGGCGCGGCGCGGAGAGTTGATGGAACAAGCGTATCCGGCCGGCTACGGCATGGCGGCCATCATCGGCCTGGACCTGGCGCAGCTCGAACCCTTGCTGGTGCAGGTGCATGGCGCAGCAACGCCCGTGTATGTCGCCAATCTGAACGCGCCGCGCCAGATTGCCATAGCCGGCAGCGAGTCCGCCTTGCACGCCGTGATGGTGCTGGCCCTCGCGCATGGCGCCAGCAAGGCCAAGCGCCTGGCCGTCAGCGTGCCGTCGCACTGTCCGTTGATGGAGGCTGCCGCGGGCGACATGGCTGCCGCCTTCGATGGCGTGGTCGTGCGCCGCCCATCGCTCGTCTACCTGAGCAGCAGCGCGGCGCGCGCGCTGTTTGACCCGGCCCGCATCCGCGACACCCTGGCCGCCAACATGGCGCAGCGCGTGCAGTGGACCGCTACCGCGCGCCTGGCATGGGAACGGGGCGCCCGGCTGGCGCTGGAAATGCCGCCCGGCAGCGTCCTGACGCGGCTGACGGCGCCAGACTTCACGGATGGCGTGGCCATCTGCTGCGACGGCAACCGGGCCGACAGCCTGCTGGCGCTGGTGAGGCGGGAGCGGGATGGCGCCGCGCCTTAGAGCCTGGCGCTCAGTCCAATCTGGAAGCCACGGCCCGGCAAGGGCGCGATGTATTTCAGTGGAGAGTTGTGCGGCCTGGCGTCCTCATCGAGCAGGTTGGTGCCGCTGATGAACACGTCGATGCCGGCAAACGGCGAATTGGGCACTTGCAGTGCGCGGCTCACCTGGAAGTTCACCATGGTGTAGCCGTCGAGCGGCACTTCCTCGCTGACACTCTTGCCCAGGTACTTCTGCTTGTCATACCAGGTGCTGGAAAGCCTGCCCTTCCACCCCTTGTTTTCCCACAACAGATTCGCGCCATAGCGGTTGGTGGGCATGTTGGGCAGGTAGGCGCCGTCGTTGTGCGCACGCAGCTTGTCCGGATTGTCCGCCTTGTTCTTGACCAGGTCGGCAAAGGCGGAGAGGTTCAGCTTGCCGTAGCCGCCAAGCTGAATGAGCTGCGAGGCGTCGATCTCAAATCCCTTGACCGTCGTATCGGTCTGCTTCCAATATTTCAATGGCAGGCGGTTGGCCGTCTGCAGGCCCGAGTGGCCAAGGTACAGAAAGTTTTCATACTTCATGATGTAGCCGGTGGCGGACAGCTGGAAGCCGCGATGGCCGAACAATCCGGTAAGCTCGGTATTCCGCGCGCGCTCGGCCTTCAAATCCTGGTTGCCTTCTTCCTGGGTCATGATCGAATAGTGGCGGTTGCTCGCATACAATTCGTTGACGTCGGGCGCTCTTTCCGACGAGGCATGGCGCAGCTTGGCACCGAACAGCTGGCCCAGCTTGGCCGAGGCCCCCAGGCTATAGCTGTTCAGGCTGAACGACCTGTCCTCGAGTTTGGCGTTTTTCGCATTCCTTGACGTCTTGAATCCGCTTTGGCGGATGTCGTGCTCGACTTTTTCATGGCGAAAACCCGCATCGAAGGTGGCCCAATCGACGTCGAGGCTTTCCTTGACGAACAGCGCGCTGCTGGCCGTGCTCGCATCGGGAAGGTAAAGCTGCGGCCCGCTGCCGGTGACGTCGCGGGATTGATGGCTGAGGCCAAGCAAGCCGCTCAAGGGGCCCGCGCGCCGGTGCGCGAGCAGGAGTTCGGCTTGATTGGTGTCGAAGCGGTAGTCATTCGCCTTCGTCGCTCCCAGGCGTTCTCCCGACGTATTGTTCAGGCGCGACACGCGCAGTTGCGCGCTTTCCATATACGCGACGGGGTCGCGCAGGGTGGCTTCCAGCGCATATTTATCCTGGCTGATCACGACGCCGACGGGCAACCCCTCGTCATAATTCGATCCGAAAGACTTGTTTTCCATGGAAAAGCCCGGCACGCCATACTCGCTATTCTTGGTGTCGAGGCTGACGGCCACGTAGCCGCGATCGAAAAAGTAGGTGCTGCCGACGGCAAAGTGGGAATTGCTGGCATGGCTGTTGCCCAGAGTACCGTGGTAATCGGGTGTCACGTCCTTGTTGATCTTGTTCTGCACCGTCTTTGGCGTACCGGGCACGTAAGCGGGGTTGGCCGGATTGACGTAGGTCTTGCGCTGCCAGACGGACGTCGGCTGATTTGTATAGAAGGAAAAATCGCCGTCCGCCCAGTCTGGATTTTCCGTCATGAACTGGTCGATAAACGGTTGCGAAGCCTTGTTATAGACTTGCTGGATCCTCGCTTCTTTCTGGCAACTGTCAGCCAAAAAGCTATTCACGCCGCCCCTCGAAGGGAACAGCTGGCTGTTGCACACGCCGGCCTTGCTGTTGCCGGGAATATCGTAGTGCCCGATTTTCTGGAAGGACATCTGCAAATTCGTCGAGAAATGTTTCCCATCGTTGAAGTTCATGCGCAAGCCTTGCGCGTCGGCATCGTTGAAGCCCTTGCGCAGGACAAATTCCAAATCCTTCGGCTTGTCCTCAATCTTCCTGGAAATGAGGCCGGAATCGACGTCCACGCTGCCGCCGATCGCATTGCCGCCGAAACGTACGCTGTCTGACGATTTGTTGACGCTCACGCTGCGCGCAAACAGCGGGTCGAACGGGATGTTGATGTCGCCGCTGAGCGCATTCATGCCGAGGATGGACTGGCCATCCTCGAGAATTTGCACCCGGCTGCCACTGAGGCTGCGAATCACGGGGGCGCCGGCATTCGGGCCGAAGGCGCTGCTTTGCACGCCCGATACATGCTCGAGCATGCCGCCCAGGGTCCTGTTCTGCGCTTGTGTATTTTCGACCAGCACGACGCTGTCGATGCTGGAAAGCCTGTCTGCGCGGACTTTGATGGTTTGCAGGGTGACGTCGTCCGCCGCGTAAGCGAGCGGGGCAGTGGACAGCATGGCGGCTGCGAATACATGATGGCGCATAGGACTCTCTAATAGGCGTATGGGATGCTGGCGCTGGACGCAGGCGCAGCGCAAAGGTGTAAATGCAATTGAGTTGCAATAATAGCTTGCGCCCAGTGCTATTGCAAGTAAACTGCATTTGGCCCCGCGGAAGGCGCAGCACGGACAGCCGGCATGTGCCGGCTACCGTGTAGCAAAGTGAGGAGGTGGGATGGCCGCTACTATTAGTTACGCGTTGCGCGTGTGCGGCGCAGACCGAATGCGTCCGCCTGCGCCCTTGTGGAGCCGTTACTTCAGGTGGATTGCTATGGCTTTTTCGCCTGCAGGCGGCGCGAACGCCGCTTTCTTTCCCAGATGACGATGCCCGTCACGGACAGCATGGCCACCATCACGCCCATGAAGGACATCATGATGCGTCCCGGCATGCCGAGGATGCGGCCCGAGTGCAGGGGGAATTGCAATTGCACGAAGACGTCGGCGGCCGTGCCTTCCCATGGCTTGTGCTGGCCGATGATGCTGCCGTCCATGCCGTCGACGTACAGGTTTGACAAACCCATGCCGGCGGCGCCGAATTCATCGGCCGGGTCGAAGAACGAGACGTTGTAGAACGAGTAATTGCCGCCATAATAAATGCCGCCGATGGGTGAGGTGATGCCGCGCTGCACGGCCTGCTTTTTGGCGATGGCGACGGCTTGCTCGAAACCGATCACGGGCGTGATATACGTGCCGTATGGCGCCGGCGTCTGCGTTTCGTACGGGCCCGGCGTGGTGGTCGAGACGAGCGACATGACGGGATAGAACACTTCGCGGTACAGGTTCAGCGAGAACGACGTGAACGCGACGACGATGATGATGGCCCACACCCACAGGCCGCCCGCGCGGTGCAAATCGAAATTGAGCTTGTAGCCGCCGGCTGCCCAGCGCACCACCCACGACGGTTTCCAGCGCTGCCACCAGTTGGCGGCGTCGCGGTGGCGCGGCGCCTCGTCCTGCGCGCGCGGGCGCAAACGGCGCGGCGTGGTCAGATAAAACGCCACCATGCTGTCGAGCAACCAGATCAGGGCGACCGTGCCCATCAGCCAGTAGCCCCAGCGGTCCGTGCCCCAGAAGGCGGGCACGTGCAGGCTGTAGTGCAGGTGGCGCAAGAATGGCATCAGGCTGCGGCGCGACAGGGAAATGGCCGTCGAATCGCGCGTGCCCGTGATCTGCGCCGTGACGGGATCGATGTAGACGGTGTTGTAGTCGAGCACGAACGGCTTGTTCGTGGCCGGATCGGTGAGCGGGCGCACCATGAAGGCGCCCGCATGGCCTTCTTCCAGGCCCAAGGTCATGTAATTGACTTCCACGCGCGGGTCGGCGGCGGCCACTTTTTGCGCCAGCACGAACGGCGGCTGCAGGGGACCGCGGCCCGGCGTTTCCATGATGTCGGCGTTGAGCCACTCGTCCAGTTCGTGGTCCCACGATGTGACGGCGCCCGTGAGGCCCGCGACGATGAGGAAGAGGGCGATGGTGAGACCGGCCCAGCGGTGTATGACAGTCCAGAAAGCGCGCATGCGGTACAAACCTTCAACATAAAACCGGCTTGTTGCCGCCAGCGGGCGCCACTGGGGCGCACAGGGAAAAGCCAAGTATGGGCCTGGTACAGGCCTGTTATTTTGATAATGGGAATCGTTCTCATTATCCGCCGTGGCGTGGCGTTTGTCCAGCGCCAATGGTGTTGCCTCGAGTCAAATGGCGCATGCTAAGATGCTAGCAAGAAGTTAATTTACATTCCACATGGAAATATTCAAGGTTAAAGCGGCATGCGTATAGAAGATCGGAACAATGTCCGCGTGAACGAACGCAACGATGCACCGCTGGCGGGCGCGGCAGCCACCATGGTGTTCATGCATGGTTTTGGCTGCGATCAAACCATGTGGCGCTATCTGGAGCCCCTGTTTCGTCCGCACTACCGCACCGTGCTGTTCGATCTGGTCGGCAGTGGCGCTTCCGACCAGGGCGCCTATGATTTCGATCGCTATGCGCGGCTCGATGCGCATGGCGCCGATTTGCGCCAGGTCATCCATGCCGTTGGCGGCGGTCCCGTGATTTGCGTCGGTCATTCCGTCAGCGCCATGAGCGCCTTGCTGGCCACGATTGCCGAGCCGGAGTTGTTCGCCGCGCAAATCATGCTGGCGCCATCGCCGTGCTATGTCGACGATGCGGCGGCCGGCTACCGGGGCGGCTTCAGCCGTGCCGATATCGACGACTTGCTGGGCGCCATGGACGCCAATTACCTGGGCTGGTCCGCCAGCATGGCGCCTGCCATCATGGGCGCGCCCGGGCAGCCGTCGCTGGGAGACGATCTTGTGAACAGTTTTTGCCGCACGGACCCGGCCATCGCCCGCCATTTCGCGCAAACCACGTTTTTGTCCGACCACCGCGCCATCTTGCCGCGCAACAGCACGCCAGCCCTCATCGTGCAATGCAGCGACGACTTCATCGCGCCACCGTCCGTGGGCGAGTACTTGCGCGAGATGCTGCCGCGCAGCAGCCTGCACGTGGTCGAGAATGTCGGCCATTGCCCGCACATGAGCGCGCCCGATGCCAGCTACCGCGCCATCCGCCGCTTTCTCGACGGCCTGCACCTGTAATGCGCGACACGATGCCTTCCTTGCCTGAGACCAGTAGCTTGTTCCAGCACGCGGCCTGCGGCTTGCTGCTGTGCACGGCCGACGGCACCATCGTGCAGGCGAACGTCACCTTTTGCGGCTGGCTCGGCTATGGCACCGCGGAAGTGCTCGGGAAAAAGAAACTGCAAGACTTGCTGACCATCGGTGGGCGCGTGTTCCACCAGACGCACTGGCTGCCGCTGATGCAGGTGCAGGGCAGCGTGTCGGAAATTCTGCTCGACATGCGCCAGCGCCACGGGCAATCCATACCGATGCTGTTCAACGCCGTGCGCCGCGTGCACGAGGGCGTGCGTTATGACGAGATCGCCGTCTTTGTCGCCAGCGACCGGCGTAAATACGAACAGCAGCTGCAGCTGGCGCGCAAGGAGGCTGGCGAACTCAACGAACGGCTGGCGGCCGCCGACCGGCGCAAGGACGAGTTCCTGGCGACCCTGGCGCACGAGTTGCGCAATCCGCTGGCGCCCATGCGCAATGTGCTGGAAGTGCTGCGCCTGGCGCAGCTGGACGATCCGCAACTGCGCTGGGCCCGCGACGTGCTGGGCCGGCAAGTGGCGCACATGACGCACCTGGTCGACGATTTGATGGAAGTGTCGCGCATCACGCAGGGGCGCCTGGAACTGCGCCGCGCCAGCGTGGAGCTGGCCCCCGTGGTGGAAGCGGCCCTGCACAGCGTGGCGGAACTGGCCGCGCAGTCCGGCCACGCGGTGCACGTGGAACAATGGCCGCAAGCCATCTGGCTCGACGCCGACGCCACGCGCCTGGGGCAGATGATCACCAACCTGCTGACCAACGCCGTCAAGTACACGCCCGCCAACGGCATCATCGGGCTGGAAGTGGCATGCACGGAAAACGACGTGCACATTACCGTGCGCGATTCGGGCATCGGCATCGCGCCCGAGCACCTGGACAAGGTGTTCGACATGTTTTCGCAGCTGGAGCCGGCCCTGTCGCGGGCACAGGGCGGCCTGGGCATCGGCCTGTCGCTGGTGCGCGGCCTGGCCGAATTGCATGGCGGCAGCATCAGCGCGCACAGCGATGGCGTGGGGCTGGGCAGCACCTTCATTCTGCGCCTGCCGCTGCCCGCCGTGCCGCTGCAAGCGCCGCCCGAGCCCAACCGCCGCTTGCTGGCCGGCACGCGCGAGGGCAAGGTGCTGGTCATCGACGACAGCGCCGACGCGGCCGAAAGCCTGGCGCTGGCGCTCGACATCCTCGGCTATGAAGTGCGCACGGCCTATGACGGCCCGGCCGGCATGGCGGCCGCGCAAGTGTTCATGCCGCAAGTCATCTTGCTCGACATCGGCTTGCCGGACATGAACGGCTACGACGTGGCACGGCTGTTGCGTAGTGAACCCTGCGGCAAGGACGCCATCCTCGTGGCCGTCACGGGCTGGGGCCAGGACAAGGATCGCCAGATGGCATCCGATGCGGGCTTCGATCTGCACCTGACCAAGCCCGTGGATTTTTATGAGCTCGATGCGGTGCTGCAGAAGATGCTGCGGGCGGAGTGAGGAGGGCATCAGCAAAATGAATGACATAGAACAACTGACAGAATTGGAAATTGCCGTTTTCCAGCTGCGCATGGGTTTCGCCCCGGCGGACCGCTGCGTGGATTGGGCCGTGGAACGCCTGCGTCTGGACCAGGAAGGCGACGATCTCGAGATCGTGCTGCTGGCCAGCGCCCGTGGTGTTGAGGAGGTGCTGCCGCTGGTCGACGTGATCATCGAGCGCTACCGGGGCGCGCAGCGGCTCGATCAGCAATTCCTTGCTGGCAAATACATCGTCGAGTTGCGAGCCGCTTATCTGGCAGGGCGCGAAAGCGTGTCGTCGCTCGATGCCATCTTGACCCGCTTGTACCCGGCGCTAGCTTATCCCGACTGGCTGGTCATGCTGAGCCGCAATTGCGAGTATGCGACGGACGTGGCCGATTTTCAGCAGCCGTTCGAGGATGAATTCCGCTATATCGCCAGCCTGTGGGCGCAGGCGGAGAGCCTGGCCGCGTTTGATCGCGAATACAGCCGAAAGACCTCCAATGGCCATGACATCAGGTAGATGCGGAGGGTAGGCGGCAAGGTGCCGCGCCATCTGGATGGCGGCAGCGCTGCGTGCTTCTCTGCCATCGTCTGGATACGCGTGACATACAATGTACGAAACTCTTTTTTGCCAGGATAGACGTGCAACATAAAACGATAGGCTTGATCGGCGGCATCGGCTGGGCTTCCAGCCTGGAATACTACCGCTTGCTCAATGAAATGCTGGTGGCGCGCATCGGTCCCGCGCATAGCGCGCGCATCATGCTGGTCAGCATCGACCAGGCCGATTTCGTGGCGCACGCGGCGCAAGCTGATTCCCACGCCATCGAGCAATTCCTCGTCAAGGAAGGGCGGCGCCTGCAAGGCATGGGTGCGGATTTTTTCCTGCTGTGCGCGAATGGCGCGCACCGCTTCGCGCCGGCCGTCGTGCCGCGGATCGGCTTGCCTTTCATCAGCATCGTCGAGGAAACAGCGAAGCGGGTGCAGCAGTCGGGCGTGCGCAAGGTGGGCTTGCTGGGCGTCAAACAGACCATGGCGGGCCGCTTTTATCACGATGCGCTGGAGCGCTTTGGCATCGCCACGGTGACGCCCGATGCGGCCGACCAGGAAGTCGTCCACGACATTATCTACACGGAACTGGTACAGAATATTGTTACCGATGCCAGCCGGAACATCTTCCTGGGCATCATCGAGAAACTGCGGCTGCAAGGCGCGCAGGGCGTGATTCTGGGCTGCACGGAGATTCCATTGCTGGTCAACCCCGGCGAGTTTGACTTGCCGTTATTTAATACCACGGCCATTCATTGCGAGGCGGCGGTGGCGTTTGCTGTCGCAGAGTAGGGCGCCTGTCAATCCGTGCGCTATGGATAGTGACCTTGGCCATTCACGGGCACTTTGAACGGTACTCCCACCTTCAAGATCGCTACTATGATCAGATATAGTCAGCTTCTGTCCGTAGCGAACTTGAGAATTTGGCGTTCATCGTCCGCAGCCACTACCTGTACATTTTCTGCCAGCAAATCTTGCATAATTTCTTGGAATGCATGATAGGGCTTGGTGTTGGCTGCCGGTTGAGTGACCGGGAACAAGACGTTTGGTGGTAATGCATTGCGTTTGCGTAAGCGCCGTACTTTATCAACCCATTGACCGCCATGCGTAAGGATCTTGGTGCTATCGCCTTGGGCAAGATAAAGCGGCTTGATAACTCGCTCAGCTTTGCCTTCAACCATGTCGACAAAGGGGAAGTTTACGGCGAAATCTTCCGTGCCAACCTTTTCACGTTGATATCGTGCTCCGACTTGCGCGTTGAAGAGGAGTTTGCGAACATTGTTTTCCAATAAACGCTCCTGATATTCCTTGGTTACAAAGTTGCGTTCGACATAGTGATCAAATAGCTGCAGAAGTTTGGCTTTTGGATCCTCCGCCATAACGACGCGTTGATCGGCAAACTGCAGCATGGCTTCTCGTGGGCGAACCACTTCAGCAAACAGATTTCTTGCGAGCACTACATCAGGCTGTGTTTTTCGCCCATCCAATGCCAAACGCCGAAGCTCGACAGCGAAGCGATCCATCTCTTCTTTAAAAAGTTGGCGGCCATCCAAGTAGATTTGACGGTCAAGCTGATGAAAAAACTGTGTAATACGGGCATACCGTTTCAGTATGCGGAAGCCAAAGAAGCGCGCTTCGGGGGCGATCAGCGCAATACCGACGTTGGCGAACTCTCCGGTTTCGACAAACGGGCGAAATCGCAAAAGAGCATATTGGCAGGCGAACTTTTTCATGGGGTATTCCAAAAATCTTCTCGGCGGCACCGTTGCAGACATGCTTCGATTTCATCCCACGTCACATCTGCCGGGACGCCCTCATCAACATACCACCAAGAGTCAGGTATGTTAGCACGGATATCCGCTAATTTTGGCAAAATTGCCGCCAACTTCCTTGCGTAGTGTTCGCGCTGAAAATGGTCGCTAAAAATGTCATTCCACCTGCTCGAAAACACATGCGTTTTCAGGAAGTTGCGTGGGTCGAAATGGCGATCGAAGGCTTGGTTATGGTCGATCACGACCAATGCTGAACTCTGCATGTCCCACAGCAGGTTAGGATTGCCGCCGCGTGCAGTTAAATGACGATCTTCGTTATGCAACCACCAGTCGAAAACCAACACATCGCTTGCCACTTGATCTGGCACAAGGTCTCGTGTGATCGCTGTCAGCTCTTGTGGATGAGGAAGCTCTTTCGACGCAAAGACTATCCCGCTACCGAGTTGGCTAATATTTGGAAATGCATTTGCCTCAATGAGCTCCTCAGCTACTTCGGCCAATGCATATTCCGCGATAGGAAGACCAAATTCGGTCGCCAGCTGCGCCGAAACCCACTCACAAATCTGGCTACGCCGACCAGCTCCCTTGCCTTTGATAAAGTAAATCGCTCCGTCGTCGCCTCGGCAAATAAACGGCTCGGTTATGCCTTGCTGCGCTCGTCCGAGAACCTCGTCAATGAAGATGGTCGCCGCATTCACAGATGGCAGCTTTCAGATTTATACCTGACGATGATTGCTTTGTTCATGGCTTGCACGCTTCATCATGTAAAGAAATCGGATATGCAGGAATTGCAAGATCCGATCTTTATCCATGATATAGGAAATGATAACTATACAAAGAAAATTATCATGCCTATGCGCAAGCATCAAGCCGGCTGCGCGCCGCCCACATTGCGGCTGCGGTTTTCCACCAGCACGGAAATGCCGAGCACGACGATGCCGCCGCAGGCCAGCATGGCGCCGACCCAGCCCGTCGAGCGCAAGCCCATGCCCATGGCGATGGCGATGCCGCCGGCCCAGGCGCCCAGCGCGTTGGCGATGTTGAAGGCGGAATGGTTGAGGGCGGCGGCCACGGTTTGCGCGTCGCCGGCCACGTCCATCAAGCGCGTCTGCACGGCGGGAGCAACGGCGATGCCGGCGCCGATGGCGAACAGGTTGATGGCCGTCAGCCAGACATTGCTGCTGGTGTAGGTAAATGCGGCCAGGGCGGCCACGTTCCACAGCAGCACGCCAAAGATGGTCCACAGGCGCGAGCGGTCGGCCAGCCAGCCGCCGATCAGATTACCCACGGTCATGCCGACGCCGATAATGGCCAGCAAGATGGAAATGACCAGGGGCGACACTTTTGTGATTTCCAGCAAGGTTGGCGTAATAAACGTGTAGACGGCGAACATGCCGCCGAAGCCAATCGCCACCATCAGCAGGGTCAGCCACACTTGCAGGCGGCGGAACACGCCCAGTTCGCGGCGCGGGCTCGAGTCGCCAGCGGCGACCATGGGCACGAAGATGCGCACCATCAGCATGGTCAGCAAGCCCAGCGCGGCGACAAGCAAAAAGGCCGAGCGCCAGCCCAGGGTCTGGCCGATATACGTGGCCAGCGGCACGCCGAAGATATTGGCCACGGTCAAGCCCATCAGGACACGGGCGACGGCCTGGCCCCGCTTGTCCGGTTCGGCCAGGGCGGCCGCTACCAGTGCCGCCACGCCGAAATAGGCGCCGTGCGGGATGCCGGCGACAAAACGCGCGACGACCAGCAAGCCATAATTGGGAGCGATAGCGCTGAGCAAGTTGCCGCCAGCGAACATCAGCATCAGACAGATCAGCATCAAACGGCGCGGCATGCGGGCCAGGAAGATCGTGATCAGGGGCGCGCCGACGACCACACCCAGCGCATAGGCGCTGATCATGTGGCTCATCTGCGGCAGGGTCGTGCCCAGGTCGTCGGCCACCACGGGCAGGATGCTCATGGAGGCGAATTCGCCCGTGCCGATGGCGAGGCCGCCGATGGCCAAGGCCAGGTCGGCATAGCCGGCGCCAAAAGGCGCGGTGACGCGCGGTATCAATGGGTCTACGGATGCGTGCATGTTCTTGTTAATTGGATAAGGATACGACAGGGTGGAGAGGCGTGCTGTGACTCAGCCGGAAGCGGCAATGCGCCGCCAGAATCGACGGCTGGCCGGTATTTTCGGGCTATAGGACCTGCCCAAAGACAACATTGTAAAAGATTCGAGCAAGTTCTGCCGGGAGGCGGCCAAAATATGCTGCACTGCACCCAACCACGCTTGCGCTTGTTGTTAACGATAACACGGAATCTGTCCGATTCCGTCACAGGCGGGCGAAGAATGCGCGGCTGTGGCGGAATTGGTTCTTGCTTGCTGTAATGCAGACCAGGTTTGCTGCAGCGCTTCGCCCGTAAGTGCTGAGCGAGCCCATGCTGCTGGCCATGCCCGCCGCGCACCCGCTGGAGCAGGCCACCGGTGTGGCCATGTCGGAGCAAAAAGACGTATAAATAAGGCAATCACGTGTAGGGAGGATTGCCATGTTCGATATGGATGTGCCGGTGTGGGAACTGGTGGCGCGCGCCGTCATCATCTACCTTGCCTTGCTGCTGATGGTGCGCATGACGGGCAAGCGGACGGTGGGGCAATTCACGCCGTTCGACTTGCTGGTCGTCATGCTGCTGAGCGAGGCGGTATCGAATTCCCTGTCCGGCGGCGACGAATCCGTTCCCGCCGGCCTTGTCCTGGCGTTGACTTTGATCTGCCTCAATATGCTGATCGCATGGCTGAGTTCGCGCAGCCGCAAGTTCGCCGACCTGGTCGACGGCACGCCTGTGCTGCTGGGGCGCGACGGCAAGATTTTTGATGATGTCGTCAAGAAATGCCGGGTGGCCGGCGGCGATGTCGAGCAGGCGCTGCGCGAGGCTGATTGTCCGTTGGCGGACATGAAATGCGCGTTCCTGGAAGCGGACGGCAAGATCACCATCCTGCAAAAGTAAGCGGCCGGATCAGATTTTCTTGCTGTTCTTTAAATGCAAGGGCAGCCACCACCACATGCAAATGATGAGTGACCCCATCAGCACGCCGGCGATGATGCCGGCGATATGGCCGAACACTTCCGACATCACCAGGTTGGTGCCCAGAATAAACGCCAGCGCCAGGGAAAAGGCGCCGCACATCATGATGCGGTCGGCCACGCGCTTGAAACGTTCGCGGTCTTGCAGCGGGCGCATCACGCGGTGCTGGATGGCTGGCGCGCTGAGCAGTACCAGACTCGTCATGGAAAGGAAAAACGTCAGCAGGAAGACGACTTTTTCCGCCTGCACGATCTTCGCGAAGCCGCCGTTGAAGGGCAGGATGATGAGGAAGGCCGTCAGCATCTGCGCGCCCGGCAAGAGGATGCGCAATTCGCTGAGCAGGTCGGATAAATCGCCTTCGTCGCCTGGCTGGCCGTTTTCGTCCTGGTGTTGCGTTTGTAGCATGGGGCCGTCCTCGTGGTGGTGATGGGGCCAGTCTACGCACAAGCGACCAGGCCGACTGTGGGCGGGCGCACCTTCAGAACCATTGCGCGTAGCGCAGGCGCAGCCGCCACAGGGGCGTCGAGACGATGGCAGTTGCGCTGTGCGAGGCGTCGTGGCCGCAATGGCCGCAGCTGTGGCGCCGGTGCGGCGCCAGCGCGAAGCTGCCCAGGTCCAGGTGCGGATGGCCGCAACGGGCGCAGTCGCTGCAGTCCAGCGGCGTGCCTGCCTGCAAGGCGGCGGTGAACGCTTGCGCGGCCGGTGGCGTGATGTTCAGCTGCACGACGTCGGGCGGGAACAGGCCGGGCAGGGTGCGGCAATCGATGGCCAGCGCGGCCCCGTCGCGCGCCAGCAGGGTGCCGCCGTCATCGGCCTTGGCGCGCAGTTGCAGCAAACCATCGGGGCCCGGGCGCAAGGTCGTGGCGTGAAACTGGCTGGGATCGAACAGCGCCGGATACAGCACATAGCCCATGGGACTGGCGTGCTGGCGGCAACGCATCTGCCCCGTTGACTGCCAGTCGGCCACGTCGGCCTGCGTGCCCCAGTAGCACTGGTGCGTACGGCACCAGTGGCGCGCCGCGCCGTTGCGGAACTTTCCGGCTGCCAGCAGATCGCACACGATGATGGCGTCTTCGCCCGCGCCGGCGCGAAAGTGGCCCGTGATGTGCTGCGTGGTGACGGCAAGGTGGCCCGTGCTCGCTTGCAGGGGCCAGCAGATGCCGGGCAGAGTCAGCGGCGTGGTCAACGGCGCCTCCGGGGCACTATCGGCTTGCGAGCTGATAGTGGCCCGGAATGAAAAAGCCCGCCGACTGGGGCGGGCTGTGCTGAGGGGAATGCCTGCGGCATGGCCCGGTTTATTCTTCCGTATCGGCCAGGGTAACGATGGCGCGTGCCCACTTCGAGTATTTCAGATTCGCCAGATCGCGCACGGTCTTGATATTGAACGCTTGCTTGAGGAGCTCTGCATCCTTCTCGCTCACGCCTTGCAGCGCATCGACGGGTGCATCAGCGATTTCCTTGAAGGTCTTTTTTTCGTAAGCCTTGTCTACCGCTTTATTGATGTTCATGTGTTGATACTCCTCAGTAAGTGGAAAATTAATTCTACACGTTTTTGCAAACTGTCAATTTACGCTTGCAAGTTGTGTTGAACTAAATATGATGAAGGTGGATGCCTCGACAGTGAGGCGATCTGTGCGTTCGTCTCAAGATTGTAATTATAGCATTGTTATTATTCATAGTATAATGATTTCCATGGCGCAGAATGGTCTGCGCCATACCGACGCCGCAGTCACGCGGCACCAATCGATAGCGTTCAGGAGAATACGATGAGTTTGCTAGATCAACTTGCAGGACAGGCGATGAGCGCTTTGGGCAATAAAAGTGCTGACGGGGAAGCCCCATCGGGATTGATGGCCAGCGTGATGGACCTGGTCAACCAGCACGGCGGCTTGCCCGGCCTGCTGCAGAAATTCCAGGAAAGCGGCCTGGGCGACCAGGTAGCCAGCTGGATCGGCACGGGCGCCAATGCGCCTGTCTCCGGCGAACAGATCAAGGATGCGCTCGGTAGCGACACGATCACCCAGATCGCTGAAAAAGCGGGCGTAGCACCGGACGCGGCCTCGGGCGGCCTGGCCGCCTTGCTGCCTCAGCTGATCGACAAGCTGACTCCCGATGGTCAGGTACCGGAAGGCAATGACCTCGTCAGCCAAGGCTTGAATATGCTCAAGGGCAAGATCTTCGGTTGATTCCCTGGCCTTGAAATGAAAAACCTCGCAGCAATGCGAGGTTTTTTTATGTGCAAGGTTTTTGGCAGAGAAGTGCGAGCGTCTGAAAAACGCCTGTGGCTAGGCGCGGCCCCGAAGACAGTACGAATAGTACGGCGAGGGGCAGGCAACAACGCCACGGGCGTTTTTCAGGCGGCGGCCATCATGCCGAAATATGGCTGCTCGGCAGTCAGCCTGGCCGTACTCCCTTCGACCAGATACGAGCAATAGCGGCGCCGCTCGGCGATGCCGCCGCGCCGTTCCATCAGTTCGCCCAGCATGGCGACGGCATCGGTGGCCATCTTTTGCACGGGCTGGCGCAGGGTGGTGATGTCGTAGCTGAGCCAGCCCGATGCATCCAGCGCGTCGAAACCGGCCACCGACATCTGCAGCGGCACCTCGATGCCCATCTGGTGGCGCGCCGTGTCCAGGCAACCGATGGCCATGATGTCGTTGCCGCAAATGACGGCGTCCGGCACGCGGCCCAGGCGGTCGATGACTTTGCGCAAGCCGCGTCCGCCGCTGGCGTAATCGTAGTTGCCGCTGACGACGATGGGCGCGGGCAAGCCCAGGGTCAGCAGACGGTCGAGCATGCCGGCCTTGCGTTCCTGCGCAACGGCCGAGTCGCCGGGGCCGTCGATGATGGCGAACTGGCGGTGGCCCGCTTCGGCCAGGCGCGAGACGAGCAGGCGCGCCGCTTCGGCCTGGTCGCACAGCACGGCATGCACGGCGTGCTCGCGCGGGCTGCGGTTGAACAGCACCAGCGGCACGTCGCGCCGGCCGAATTCGGCCATCTGTTCGTCCGACAGGCAGGCGGCCACGATGGCGCCATCGACCTGGTACTGCCACACATCGCACAAGACCTTGCCGATGTCCGCTTCGCGCTCGAGGGTAAACAACAAAAGACGCTTGCCCTGGCGGGCGATTTGCTGGCTCAGGTCGGACAATACTTGCGGATAGTACAGATTGGCCAGGTTGGAAATGATGACAGCCACCAGGTTCGAGCGCCGCGTGATCAAGCTGCGGGCGGCCGCGTTGGGGATGTAGTCGAGGCTGATGGCCGCCTGCATGACTTTGGCGTGGGTGGCTGGCGAGACGCTGGCGCCCGGCTTGAAGCAGCGCGACACGGCCGATTGCGACACGCCGGCCAGCAGGGCCACGTCATACGAGGTCACGCGCCGTCCGGCGCCGGATACGAGGCGGGCGGTGCTGGGTGTCCGGGCTACAGTATTCTTTTTTCGCATAGTGGTCTGGCAAGCAACCTGTCTCAAAGTATTCCTGCAGGCCCGGCCGCTTGTGGCGGCCTGGGCGGGAAAAATGAGCATAGCGAAAATATTTCCATGTGGCAAGACTGTTTTCTTATCCATGTTGCAAATAATTTGATTTAATGGCAAGTGGTATGCTTGCTTCTTAATCTGGACTGTCGCAGGGGCCGCCGCCATAGGGGCTGAGGCGTCCCGGCGGGTCCACGCGGCGCGCGCTGAAATCGCTGGCCAGGGTGGGTAAGGGTAAGTCCGTCGTGGCGCTCGCTTCCGTGCCGCTGACCGTGCCCCGCACAGTCAATGCGATGCGTACCCAGGAACCGAAGTTGCGCGGATAGCTGACGGTGACGGTGGCCATGCCCAGCGCGTCGCTCAGGCCGCTGGCGCTGACGGTCAGGGGAATGCCCGGGTCGAGCACGCCATTGCCGTTGCCATCGTAGGCGGCGTCAAAAATACCATTGCGCAAGATGTCCTCGTTGGCGCAGCTGTAATTGGGCAGGGCCAGGCGCCAGACGCCCGTGTCGGGGAACTCGGGCTTGTCCGCTTGCCACACATAGTATCCCTTGGCATAGCGGCTGGGCCAGGCGGCGGCCGTGATGGCGACGCCGGGCACGGCGTTGCCGGCGCTGTCGGACACGAACACGGCAAAGTCCTTCTGCAGCACGCTGGCCGAATACTCGCGCAGCAGGCTGCCCGTGCCCAGCTTGACCGACAGCGCTTGCCGCGCCACCGTCAGGCGCACGAGGGCCGTCGCCGCCGCTTGCGCAGCCCCCTCGATGCGGGCCTGGATCAGCACGCCATCGCGGCCGCTGTCGGCCGGTCCCGCCACGTACTCGGCGCGCGCCAGGCCGTCGCTGCCCGTCAGCACCCGGCCCGCCTGCCGCAGGTAGCCGCCGCTGGGGTCGCTCAAGATGGTAAACAGCACGGGCGCGTTCTTGACCAGGTTGTTGGCCGCGCCATCGCGCACCACGGCGCCGATGGTGCTGATACTGGTGCTGGCGTTGTCGGCCGATGCCGCCGTGTTGGCGCGCAGCACGGCCGGATCCGCTTGCACGGCCAGCTTGCTGGCAGGGCTCAATGGCGCGACGAATTCCAGCCGCGTCTGCGCCGAGGGCCCACCGGCCACGGCTGCCGTGATGGTGGCCACGCCCGTGTTGGCCGACTGCACATAGCTGCGCGGCAAGTTGCCATTGCTGAACACCAAGCTGGTGGGCAAGGCCTGGCTGCAGGCGCTGTCCGCAAACAGGCTGCCGCGCGAGCTCGACAGGCTGGCGCTGCCCGTTTGCGCCACGCCCGCCTTGTCGTAGCGTGCGTCGATGGGCTGGCATGCCAGGGTGGCCACTTCCGCCAGCACGTCCGCGCCGCTGGCATCCTGGCCCACGGCCGGGCTCAGGCGCAGGTCGCTGCCCGCCACGGCGTAAGGCTGCGTGGCGGCGGCGCCCAGTGCGCTGACGGACACGGCGTCCCTGCCCAGGCTGCTTGCCGTCAGGCGCAGCACCAGCTGGCCTTGCGCATTGCTGAGCGCCGCGCCGCCATCCTTGACACGTACGCCGTTGCCGGTGCCCGTGCTGTAAGCGATGGCGGCGCCGGCCACGGGCTTGCGCGCCGAGTCGCGCACGGTGACGGTGAGGTCGGCGCTCTGGCCCAGCATCAGGGCGGCCGGCCCCAGCAGCTCTACAGTACTGCCCGTCACGGCCACCGTGCCCTTGCCGCTGCGCGTGCCCACATTGGCCGTTACGGTGATGCTGCGGTTGCTGTTGGCGCCTCCCGTGCCCAGCAGGGCGCGCGCCTGGCCGTTCTTGTCCGTCACGGCGTCGACGCTGCCGAGGATGCCGGAATCGGCGGCAAAGGAAATCTTTGCGTTGGGCAAGGCGAGATTGGCGCCATCCTTGACGAGAGCCGTGACGGCCACCTCGCCGCCGGCCAGGCCCGCCGAGGCCAGTTCCGTACTGGAAAACACGAGGTTGACGGCGCTGGCCAGGCTGGCCGGTTCGGGCGGCGTGACGGGCGGAATCACGGGCGGAATCACGGGCGGCGTCAAGGGTGGGGTGACGGGCGGATTGACGACCGGCGGCGGGCTGCCGCCGCAGCCAGCCGTGCTGTGCAGCCCGCAACCGGCGCCGGCCTGGGTGTCGGCCGAACCGCCGCCGCAGCCAGCCAGGGAAACGAGGAAGGCGGCCAGCAAAGCTGCTGGCATGCGGCACAGGGGAGCATGGGGCACGATGGGTCTCCGGGAGCTGGCCGAGTTGCTCGGCGTTAATTTCCCAAGAGTATCTTTTGCGTGCGGCTGGTACTTGATGCAAAGCAAGCTTATGCTGTTGAGCCCGTCGGACGGGTTTTGCTGGTGCAAAAGCCTGCCTTCTGATAACATAACGCCCCTTTATTCAGGGAAGGGTCGACATGGCCAATGCTTGCGGCGTCGATTTCGGCACGTCAAATTCCACGGTAGGCTGGGCACGTCCAGGGCAGAGCACCATGCTCGGCCTGGAAGATGGCAAGACGACTTTACCGTCCGTCGTCTTCTTCAATGCGGAAGACGAGGAAGTCAGTTTTGGCCGCGCGGCGCTGGCCGGCTATCTGGCCGGTTACGAGGGGCGCTTGATGCGCTCGCTGAAAAGCTTGCTGGGCACGAGCCTCATCGATGGCCAGACGGAAGTCGGTGGCCGCGCGCTGCCGTTCCGTATGTTGCTGGCGCAATTCATTGGCGAAGTGAAACGCCGCGCCGAGCAGTCCGCCGGCCGCGAATTCTCGTCCGCCGTGTTCGGCCGTCCCGTCTTCTTTATCGACGACAACGCGCAAGCCGACCAGCTGGCGCAGGACACGCTGGCCGAAGTGGCCCGTTCCGTCGGCTTCAAGGACGTCGCCTTCCAGTTCGAGCCGATTGCCGCAGCGTTCGACTACGAGTCGCAGATAGCCAAGGAAGAGCTGGTGCTGATCGCCGACATCGGCGGTGGTACGTCCGACTTTTCGCTGGTGCGTTTGTCGCCGGAACGGGCGAAAAAGGCCGAGCGCCGTGACGATATCCTCGCCACGGGCGGCGTGCACATCGGTGGCACGGATTTCGATAAATACCTGAGCTTGTCGTCCGTCATGCCTCTGCTCGGCTATGGCAGCCGTCTGAACAATAATAGCGAAGTGCCGTCCAGCTATTATTTCAACCTGGCGACGTGGCACACGATCAATCTGGCCTATACGAAGAAGATCTGGGTGCAACTGGCCGACGTGTGCCGCGATGCGCGCGAGCAAGACAAGATGGGTCGTCTGCAAAAGCTGATCGACGAGCGCGCCGGCCACTGGCTGGCCATGAAAGTGGAAGAGGGCAAGATTGCCCTGTCCGACGCGGCCGAAGTGCAGTTGGAGCTGGACCGCTTGTCGCCCGCGCAAAGCCTGTTGCTCAAACGCACGCAGTTCGACGAAGCCATCGGCCACCTGTGCGGTTCCGTGGAAGAAACCGTGCTGCGTCTGCTGCGCGACGCGGGTGTGGCGCCGGAAGCCGTCGACACCGTCTTCTTCACAGGCGGCTCGAGCGGCGTGCGCCTGCTGCGCGAAAAGATCGCGGCGCTGGTGCCGGCCGCGCGCAAGGTCGAAGGCGATTTGTTCGGCAGTATCGGCGCAGGTCTTGCGCTGGACGCCGTGCGCAAGTTCGGCTAAGCTGGTCCACCGCAGCATCGCAGAAAGAGCCTGACTTCATGAATGTGTTTGACAAACCGATCGTCATGATCGACTTCGAGACGACCGGACTGTCGCCCGACATGGGCGACCGCATCACGGAAGTGGCGGCGCTGCGCATCGAGGGCGGGCGGATCACGGACCGTTACGTGACCCTGATCAACTGCAATGCGCGCATCCCCTCGTTCATCACGGGCTTGACGGGCATCACGCAGGCGATGGTGGACAAGGCGCCGCCTGTGGCCGAAGTGGTGCCGCAATTGCTGGATTTCATCGGCAGCGATGCCTTGTCGGCGCACAATGCCAGCTTCGATGAAAAATTCCTGCGCGCGGAAAGCGCCAGGCTGAACCTGACACCGGCGCACCAGTCGCTCGTGTGTTCCTTGAAACTGTCGCGCCGCGTGTTTCCCGGCATGGCCAGCTACAAGCTGGGCTTGCTGTCGAGCCAGCTGGGCATCGCCTTCAAGAGCGCCGCCCACAGGGCCGAGTCCGATGCGGAAGTGGCGGCGCAAGTGCTGATCCATATCGGCCGCCATTTGCGTAGCAGCTACGGCATCGCTGATGTCGACGCCGACTTGCTCGTGTCGCTGAACAAGCTGGCCGCCGCCAAGGTGCCGCAATTCCTGCAAAAGCATCCATCGCGCCGCTGAGCGCCGTTTCCCCTCTAAGCGGGCTCATCAAAACGATATAATTTTGTTATTTCTATTGAGCCTGCTCAAGTCCTTCCCCCGCAGCGAATTTAAAATTTAAGCAACACACGATTTCGCCGCCCTGGGCCGCCGTTTTGCGCGTGCTGCCGGCAAGCGCGATGTGGACGGGGGCGCACATGGACAAGCACCATACTGCCAGAGATAGCCACCAGGCGTATATCTGGTTCCGCACGGCTGCCGAGCAGGGCAATGCCTACGCCCAGTTCAACCTGGGATTGATGTACAAGAAGGGCGAAGGCGTGGCGCAGGACGACGCGCGTGCCTTTGTCTGGCTACGCCTGGCTGCGCTGCAAGGGCTGGCGTTCGCGCAAAATCACCTGGGCGCCATGTATTACCACGGCCGCGGCGTGGCGCAGAGCGACGCCGACGCCGTGCTGTGGTTTCGCCGCGCCGCCGCCCAGGGCGATGCCTCGGCCCAGCAAAACCTGGGGCAGATGTACCGCAAGGGACGCGGTGTGCTGCAGAGCGACGAGCTGGCCCTGGCGTGGTTTTACCGCGCCTCCGAACAGGGCGTGGCCAGCGCGCAATCTCTGCTGGGTGAAGCCTATGCCCAGGGTCTGGGGGCGAAAAAGAACGATGCGCTGGCCCTGGCGTGGTTTCGCAAGGCGGCTTTGCAAGGCGATGCGCAGGCACAGCTGAATCTTGGGCTCGTCTACAAACGGGGGCAGGGCGTGGTGCAGAGCGATGCGCAGGCGCTGGCCTGGTTCCGCCAGGCCGCGGCCCAGGGCCTGGCCGTGGCGCAGCGGCAACTTGGCGTGGCGTATGCGGACGGCCTGGGCGTGGCGCCCGACCAGCTGCGTGCCTATGCCTGGCTGCAGCGGGCGGCCGAGCAGGATGACGCGGACGCCCAGTTCAACCTGGGCCTGATGCTGGCGCGCGGCCAGAGTGTGGACAAGGACGAGGTGCGCGCCATCGCCTGGTACCGGCGTGCCGCCCTGCAAGGTCATTGCATGGCGCAATACAATCTGGGCGGCATGTTTGCGGGCGGGCGCGGCGTCGCCCGCGACTTGCGCCAGGCGCTGGACTGGTATGCGAGGGCGGCGGCCCAGGGCGCGTCGAATGCGCAGTTCAACCTGGGCGTGATGTATGCCAATGGCCAGGGCGTGGAGCGCGACGAGGTATGCGCCGTGCGCTGGTACCGCACGGCGGCCGAGCAGGGCGATGCCAGCGCGCAAAATAACCTGGGCGTCATGTATGCGAACGGCCATGGCGTGCCACAAGACAATGGCCTTGCCGTGCTATGGTATGCGCGCGCGGCGGGCCAGGGCCATGCGCTGGCCCAGTACAACCTGGGCGGCATGTACAACAGCGGGCGCGGCGTGGAGAGGGACCCCGTCTGCGGCTACATGTGGCTGGCGCTGGCGGCCGAGGGTGGCGATGGCGGGGCGGCCAGGGCCAGGGAAGCGGCTGCCACCCGGCTGGAGCCGGCACAGCTGCAAGAGGCGCAGCAGCGCATGCGGCAATGGCACCAGGTGCGCTTTCCGCCGCTGCAGCCGCCTGACTGAAGCGCCGCCGCCGTGCGCGCATTGCCGCGTGCCGCATGCGATAATTGCCGGCAGGCATGTCGCCAAGGCGGCACGGTTTTTCGGCACGGTGAAAGGTGAAGCATGGTAAGGCAGGCAGGCGAGGATGCATCCGAGCAAAAAGTCATCGACGACATCGCCACGCATGGCTGGCATGGCGTGTATATCGGTGCCGATGAAGAAGGTCCCGGCTATGCTTTTACCATAGGCGCTTGCCACAGCTTCGGCCAGCCTGAATTCCTGATCATGGGCTTGCCCCATTCCATGGCCCACCGGATACTCGACGTGGCGCTGGACGCCGCGCGCAGCGGTGCCATCACGGATTTCACGACCACCACGGACGTCTTGCTGGAAGGCCATCAGTGCGCCTTCGTGCGCGTGCCCGTCGAGCAATACCGCGACTATGTCGGCTATGCGCGCTGGTATTACCAGGGCGATGATTTTATCTTGTACCAGATCGTCTGGCCGTCGCGCGATGGCCACTTCCCATGGCAGGCGCAAGCGAGCGCGCAATATGTGGAGAGCCAGCCCCTGCTGGGACCGGCGCCGCTGGCCATATGACGCGCATTGTGACGGGGACGGCTACCCTGTGCGTGTTCGACCCTGCGCTCTTGCGCCACAAGCTGGAAAATGACTGCGACTGGTGGAGCATCCCCAGCGAGGAACTGGCGGCCGTGAATGCGGGGCAAGTCGCGTTTTTCAACGTGGGCGGCGATGGCGCGTATGAAGTCACCTTGCACGAGGAACTTGCCGAACCGCAGGTGAACGTGCATCTTGCCGTCGTTTCGGGCCGCGTCTTCATCGGCGCGGGGGAAGACGTCACGGGCGGCGGCCTGGAACCGGACACGTCGTATGGAGGACTGTTCGTGGACCTGCCCGCAGGCAGCTACCGCGTGCAGGCGCGCCGCGATGGTGCGCACATCAGCCTGGCATTCGTGCCTGCTACGCGCAGCGGCAATGTGTTTGTCGAGCTCGTGCGTATTTGATCTTGCGTAGGCGTATTGCCCCTGGCTAGGCATCCATGCGCGTCACGCCCGCGCCTTGCCGCCGGTCCAGGAACAGGCTGTTGCCGTGGATTTTCTTTGCCTGCTTCTTTGCTTCGGCCGCCTGCGTGGCGATCTGATGGTGCGTGTAGTACTGGTGCGCCTCGACCTTGATGACGCCCAGCGACAGGCTGATCAACGAATAAAATACTTTCTTGCCTTGCCGGTCTTCGCTGATGTAGCCGCCCCGTTCGCAGTCGCCCGTGCTGTAGTAGGCGAGGATGGCGGCCGCGAAGTCGTCCAGCATGGCCTGGCAGCGCGTTTCCCAGTCTTCGCTCTGGAACAGGATCATGAAATCGTCGCCGCCGATGTGGCCGATGAAGTCGCGGTTCGGGTCGCAATGGCTGCTGAGGATTTCACCCGTCAGCTGGATCACGTCGTCGCCCTTGCGGTAGCCGTACACATCGTTGAAGGGCTTGAAGTGGTCGAGGTCGCAATAGCAGACCCAGAAGCGGCTGCCGCTGTGCAATAAACGGTCGATATGCTCGTTGATGGGCACGTTGCCGGGCAATTGTGTCAGCGGGTTGGCGTAGCGGGCCGCGTTGATCTGCATCTGCGTGATTTCACGCATCAGGTCGTGGCCCGTGCCCATGCCCAGGTAGCGGCCGTGCTCGGTGATGATGAAGCCGTTGAACAGGTGGTGGGCATCGGACTGCACCATCGTGTAGCTGAGTTCCTGCAAGCTTGTCTCGTGGTCCGCGATCAGGGGCGTGGCATCCATGAACAGGCTGCATGATTTCTTGCCATAGAGTTCGCGCTGGTAGGGGCGGGCGAAGTGGTCGATCATTTCGAAGCGGCTGATCAGGCCCAGCGGTACGCCGTCGTCGACGACGGGGATGATCATCAGCTTCGGTTCCTTCAGGAAAATATCGTACACCTCGTTATTGTTGAGCTGCGGCGACACGGCCGCCACCTTGTGCAGCAGCTTGCGGATGCTGGCGCCATTCTTTTCCAGGCTGCTGCGCTGCGGATACACGGCCACGCCATTGCGCCCCAGCGCCTGCACCACTTCGGCCGGCAGCGCGCGCGCCGGCACCGCATTGGGCCGGCCCAGGTGATAGCCTTGCCCGAACGCCACGCCCAGGTCGCGCAAGACCAGCAATTCCGTCTGCGCCTCGATGCCTTCGGCGATCACCAGGGTGCCCGATTTCTCCGCGATTTCCTGGATCGAACGCACGAACTGCAGTTTCACGGGATCATTGTTGATGCCCTGGATGAAATGCATGTCGATCTTCACGTATTCCGGGCGCAGTTCCGACCACAGGCGCAGGCTGGAAAAGCCTTCACCCAGGTCGTCGATGGCGATCTGGAAACCCATGTTGCGGTAATGCAGCACGGCTTCGCGCATCAGCTCGTAATCGTAGGTGGGCTGGTTTTCCGTCAGCTCGATGATGACACGGTCCGGGTTGATGCCGATGTGCTCGATGTATTCCAGGGTTTCGCCATGGCGGGCATTGCGCAGCAGCAGGCATTCGGGGCTGACGTTGAGAAACAGCTTGCCCGGCAGCTGCAGTTCGGCAAAGCGTTCGAGCACTACTTGCCGGCACAGGTGCTCCACTTCCAGGGTGAGGTCATGTGCGCGCGCCACCTTGAACAGATTCATCGGCGCGTGCAGGGGGCTGTCGGACGGCCCCCGTATCAAGCCTTCGTAGCCGATGATGTCGCCGCTATGCATGTGGATGATGGGCTGGAACAGCGCGCTGAGCTTGCGGCCCGCCAGGATGTCGTGCAAGGCATCCGTCCCTTCGATGGTCATGCTTGCCGATGGCGGCTTCAGGTAAGCGACATTCGATGGCGTCGCGGGGGCCTGCGCGGCAGTGGCGGAAGGGAGGGCGAGAGTGTGCATAGGAGGCTGTGGCGGCACGGCCTCTGGACGGGCCATGAACATGTTGCCGATAGTAAAGAAGATTTATGACAACTTGATGAAACGACTTTACTTTTGATAATGTTTCTTGCATGAACGTCAGTTTGCCGATTCCGCCGAAAGCGAGATTTATCATGGTGATCCATGCAAATTGTCCAAACAAAAGACGGCAAATCCATCAGATAACTGTGCTTTAAAAGTGGCAATCCGCGCTATGATTTCTCTTGGCGAAAGTCAACATGGGCAGCCGCGGCGTGTGTTTGAGCGGCCTGCTTTCCTCGACATCCAACAATGAGACAACAACCCATGCAATTACGTAGTGCAACCCTCATATTCAGCTTGATGGCCGCTTTCGGTGGCAATGCCCTGGCGCAAAACGCCGCGACGCCATCGTGCCCGGCCGGCGACGGCGCTGCCGTGACGTATCCAGTCAGCAAAAAAGTCGACCAGCAAGACAGCTATTTCGGCACCACCATCGCTGACCCGTACCGCTGGCTGGAAGACGCCAACAGCGCGGAAACGGGCGAATGGGTCACGGCGCAAAACAAGCTGACGCAGTCGTACCTGGGCACCATCCCCGAGCGCACCGCGATCAAGCAGCGCCTGACCAAGCTGTGGAATTATGAGCGTTTCTCTACGCCAACGAAGCAGGGCGGCCGCTATTTTTACAGCCGCAACGACGGCTTGCAGAACCAGGCCGTGCTGTACACGGTGAAAAAACTGACGGACGAACCGCGTCTGCTGCTGGACCCGAACACCCTGTCGACGGATGGCACGGTGGCGCTGGCCGGCACCTCGATCAGCCCGAACGGCAAGTACCTGGCGTACGCCACGTCCGCCTCCGGTTCCGACTGGAACGAGTGGAAAGTGCGCGACATCGAATCGGGCAAGGATTTGACGGACCACATCAAGTGGGCCAAGTTCTCGGGCGCCTCGTGGACCAAGGACAACACCGGTTTCTTCTACAGCCGCTATGACGCGCCGAATGAAGCCACCAAGCTGGCCGATATCAATTACTTCCAGAAATTGTATTTCCACAAGATCGGCACGCCGCAAAGCGATGACGTGCTCGTCTTCGACCGTCCCGACCAGAAGGAATGGGCATTCGGCGGCAGCACCGTCAGCGACGACGGCAATTATTTGATCATCACGGCCACGCAAGGCACGGAACGCAAGAACCGCGTTTTTTATAAAGACTTGCGCCAGAAGAATGCCAAGGTAGTCGGTTTGCTGGAAGAGTTCGACGCTTCGTACTCGTTCATCGACAATGACGGTCCCGTGTTCTTCTTCAAAACGGACAACAAGGCGCCGAAATCGCGCGTGATCGCCATCGATACGCGCAAGCCTGCGCCTGCCGACTGGAAGGAAATCGTGCCGCAAAGCGCGGAAACCCTCGTCGCCGTCAACCTCATCAACAACCAGCTGGTGCTCGACTACTTGAAAGATGCGCAAACGCAAATCAAGATCGTCGACCTGAACGGCAAGCTGGTGCGCGAAGTGGCCTTGCCGGGCATCGGTTCGGCCGGCGGCTTTGCGGGCAAGCGTGGCGACACGGAAACGTTCTACTCGTTTACCAGCTTCACGACGCCAGCGACTATCTACCGCTACGACATGAAGTCGGGCAAGAGCAGCGTGTACCGCCAGCCGAAGGTTGATTTCGACCCGAACGCCTTTGAAACGCGCCAGCAATTCTTCACCAGCCGCGACGGTACCAAGGTGCCGATGTTCATCGTCTCGAAAAAAGGCATGAAGCTCGACGGTTCCAATCCGACCTATCTGTACGGCTATGGCGGCTTCAATATTTCGCTCACGCCGAGCTTCTCCGTGGCGAATCTTGCCTGGGTGGAAATGGGCGGCGTCTACGTGATGGCCAACCTGCGCGGCGGCGGCGAGTACGGCGAAGCCTGGCACCAGGCTGGTACCAAGCTGAACAAGCAAAACGTGTTCGACGACTTTATCGGCGCGGCGCAGTGGCTGGTGGACAACAAGGTCACCTCGCCATCGAAGCTGGCGATCGGCGGCGGCAGCAATGGCGGCCTGCTGGTCGGCGCGGCCATGACGCAGCGTCCCGACCTGTTCGCCGCGGCGATCCCGCAAGTGGGCGTGCTCGACATGTTGCGCTTCCACAAGTTCACCGTGGGCTGGGGCTGGGTGCCTGACTACGGTTCGTCGGACGACGCCGAACAGTTCAAGGCGCTGGTGAAATACTCGCCACTGCACAACCTGAAGGCGGGCGGTTGCTATCCGGCCACCATGATCACGACGGCCGACCATGACGACCGCGTCGTGCCTGCTCACAGCTTCAAGTTCGCCGCCGCCGCCCAGGCAGCGCAAGGCGGCGCGGCGCCCGTGCTGATCCGCATCGACAGCAAGGCCGGCCATGGCGCCGGCAAGCCGACGACCAAGCAGATCGAAGAAGTGGCGGATCGCTGGGGCTTCCTCAGCCGTTCGTTGAAGATGACGCCGGTAGTGGCGGAGCCGGCCAAGGTGGCTGCGAAGTAAAATACGGTAGGTCGGATTAGCGCGGCATCGCCGCGCGTAATCCGACAACACCCGTCATGTCAGCAAGATGTCGGATTACGCGGGGCTTTTTGCCCCGCTAATCCGACCTGCAGTCACGATCCTCGCCAGCACCCCCTCCCCAAACACTGCCTGAAACGGCAAATCCTTGCGCTGCGCATAGCCGATATAGCAATCGCACTTGAAGCGCGGGCAGCGGCGTTCCTGCAGCATGTCCGCCAGTGTATCCACGTACAGATTTCCCAGCCGCTCCGGCACGAAATGGCAGCGCGTCAGTTCGCCATCGCCATCGACGGACAGCGACGCTTCGCCCGCCAGGCACGGTTTGCCGCGCGAGGGTGACGGACGGCGGCTTTGCGCGAACCACGGATCGGCGGCGTCGAGCCAAGCCAGGTCTTCCCCGCTGTAGTAGCCGGGGCCACGGCGGTCATAGGCGTTGAGCCAAAGGTAGACGTGCGCGGGCAGGGCCGCGCGCAGGGTGCGGATGGCGTCCAGGTGTTCGTTCATGGCGACGACGCCGACGGAATAGCGCACGCCCATGGTGTCCAGGCGCGCGCAGCGTTCGAGAAAACGGGCCAGTGTCGTCTGATCCGGGTGGTAGGTGCACCACAGGCCGATCTTTTCCACCCCGTCCATCGCTTGCAGCCAGTTCAGGGGACCGGACAGATTCGTTTGCAACGCCACCTGGCGCACGTGGGGCATGGCGGCCAAGGTTTGCATGGCCACGCGGTAGTGGCGCCGCACCAGTGCTTCGCCCCACGGCGTGAACAGGACGCTGATGTTCCGTTTTTGCGCTGCCACCCAGCTGGTAAAGCGCGCCACTTCGCGCGCATCGCGGGTCAGGGTGGCGCGGCTGTCGCGCTTCTTGGCGAACGGGCAGTAGCCGCAGGCGTAATTGCAGCTCGAAAGCGTGCCGCGATACAGCAGGGACAGCGTTGGCGCTTGCGCTGTCAGCACGCCTGGCCGCCTTCGGCCATCAGCGCGCGCACCGTCTCGGAGGCCAGCCACGGGCCGATGGTGTCGGCGTAGCTGTAGCCGCGGTCATTCAGGCGCAGCAGCGTGCCGTTTTCTTCCACCAGTTCCAAGGCGTGCAGCTCAGCCAGCTGCGGCAGATCAAGCTCGCAGCGGCTGCCGAAGCGGGCCGTGTAGGCGTCGCGGTCCAGGCCCGGTTCCGTCAGCAGCGACTGGATCACGTAGCGGCGGCGCTGTTCTGCATCATCGAGCACATAGCCGTGTTCCGCCTGCGCGAAGCGCGCTTCGTCGAGCGCCAGATATTGTTCGATGATGCCGATGGTCTCCGTTCTCGCCACCGCGTACTCGCTCGAATAATGGAGGTTCGCCGTGTAGGAGCGGGCGCCCGCGCCCAGGCCCACCATGCCATCGTTCTGGCAGCAGTACGACGGCCCGTTCTGCTCGGGCGCATGCGGTGCGCGGAACATGCGCATCGAGACCTGCTCATAGCCTTGGGCGCGCAAATGGTCGCGCGCGGCCGCGTACAGCGCCAGGCGGCTGTCGCCGTCGCGGGCCAGCATGATGGGGTTGAGCGACGCGGCACCCTGGCGACGCGCCACTTTGCCGAGACCCGTTTGTTCGCGTACGTACAGCGGATACAGATAGATTTCCTCGGGCCGGAAGGCCAGCGCGCTGTCGATGGACGCGAGCAGGCTGGCGACGGTTTGCCCCGCGATGCCGTAGATCAGGTCCAGGTTCAGGGTGGGAAAGCCGGCCGCGCGTATCAGGCCGATGGCGTGATGGACGGTGGCGTTTTGCTGGGGACGGGCCAGCGCGCGCATCTCGCCGGCGGCAAAGCTCTGGATGCCGAGGCTGACCCGGTCGATGCCATGCGCGCGGCAGACGGCAAGCCGCTCGGCCGTGATGGTTTCGGGCGACGCTTCGATGCCGGCCGGCGTGGCTTGCAGGTCGATGCCGAGGATGTCGCGCGCGCCGCACAGCAGGGTGTCGAGCTGCGCTGGCGACAGATAGGTGGGCGTGCCGCCACCGAGCGCGAAGCGGGCAAAGCGCCGTTCACCGAGGGCGCCGTCCATCGCCCGCATCTGCACCAGCACCTGCTGTACGTAGCGCTCGACCATGTCGGCGCTGGGGCGGGCCATGGCGAACAGGTTGCAAAAGCCGCAGCGCATTTCGCAGAACGGGATGTGGATGTAGGCGAAGAGGGCGGAGCGGTCCTGCTGCGCCCACAGGGGCGCCAGCGGCGCGGCCTGCGGCAAGGCGCGGTAGGCCGCCTTGTGCGGATACGAGTACGAATACGCCTGGTAGGGCGTGTGGCGCATGCGCTGCGCCAGGGTGCCCGGTTGTTCGGATGGGTTCACGGTGGGGACTCCTGGGAAATGGTATCTGACGTGAGGAAGAAGTGCGCGTACGGCACCTGCCACACGCTGTCATGGGCGACCCTGTGGCCACGGTAGCCGTCTTCGCCATACGCGCTGCCGTGGTCCGAGCAGACGATGGCGAACGTTGGCGCGCGCGCGGCGCAGGCCGTAAACAGCGGTGCCAGTGCGCTGTCGACATAGCGCAGGGCCGCCGCATGGCTGTCCAGGTTATCGGCGCGGCAGCCGGGCAGGTAGGCGCGGTTCGGCGTGTGCAGGGCGGCCACGTTGATGAATAAAAAGGTGCGCTGGTCGTTTTGCGCCAGCAGCTGGGTCGCCAGCGCCACCTGCTTTTGCGTCGAATGTCGGCTGGCCACGCCCATGCCCGCGCTCCAGTGGCTTTCCTGGAACAGCGATGGCAGCACCGTGCCCAGCGCCGTCTGTTTATTGAAGAAACCCACGCCGCCGATGCAGATGGTGCGGTAGCCGCGCGCGGCCAGCGCGGCGGGCAGGTCCGCTTCCTCGAATGTAAACGTGTGCGGCGAGGTGGTTTCGCTGCCAGCAAAAGCGGAGGCGAACAGGCGCGGATGGCGGCCCGGCGCGGCCGGTGTGGGCAGAAAGCCGGCAAAAAAGGCCTTGTGCGCCGCATACGTGAACGTGGCGGGCGAATGGCGCTTGTCCCAGCCGCCCGGCGGCAGAAAACGTCCCAGCACGGGCAATTCGCCCGCCTCATACAGGGCTTGCGCCACGTCATAGCGCAGGGTGTCGAGCGTGATGAAGACGATGTCGTGGCTGCCGACGATGGCGTGCATGTCGGGGATCGGTGCCGTGTCTTTAAACATGGGCCAGTTGCGCTGCGTAAGTGTCCGCACCTTGCCACAGCAGGCCTGGCAGCAGGTCGCCGAAGGCGTTCGCTTCCAGCACATGGGCCTGGCCGTGGCGTACGACGAGGTCGTAGCCCGTCACGTGGCTGTGGGGGAAGGCGCGCGCGGCCTGGGCGCTGGCCGCTTCCAGCGCCGCCATGTCGGCTGCGTTCAAAAGGCCAGCCGCGTCGCCGCGCTGGTTGTCGAGGTGAAGATTCGTCATCATCTGGGCGCCGATACGCGCCACCCGGTGCGCGGGCTGGCCGGCTACGGTCACGACCCGCAAGTCGTAATGGCTGTCGCCGCAGCGCGGCTTGTTCAGCCATGCTTCCGCATACAGTTCCTGGGATGCCAGCGCGTCGACGAGGGCGGCGATGTCGTGTTCGGACTCGTAGCGCGCCATGCGTTTGCTGTTCATCAGGCGCGTTGCGCCCTCGGTGCGGTGCAAGGCGGCCGAGGTGGTGGCTTGATGTCGCCCGGCCTTGTTCCTGCGGTAGGCGACGACACCAGACGCGGACGAGCCGTAGCGCGGTTTCAGATAGACGCGGTCAAGCTGGTGTTCGTGCAGCAGCGACTGCAGATGCTCGTAGCTCTGCACTGGTCCCAGCAAGGCAGGTATGGGCACGCCGTGCGCGGCCAAATGGCGCTGGCACGCCAGCTTGTCCGTCATGAGACAGATTTCGGCTGGCGCATTGAAGACGCGTATTTGCGGCATGGCCGCCAGTTGTCTCGCCAGGCCTTGCATGGCGTTGGTAAAACCGGCAAACCACGCATCCATGGCCAGCAGCTCGCCATGCGCGGGCGCCGAGAGTAGCGGACGGTTCAGCAGCCGGCAGCCCGCCTGCAGCAACAGCAGGTGGGCGGCGGGATCGTCGCCGGGCGGTTCGACCTTGAGCAGGCCGGTCTGGCGCAATGAATCCTCGAGCAAGGCAGGCTGACGCAGCCAGTCGCGCCATTCGAGCACCTGCGCGGGCGGCAGGCGCAGCTGTGCGCGCACCGCCTGCATCAGACGCACGCGCTTGCTACCCTGTGTTGCCAGCAAAAGCATCAGGTTTTATTCGCCGACGGCGACATAGCGATAGACTTCGTCGTCGTCCTCGTCGTCTTCCTGCGGATCATCGAGCCTGACCGGGAAGGGCAGGGCGTTGAGTTTTTCCTGGTTCGCTTCGGAGATATAGTGATGCGACAGGTCCATGCGCTTCAGATTGCCCAATTGCGTGCCTTGCAGCAGTGCTTCGGCGCCCACGTCGCCCAGGGTGCCCAGCGACAGGTCCAGGGTCTCGACGGTGGACAGCAACGGCTCGTTGGCCAGCCAGACGGCCAGCTCGTCGGCGATCTGCGCATCGCGCAGGCCCAGGTAGCGCAGGGTCGGCGTGGCCAGTTGCGCCAGTACTTTCTGGTACAGCGCCACGTCGCCGGAAAAACCATAGTCGTCGGTACCGAGCCACAGTTCCAGGTATTCCAGCTTGGGCATGCTCGACTGGGCCAGCGCCTGCGCGATCTTCTGATCGAGGCCACCGGACTCGATGGTGAACTTGCGCAGGTGCTGGTGGGCGAACGGTTCGATGACGAGTTCATTGCCACCGCGGATGCGCAGCTCTTCCAGCTGCGGGAAGGCGTCCAGCAGCGGCTTGTAGCTGCCTTGCACGATCCACGAGATTTCGCATTCCTCGTACGTCATGTCGCCGATAAACAGGGCGCGCAAGTTCGGCAGCTGCGGCGCGTGGCTGATCAGTGCGGCGATCACCTCGTCGGCGCCCGCTTCGTACGGGTCGCCCCACATGCCGATGATCAGCGCCTCAAGCGCATTCTTGTCGGTTTTTTCCAGGAAGCCGGCGATCAGGTCCGGCATCTTGCGCTTGTCGTCATACTCGAGCGAGAGGCGGTAGACGATATCCTGCCCCGACTGCAGCGCAATATCAGGATCGTACTGGACGACGTTTTTCTTGTGGAAGAGGGTGGTGCTTTCGGAAATCGTCATTGCTAAGGCTCCATGAAAGACAGTGAAAATCTTGTCTAATCCAAAATCTTAGCATGGGCGAAAGTGCCTATTGCACACTGCTGGCCGCCGGAAAGGCAGTGAATCATGTTTATTGTCTATGATAGTTATCAAATAGGTTTACCTTTTTTGCATCAAGAGTTATCTTATTAATTTTATTGGAGAATTAACAATGAAACCGATGCGTAAAATCCTGTGTTCTTTGTTGTTGAGCGTAGCGACAACGACGGCGTTTGCACAAATCCTTCCGGCGCCTGCACCGATTTTTTCTTCTACAACGTTTACGCTCCCTTCGACTGGTTACTTGCAGTGGGGAGGCATCACGGCACTGGGCGAGCTGTATGGCAATGTTCGCCTGGGTGGAGTAGACATGTGGTACGGCACGTCAGGCTCTGCCGTGACGGTAATGCCTGTCGCGCAAGGCAGTAGTATGATTCGCGGTGGCAATGCTGCGGGGGACTTGCTGCTGCGCTCCACAGCCGCCGATGGCACGCCGCGCATGCAACTGCAGTCGGGCAACACCTTGACGTCGCTCGATATTCCAGGCCAAGTGTCGTGGAACGGTCAAATTAATGCGTCGGGGAAAGTTGCGTTTAGCGCCACCGTGGTCGACAGCCAGACCAAGGTCAGCAGTACGAACGCCTATCTGTACGATTCCGCATCGGGCATTACTTCCCTCGGTTCGCTGGGCGGCGCCTGGACTGGCGTTTCAGCAATCAATGATCATGGGGTCATCGTCGGCAATGCCATGACGGCCAGCGGCCAGCAGCACGGTTACGTCTATGAAAATGGTGTGATGAGAGACGTCACTCCCTCGGTCAGAGGCGCCGATGTGATAATGCAAGGGATTAACAATGCAGGAGAAATCGTGTTCAACCAGTACTTCCCCACTTCCCCCTGGCCGGCTCCCTACCGCGCCTTCATGATGGTGGACGGCAACTGGCGTGGGATCAACTCCATGTCGGAAGCGCTCGGGATCGATGGCAAAGGGAATGTGGTGGGCATCAGCTTTTCAGGCGCGGAATCTGTCTTCCATATGAATGGCAACACCTATATGCTGGCCGACCTGGTCGATGGCATGGAAGGCTGGAGTAATTTGCAAGTCAATGCCATGAATGAGGCTGGCCAAATTGCCGCCAGCCGCTGCAACGATCGTTTTTGTGAAGTGATCCGCCTTGACCCGCTCAGCGCCGTGCCGGAGCCCGCAACCTATGGCATGTTGCTGGGCGGCTTGGTATTGCTCGGCTTTGTCGGTAGAAGACGTCAGCAGCGCCAGGCCTGACGCCGGAGCCGTACGCCGCGCTGTTGGCGACCACTAGCGGTGAATTACCACCAGCAGCGCTTTTCCTTCCGTCTTGCCCAGGTTGCGTATCGTATGCGGCTGGTCCGCCGGGTAGCGCGCCGTGCCGCCATTCTTGACCTTTTTCTTCGCCGTCCCCACTTCCAGCTCCAGGTTACCGTGGATCACCGTCAAATGCTCGGTCGTGCCCGGGTCGTGCGGCTGCGACGCCAGTTCGCCGCCCGGCGCCAGAGTCACTTCATACCATTCATATTTGCCGGCCAGCTCCATCGGCCCCAGGATGCGCAGCACGTAGCCCGCGTGGTCGCCGGGCAGGGTGGGGGTTTCGTGGGCATCCGTGATGCGGATGGTTTCCACGGCTTTTTCCGCGCTCGACAGCAATTCGCCGATCTGTACGCCCAGGGCGTTGGCCAGGCGCCACGTAATGGCAATGGTGGGATTGGCTTTTTCGCGCTCGATTTGCGACAGCATGGACTTCGAAACGCCGGCGATGCGCGACAAATCCTCGAGTGTCAGGCCGCGCGCCAGGCGCAGCCGTTGCAGGGTGGCGCCCACTTCGGGCGGAGAATTGGTCGAAACGCTGGTTTTCATCGGCAGGTGGCTTGCAAAGTTCAAAAGGCTTGGGTAATATCCACTATATTGAATTTCAGTTCGAAATAGTGGATTTTGAAGAAAAATACGGAAACGTGTAGACTTCAAACAGCGCTTCACGGTACAGCATAGTGCGCGCACCGGTCAAGCGGCCGCTTTTCCCTATGGAGGCTGAGGTCACACGGATACCACAAACGCAGGGACACACAAGGATCATCATGAGCGAGCAAGCGAAGAACACCTTTTTCAGCGGTCTGCAACAGAATCTCGATCAACTGCGCCAGCAGGGCTTGTACAAGCCCGAGCGCGTGATCGCCTCGCGCCAGGGCGCCGAAGTGGTGTGCGACGATGGCCGTACCCTGATCAATATGTGTGCGAACAACTACCTGGGCCTGTCCGGCGACCTGCAGACGCAGGAAGCATCGATTGCCGCCACGCAAAAATACGGCTACGGCCTGTCATCCGTGCGTTTTATTTGCGGCACGCAAACCGTGCATAAAGAACTGGAACAGGCGATCTCCGCTTTTCTGGGTACCGAAGACACGATTCTGTACGCGGCGGCATTCGACGCCAACGGCGGCGTGTTCGAACCGCTGTTCGATGAAAACGACGCCATCATCTCGGACGCGCTGAACCACGCTTCCATCATCGACGGCATCCGCCTGTGCAAGGCTGGCCGCTACCGCTACGCCCACAACGACATGGCCGACCTGGAAGTGCAGCTGAAAGCGGCGATTGCCGCCGGCAAGCGCCATAAAGTCATCGTCACGGACGGCGTGTTCTCGATGGACGGCACGATTGCGCAGCTGGACAAGATCTGCGACCTGGCCGACCAATATGGCGCGCTGGTGATGATCGACGAATGCCACGCGTCCGGCTTCATGGGCGCGACGGGCCGCGGCACGCACGAACACCACAATGTGATGGGCCGCATCGACATCATCACGGGCACCCTGGGCAAGGCCCTGGGCGGCGCCATGGGCGGTTTCACATCGGCGCGCAAGGAAGTCATCGACACCCTGCGCCAGAAATCGCGTCCTTACCTGTTCTCGAACACCCTGGCGCCATCGATTGCCGGCGCGTCGCTGTCGGTACTGGAACGCCTGGCCAAGTCGACGGAACTGCGCGACCGCCTGCATGACAACACGGCCTTCTTCCGCAGCGAGATCGAGCGCATCGGCTTCACCATCAAGCCGGGCACGCACCCGGTCGTGCCGGTGATGCTGTTCGACGCGCCCGTGGCGCAGAAATTCGCCGCCCGCCTGTATGAGCTGGGCGTGCTGGTGACGGGCTTCTTCTACCCGGTCGTGCCGATGGGCCAGGCCCGTGTCCGTGTGCAGCTGTCGGCCGCGCATACGCGCGAACAGCTGGTGCAAGTGCTGGCCGCTTTCGAACAGGCTGGCAAGGAACTCGGTTTGCTGACCACGACCACTACCAATTAACAAGATTTCAGGAAAATAGCATGGAACGCATCTTAGTCATCGGCGCAAACGGCCAAATCGGTAGTGAGTTGGTGGGCGCGCTGGCGCTGCAGCATGGCGCGGACAACGTCATCGCCAGCGACATCGGCACGAACAATCTGTATCAGGCCAAGCGCTACGCCCAGCTCAATGTGCTGGACAAGGACGGCCTGGCGAAAATTATTGCCGATGAAGGCATCACCCAGGTGTACCAGCTGGCAGCCATGCTGTCGGCCACGGGCGAAGCGGCGCCGTTGAAGGCGTGGAGCCTGAACATGGATGGCTTGCTCAATATCCTGGAACTGGCGCGCGAGCGTGGCGAGGCGGGCAAGCCGCTGCGCATCTTCTGGCCATCGTCGATCGCCGCCTTCGGCCCGAACACGCCGCAAGTAAACACGCCGCAAATGACGGTGATGGACCCGACCTCGATGTACGGCATCAGCAAGCTGGCCGGCGAGCGCCTGTGCGAATACTACTTCAACAAGTATGGCGTGGACGTGCGCAGCATCCGCTACCCGGGCATCATCAGCTACAAATCGCCTCCGGGCGGCGGCACCACCGATTACGCCATCGCCATCTTCCATGCGGCCTTGCGCGGCGAACGCTATGACTGTTTCCTCGATGCGAACACCACTCTGCCGATGATTTACATGCCCGACGCGATCCGCGCCACCATCGAACTGATGGACGCGCCAGCGGCACAGATCAAGATCCGTTCGTCGTACAACGTGGCCGGTGTGTCGTTCAACCCCGAGCAGCTGGCCAAGGCCATCGTGCGCATGGTGCCGGACTTCAAGATCAGCTACAAGCCGGACAGCCGCCAGGCCATCGCCGACAGCTGGCCGCAAAGTCTGGACGACAGCAAGGCCAGCGCCGATTGGGGCTGGAAGGCGCAGATCGGCGTCGAGCAGATGGTCACGGACATGCTGGCCAATGTCGACGTGGGCCATGCCGCCAAGGCGGCCTGAGTTCAGCAGCAATACTAAAAAAACATACTAAATAAAGAGACACTACATGGACATGAGCGTATTTGACCTGTTTAAAATCGGCATCGGGCCGTCGAGTTCCCATACCGTGGGACCGATGGTGGCGGCGCGGCGTTTTCTGGTCGAATACGGTCCGCTGGACCAGGTAGTGGGCGTCGAGGCGGCCCTATATGGCTCGCTGGCGCTGACGGGCGTGGGCCATGCGACGGACAAGGCCGTCATTCTTGGCTTGATGGGCGAAACACCGCAAGACGTGGCGCCCGATGAAGTCGACAGCAAGCTGGCCGCCATCGAGGCGGCCGGCGAGATCGCCTTGCTTGGCACGCACGTGGTGCCATTCACGGCCGCCACGGGTCTGGTCTGGCACAAGAGCGAGTCCCTGCCCGAACACCCGAACGGCATGCGCTTCACCCTGAAACTGGCGGACGGCAGCCGTGTCGACAAGGTGTATTACTCCATCGGCGGCGGTTTTATCCGCGAGGCCGAGGAAGTTCAAACTGCGGCCCAGGCCGAAGCGGCCGTGGAATCGGCCGCCAGCGCGCGAGTCGTCTTCCCCTTCGACACCATGGAGCAGTTGCTGGCCCACGGCGTCGAAAGCGGCTTGTCGATCCCTGAAATGCTGCGCGCGAACGAGTGCGTCAAGCGCAGCGACGAGGAATTGAACGCGGGCCTGGACCGCATCTGGCACGTCATGCGCGACTGCATCGCGCACGGTCTGGAAACGACGGGCAACCTGCCGGGCGGCTTGAACGTGAAGCGCCGCGCCGCGAAATTGTGGCGCTTGGCACAGGAGGCGAAAGCGTCCGACAACCGCGCCAACGACTTGCCGCACGACGCCGTGCACCTGGTCAGCCTGTATGCGATGGCCGTCAACGAGGAAAACGCGGCCGGCGGCAGGGTCGTGACGGCGCCGACCAACGGCGCCGCCGGCATCATCCCGGCCGTGCTGCGCTACTACGCGCAGGATTGCCGCCCCAGCGACCCGGTTGGCGGCGTGCGCCGCTTCATGCTGACGGCGGCGGCCATCGGCATGCTGTGCAAGCGCAATGCGTCGATCTCGGGCGCCGAAGTCGGTTGTCAGGGCGAAGTGGGCGTCGCTTGCGCCATGGCGGCGGCCGGCCTCGTGGCGGCCCTGGGCGGCACGAACGAGCAAATCGAAAACGCGGCCGAAATCGGTATCGAACACCACCTGGGCATGACGTGCGACCCCATCGGCGGTCTGGTGCAGATCCCGTGCATCGAGCGCAATGGCATGGGCGCCGTGAAAGCCATCACGGCCGCCTCGCTGGCGCTGAAGGGCGACGGCACGCATTTCGTCAGCCTCGACGAAGTCATCGAAACCATGCGCCAGACGGGCGCGGACATGCAGGACAAGTACAAGGAAACGTCGCTGGGCGGGTTGGCCGTGCATGTCATCACGGTCAATCACGCCGCTTGCTGATGCGCCGGTGGTGTTGTCGGATTACGCGCTCACGCGCTAATCCGACCTACGGTGAATGGCAAGTCGCAGGTCGGCGTTGGTGGGCGTAGGTCGGCGTAGGTCGGCTTAGCGCAAAGCGCGTAAGCCGACAAGCACCATCCAATACCTCACTCCTCCTCAAACAACTGCTCCAGCCTCCTCGGGTAGTTATTCAAGAAATCGCGCGTCACTGCATAGTGTTCCGTGTCTTCATATGCCACTTCGTGGATGCCGCCGCCTGTAAACATCAAAATCTTCGCGTTCGGGTAGGCGAGTAGAATCGGCGAATGGGTGGCGATGATCAGCTGGGAGTCGTCCTGCACCAGCTGGTGGATCACGGATAGCGCCGCCATCTGGCGGCTCGGCGACAGGGCCGCCTCGGGTTCGTCCAGCAGATATAAACCCTTGCCCCGCAGCTTGTTGATCAGGGTCGCCATGAACGCTTCGCCGTGCGATTGCGCGTGCAGCGACTTGCCGCCGTAGCTCTCCAGATATTCCAGCGGCATCTCGTCCATGTAAGTGGCGACGTTGAAAAAGCTCTCGGCGCGCAGGAAATAGCTGTCTTCGGGTTTTTTATAGCTCTTGCTCAGGCGCAAGTGCGCGTGCAAGCCCGATTCCTCGTCCGACGGCAGGGCGATGCGCACGTTGCGCGTGCCGCCATCTTTGCCGAAGCCCAGCCCCACGGCCAGCGCTTCGAGCATGGTCGACTTGCCGCTGCCATTCTCTCCTACGAAAAACGTCACGTCGCGGTGGAAATCCATGTGCACGAAGTCGCGGATGGCGGGAATGGTGAATGGATAGTGATCGAGGTCGACGACGGCGTCGGAGCGCAGCGCGGCGCTTTGCAGATACGGTTTTTTACTCAGCGACATGGCCGGTTCTCGACTCCAATATTGATCATGGCAAGGATACTCAGCACAGTGTGACGTAAATCGCCGGCGCGCGCCAGTGCGTACGCCAGCCATGTTCGCCTGGCTTGATCTCATGCACTATGGCTTGTTTGATAATGCTCAAGCTCTCCAATTGTCACATCTTGATCAGGCTGGCGCCACGCGATTCGCCTTGGACGGCGGCTGGCACTATAATATCCGCTGCCATTCATGATCAACCGCACTCAGCTCAACTGGACTCTTCAAATTTATGCACTACGTGTCTACCCGCGCTGATAAAGCGCCATCGAATCAGCAGCAATTCTCCGACATCCTCCTGGGCGGCCTGGCCCCCGATGGCGGACTGTACCTCCCAGAACACTACCCGCAAGTCACTGGTGCCGAGCTCAACGCCTGGCGCACATTGTCGTATGCCGACCTGGCATTCGAAATCCTGAAGAAGTTCGCCACCGATATCCCGGCCGCGGACCTGAAGGCACTGACGGCGAAAACCTATACCAAGGCAGTCTACAAGAACGCCCGCGCCGGCGAAAACGCGGCCGACATCACGCCGCTGCGCGTGCTCGAAGAAAACGCCGTCAAGGGCGGATCGACCACCCTGATGCTGCAGGCACTGTCGAACGGCCCGACCCTGGCCTTCAAGGACATGGCCATGCAGTTGCTGGGCAATCTGTTTGAATACACCCTGGCCAAGACGGGCGCCGAACTCAATATCTTTGGCGCCACGTCGGGCGACACGGGCAGCGCGGCCGAATACGCGATGCGCGGCAAGAAGGGCATCCGCGTCTTCATGCTGTCGCCGCACAAGAAAATGAGCGCCTTCCAGACGGCGCAGATGTTCAGCCTGCAAGACCCGAATATCTACAACATCGCCGTCGAAGGCGTGTTCGACGATTGCCAGGATATGGTCAAGGCCGTGTCGAACGATTTGCCGTTCAAGGCAAAACAGAAGATCGGCACCGTCAACTCCATCAACTGGGCGCGTGTCGTGGCGCAAGTCGTCTACTACTTCCGCGGTTACCTGGCAGCGACCACCAGCAACGAGCAAAAAGTGTCGTTCACGGTGCCGTCGGGCAACTTTGGCAATATCTGCGCCGGCCATATCGCCCGCATGATGGGCTTGCCGATCTCGAAACTGGTTGCGGCGACGAATGAAAACGACGTGCTCGACGAATTCTTCCGCACGGGCGTCTACCGCGTGCGCAAGTCCGCCGAAACGTACCACACGAGCAGCCCGTCGATGGACATCTCGAAAGCGTCGAACTTCGAGCGCTTCGTCTACGACCTCGTGGGCCGCGACAGCGACCGCGTGCGCGCCCTGTTCACGAAAGTGGAAACGCACGGCGGCTTCGACTTGTCCGGCAACCCTGGCAGCGATGGCGACGAATTCAAGCTCGTCGCCAAGTACGGCTTCAAGTCGGGCAAGTCCACGCACCAGGACCGTCTCGACACCATCCGCGACGTGGCCGACGACTATGGCATCACCATCGACACGCACACGGCCGACGGCATCAAGGTGGCGCGCGAGCACCTGGAACCGAACGTGCCGATGATCGTGCTGGAAACGGCGCTGGCGGCCAAGTTCAACGAAACCATCCTCGAAGCGCTGGGCGTGGACGCGGAACGGCCAGCCGGCTTCGAGAACATCGAAGACTTGCCGCAAAAGTTCGTCGTGATGGATGCGGACGTGGAAAAAATGAAGGCGTATATCGCCGCCAATACGGGCTTGTGATGACAGACGCCAGCACTGTACGCAAACCGATGCTGTCGGTGGCCGAGGCGCAAGCCTTCATGCTGGGCGCGGCGCGCCCGGTGGCCGACGTGGAACTGGTCGACACCATGCGCGCCAACGGCCGCGTGCTGGCGGCCGCGCAAACGTCGACCCTGAACGTGCCCGAGCGCGACAATACGCAGATGGATGGCTACGCCGTGCGCGCCAGTGACTGCGCCAGCGGCGCGGCCAGCTTGCCCGTGTCGCAGCGTATCGCGGCCGGTCACGTGGGCCAGCCCTTGCAACCGGGGACGGCGGCGCGCATTTTCACGGGCGCGCTGATTCCGGACGGCGCCGACTGCGTCGTCATGCAGGAGCAGTGCACGGTGGCGGATGGCGTGGTGACGGTCAACCACGTGCCGGCAGCGGGCGAATGGGTACGCCGCCAGGGCGAGGATATCCGCGCCGGCGGCGAAATCCTCGGTGCGGGCCGGCGCCTGCGCAGCCAGGAAATGGGTCTGGCCGCCTCGGTGGGCCTGGCGCAGCTGCCCGTGCTGCGCAAGCTGCGCGTGGCCGTATTTTTCACCGGCGACGAGCTGGCCATGCCCGGCGAACCCCTGGCGCCGGGTGCCGTCTACAACTCGAACCGTTTTACCTTGCGCGGCTTGCTGGAAAACCTGGGCTGCGAGATCACGGACCTGGGCATCGTGCCCGACAGCCTGGAAGCGACCAAGGCCGTGCTGCGCCAGGCGGCCCAGGGCAATGATCTGATCATCACTTCGGGCGGCGTGTCCGTGGGCGAGGAAGACCATATCAAGCCGGCCGTGGAAGCGGAAGGGCGCTTGAACATGTGGCAGATCGCCGTCAAGCCGGGCAAGCCGCTGGCGTTTGGCGAAGTGCGGGAGGCGTTCTTTGTCGGCTTGCCCGGCAATCCCGTCTCCAGCTTTGTCACGTTTTTGCTGTTCGTGCGCCCGTTCATCCTGCGCCTGCAAGGCGTGGCGGGGAACCTGGCGCCGCGCAGCTACAAGCTGCCGGCCGCGTTCGAACGCATGAAGGCGGACAAGCGCAACGAGTTCTTGCGCGCCAAAATCAATGACGAGGGCGAGCTGGAACTGTTCGCCAACCAGAGTTCGGGCGTGCTGACGTCCACCGTGTGGGGCGACGGCTTGATCGATTGCCCGCCGGGACTGTCGATTGCGCGCGGCGACATGCTGCGTTTTATCCCGTTTAACGAATTGCTGTACTGAGGAAGTATCGATGAAGATCAATCTGCGATTTTTTGCCAGCGTGCGCGAGCTGGTGGCTACCGGCCATGAAGTGCTGGAAGTAGCCGAGCCGCTGACGGTGGGTGCGGTGAGAGCGCTGCTGATCGCCCGCGGCGGCAACTGGGAATACGCGCTGGCGCAGGGCCGCGCGCTGCGCATGGCCCACAACCAGGTGATGTGCGATGCCGATACCGTGATCGGTGACGGCGACGAGGTGGCGTTTTTCCCGCCCGTGACGGGCGGCTGATCCCGCTTGCCAGTGATTCGGCCACTTCATCGAAGTGGCCGTTTTTTCATGAAGACTTGGTTTTCGGCTTGTCGCCGCTGCACGTGGCGCAGGCGACGGCTTTCCGGTAGCGCCAGTATTTCGAGCCGATGAAGATGGCCGAGGCCACCAGCGACCAGGCCAGCGCGCTGAGGATGTCGGCCTGGCTGGTCGTGCCCTTGCTGTACTCGACCACCGTCAGGATGATGAATAAAATGGAGCTGGCCAGCAAATAGCGGGAAATCCAGAATCCTGCGCCCATGTGTTTCTCCTCTTGTCGTCTCGTTGTCTCGTGAAGTTAAAGCTGATCGTTGCAGCATGTCCGCGCAGTATGCATCATTTTTCGGCATTCTTGCCATCCCCATGTCTTATCTCGACTAAAATGCCGGGGTTTTCACCGTCTTCCAGCATGCCATGACCCATTCCAGCCTTCCTCCCTTTCACATCGCCGTCATTGGCGGCGGCCCCGCCGGCCTGATGGCCGCCCAGGCTGCGTCCGGCCTGGGAGCCAGGGTGGAACTGTTCGACGCCATGCCGTCCGTCGGCCGCAAATTCCTGCTGGCGGGGCGCGGCGGCATGAACATCACGCATGCGGAAGGCTACCAGCCCTTCGTCTCGCGCTACGGCAGGCAGGCGCACCGGGTGAAACCGGCGCTGGACCAGTTCGGCCCGCAAAAGGTACGTGACTGGGTGCACAGCCTGGGCGTGGACACCTTTGTCGGCTCCTCGAACCGCGTCTTCCCGACGGACATGAAAGCGGCGCCCTTGCTGCGCGCCTGGCTGCACCGCCTGCGCGAAGCGGGCGTGCAATTTCACATGCGCCACCGCTGGACGGGCTGGCAAGATGAGGATGGCCAGCTGGCGTTTGCCACGCCGGACGGCGAACGCCTGCGCGCCTTCGACGCCGTGATCCTGGCGCTCGGTGGCGGCAGCTGGGCGCGCCTGGGATCGGACGGCGCCTGGGTGCCGCTGCTGCAAGGGCAGGGCGTGGCCGTGGCAGCGCTGGCGCCGGCCAATTGCGGCTTCGACGTGGACTGGAGCGCGCATTTCAGCAGCCGCCATGCGGGCGAACCGCTGACGACGGTGGCCATCACGGCGCATGACATCGACGGCTTGAGGATCAAGCGCCAGGGGCAGTTCGTCATCACGGCGGGGGGCGTCGAAGGCAGCCTGATTTATGCGCTGTCAGCGGCCTTGCGCGAGCAGATCGCGCGCGACGGCAGCGCCACCATCTGGCTCGACCTGGCGCCCGACCACACGCATGAACGCGTGTTCGAGGAAGTGACGCGTCCCCGTGGCGCCCGCTCCATGTCCAGCCACCTGAATAGCCGGCTGGGCATCAAGGGCGTGAAATCGGGCTTGCTGCGCGAATGCCTGAGCGCGGCCGACTTCGCCGACGAAGCGAAGCTGGCTGCCGCCATCAAGCTGCTGCCCGTCACCTTGCAGCGCCCGCGTCCCATCGATGAAGCCATCAGCAGCGCCGGCGGTGTGGTGTTCGACGGCATCGACGGCAGCATGCTGCGCGCCATGCCGGGCGTCTTCGTGGCGGGGGAAATGCTGGACTGGGAAGCGCCGACGGGCGGCTACCTGCTCACTGCCTGCCTGGCGCAAGGCAAGGCGGCCGGCGAGCAGGCGGTCAGCTGGCTGGAAGAGAAGGTCAATGCCAGGTGATATCGCCTGAGCCGCTCTTCTGAGTCTCGCGCTGGCGCGGGTTGCCGTGAACGTTAATGTCGCCGCTGCCGCGCAGGGTCAGGTTGGCGGCGTCGCGCACGAAGACGGTGCTTGTGCCCGAGCCTTGCAGGCTGACGCTGGCCTTGTCTGCGGCCAGGTGCTCGGCATCGATATCGCCTGAGCCGCTCAGGTCGGCCCGAAGGAATTTCGTGTTGCCGCTGGCGGCGATGCGCCCGGAGCCCACCATTTCCAGCACCACGCTGTCGCTGTTGCCGGCGTTGATGTCGAGGTCGCCGCTGCCGTTGACCGTCGCTTGTACCTGCTTGTAGCGTCCCGTGAAGCTGACGTCGCCCGACCCCGTCAATTCCAGGATAAAACTGTCGCCGGAAAATCCCGTGATCTTGCTGTCGCCATTGCCGTGCACGTCCACGCGCACGAGGGCGGGCAGCACCAGTTCCACCTGCAGCGGCTGGCGATGGTGGAACAGCATGCCTTTCGGGCCGATGTGCAGGGTCGTGCCATCCTGTGTCGTGTCGACGTTCGACAGCAAACGCTGCTCGCCGCTGACCTTCAGCGATGGCGTGGCGCCGCGGCGCAGCACCAGGTCGATGGGGCCGGCCAGGTCGATGCTGTTGATATTGGCGGCAACCGGGCGCGTTTCGCTGCGCACGGCGCGGCCGGCGGCGCTGCTGGGATTGCTGATACCCTTGGCGCGCAGCGCCGCATACGACATGGCGATCAGGACCAGTGCCAGCAAGAGCATGGACAGGCCAACTTTGAGCAAGCGTTTCATGGCAGCCTTTCTAGTGACCTTTGAGCAGGGAGACATTCATGGCGACATAGCGTTTGATACCGATCAAGGTATAGCGCGTGACCACCAGACTGAGCAGGAAGATGGCGATGCCGCCGAGCAGCATGCCCACGCCGAAGACGGTTTGCGTGGTGCGCGCATCGCGGTCCATGTCCGTGGAGATGCGGATGTCGCCGCCGGCCAGCGCTTCGGCCCGCTCCATCACGCGCGACGATGCGCCCGGCGTCTCGGGCTCGGACTCGGCTTTGACGGGGCCGGGCAGGTGATCGACTTCGATGCCTGCGTCGCCGATGGTGATGCGCGTTTCGCGCCGTTCGCCGCCTTCGCCGCCGTCATCGTCATGGATGAAGACGTGGCGCAGCGGGCCGTCGAGCACCAGTTCGTTGGCGCCGGACAAGCCGCTGGCCGTGATGGCGATGCCGGCCAGGTAAAAGCTCAGGCCGGTGGCATACAGGGCGGCCAGCAGGGCCGCGTACACGGCGGCAGGCACGACCATGAACAGGTTGAAAATGGCCAGGCCCACGAGCGAGACGAGCAGGCGGAGCAGGTTGACGGGGGTCTTCTTTTGCTCGAAAGCCTGGCGGTGGGTGCTGCTGCGCAAGGTGAGGGCGATTTTTTTCGGGTCGCCCAGGTCGTCGGCGATTTCTTGCTCGCTGCGGCCGGCCGCAGCGCCTTCGATGAAGGTCTGTTCGTAATAATCGAGGGTCTTGGCCACCAGGTCCGGTGGCAAGCCTTCCAGCGCGCGCCGCAGTGCGTCGAGATAATCTTGCTTGTTCATCATATTCTTCCTGTCAGTCCGCTTTGCCGCTTCAGCCCATTGCCGGCAGCAGCATGCTTGCCTGGCTCAGCAGCAATGGCGCATGGGATGCCTGCTGTACGCTGACGACGATCAAGGTGGCCAGCGCCACGCAAGCGAGCAGCGCCACGGCTTTCAAGCTGTTTTTCAAGTGCAAGGTGGTGTGCATGGTATTTCCCGTGGCATGGACGTTGTCGATGATCAGACTGTACCCAAGCGCACGCGAGCGCACCAGCGCGGTGCGACAGAATGCAATTTCGCGGGGGCGAGCGACACCAGGGCAGGATGCACCGTCAAGGCTGCTTTGCCGCCTTGCCCGTGGTCACCATCCTCGCTGCCGCCACGCCGCTGCGTACGGCCGCCTCGATGGTGGCCGGATAATCTTGCGTCCGGTCATCATTGGCCGTGTAGTCGCCTGCCAGCAGCAAGCCCGGCACGCCGCTGGCGTTGCCGGGGCGGGCCAGGTCCGGCGTGCAGGCAAACGTGGCGCGCTTTTCCGTGATCAGCTGGGTCCAGGCAGGTTGCGCCAGTTCCGGGCGTTGCAGCACCTGCGCCAGCTGCGCGGCGATCGCTTGCGCCAGCGGTCCATGACCTTGCTCGGCGGCAGCGCTTGACGCGCTGATGACGACGGCCAGCAAGCCCGCCTGATTGCTGTCGAGCTGGCCCCGGTCGAAGACGAACTGGCCCCAGTGCTGCCGCTCCGGCGCATCGACGAGGGCGTAGAACGGCAAGTCCAGGCGTACCGAGGCGTCGTATTGCAGATAGCAGGTGCTGATGGCTTCCGGCGTGAAAGCTTGCATGCGGTCAATAGCCTCGTCGAGGCGAGCGTCGTGCAAGCCCTGCAGCAGGCTGATGGCCTGCACGGACGAGGTGGCGATGATGACGGCGTCGTAAGTGCTGGTCTCGTCAAGCTGCCAGCGGCCATCGGGCAGCGCTTGCAAGGCGTCGACCTTGGCACCCGTGCGCACTGCGCTGCCATGCCGTTCCACATAGCGGGCGGCCGCGTCGGGCAACAAGGTACTCAAATCCGCTTTCGGGATCAGCATGTCGGATGCCCGTCGGCGCGATGCGCCCAGGCTGTCGCGCAGCACGTTGATGAAGACGCGGGCCGAGGCGCGCTCGGGCGGAGTGTTGAGTGCGGCCAGGCACAGCGGATACCACATCAGCCGGTTCAGGCGCTCCGTCTGGTCGAAGCGCTGCAGCAATTCGCTGACCGTGCAATCGTTGTATAGCTGCCAGCCCATCCAGCGCATGGCCGTGGAAAAACGCATCAGGGCCAGCTTGTCGGCACGCAATAAACCTTTGGCGCGCAGCAGGGCCCACGCCAGGTGCAGCGGCGCGGGCAGGCGCGGTGCGATGAAATCCATGCCGCCCGAGTCCGCCGGATAGCGCATCTGCAGGGGCAGGGTGAGGATCAGTTCGCCAGGGTCTTGCCCCGCCAGCTTGATCAGGCGCAAGGTTTCCGTGTACGCGCCCAGCAGGATGTGCTGGCCGTTGTCGAGCACTGTATTTTCTCGTTCGACCCGGCGCGCGCGTCCGCCCAGGGTGCGCGCCGCCTCGAACACGGTCACGGCGTGACCGGCGCGCGCCAGCTCCATGGCCGCCGCGCAGCCGGCCCAGCCTGCGCCGATGACGGCGTAGCGTTGCTTCACGGCCTTGTCAGCCACGAACCCAGGTCTTCCAGGCCAGCCACAGTTTGCGGATCGGCGTGAGCGAAATGCGCTGTTTCAGCACATGGTAGCCGTCGCGCTCGACTTCGTTGAGCAGGGTACGGTAGATGGCGGCCATGATCAGGCCCGGGCGCTGGGCGCGGCGGTCCTCGGCAGGCAAGAGCGCGAATGCCTCGTCGTAGGCCTTTTGCGCGCGCGCCACCTGGAAACGCATGAGGTTTTCAAAGTTTTCGCTGTGGCGCGCATTCAGCAGGTCGGCGGCCGTGACATTGAATTGCTGCAATTCGCTGATCGGCAAATAGATGCGCCCCTTGCGCGCATCTTCGCCCACGTCGCGGATGATGTTGGTCAGCTGGAAAGCATGGCCGAGCTTTTCCGCGTACAGCAGGGTTTCCGGGCGGGTCGCACCGAAGATACTGGCCGACAAGATCCCGACCACGCTGGCCACGTGCCAGCAATAGCGGCTCATGGCCTGGTAATCGAGGTAGCGGGTCTGGTTCAAGTCCATTTCCATGCCGTCGATGATGGCCTGCAAATGTTTTTCTTCCAGTTTATAGATGTCCAGGTGCGGCTGCAGCGCGCGCATCACGGGATGCGTGGGGTTGCCCTCGTACATGGCCTTGACTTCCTTGCGCCACCAGACCAGCTTGGTGCGTGCCACGGCTTCGTCCGTGCATTCGTCGACCGTGTCATCGACTTCGCGGCAGAACGCGTACAGGGCCGTGATGGCCTTGCGGCGCTCGGCCGGCAGGAACAGGAAGCTGTAGTAGAAGCTGGAGCCGCTCTGGGCGGCCTTTTGTTGGCAGTATTCGTCGGGAGACATAGTCAAAAGAGCAAGGGTTGCAGATCGAAGCCGCTATTCTATCGTCTTACAGAGTGGGCGACGGGGGAAAAGCCGTTTTTACTTGTGTCTCTTGATGCAAGCTTTTGCGCGACATGCGCAGGGCGCGCCAGAAAATGATCAGCCAGTCGCGTTTCTCCAGCTTGGGACGGCGCCGGAACACGTCGTAATTGACGGCTTCGATGCACTCGAGAATGCGCAAGCCCCCTTGCACCACCAGGCGCAGCTCCCAGCCGATGCGCCCGCGCAAACGCAGGGCCAGCGGCGCGCCGGACAGCATCAGCGCGCGCGCGCGGGCCACTTCGAAGCGCATCAGGGCGCTCCACTTGCCGTGCGCCTCGGGCCGCTCGAAGGCGGCGGCGGAGACGGCAAAGCGGCTCAAGTCTTCCATCGGCAGGTAGATGCGCTCTTTTTGCTGGTCGATGGCGACGTCTTGCAAGAAATTAATTAGTTGCAAAGCTGAACATATGGCATCGGAATCGCGTACATTCTGTTCATCGGCCGCGTCATACAGGTGCAGCATCAGCAGCCCCACGGGGTTGGCGGAGCGGGCGCAGTAATCGAGCAGGTCGTCGTAGCTCGCGTAGCGCGTCGTTTCCACATCCTGCTTGAAGGCCGATAACAGATCGTAAAACGGCTTCAGCGGCAGCTGGTGTTTGGCAATGACAGCGGCCAGGCGTTCGAACATGGCGGCGTTTTCGCCGGCATGGCCTTCGTGGCGGTCGATGCGGCCCAGCGCTTCTTCGTAGGCGTGCAGGGCCACGAGGCGTTCGGCCGGCGTGGCGTCGCCTTCATCGGCCAGGTCGTCGGCGCTGCGGGCGAAGGCATAGATGGCTTCGACGGCGGGCACCAGGCGGCGCGGCAGTAAAAATGATGCAACAGGAAAATTTTCGTAATGGTCTACAGGCATGAACACACTTCTCTAGTCTTGCGTTTGTCCGGCGCCCCAAACGCTGGAGTGTGGCCGGACGTTGTACGTCTCAAGATTAATGACGCAAAAGTCACTAAAAACTTTTACGCGCGATTATAATTAATAACCAGAAAGTCAGTAGGCGAAGAATACTCCCCGTCACGACCAAGCTGATATTGTCACAAATTTAAGGATATCGCGTGCGAAAAAGTTTGTCTTGGCCCAAAGGGCAGGCAAAAAGTTTCTCCGCATAAAAATATTGCAGCCCGCATAGTAAAGGAAAATACCTTGTTTGCCCTGAAAACCCTGCGCCGCGAGACCGGCGCATCCGCACTTCCTGCCCTGCGGCTGACTGCCGCCGCGGCCCTCGCGCTGACTCTGGCGGCCTGTTCCAAGCCTGCCGTCAAAGTGGAAGACGTGCGCCCCGTGCGCGCCATCGTGTTGTCTAGCAGTAATGTTGACGTGAGTGCCGAGCTGTCGGGCGAGGTCGTGCCCCGCGTCGTGTCGCAGCTGGGTTTCCGCGTGGGCGGCAAGATCGTCGCGCGCAAGGTCGACGTGGGTGCCACCGTCAAGAAGGGGCAAGTGCTGATGCAGCTCGATCCCGTCGACTTGCAACTGTCGCAGGCGCAGGCCAAGGCTTCGCTGGTCAGCGCGGAAACGAGCCGCGACCTGGCGCGCGCGGAATTGAAGCGCTACCAGGATTTGCGCGAGAAAAATTTCGTCAGTCAGGCTGTGCTCGATGGCAAGGATGCCACCTACAAGGCGGCCCAGGCGAACGTGGAAGCGGCCCAGGCCCTGTACCGTGGCCAGGCCAACCAGTCCGGCTATGCCAGCCTGCTGGCCGACGTCGATGGCGTCGTCACGCGCATCGAGGCTGAAGTGGGGCAGGTGGTGGCGCCCGGCGCGCCTGTCGTGCAAGTGGCCAGGAGCGGCGAAAAGGAAGTCGTGATCGGCATTCCGGAAGACAAGGTCGAGACTTTGCGCGGCGTCAAGGATGTGGTCGTGCGCCTGTGGGCCGATCCGAAGCAGGCGCTGCCGGGCAAGATCCGCGAAGTGTCGCCCGTGGCCGATGCCGCCACGCGCACCTATATCGCCAAGGTCAGCATCCCGGACGCGCCGCAAGTGCGCCTGGGCATGACGGCCGTGGTGCAGTTCGCCTCGCAGACAGCCACGCCGCAGATCAAGGTGCCGTTGACGGCCCTGTTCAATGAAAAGTCGCAAAGTTCCGTCTGGGTGGTGGAAAACGGCGCCGTGAAGCTCGTGCCGGTGACGGTGGGCGGCGTGGCCGGCAATGAGTTGCTGCTGGCGTCGGGCGTGAAAGCGGGGCAGACGGTGGTCACGGCCGGCGTCAACCTGCTCAAGCCAGGCCAGAAAGTGACCATCCTCGGCGCCGACGTGGCCAGCAAGCCGGCTGCCGCCGCTGCCGCCGTCACCGTGGGTGCGGCCAAATGAAGGGCGGCTTCAATCTGTCGCGCTGGGCGCTCGAACACATCCCGCTGACGCGCTACCTGATGGCCGTGCTGCTGATCGGCGGCATGCTCAGCTATGCCAGCCTGGGCCAGGATGAAGATCCGCCGTTCACCTTCCGCGCCATGGTCTTGCAAGCGTACTGGCCCGGCGCCACGGCCCTGCAGATGGCCGAGCAGGTGACGGACAAGCTGGAAAAGAAACTGCAGGAAACGCCGTACATCGACGAGATCACCAGTTATTCGAAGCCGGGCGAAACCTTGATCCTGCTGGAGTTGCGCGAATCGGCGCCGCCCAAGGAAACGGCGGCCGCCTGGTACCAGGTGCGCAAGAAGATCGGCGACATCCAGGGCACCTTGCCGGCCGGCGTCGCGGGCCCGTTCTTCAATGACGAGTTCGGCGACACGTACGGCTCCATCTTCGCCCTGTCCGGCGACGGTTTTACCTATGCGGAAATGAAGGATTACGCGGACAAGGTGCGCCAGGAGCTGCTGGCCGTGGGGCAGGTATCGAAGGTGGAACTGTTCGGCGTGCAGGATGAAAAGATCAATATCATCTTCTCGCACAAGAAATTTGCCCAGCTGGGCATCCCTTTCGACGCCATCGTGGAGCAACTGTCCGCGCAAAACAGCATCAACGCCACGGGCGTGCTGGTGACGCCGACCGATAATCTGCAAGTACGCGTCACGGGCGCCATGGTGACCGTCAAGGACCTGGAAAACCTGGAACTGCGCGCCAACGGCACCACCTTCCGCCTCGGCGACTTTGCCACGGTAAAACGCGAATTCGTCGATCCGCCGAAGGACAAGATGCGTTTCAATGGCAAGGAAGTGATCGGCCTGGGCGTGTCGATGGAAAAGGGCGGCAACATCATCGACATGGGCAAGGCCTTGCAGGCCACCGTCACGCGCATGAAGAGTGAATTGCCGGTCGGCATAGAATTGCAGCGCGTGTCGAACCAGCCGGAAGCCGTGTCCGCTTCCGTTGGCGAGTTCGTGCATACCCTGATCGAAGCCATTCTGATCGTGCTGGCCGTCAGCTTCGTCGCTCTGGGCTTGCACACGAAGCCGCTGCGCATCGACGTGCGGCCGGGCCTGGTGGTGGCGCTGACTATCCCGCTGGTGCTGGCCGTCACCTTCCTGTTCATGCGCCTGCTCGACATCGACTTGCACAAGATTTCGCTGGGTGCCCTGATCATCGCGCTGGGCTTGCTGGTCGACGACGCCATCATTGCCGTCGAGATGATGGTGCGCAAGATGGAAGAGGGCATGTCGCGTTTCGACGCGGCCACGTTCGCCTACACGTCGACGGCCATGCCCATGCTGACGGGCACGCTGATCACGGTGGCGGGCTTCTTGCCCATCGGCCTGGCCAAGTCGGCTGCAGGTGAATACACGTTTTCCTTGTTCTCCGTCAATGCGCTGGCCCTGATCATTTCGTGGGTGGTGGCCGTGGTGTTTACGCCGTACATCGGCTACATCTTGCTGAAAGTCAAACCGCATGCGCATAACGACCATGAATTGTTCGATACGCCAAACTTCCGCCGCTTCCGCCGCGCCGTCACCTGGTGCGTGGAATGGCGCAAGACGACGATTGCCGCCACCCTGGCCATCTTTGCGCTCGGTATTTACGGTTTCAACTTTATCGAAAAGCAATTCTTCCCCGATTCCAGCCGTCCGGAACTGATGGTGGAACTGTGGTCGCCCGAGGGCACGACGTTTGCCGCGAATGAAAAGCAGGTGAAGAAGTTTGAAGCGTTTGTAGGCAAGCTCGACGGCGTGGAAAGCGTGACCAGCTATGTGGGCACGGGCAGTCCCCGTTTCTATTTGCCGCTGGACCAGATCTTCCCGCAGACCAACGTGTCGCAAGTGGTGGTCTTGCCGAAGAGCCTGGCGGACCGCGAACGCTTGCGCCAGCAAATCGTCGACGTCTTCAAGAAGGATTTCCCGGAAGTGCGGGGCCGGGTCAAGCTGTTGCCGAATGGACCACCGGTACCGTATCCCGTGCAATTTCGCGTCCTGGGGCCGGAAGTGGCGGGTGTGCGGGCCATCGCCGACCAGGTCAAGGACATCATGCGCGCCAATCCGAACACCTTGGGCGTGAACGACAACTGGAATGAGTCGGTGAAAGTGCTGCGCCTGGACCTGGACCAGGACAAGATGCGCGCGCTGGGCGTCACCTCGAAAACGGTGATGCAGGCGGCCAATACGATTCTGTCGGGCACGGTCATCGGCCAGTTCCGCGAGGACAACAAGCTGATCGACATTCAGGTGCGCCAGCCTCTGGAAGAGCGGGCGACGATTTCCGTGTTGAATGACACGAATATCCCGACGGCAACGGGCAAGTCCGTGCCCATTTCGCAGCTGGCCCGCGCGCATTTCGTGTGGGAACCGGGTGTCGTCTGGCGCGACAAGCGCGCATGGGCCATTACCGTGCAGTCCGACGTGATCGATGGCATCCAGGGCGCGACCGTGTCGACGCAGCTGGCGCCGCAGTTGGACGCCTTGCGCGCCAAGTTGCCGTCCGGCTACCGCATCGTGGTGAAAGGCGTGGCGGCCGACAGCGGCGAGGCGGAAGCGTCGATCTCGGCGAACCTGCCGCTGGCCATCTTCATCATCTTCACCTTGCTGATGCTGCAGCTGCACAGTTTCTCGCGTGCCTTGCTGGTCTTCCTGACGGGGCCGCTGGGTGTGGCGGGCGCCGCCTTTGCCTTGCTGGCGCTGGGCCGGCCACTTGGTTTCGTGGCCAACCTGGGCATCATCGCGCTGTTCGGCATGATCATCCGCAACTCGGTGATCCTCGTTGACCAGATCGAGCAAGACATCAAGGATGGCTCCGCCCCGTGGGATGCCATCATCGACTCGGCCGTGCGCCGCTGCCGCCCCATCGTGCTGACGGCCGCCGCCGCGGCGCTGGCCATGATCCCGCTGTCGCGCTCCGTGTTCTGGGGGCCGATGGCGGTGGCCATCATGGGTGGCCTGATCCTGGCGACGGCCTTGACCTTGCTGTTCCTGCCGGCCCTGTATGCGGCCTGGTTCCGGGTCAGGAGGCCGGTGGAGGCAGCCAGGGTCGAAGGTTAAATAGTCACCCCAGGCCACTGGCATAAAAAAGGCGGCATTCCTCTGGGAAATCCAGTAGAATGCCGCCTTTGCTTTACCGAGCGCTTGCTCCGGGCTTGCTCTATAAGTCCACGGTAGCCAGATCGCTCCCGAGTTGTTAAAATCAGGAGCAGGCTGCAACAAGTAGCACAAAGTAGTACCAAATGCGGATGTGGTGGAATTGGTAGACACGCTGGTCTTAGAAGCCAGTGCTTCGGCTTGGGAGTTCGAGTCTCCCCATCCGCACCAATCCGGGTTGTTCCAGCCCGGATGTGCAGCGCCATCAAGATTTTCTCCAAGGTAGTCAATTAAGCGAGTGCACCCAGCGCGCCCAATTGCCGGCTCGACTGTTGCACCATCTGCGCAATCAATGCCTGCGCCTTCGGGTAGCCGTTCCTTTCCATTAATTTGTCATCTTCAGTCAGCGGCCACAGTGCCTGCAAGACGCGCTGCCGTGCCTGCGGCCAGTTGTGCTCGTGCGCCTGCGTTGAGGGCGGCAGTTCCTTGTCCAGCAGGTGCAGTGCTTCGCGCGTCAATGACAGCTCTTGCTCCGCCTGCGCGGCCAGCGTCTCGCTGCGCGGTGGGGGCTGTTGCGCCAGATAAGTGTCGAGCTTGCGGCTCTGGCGCTCGTACAGGTCGAGCAGCAAATGCACGGTGGCGCCGCCTGGCCGCCGTTGCGTGTCGAGGGCGTCGAGCACATCGAGCAGCCAGCGCGTCATCTGCCGCCCGGCCAGTCCCAGTTCCGGCCAGGCCGTGCTTTGCAATTGCTCGCCCAGGTAGCGGGCGCGGTCGATGGCGCGCCGGCTGCCGCTCATGTGCTGGTCGATGGGGCCGTACTGGGGCGACAGTGCCGCCTCCTGTTGCTCGGCCAGCAGGCACAGCAGGGCCAGATGCACGTAGACATGGAAGGCGGCCAGACTGCGGTGGGCATCCCAATAGTGATTGCCCTCATCATCGGGCGCATTCCATAGCGAGCACACCTTGGCGCCATCCTCGCGCGCATAGTCGGGCGCCAGCAGGCTGTGGCCGTGGCGGAAGTCGTACAGTTTCTGGTGCAGCGACTCGTGCAGCAAATGCTCGGCCAGCCACCAGGGATTGCCGATCAGTTCCTGGTTCAGGAACACGCTGCCATTGACGCGAAATTGCGAGCTGGACGCCTTGCCGCGCCACGTGCCCAGCTTGGGAAACAGGGCGACTAATTGCACGTGAGAAAGCGCGCTGGCCGTCAGGCGGGGCAGCAAGGTTTCCAGCAAGCCTAGCCCGCGGCGCAGCAGGGTCCGTTCCTGCGGCGTGGGCGTGGCCAGTGGCGCGCCGTAGTTATCGTCCATCACGGCAAGGAAGGCGCGTGCATACGGCGTGCCTTCCTGCCAGGCATGCCATAGGTAAGTGTCGTTGTCCTGCGGTCGGTGCTCGCCGTAAAGGCGCGCCATGTCGGGCAAGTGCGCCGTCAGCGGGCCGCCGGGCAGGCCCGCGTCCAGGTGTGCGCTGGCCGCCTGAAACAATGCCGCGCATTGCGGCAGGGGCAAGCCGTACTCGTCGCCGAGGTGCAACTGGCGCATGGCGTGCTGGACGGCGCAGCGCAGCACCGTGTCGCCCAGCAGCTGGCGCTGGCGCGCCGGTGGCGCCCCATCAAGCAGGCTGGCCAGCCGCGCGGCTTCGGGCAGGGTGCTGCCCAGCTTGTGCAGGCGCCGCCGGTAGGCGATGGCCAGCTGGTCGCGGATATAGCCGCTGTCGCCAAAGGCGCGGTGGGTTGCCAGCGCCGTTTCCACGGCGGCCAGCACGTCCGCATCCGGTGGCGCGGCGCGCGGGGTAAGCGCAGCCACTGCCGGGTCAGACGACGGTGGGGTGGTCGTGGTCGTGGTGGCCATCGACGCGCGTGCGCAATTCCATTTCATCGACTTCCGTCTGGATTTTTTGCAGGTCGTCATCGGATACGCCGTCGAGCAGGCGGCTGAGGACCATTTGCAGCTTGGCTTTGGCGTTGCTGGAACTGCCGGGTGTGCTATCACTCATGATGTTTTCTCCATTAAATTCACTTGGAGAGGGCTTGCGCGACTTAGGTTTGCCTGAAAAATGGCCAAATTGAGGTAAATCAAAGGTTTTTTGCCCGAAATCTTCGCTGTGAGCGCATTTCTTTGTTTCGGACGGGGCGCCAGTTCGCATATACTAATGAACGAAGCAGGCTGGAAAGCCTGTCTCTGGCGAAATAAAGAATGCCGGGGCAAGAGTAAAGACAGGGCACCCCCAGGCTGTGGCGACTCGTTCGCCGCCGCTGGTATCCTCTGTGGCCAGGCTGCAAAGCCAGCCACTTTCCCGAAGTCCTTTGTTATAATGCCACGCTTTACCGAATGATGGCCGGCCCTGCATATACTTAGACGCATGGCTGGACGCTCGGAGCCCTGTCGCAGTATTGGAAGCGGCGGATTGTTTGGTGCCTGGTGCGGGTTTTCCCTCCGCCAGGTAGACCAGGTCCATCGTCCTGTTTTCAGTACTTTTACAGATGAATATGCGAGCGAGTGAAGCTGGACCCATGTCTTGCCGCCAGTGATGGCGCAAGGGGTCGGGTCTTCTTTTCTCGCACCAACAGTGTTTATTTTTTGGACGATTTTTTACATGGCAACTGCAGTCGAAACCTTGGGCAAACTCGAACGTCGTATCACGATCTCCTTCCCGCTGACGGACGTCCGCACGGAAGTTGAGAAGCGCCTGAAAGTGCAAGCCCGTACGGCTAAGGCACCGGGCTTCCGTCCGGGCAAAGTGCCGTTGAAAATGGTCGCAGCACAATACGGCTACCAAATTGAATCCGAAGTGCTGAATGACAAAGTCGGCCGCGCGTTCAACGACGCCGCCAACGAAAACAATCTGCGCGTGGCCGGTTTCCCGAACATCGTGCCGAAAGAAGAAGCAGCCGAAGGCCAGCTGGCTTTCGACGCAACGTTCGAAGTGTATCCGGAAGTCGCCATCGGCGACCTGACGGCCGTTGAAATCGAAACCGTGCAAGCCGACGTGTCGGAAGCCGAAATCGACAAGACCATCGACATCCTGCGCAAGCAGCGCGTGCACTTCCACACCAAGGGCGAAGCTGGCGAACACGGCGACGGCGGCGAAGCTGTCGCTGCCAACGGCGACCGCGTGACCGTCGATTTCGTCGGCTCGATCGACGGCGTTGAATTCCCAGGCGGCAAAGCTGAAGGCTACGCTTTCGTGCTGGGCGAAGGCCGCATGCTGCCAGAATTCGAAGCAGCGACCCTGGGCCTGAAAGTTGGCGAAGCCAAGACGTTCCCATTGTCGTTCCCAGAGGACTACCATGGTAAAGACGTTGCCGGCAAAACCGCATCGTTCACCATCACCCTGCAAAAGCTGGAATGGGCGCACCTGCCGGAAGTCGATGCGGAATTCGCCAAGTCCCTGGGCGTTGCCGATGGCGACCTGGCCAAAATGCGCGAAGACATCAAAGTCAACCTGCAGCGCGAAGTCGCTGGCCGCGTGAAAGCACGCAACAAGGAAGCCGTCATGGACGCGCTGATCAAAGTTGCTGAGCTGGAAGTGCCAAAAACGCTGATCGCTCAGGATTCCGAGCGCCTGGCCGAAATGACCCGTCAAGACATGGCGCAGCGCGGCATGAACGTCAAGGACGTGCCTTTCCCAGCTGAACTGTTCGCAGAAAAAGCCGAGCGTCGCGTACGCCTGGGCCTGATCCTGTCGCAACTGGTGGGCGACAACAACCTGCAGGCAACGCCTGAGCAAGTCAAGGCGCAAATCGAAGATTTCGCCCAAAGCTACGAAGATCCACGCGAAGTGCTGAAGTACTACTACAGCGACCGTCGTCGTCTGGGTGAGATCGAAGCCCTTGTATTGGAAGAAAACGTCGTCACTTACGTGTTGGGCCTGTCGAAAGTCACGACGAAAGCAGTTGCTTTCGACGAACTGATGGGAAGCAACGCACAAGCGTAAACCAGTTGGTATTGGGATGCCGGCTCTGGCCGAAAGGCGAGGGCGGTATCCCCTAACTGCTTCACAAGGAAATGAAATGACAGGTATGAACCGTAATCCGGCGCTAGACACAGAGATGCTCGGCCTGGTGCCGATGGTGGTGGAACAAAGCGGTCGCGGCGAGCGCTCGTATGATATTTACTCGCGCCTGCTGAAGGAACGCTTGATTTTCATGGTCGGCCCGGTCAATGACCAGATGGCCAACCTGGTTGTCGCCCAGCTGCTGTTCCTGGAAAGCGAAAATCCGGAAAAGGAAATCTCGCTCTACATCAACTCGCCAGGTGGTTCGGTCTCGGCCGGCATGGCCATCTACGACACCATGCAGTTCATCAAGCCGGACGTCTCGACCCTGTGCACCGGCATGGCTGCTTCGATGGGCGCTTTCCTGCTGGCCGCTGGCGCCAAGGGCAAGCGTTTCTCGCTGCCGAACTCGCGCATCATGATTCACCAGCCGTCCGGTGGTTCGCAGGGCATGGCGTCCGACATCGAGATCCAGGCAAAGGAAATTCTTTACCTGCGTACCCGCTTGAACGGCATCATGGCCGAGCGCACGGGCCAGTCGATCGAACAGATCGCCAAGGACACCGACCGCGACCGTTTCATGTCCGCCGACGAGGCCGTTGAGTATGGTTTGATCGACAAAGTGTTGACCAGCCGCGCTTGATGAGCCCCTACCGGTATTGCTAAGTACGTAAGTAAACGCCCGGGCGATCAAACGTTCGGGCGTTTCGCTTTTATTTCGGGTAGCATGGAGCTTGTGCACGTTGTTGACTTGCGCCATGGGTAATAGCCTTTGCGGGCAACTACCGCACTCCGGCTTGCGATTTTGCAATATTGTTAATGCAGTTCCAACCAAAATGCCTTATGTCAGACAAAAAATCCTCTAGCGGCGAAAAATTACTGTATTGCTCGTTCTGCGGCAAAAGCCAGCACGAGGTGAAGAAACTCATCGCCGGCCCGTCCGTATTCATTTGCGACGAGTGCATCGACTTGTGCAACGACATCATCCGGGATGAAACGTCGAGCATCGAGACGGTGACCGGTACCAAATCCGACCTGCCGACGCCGCAAGAAATCGCCGCCTTGCTCGATCAGTACGTGATCGGCCAGCAGACTGCCAAGCGCATCCTGTCGGTGGCGGTGTACAACCATTACAAGCGCCTCAAGCACCTGGGCAAGAAAGACGACATCGAACTGGCCAAGAGCAACATCTTGCTGGTCGGTCCTACCGGCTCGGGCAAGACCCTGCTGGCACAGACCCTGGCGCGCATGCTCAATGTGCCGTTCGTGATCGCCGACGCCACCACCCTGACCGAAGCCGGTTACGTGGGTGAAGACGTGGAAAACATCATCCAGAAGCTGCTGCAAAGCTGCAACTATGACGTCGAGAAAGCCCAGCGCGGCATCGTCTACATCGATGAGATCGACAAGATTTCGCGCAAGTCCGACAATCCGTCCATCACGCGCGACGTGTCGGGCGAGGGCGTGCAGCAAGCCTTGTTGAAATTGATCGAAGGCACGATGGCTTCCGTGCCGCCACAAGGCGGGCGCAAGCACCCGAACCAGGATTTCGTGCAGATCGACACGACCAACATCATGTTCATCTGCGGTGGTGCCTTTGACGGCCTGTCGAAAGTGATCGCCAACCGTTCCGAAAAGAGCGGTATCGGCTTCTCGGCCACGGTGCGCAGCAAGTCGCAAAGCACGGCCAGCGAACTGATGCTGCAAGCGGAACCGGAAGACCTGGTCAAGTTCGGCCTGATCCCGGAACTGGTCGGCCGTCTGCCCGTCATCGCCACTCTGGCGGAATTGACGGAAGAGGCGCTGATCCAGATCCTCGTCGAGCCGAAGAATGCGCTGATCAAGCAGTATTCGAAGCTGCTCGAGATGGAAGGCGCGGAACTGGAGATTCGTCCGGCCGCCCTGCATGCGATCGCCAAGAAGGCGCTGGCGCGCAAGACCGGCGCCCGCGGCCTGCGTTCCATCCTGGAACATGCTTTGCTGGACGTGATGTACGAACTGCCGAGCGAACAAAACGTGGTGAAGGTCGTCATCGACGAAAATACCATCACCAGTGGCGCCAAACCTTTGTTGATTTATCAAGAGACTGCCAAGGCCTCCGGAGAAAATTGATTACTGCTGAGACAAATGCATAAAAAGGGTTTTGATTCCTTAATGCATGGCAGTACAATTTAAATCAATGAGTGCAGGCTTCAATCGTAAAGCCACTCGCGGCGCTTAGCTGCGCGTGGCTTTTTTTACTGTGAAAACTGCATTTGTTACAGTCATGCGGGTGTGTTTTGCGAAATAGACTTTATGTTTGTTTCACAGAATTATTTATTCTCGCCGGTCTTGTGTTTTGGCAGCGAGCGCCAACATCGTAAACACGCTTTCTATAAGGTACGCCATGACAACTTCCAAATTAACTGAGCAAACTCAACTGCCGTTATTGCCGTTGCGGGATGTCGTCGTTTTCCCGCATATGGTGATACCGCTGTTCGTTGGCCGTCCAAAGTCGATCAAGGCGCTGGAAGCTGCGATGGAGCAGGGCAAGAGCATCATGCTTGCCGCTCAAAAAGCAGCCGCGAAGGACGAGCCATCGCCTTCGGACATCTATGAAATTGGCTGCGTCGCCAATATTCTGCAAATGCTGAAGCTGCCCGATGGCACTGTCAAGGTGCTGGTCGAAGGCGCGCAGCGTGCCCGTATCAACCACATCAGCGATGCGCCGACGCACTTCATCGCCGACCTGACGCCGCTCGAGTCCGAGCCGGGCGACGAGTCGGAAGTCGAAGCCATGCGCCGCGCGATCGTGCAGCAGTTCGACCAGTACGTCAAACTGAACAAAAAGATTCCACCGGAAATCCTCGCTTCGCTGTCGGGTATCGACGATGCCGGCCGCCTGGCCGATACGGTGGCCGCGCATCTGCCGCTGAAACTTGAGCAAAAACAAGTCATCCTGGAAATTTTCAGCGTGGCCAAACGTCTTGAGCACCTGCTGGGCCAGCTCGAAGGCGAGCTCGATATCCTGCAGGTGGAAAAGCGCATCCGCGGCCGCGTGAAGCGCCAGATGGAAAAGTCGCAGCGCGAGTACTACCTGAACGAGCAAGTCAAGGCGATCCAGAAAGAACTGGGCGAGGGCGAAGATGGTGCCGACCTCGACGAGCTGGAGAAAAAAGTCGCTTCGGCAAAAATGCCGAAGGAAGCGCTCGACAAGGCCACCAACGAGCTGAAAAAACTCAAGCTGATGTCGCCGATGTCGGCCGAAGCCACCGTCGTGCGCAACTACATCG
>RCUK01000217.1_pt1 | contig 63983 bp, 42 predicted proteins | sample 2166381 | NCBI WGS metagenome assembly RCUK01 (sample SAMN09932809, study PRJNA488358) | compost metagenome | isolation source: compost soil in an enriched community | place: Germany: Experimental Botanical Garden | reverse complement strand
GCTGTCGAAAAAATTGCTGCAGAAAAATTGCCAAGCCGTTTTGAACTGGAATGGTCTGGTATGACGCGTGAAGAAATTCTTTCAGGTAACCAAACGATATATATTTTCGCTCTGTGTATACTTTTCGTATACTTATTATTGGCAGCGCAATACGAAAGTTTATTGCTACCATTCCCAGTATTATTGAGTTTGCCTGTGGGAGTTTTCGGTTCTTACATTGCGCTTGTCATGGTTGGACTGGACAATAACATTTATGCCCAAGTAGCACTCGTCATGCTGATTGGTCTGCTCGCCAAGAATGCTATTCTTATTGTAGAGTTTGCGATGGCGCAGAACAAGCTCGGACGTGACATTGTCGAAGCGGCAATCGAAGGAGCAAGACTTCGTTTCCGTCCTATTTTGATGACCTCTTTTGCTTTCATTTCAGGATTAATTCCGTTATGTATTGCTTCTGGAGCGGGTGCAATTGGTAACCGTTCAATCGGAACAGCTGCTGCGGGCGGAATGTTAATCGGAACTGTGTTTGGTCTTTTAATCATTCCTGGACTTTACATACTGTTTGCAAAATTGGAAAAACGAATGAGCAAATCTTAATGCGTAATTTTTTAAACACATAGAATCATTCCCGATAGCTATCGGGATTAAAAAGCGTAAAAAAGGCGTTTCACTAGCGTAAACACACATAGGCTATGTGTTAGAAACTAGTTTCTTTCACCTCCCTTTTTTTTAGAAAGAATCCCGATAGCTATCGGGAATGTTTCTATGTGTTAAACAAAAAATTGCAACAAGATTGAACAAATAAAATTAAACAATGAAAGAGATATTAAATCAATATAAAAATACTGATATGCATTTTCTAAGGACAACCAAAAGTGCCGTTGTAATAACCGGAGTTTTACTTTTGACAGCTTGTTCTGCACCAAAAGTCAGTACAAAACTAGACGCTGCAAAACTGCCTGAAAATTTTGATGCGCAGAGAAAAGAAGCATCAAGCGAAACTTTTATTCCATTAAAAACAGAAACCTTTTTTAAAGACCCAAAATTAGAAGCTTTATTAAAAAAAGCCATTGCCAAGAATCCTGATTATTTAATCATGCAGGAAAGAATTTTAATTGCCAATTCGCATTTAAAAGTGGCAAAACTGGCACTTCTTCCCTCTTTAGATTTTGTTGCCGATGCTTCTGGAACACATTACGGAAAATATACGATGGAAGGCGTTGGTAATTACGATACTAACTTCTCTCAGAATATTACAGACAAACAAAAAATCAACGAGAATGTTTCTCCTAACTTTTTTTTGGGAGCAAAAGTTTCTTGGGAAGCTGATATCTGGGGAAAACTGAGCAATCGCAAAAAAGCTGCACAACAGCGATTTTTTGCTTCACAACAAGGAATGCGATTGTTACAAACACGTCTTTTAAGTGATGTTGCCGACTTATATTTCAAGCTGATTGCATTAGACAAACAAAAATCGATTTATGATAACAACTTGAAAACGCAGGAAAGAGCTCTCGATATTGTTTCCGCACAAAGATCAGTTGGAAAAGCGACAGAGTTGGCTGTACAGCAGTTTAATGCACAAAACAATAATATTCATGCCGAAGCTTCAGAATTAAAATTAAGCATCGATCAGACTGAAAAAGCTTTATTGACACTTTTGGGTGAATATGGCGGAAAAGTTGACCGAAGCAGCGATTTTCTAGCTGGGCATTTAGAGGTTTTAAACCAAAAAATAAGCGTAGATTCTATCATTCATAAAAGACCAGATGTATCTGAAGCTTACTTCGAATTATTAGCAAGTAACGCAGATGCTAAATCGGCTCGCGCTGCTTTTTTTCCAACCGTAAATCTAGGCGGTTATGCAGGATTCAATTCGTTTTCATTCAACACTCTTTTTGATGCAGGTTCTTTTGCATGGCAGTTATTAGGAGGTTTGACAGCTCCTGTTTTCAATAAAGGACAGATCAAACAGGAATTTTATGTTTCCAACAGAAGACAGGAAATCTCATTCCTTCACTATCAAAATGCAGTTACAACAGCCTTCAACGAATTAAGCGCTTTACTGCATCGAAACGAAGCTTACGAAGATGTATTAAAATATAAATTAAACGAAATTGATCATCTCGAAATTGCCGTAAATGTCTCAAACGATTTGTATTTGAGCGGTTATGCCAATTACTTGGAAATCATCAATGCGCAAAAAAATAAATTGCAGGCCGAATTGGATTTTGTCGATATCCAACTTCGAAATGCAAACTCACAAGTATTGCTTTATAAAGCTTTAGGCGGAGGAATAAATTAGTTTATATGTTGGTCAAAAATGGCTTCTGTTTATAATAGCTCATCGCAGAGGTTGTTTTTAAGTCCCGTTTCTATTTTGAAACGGGATTTTTTTTATAAAAACATGGCACTTAGGACTAAATTATTTTTAACACATAGATAAAAGCCTTATATTTTATCGCAAAGTCCGCAAAAGATTTTACGCAAAGTGCGCAAATTTTTTTTAGAATCATTACAATGAAAAAGTTCGCAAAGCCTTGTGCAGACATAGCTTTGCGAACTTAAAATATCGATTAGGATTAGTCTCAAAATAAAAATGTCTTTGCGAACTTTGCGTTAATTTTTATGCCCTTCAACAGGAAAGCTATTGTTTTTTTATCGAAATTTTTCGGTTACATTTAACAACTATTATCTTTATTCCAAAAAACAAAAAATGGATATTTCCAAAATTCTCGATTACATACACGAACTTCCTGAGCAATCTAAGTTCGCTCTGCAAAACAATGTTACAGAAATAGCATTTTCTAAAGGGCATATTTTGCTAAAAGCCAATAAAGTAGAATCGAATATTTATTTTATAAAAAAAGGATTGGTTAGAGCTTATGTAGAAAGAGATAATGAAGTTACTTTCTGGTTTGGAAAAGAAGGCGAAACCGTCATTTCGATGAAAAGTTATGTTGAAGATCAGCCCGGATATGAAACCATCGAACTTTTGGAAGACTGCGAATTGTACGAACTCAAAACCGAAAATCTAAGAAAACTTTTTAATGAAGATGTTCATATAGCCAATTGGGGAAGAAAATTTGCAGAAAAAGAATTAATCAAAACCGAAGAACGTTTGATTTCTAAACAGTTTAAAAATGCTTCTGAACGTTATTTGGAATTAATGAAAGACCATCCAGAACTCCTGCAAAGAGTTCAACTAGGACATATTGCTTCTTATTTAGGAATTACACAAGTCAGTTTAAGCAGAATACGTGCAGAATTAAAATAACCTTTTAGGAGATTTTTTTAAATCTCCATTTAAATCTGAACAAATCTGAACAAATCTGCTTTAATCTGTGTAAATCTGCGTGAAAAAATCATATGCAAAAAGTATTTCACGCAGATTATAAAAGATTTTAGCAGATCAAATTAGATTTTAATTCTTGAGTAAAACAGATGAAAAATAACTTCATTTTTTATCATTTGTTAATTTTTTTCTGATTTCCATAAAAGAACTTTGCAACACAAAATTTTAACTATATGAACTGGATTATTTTAATCATCGCGGGTCTATTTGAAGTAGCCTTCGCATCATGTCTCGGAAAAGCAAAAGCAACAACTGGTACCGAAATGTACTATTGGTATATTGGCTTCTTTATATCTTTAACCATTAGCATGCTTTTATTAATGAAAGCTACAGAAACACTTCCGCTAGGAACGGCTTATGCTGTCTGGACAGGAATTGGTGCTGTAGGAACTGTTTTGGTAGGAATCTTTATTTTTAAAGAACCAGCAGCTTTCTGGAGATTGTTTTTCTTAGCGACATTGGTTGGTTCTATTGTTGGTTTAAAGGCGGTTTCTCACTAAAAATATATTACACGAATTTGGATACAACTTTGTCAAAGTTTCGAACTTTGACAAAGTTTTTTTGTTTTTAAACACATAGAAACATAGATTTTTTTTCTGAAAAAGAGAATTGAAAGAAACTAGTTTCTAATACATAGAATATTCACGCAATCGTGTCGTTCCTCGGAATAACAAACTGTTGACACATACTGCTCGTATAACTTTGTCAAAATTTAAAATTTTGACAAAGGTTTTTTTACATAGAAAAATGCGTCATCGTGCTAAACATAGCCCGTGGTTTCAACCACGGGGACGCAAACATAATTACCATACGTATCACCGTGGTTGAAACCACGGGCTATGTTTTTCATACAATGATTTTAAAATCTTTATGGAGCCTTCTCGCGGAGATTTGGAGTTTAAAAGAACTAATGCAATTCCAGCATCACATGATAAAAAAATAGCATTTTTAATCATTATTCTGTCTTTTATCTTTGTCAAAAATTAAAGCCAAAAATTAAAATGACATTCAGCCATTCCATTAAATCTTTTGACGAATTAACCAATCACGAAATGTATAATATGCTTCGTTTGAGAAGCGACGTATTTGTAGTCGAACAAAATTGTCCTTATCTCGATTTGGACAATAAAGACCAGAAAGGTTTTCATTTATTGTATTATGTCGATAACCAATTGGCGGGCGTAACGCGCTTACTTCCAAAAGAAGTATCGTATGATGAAGTTTCGATCGGAAGAGTTGTAATTGCCAAATCGCATCGCGGATTAGGTTTAGGGGTAAAACTAATGGAGGCTTCGATTGCGGGCTGCGAAGAGAAATTCGGAAAAAGTCCAATTAGAATCAGCGCCCAATATCATTTGTCCAAATTCTACCAATCTTTGGGATTTGTAGAACAAGGTGAAGTGTATGATGAAGACGGAATTCCGCATATCGGAATGCTGAGAGCGTAACAGTTTACGGAATAATCAATTTTAAAACATTGGAAAGCACAGGATTATGATCTTCGGTTCTCCAATTGACATATAAATCGGTTTCTAACGGTAATTTGATAAATCGGATTCCTGGAATTTCATGAAAAACATACGAATCGGGTAAAATTGCAATTCCAAGTCCCTTACGAACCAAAGCGATTATAGAAGAACCAAATTCAGAATGAAGATATGCTTCTGGCGCGTTCTCCAAAGAATTGAATAATCTCTGAATAAGGTCGCTGTAACTGCTTCCTTCGTCATTGGTTGGTAAAATAAACTTCTGAGAAGCAAGCGTTTCTTTAGTAAAATCCTCAGGTGTTTGATACGGATGATCTTCTGGAACTACAACTGCTAAGTGATCGGTATAAATTTTTTTAGATTGAATATCTTTTGAATTATTGATATCTCTAGTAATCGCTAGATCAATTTTATAATTTCGCAGAAAATCCTGCTGATTCTCATAAAGAACCTGAACCAGTTTGATTTTAAGTTTTGGAAAAGCATCTGTTATACGCGACAAAATTTCGGGCATAAGAGAAGCCGAAATAGAATCGGGATGAGAAATGGTAATCGTACCGCTCTCCCCCAACTGAATCTGGCGGGCAGATTGATGAATGAATTCCAATTTACTCAATTCTACCTCCCATTTTTCTTTTAGGAACTGACCCGCTGCAGTAAGTTTGACATTACGTTTGTTACGCTCAAACAACTGCACACCAAGCTGATTCTCGAGAGACTGAATCTGACGACTAAGCGCCGATTGTGTAATATTCATTTTTCCGGCGGTGTTCCAGAAATGAAGTTCGCGTGATAACGCTAGAAAATATTTAATCTGCTGTAAATCCATTGATGCAATTTACGCATTTATCAAGAACAAAAAACAGCTTTAACCGCATTAAAGAAATAAAAATGAATACGCTAGAAATAACCAAAGCCACAATTGATGACGTTTTAAAACTGCAATCAATTGGCAGACAAACCTTTTCTGAAACCTTCGCCGATGTAAACAGCGAAGAAAACATGAAAAAATATCTGGACGAAAGCTTCGCAACAGCAAAATTGGCTGCTGAATTGAGCAACCCGTCATCTTATTTCTATTTAGCTGTTTTAGATGAAAAAGTAGTGGGTTACCTGAAACTGAATACAGCCAATGCTCAAACCGAAAAAGAAGATCTAAATGCCTTAGAAATAGAACGCATTTATGTCGCAAAAGAATTTCATGGCAAAAAAGTCGCTCAAAGATTATACGCTCAAGCTGAAGAAATTGCCGAAGAAATAAAAGCTTCGTACATGTGGCTAGGCGTTTGGGAAAAGAATTTCAGAGCCGTAAGTTTCTATACCAAAAACGGTTTTGTGCAATTTGACACACATATTTTTAGATTGGGCAATGATGAACAAATCGATTTAATGATGAAAAAAATCTTGATTTAAAATACAATTTCAAAATGGAAAGAAGACAGCTTTTATTGTTTTTATTAATTCTTGGCACTGCTTTTTGGGGAGTATCTTACTCGGTTACCAAAATGGCAATTGGTGACTATTCGCTAAACGTATTTTTATTTTATCGTTTCTTGCTGGCTGTATTTGTATTAAGCATTGTTTTTTGGAAATACGTTAAAGACATTAATCGAGAAGCTATCAAAACCGGTTTTATACTTGCTGTGCCAATGTTTTTCGGGATTCAGTTGCAAACTGTTGGACTTAAATATACAGATGCTTCCCAATGCTCTTTTATTGCCGGATTAACCGTTATTATAATTCCGTTATTAAAACTGGCAATTTATAAAACCAATGCTTCACTAAAAATCTGGATTGCTGCTTTGACGGCTTTAACTGGCCTATTTATTATTGCTATTCAGGATAAATTTACCATTAACTTCGGAGATTTATTTACAATCTCTGGCGCATTTGCTTTTGCAGTTTATTTAATTGCTGTTGAAAAACTCTCGGCTACCAAAAATCTCTTGTATTCTATTGTTCCAATTTTTGCGTTTTGTGCGCTTTTTACTTTTTTTATAGCGCTAACAGACAGCGCATCAGAATGGTTGCCTCAAAATAATACATTCTGGATGGGTGTAATTTATTGTGCTTTGTTTTCTACAGCTTTTATGTACACGGTTTCAAACGTTTCGCAACGCTATTTATCAGCAGAACGTGTGGCGGTTATTTATTTGTTTGAGCCTGTTTTCGGGGCAATTGGAGCGTTTTTTATTTTAGGAGAAAACCTTTCATGGCGCTTGCTTTTGGGCGGAACTTTAATTTTTTCTGCGACTATTATTTCTGAAGTCAATTTTAAAAGTAAAAAATTAAAAATGCTAATTAGAAAAAACTAATATTTTAAAAGATTTCACGCAGATTTAAAAAGATTTAAGCAGATTTTATTTTATAATCTATTTAAATCCGCTGAATCTGCGTGAAAAAAACTTATTTACAAAGGCAAAAGCGTGTCTTCGGGATCGCAAGGGAAATAAATAATAATATCGGTACCTTGATTTGGTTTTCCTTCTGCACGAATATCTCCTCCAACTGCCTGCATAATCTTCTTACATAAAGCAAGTCCCACGCCCGAACCTGTATATTGCTCCTGCGTGTGGAGTCTTGTGAAAACTTTAAAAATAGATTCTGCATATTGCTGTTCAAAACCAATTCCGTTATCAGAAAAACAAACCCAATGGCAATATACTTTGTATCTATCATGAATCAAAACAGGTTCCTGAGAAGCGGTGATTACAATTTTAGGCTGTCTTTCTGAAGAAGCATATTTTATTGAATTCTGAATAATATTAATAAACAATTGGCGCATTAAAAAACCAATAGCATGAATTTCCGGAAGTTTTTCATGCTCAATTATAGCTTTACTTTCTACAATTGTTTCATGCATTTCTCTAATCGTAGACTTCAAAATTTTGTTCAAATCTACTTCTTCCAGCTTATCTCTGGTGTTTTTTATTCGGGTATATTTCAGGATATCTTCCAATAAACCGCTCATTCTGTTGGCGGATTTAGAGACGCGCTGTAAAGAATTTGAAATTGAATCGGTAGATATAACATCTAATTCTGAAAGCATTTTAGAAGTAATGAGCTGAATTTTACGCAATGGTTCCTGCAAATCATGTGTACTGATCCAGTTAATGTTTTCCAGTTCCGAGTTTGTTTCTTTTAACAGCTCGCTTTGACTGCGGTATTTCTCTTCTTCTTCACTCAGCATAATCAAAATAATCTGATTGTGTAAAGCGTGCGCATATTTAACCGCAGCATTAATTTCGTATTGTTTCCAATTACTGCTCTGTTTTTTTACAATCTGTTTCCAGATATTAAACGAATTTCTCGGATGAAGTCCGTTATTGTCTTTTATAATACTTTTTTCAGGATCTCCTCCCCAATTAATCTCCGAAATGGTTTCTGGTCTGTACCATATTATATGATCATTATTCCCTAAAGAATGGTAAATAATACCCGCAAAATCTGAATCTTCTGCTATTTCAGAAAAATCATCGCTAATTTTATTTGTTATAAAGATTTCGCCTGGAAATTTATTTGTAATAGCTTCAATCAGCGCTATAATCTTTTCGTCAGAAGGCGTTAATCCGTTTTTATAGATTTTTTCTCTAGATAGAATAGAAACACCCGCTGCATTGCACAGTTCTAGCAATTGAGGCATTGCAGCAATAGTTTCAAATGAATTTTGCAAAATCGGAAGATCAAGACTGGTTAGCTGTTCGAATGCCATATTGGTTTTCTGCGCATTTACATTCTCATCATTTAATTGACGAATATCAATCTGAGAGGTAATAAATTGCCCTTGAAGTTTGGCCGCAAGTCGAATTTCTGGCGAAATATTCTTTTCAGAATAATGATGGCAGGCAATTAACCCCCATAATCTATCGTGGTGAATTAATGAAATCGTCAAGGTTGCGCCAACCCCCATATTCTTTAAGTATTCTACGTGAATCGGCGATGTGCTTCTTAATATCGAAAGGCTTAAATCCAGATTTTTTCCTTCTTTATCATCAACGGTAAAAATAGGAACTGGCGTATAGTCAATATCTACAATTAGTCTCAACTGATTTTTAATGTATAATTCTCTCGCCTGAGCCGGAATATCGGTATGCGGATAATGCAATCCTAAAAAAGGCTCTAAATCTTCTCTGCAATTTTCGGCAAAAACTTCCCCATTATACTGTTCGTCAAAACGATAAATCATGACACGATCATAACCTGTAATTTCGCGTGTTCCCTGTGCGACAAGTGCACAAAGTTCTTTCAGCGATTTGGTATTATTCATCTGCGTCACAAACTGAATGGTTTGTGTATAAACGTCTGCCAGTTTTTCTTTGCCTGGAAATTGAGGTTCAGCTTCTAAAACATAAATATCATGGCTTTTATGTATGCTGATTTGAAATAATTTATTGAAAAGCTCTATTTCTAAAGGAAAAACATCCTGAATTTTATCTTCATTAATATATTCTAGAATTTGCTTTTCTACATTAGCGCCAAAAACAGCTGCGAAATCTTTTCCTAAAACCTGCGTGTGAAGCAAATCTAGAAAGACTGATATATTCTCTGTACAAAAATCTATTTTCCAATTGGGAGTAACACCAATTAAAAAACCGTGAGGCTGTATCTTACCCGGTATGTGTATCGGTTCGTGCTCACAGTTGGTTAACGTAACGATATCGCGATTAACTATATCCTTAATCTTCATTCTTTTTATCTGCTCTCAAAGTGATTATAAATACTATCAAAAGCAAATACAGCTCCTTCTATAATACTATCTCCACAATTATTTTCTTGTTCGTATTCAGAAAGAAAATTCAAAAAAGATTTCCAGAAACTTCCTGTCTTTTCTCCATAACCATTAAAATAAGAAACGCCCTTATCTTCTGAAAGTTGTGGAACTTTTGAAACATTTTTTAAAATAAATCTTCCGCCGAGTGTTGAGCCTTCGACCACATATAAAATACCAAGCGCAAAAGGAGTCGAAATTTCTTCGATCTTAAAAACTTTCTCTGAAGGAGTCAATTCGTAATTTAAAAATGAAAGATCTGCTTCTATAAGCTGCTTTTTTCTTCTTTGTTCCAAATCATCGATTAGATTAGCAAACAAAGGAAAAATAGTTTCCTCTGTATCTTGATGAACATCATGCATCAAATTTAAGTATTTGGCATATTCATCAATTTTCATGTCTGGAGACATAATTGACATGGAAACTGGAAGTTCTTCTATTTTTTTATGAGAATCAGCAGTTTGTGTTTTTAGATCATTAAGAAAACTTGAAGCTACTGCAGAAGTTGGATTTGTGCTCATTATTTTATTATTATTTATTTACAAGAGTCAATTGGCAACTCCTCTTTCACAAATTTAAACAAAAAAAATTAACAGGATTTTAAAAACACATTTTAACCGTTATTCGATCAATCTTCAACCAAAGAAATCTCAAAAACCGTTTTCCCATTTTCGCTTTTATACGAAATATAACCGCCGTGCGCTTCAATAATATTTTTAGATAAAGTCAGACCAATTCCTGCTCCTTCGGTTCTGGTGGTGAAAAACGGCAGGAATATTTTGTCTTCAATTTCTTTTTCGATTCCTTTTCCAGAGTCTGAAACTTTTATAAAAATGCGGTTGTTTTTGGCTTCCGCCGAAATCGAAATTTGCTTCAAATTGCTATTTTCTAAAGCATTAATCGAATTGGTCAATAAGTTAATCAATACCTGCTCTATCTGCTGCGAATCGATATTTATCAGATAGTTTTGATTAACAGCATTGATCACTTCGATATTACTTTTCCTAAACAAAGGATTCATAACTTGAATGCAGTTTTCAACCAGCTGCTGCAAAGCTGCTTTTTCTTTTTTAGGCGAAGGCAACATAGCCAGCTTTCGATACCCTTCGACAAATTTCTGCAAATGGTCGCTTCGTCTCAACATCGTCTGAACGCTGTTTTTTATATCTTCTAAATCTTCTGTCGAAAGCGAATCTTGTTCTACCAAATCTTCCAAATTCTGGCAAATGGAACGAATTGGCGTTATAGAATTTAAAAGCTCATGCGAAATCACTTTCATCAGATTTATCCAAGCATCTTTTTCTTTCTTTTCTACTACATTCTGAATGGAATCTAATAGAACAATAAAGTAATCCTGTCCAAAAATTTCAGTTCGCGACGCCTGCAAAACAAATGTCTGTTTGCTTTGTTCGTTTATGCTAAGTTCTATCGAGGTTTTTATTTCATGAAAATCATCTTCTTCAATAATTTCACACAAAGACGGCAACTGATTTTTAAGATATTTCCATTTTGAAACTTTCGGTACATTAAAATGACTCGAAAAGTAATCGTTCATCAAAAAAATACTCCAATCTTTTTCTTGTTTCTGCAAAATAATTACACCCGATTCTATATTGTTTAAAATCGAACGGTAAATAATATCCCTTGTAACCTGTTCATTTTGTTTGTTTTTTAAGGTTTCATACAAAGTAAAAAGCTCATTATAAGTACTGTTGAATTTATGTTTAGAAAAATCAGAACTAAAATCATCCTGCAATATCGAAGAAATGGTTTTGTTATAAATCAAGACCATATTTCTAACATAAAAATACATTTCTCTGCCCAACAGAAAAACCATGCAAAGGCCAAAAATTCCTGTAAAAAGCAAACCAATTCTAAAGAAGTACAGCGACAATTCGATTCCGATCACGATAAAAATCAATCGCAGAAAAAGGAGTTTGTAAGTTTGTAAAGTCCTTAGCATAATTAGTCGATATTGATATTAAATTTCTCCAAACGTCGGTACAGCGCGCCTCTTGATAATCCTAATTCTTCGGCAGTTTTACTGATATTGTTGTTATTTTTAAGCAATGCTTTTTCAACCGCTGCTTTTTCAACCGAAGAAAGCTGAATATCATCTGAGTTTTCCTCGTAAGGCGTTATCGTTTCTAAATCCAAATCTGAAACGGTAATGGTGTTATTTTCACAAAGAATAACGGCACGTTCAATTTTATTTTCCATTTCTCGAATGTTTCCATTCCAAGCGTGTTTTTCAATCTGTTCCAATACTTTTTTATCAAAAGTAATTTCGTCACGGTTATATTTTTCAATCATTTTATCCAAAAGATATTCGGCTAGCGGAATTTTATCTTCGTGACGTTCTCTCAGCGGAGGCAATACAATTTCCATCGTATTTATGCGATAATACAAGTCCTCACGGAAGTTTTTATCGGCAACTTCTAGTTTTAAGTTCAAATTTGTTGCGGTAATAATTCTCACATTTAAAGGTCTTGCTTTTGTTTCGCCCAATCTTGTTACCGTTTTGGTCTGAATAACTTGCAAAAGTTTTGATTGCAGATGAAGCGGTACATTTCCTATTTCGTCTAAGAAAATGGTTCCGTTTTGCGCCATTTCAAAACGTCCAGCCGTATCAGTTTTAGCGTCGGTAAAAGCGCCTTTGGCATAACCAAACAATTCACTTTCGAAAATATTAGAATTTAAAGAACCCAAATCAACCGCAACAAAAGGCTGATTTTTTCTTTCAGATTGGGTATGAATATGATGTGCCAGAACAAATTTTCCTGTTCCGTTTTCGCCCAAAATCAAAACATTCGCATCCGTTTTTGCCACTTTATCTGCTAGAGAATAGGCTTTTTTTATAATTTCAGAACTGCCAACAAAAAAATCCTGTTTTATCTCAACTTCTTTAGTTTTCTTCTGTTCTTTTCGGGCTTTGTCTACAGCTTGTTTTACCGATTCTAAAAGCTTTTTATTTTCCCAAGGTTTCAAGATATAATCAAAAGCACCCGATTTTAAACCTTCAACAGCCGTTTCTACTTTTCCGAAAGCAGTCATTAGAATTACCACTGTTTTAGGCGAAAGCGTTTTTATTTCTTTTAATAAATACAAACCTTCCCTTCCATCTTCAAATCCTAATCTGTAATTCATGTCTAATAAAACTACATCGATGGCATTTTTCGCCAATAATTCGACAATATTTTTTGGATTATTGAGCGTAAAAATGTTCTCGAAATACTTTTTCAGATAGACTTTTGATGCAAAAAGAATGTCTTCCTGATCGTCGATGATTAAAATAGATGCGTTGGTCTTTTTCATTATTGTTCAGTTTTGGACGAAAGGTGTCCACTTATGGACAGTTTAAATTTTTATTGAGAAATAATCCCTTAAAAACAAGGTGTTTACAATGTTTAATTTACTGGCACGAAAATCACATTAGAACTTGTAAATCATTAATAATTAAACACTTTCGGAAGTACAAATAACAAAATAAATAGCGATAAATTAAAAATAATTTATCTTAATTTTCAGACTTGTTTCTGTCATTTCCGAAGGCATAAAAATTTTAAAAGAAAATCAATCAAAAATTAAAACAGTCAAATTATGATTACCATTACCAAACTTTCAAAAGTATTTAGAACTGAGGAATTAGAAACCAAAGCATTAAGCGAAATCTCATTAACTATCAATCAAGGCGATTTTGTATCGATTATGGGACCGTCTGGAAGCGGAAAATCGACTTTATTAAACATTATTGGACTTCTAGACAGCGCTTCAAACGGAAGTTACCAACTTCTGGATCAGGAAATGGTGGGTTTGAAGGAAAAACAAAAATCGCAAGCCAGAAAAGAAAACATCGGATTCATTTTCCAAAATTTCAATTTAATTGATGAATTATCTGTTTTCGATAATATCGAATTGCCTTTAATTTATAACAATGTTCCATCTGCCGAAAGAAAATCACGCGTAAACGAGATGGCGAAAATTTTGGGAATCGCGCACAGATTGAAGCATTTCCCACAACAGCTTTCGGGTGGACAGCAACAGCGTGTAGCCGTAGCGAGAGCTTTAATCAATAATCCGAAGATTATTCTGGCCGATGAGCCAACAGGAAACCTAGATAGCAGAAACGGAAATGAGGTTATGGAACTATTGACCGATCTTCATGCCGGCGGTTCGACAATCTTGATGGTAACCCACTCCGATTATGACGCTTCTTTCTCGCAAAGAACTATTTTAATGAAAGATGGCGAAATCCTTTCGGAAAAAGTAAATCATAGAAATGTTGATGTTTTAGTAAATTCTAACAACTAAGGTCATGTTGAAGAACTGGACAAACATATTTGTTTATCATATAAAGAACAACAAATTCTTTACAGCCCTTAATATATTGGGCTTGAGTATAGGAATTGCAGGTTTAATTTTTGCCATTCTATACTGGAACGACGAACATTCTTACGATCAGTGGAATCCTGAAAAGGATAAAATTTATAACGTGATGAACGATTTTGGAGGAGGAAATATTTGGACATCAAACTCTCCAATTCCAGGAAGAATGTTAAAAGAAACTACTTCCTATTTAGACCAATACTGCTATTATAGACTGTATTACACAAAAGAAACAATTCAATACAACGGAAAAATAGAATTGGTTGACAAAATTTTTTCTGCTCAAAGAAGTTTCTTTTCTTTTTTCCCTTTTGAATTTGTACGAGGAAATGCTAAAACAGCTTTTAGCGACCGAAACAGCATGGTTCTTTCTCAGGAAACGGCTTCGCGCATTTTTAAGAATGAAAACCCAATGGGCAAACAAGTTAAGTATGCTGATCGAATTTTTGTCGTACGCGGTATTTATAAAACACCAGAAAAATCATCGGTAATGCCTGCTTTAATTACGCCTGTTGTAGAAGATGAATTGGAACAAAATAAGGATAACTGGGGTTTTACATACGGATTAATGCTTAAGCTGAAAAAACAAAGCGACACTACGGCTGTTATTCAAAACTTAGATAAAATATTTCTTGAAGACAACTACAAAAAACAGGCAAAAGCTGAGGGATTGTCTATTGAACAATTTATAAAACAATACGGAGATCCTATAAAATCAAGGCTTCTTCCGCTTTCAAAGACAAGACTTTATCAGGGAAATTATGCTTTTCCTGAACAAAACGCCAATTTACAGTTCTTAAAAATTGTAGTGGGTTTATCTATCTTAATTTTAATACTTTCGATTGTAAACTACATCAATATGGCTACTGCAAATGCGGTAAGACGTGCTAAAGAAGTTGGAGTTCGTAAAATTGTCGGCGCTTCAAAACCACAAATTATTGCTCAGTTTGTTTTTGAAACCACACTCATCACTTTGTTTTCTGTTTTACTGGCAATGGTAATCGTTGAACTTTCGCTTCCATTTTATAATGCTTTTTTAAATAAAAACTTAACGCTAATTGGAACTCAATTTTACTTCCAGCTTATTTTAATTTTCTTTTTTGTCATTATCGTTTCGGGAGTTTTTCCGGCAGTTTATATTTCGAATTTTGAAACGCTAAAAGTCTTAAAAGGCAATTTTTCTAGAAGCAAAAATGGCGTTTGGATTCGTAACGGAATGCTTGTTTTACAATTTTCTATTGCTACACTTTTCATTATCGGATCGTTTATTGTTTACAAACAAGTAAACTTTATGATGGATAAAGATTTAGGTTTTAAAGGAACTCAAGTTATGGACATTTCTTTTAAACCTCAAAAAGGAAAAAGTCAATACGAAAGATATAAAGTCATTAAACAAGAATTGCTGAAAATTAAAGGCGTTGAAGCTGTTTCTGCTGGAATGTTTTCTATTGGCAGCAACGAAAATTCTTGGCAAGGTCTTCATTATAAATCCAATAAAGAAGTCATAACACAGCAAATGCCAATGGATTTTGGACAATTAAATCTTTTAGGAATCCAAGTAATCAAAGGAAAAGACTTGAATCCTGAATTGGCAACAGACAGCATTTCGAGTGCTTTATTGAATGAAACCGCCGCAAAAACGCTTCAAGTAAAAGATCCTGTAAATCAAGATATCACTTTTGGAGGAAAAAAATTTAAAGTTGTGGGTATTGTTAAAAACTTCCATTACATCGGAATGGAATATAATATTGCACCAATGATTTTTTTCCATATCAAGGCTTTTGACTGGATAGAAAACGAGATGCGCTTTATTTCTGTTAAAATATCTACCGATCAAATGCCTGAAACAATGGCGGCTATAGACAAATTCTGGAAATCTAAGGTTGATCAGGAATATCCTTTTGAGTATGGTTTTGTAGATAAAAACTTTGCTAGAACTTATAAAAAATATCAAGATCAGAGAAACTTGTTTGCTTTACTGAATGTTGTGGTAATATTAATTGCTGTTTTCGGATTATTTGCTTTGGCTTCTTTTTCTATGGAAAGAAGATTACGTGAAATCGCTATCAGAAAAACGCTTGGCGCTGAAACCAATATTTTGCTAAAAGAATTATCTAAACAGTATGTCCTTTTCTGCATAATTGGTTTCCTTATCGGGATTGTTCCAGCTTATTTACTAATGCAGAAATGGCTAGAAAACTTTGCTTCTCGAATTGATATTCCGTTTCTGCCTTTTCTAATGGCTTTTGTTTCGCTGTTATTTTTAACGCTGACCATTGTTTTAGCAAAAGCCTATCAAGTAACCAAAGTAGACGTTTTAAAATATTTGAAATACGAATAATTAGTTTGTTTTTTTATTTCACGCAGATTTTACAGATTTAAGCTGATTTGGCAGATCAATTTTAGATTTAAAATACATCTGACAAAATCTGTAAAATCTGCCTGAAACTAACCTCACTAAGTATAAGGCATAACATAAACTGATGCTCTATACTATTTAAACCACCAACAAAATGTTAAGAAACTGGATCAATATATTTATCTATCAAATCAAACACAACAAGCTATTTACTGCTCTCAATATTCTCGGATTATCAATAGGAATTTCGGGTTTAATTTTCGCGCTTTTGTATTGGAATGACGAACAAAACTACAATTCTTGGAATCCCGAAAAAGACAAGGTTTATCAGGTTTTAGTGCAATTAAGTGGCATGACATCGTGGTCAGAATGTGCTTTATTTTTAAAACCAGCTTTGGATGCAGATTCAAATATCGAAACCGCAATGTATGGGGAAGATTGGTATCAAAAAGATAAAATTGTTTACAAAGGAAAGAAGGAATTTGTAGATAAAATCATTAATGTACAGCGCAACTTTTTTTCCTTTTTCCCTTTTGAAATCATAAAGGGAAATGCTGTTTCATCAATTAAAGATGATTCTAGCATCGCGATTTCAGATAATGTTGCAAAGAGAATCTTTGGGAACGAAAATCCAATTGGGAAACAAATTAAATGTTTTCACCAATTTTTCTCTGTTCGCGCAGTTTATCGCATTCCGGGAAACTCATCGATCGCGCCAAATGTGATAATCAATACAATTGAAAAAGAGATGGATTACTCTGTAATAAATCCGTTTGTTTTTAAATTATTGCTAAAAGTTAAAGATCCATCAAAAGTTGAAATTACAAGAAAAAAACTGGAGCGAGTCTACAACTACGATTTCATTAAACGATTAGCAAAACAAGAAGGCTTTACGTTTGAAGACATGGGAAAGAAAGTAGGATATTTTAATGTCGTAATAGAACCGCTTTCGAAAGCCAGATTACAATCAATAACAGACGGTTATCCTGAAGGCAGAGGCAATTATCAATTTTTAATGATTATGATGGGTTTATCGATTTTGATTCTCATTTTATCAATTATTAATTATATTAATCTCGCTACCGCAAATGCTGTAAAAAGAGCTAAAGAAGTTGGCGTGAGAAAAATTACAGGCGCTTCCAAAACAAATATTATCTATCAATTCCTTTTTGAAACAGTTTTAATAACTTCATTTTCAATTCTATTGGCTTTAGTTATTGTAGAAATAGCCTTGCCGTTTTACAACAATTTCTTAAACAAAAATCTCATTCTATTGGGCAATCAATTTTACTGGCAATTAATTCTAATTTTTATAATTACAGTATTTACAGCTGGCTTACTTCCATCTATTTACGTAGCCAATTTTGAAACTTTGAAAGTTCTAAAAGGAAATTTTGGAAGAAGCAAAAACGGAATCTGGTTACGTAACGGAATGCTAGTTTTTCAATTTGCAATTGCTGCCTTTTTTATAATTGGTTCCTATATTGTTTACGAACAAATCAGGTATTTACAAAATAAAGATCTTGGATTTAAAGGAGATCAGGTCATTTCTGTAGCTCTAAATTTCCCTTCTTCGGAATACGAAGGAGAAAATGTAGAAAAAAATATTTACAGCAAATACAGTCTGATAAAACAACAACTCAGCAAAATAAAAGGTGTTGAAGAAATTTCGACCGGTCTTATTGCTTTTGATGGTTCTGATAATTTTATCAATCCAGTTCTCTATAATGATGAGCTTTTTAAAGAACGAACAATTGCATTAGACTATGGCATGCTGGAGATGCTAAATATTAAAATGGTAAAAGGAAGAAATTTTGATCGAAAACTAGCTTCTGACACTATCAATTCGGTTATCATAAATGAAAGTGCTTTAAAACAGATGAATATTAAAGACCCAATTGGTAAAGAACTGATCATACGAGGACAAAAATTACGAATCATTGGTATTGTAAAAGATTTTAATTTATTAAGCCCAGAAATGCAAGTGCCTCCCATCTCCTTTTTTCATTTAAAGACTTTAGGAATGGCGCGTGACATCAACAAAGTTTTCATTAAATTAAGAATGGATGACTCCGAAAATACCATTGCAAGCATAGAAAAATTATGGTCAAAAATCGATACCGAATATCCTTTTCAATATGATTTCGTAGATAAGGAATATGCCCGAACCTATGAGTCTTATGTAAAGCAGAAGAATTTGTTTTCTCTACTCAATGTAATTGTGATTCTAATTGCGCTTTTTGGATTATTTGCTTTAGCATCATATTCCATTCAAAGAAGAATGAAAGAAATTGCGATTCGAAAAACCTTAGGCGCAGAGACCAATGTTTTATTGAAAGAGCTGTCTAAACAATATGTAGTTTATTGTGCAATAGGTTTTCTTATTGCCGTGTTTCCTGCCTATATTTTATTGCAGAAATGGCTGAATAATTTTGCCTTTAGAATCGAAATTCCGATGCTGCCGTTTCTACTTTCATTTTTACTTTTATTATTTCTAACATTATGCATTGTTTTAGCAAAAGCGTATCAGGCAACAAAAGTAGATGTGCTGAAATATTTAAAATATGAGTAATTAGTTTTGAGTTTTTGTAAAAAGCTGTGCAAGTCTGAGCCTCCGTAGTTTTATTTATACGCATTTATATTCAAATATAGCCCGTGGTTTCAACCACGGGGACATGCGAGGAGGAATTTCATTGCGTTCCCGTGGTTGAAACCACGGGCTATGTTTAGAGCTTCTAGGTGGAATAACCTCTTTTTTTTAAGTAGTTATCGTAGAAATTTTCCATTTATGCTATTCTCTACAACTTGATTTTGCTTTTGAGATAGCCTTATATCTGTGTATCCAATTAAAAAAATCTACCAATCAGACATTCCTCCGGAATGAATAGCATCTTAAAAAATCAAATAGGAACAGAATTAATTCTGTTCCTATTTGATTAATTTAATATTACTAATCGAGTCAAGCTTTTTTTTTTGGGACAGCCTATCTATAAAGCATAAAAACGTTTTAAAATTCTCTTTGCGTTGTCTGAGGCAACGTGAAGTTGCCATACGCAATCTAAATCAAAAAAAATGTCCCAGAAAGTTAGCTTTTCTGGGAACATTTAGGATTGAACAATTTTAATTATTCAAAGCTGGTTTCTTACTATATTTCTTTTCTAATTCATGAAACAGGAATGCACTGGAAGTTGGTACAATTCTTCAAAATCTACTCCAGCAAGATTTAGACTTTTAAAAAATGCTTTTGCTTTATTTTTTGCTTGTTTATTCAATCCCGTATAAAATATTTCATTGCTATTCTGCTTTTGGTTTATCATAGAGAGCACTTCTGGATTAACTATATTAAGAACCTTTATAACATGAGATTCTGGCAAAAGCGATGCAATTATTTCCAATGATGATTTTGCATTTGGCCGTAAGCATTCTAAACTAAAAATTGGATTGCTCTCGTAAATTATTATTTTTTCATTCATGTCTGGCAAGTCCTTAAGGAATAGTCCAACATCTTCGCGCGGAATAAATAATATCAAAATACTGGCTTTTGTAGCTTCGTATCTGCTTACCAATTTTACATTTTCTCCCATTTTCCTAGCCAGATCCTGAAATTGTCGATTTTCTCGGGTGGAACTCAATAACACCTGATGTCCAGCCTCAACTGCCTTATTTACAAAATTCATTGTAAAACTGCATAAACCAATTACTCCTATCTTCATCTATTTTGAACTTTGTTATTTACCTTTTAAACAAATATAACGCTACAAACCCTTACAGAGCCTAATCTGGATGTACCAATACACCTACAGCGTTGTAGATTTAAAACTACAAACGGCAATTTCTGATTTATGTTTTATAAGTTTGTATTGTATAAAATTAGTCTGATGTCCAAAATAACGGCTTTTGTTTCTTTTCGTTATGGTTGTTTTTTGCTGTTGCTCATGACAACCAAAATGGTCTGCCAACAAAACTACAAGGCCAGATGGTATACTGCGGATAATAACGAACTGCAGCAGAATAGCATAAAGGCAATTGTTCAGGGCAAACACAATTTTATATGGATGACAACTGAAAATGGAATTGTACGTTATGACGGAAACAATTTTTTGGTTTTCAATTCCTCCAACACTTCGCTAGAGCACAATCGATTTACTGATATTTTCGGAAGTATAGAAAAAGATAGCCTCACCAGTTATAACGAGAGCAGAAAAGAATTTGTTTTTATTCGGAATGCCAAGGTTCAGATAGTCAAAAAAAAAGATTCAATTCATAGTTTAGTCCGAAACGGCAGACGTTTCTTTTTTCACGACGGGCTGCCTTCAAACTATACAATCAATAAACGCGAACCTTATTACATCAAATTATCTACTGGAAATATATTTTTTATAGATAATGAAAGTATTGAATTATGCGATTCTAAAATGAAACGCATTTCTAAAACAGTTTTTAAAAACGAAAATGTTTTTAATTTCTTTTTGCTAAACAATTCTCTTTTTTATCTCTCAGAAAATGGTGATTATCATTGTTTTTCGGAAAAAGGAAAATCATCAGGAAAGCTTAACGTAATGGCATCAAAAAGCAATCGAAAGCTCTTTTGGAATATTACTACCGGACAAGTTTTTGTATGTGTGAAAAACAAAATTTATCAGCTTAAAAAACAAGATAACCAGCTTAAAGCCCAATTAATTGTAGAGTATAAAGATTTTGAATCAAGCAATATTATTGCGGTATACTTCGATCAGAAAAATAAAAAACTGTATTTAGGAAGCAGCACAAATGGGTTATGCATCATTTCCTTTCCTGCTTTTAAATCCATAACCAAAAATACAGGAAGAACAGAAGTCTATTATGCGGCACAAGCTTTCACTGACAGCACCATTATCACTTCTGAAGGTTTAATTATTAATGACAAAAAGGTTATTGACAGTATTTCTTTTCCTAAAACCATTTTTTTGGAAGAGCGTTTGAATATTGCACTTGATGATGAAAAAAATATATGGATCAGTCGAGGTCTAAATGTCCTTTGTTATCTAAAAAAATCGGAATACAAAAAATATCTAACGTATCGTTTTAATCAAAACCCAAAAACAATATTTAAGGACAATAGTAATACGATCTGGGTTTCTATGGGTATAGACGAATTTCATAAACCCAAATTGTATGCTATAAAAAACGGAACGGTAACGCTAAAAGCTGTTTTCAAAAAAAACATTAATTATATTGTCCAGCTCAAAAATGTACTTTATTTGGGTGGAGATCAAGGCTTATTTCAGTATGATTTAAAAACTCGAAAGATACATTTTGAAAAAAACACCCAAAAATTAAAAGTTAGAGGTATTTTTATAGACAGCCAGCAGAAAATTTGGCTCACTACGTACGAAAAAGGCTTTTTTCTGTACTCCGATCAAGTTTTACATTCTTTTCCAACAGACGAAGAAAACTCGCTTAATGCTGCGCACTGTATCATTGAAGACAAAAAAGGCTTTTTCTGGATATCAACCAACAAAGGACTTTTTCAGGTTTCGAGAAAAGTGCTGCTTAACTATTCTAAAAATAAAAATACAATCATTTACTACCATCAATACAATAAATCGGATGGTTTCTTAATTAACGAATTTAATGGCGGATGTCAACCATGCGGTAACTTCCTTAAGAATAACACTATCGTTTTTCCTTCTATGAATGGCCTTGTGTTTTTTAATCCTGATAAAGTGACTCCTTTACTGCCAAGCAAAGATATTTATATTGACAGGGTTATTTTGGACCAGAAAACACTTTTTCCAAAAGACACCATCGTCTTAAAAAACAATTTTCAGAGGGTTAGTTTTTTGGTTTCTTATCCCTATTATGGAAATCCTAAAAACCTAACCATCGAAGCAAAAATGGACAAAATTGGCAGTGACCGATGGGAAAGACTGAGAGCCGATAAATCGATATCTTTTACTACGCTACCGCCTGGCACTTACAAACTTACCTTTAGAAGTCTCTCTGGTTTTGATGCCAATTACGCTTACAAAACTGTCATTCTTGTTGTGCCTGCAAAATTTTATCAAACCATCTGGTTTGCCATCCTTTGCTGTTTTCTTGCAGCTGGTTTTGTAATTTCACTTTGGCATATACGACTATATTATCAAAGGATGAAAAGAATGCAATTGGAAAAAGTAATTGCCAAAAAGACAAAAAAATTAGCCTCTACTGTTAAAAAACTAGAAAAGGCAGAAAATAACTTAAAACAAGAAATTAAACAGCACGAAATGTTGGTTAAAAGCATGAGCCACGACATCAAAAGTCCGCTGAAATTCTTGTCATCTTCTATAAAACATCTTTTTGAAAACAGCACGATACAAGAAGACCCAAAACTCAAACAGCAATTGGGAACTTTGCAGACATCAACTTCTCAACTGTATGAATATGTCGAAAATCTTATCAAATACTCTTCTATTTTTATTGAAGGAAAAAAATTAGAAGATGAATGTTATTCTTTACATGAACTCATCGAAGAAAGCATACAAATTTTTGAAAAGATTGCAGAAGCCGAAAACAATATCATTATCAATAATATACCTCAGGCTTTATTTGTGAAAACAAACAAAAAAGCGCTTTCCATCATTATTCATAATTTGATTGATAATGCCATAAAAAACACCAAAAACGGAAGAATATCGCTATTGTGTACTACTCAGAATAATATTCTTAACTTAAAAATTATTGATAATGGCAAAGGAATGAGCAAAGAGCTTATTGATTATTATCACAATTTTTATAAAAATCCGATTTCAAAAAATTACCATCTCGGACTTCATATGATTATTGAGCTTCTTATTCTAATTGAAGGAAACATCAACATTATTAGCGACATAGATAAAGGAACTACAATCGAAATTATGGTTGAATACAATTAACTTTTAAACGTTTTGTACAAATTGATGAGTTCTACCAAGTTATTGACTTTTAGTTTTTCAAAAACTCTTGCTTTATAGGTGCTCACGGTAGACATATGAATATTGAGCTGGTTTGAAATTTCTAAATTGCCATTTCCCTGAACCAATAAATCTGTAATTTGAAGTTCTCTTTTGGATAAGCCTTCCAACGGATTTAAAGTTTTTTTGCTGGTCTGAACATTTACCAATTTACTCACCAATTCAGAAGAAATATACGTTCCCGATTCGAAAATTGAAGTAATGGCAAACATGATTTTTTCTTCGCTGCAGAGTTTATCTACATAGCCGTTGGCGCCAGACGAAAGGTATTTTAATGCGTACTGTTCTTCTTCGTGAGCAGAGAAAACCAATATTTTGACATCGGGCTGAATCGCTCTGATATCGGTTATCATGTCGGTATTTTTTCCACCTGGAATATTAATATCCAAAATCACTAAGTCAAAAGGAAGATTTTTTAAAAGTGTGATCGCTTCAAAGAAATTTTCGGCATTCGAAATGGCAACATCATCAAATTGTCGTTCCAAAATCATGGCAACTCCATTTCGCACTACCAAATGATCATCTACTATTAAAATCTTCTTTGTCATTTTCATTATTTCTTGGTAAATCCTTTTCTGGTCATTTCGCCCCATCCTTTGGTTCCCATGATTTTTTCTTTATAACCAACTAAAGCTGCATACACCGTAAGCGGATGAAAATAAAACGGTTCTATAAAGGCTGCCATCAGCAATTTGAAAAAGTCGGCTTGTTTTGGGTATTTATGATACGTTTTTTCTTCGCTGTACAAAGCAATCACCGAAAACAATACTGCAAAGGTATACACAAAAAGCAAGAGCAAGAAGAAAAAATGCCAGTTTAGCAAACCAAATATTATAAATACAGCGGTAATTATTAAACCAATAAATTCTATTGCAGGCGCTAAGAATTCAAACAATGTCCAATACGGCACGCTTAACATTCCCAGTAATTTATATTTCGGATTTAAAAACATTCTACGGTGAATGCTTAATGTTTCTATTGTGCCTCTCATCCAACGGGAACGCTGTTTTTTGAATATTTTGAAATCTTCTGGCGCTTCGGTCCAACAAAGCGGATCTGGAATATAACTCACCGAATATGGCAACTTATTATCCAGCATATAACGGCGCATTCTTACAATGAGTTCCATATCTTCTCCAACCGTTTTGGTGCTATAACCGCCAGAAAGTATGGCAATTTCTTTGTCAAAAGCTCCAAAAGCACCGCTAATAAGCAACAATCCATCCAGTTTTCCCCACGCCATTCGCCCTAAAAGAAAAGCTCTGAGATATTCTAAAACCTGAATTCTCGACAGCATTACATCTGGAACATTTACTTCGACCAAACGTCCGTTTTTTATTATACATTGATTAGCAATTCGCACTACTCCACCAGTTGCAATAATGCGTTTTCCGTACGATTCTAAAAATGGTTTTGCGAGTTTTAAAAGTGAATCTTTATCTAAGATACAATCAACATCAATACAAACCACATAAGGATTCTGGGCAATATTAAGTCCGACATTTAATGCATCTGCTTTACCTCCATTTTCTTTATCGACCACAATGAGCTTTTTGAAAGCCGCATTTCTTGAAGTATATATGCCTCTAATTTTTTTGGTTTCAATTTTTGGATGGAATTCCAAATCGGTCAAAACCAAATCGTAGGTTTTGGTTAAGATTTCCATCGAATTGTCTTTGCTTCCGTCATTGACCACAATAACCTGATAATTGTTGTAATTTAGCGAAAGCAATGATTTTACATTTTCTTCAATCGTAAGACCTTCATTATATGCAGGCGCGATAAGCGAAAGTTTTGGAGCAAACTCGCTAGTTAAGAGCACCTCATAATCGACAAAACTGTTTCGTTTAAGGTATCTTCTTAACTCTTTTGTAGAAATATAAGCCAATGCTAAATAAGAAGACATGATTAGTATGGCGTAACCAAGAATCAGAAGTATATATACATCCAAAAACCACGTTATTTCTGTATTAAAAAAAGTCATTTTCTTATAAGATTATGATGTTAAGGTCTGTAAAAGACTCTGTGCTTTGTATTTAATTACAGTGTTTGAAGTATTATCCGCCAAATGAACAACGTACGGAAGCTTCTGTGTTAGTTTAAGTTCTTTTATCAGTTTTAAACCAAGTGCCACTACTGTCGTATTTTGCGATTCTAGTAAATGTTCAATTCCAACTGTATCACCAACATCGTGTTTTTTGAAAGCGCCAATAATATTCAGCTGCATCCAATCATCAATAGGATCTGAATGGTCTACTAAATATCTAATACTCCGAGTTCCTTCAAGTTTGATAGCGGCATTTAAGGCCACAATCTTTAATGTTTTTTTTCTGGCTTTAGAACAGGCTACAATTGGAACAAATGCTTCTTTAATATTAAACTCTGCCAATTCAGTAATACCTTTACATTTTACTTCCCATCTCAAACTTTTAAGTTTTCTAAAGGAAATTTTCATCAAATGAGAATCTCTATAAAACTGTTCTAGTTTTTTAGCATAAACACCATCATAATTTTTGTGCAGATTTATAAGAGATTCGGTCAAAACTTCTCTAAAAAAAGGCGTATCAAAAAGAAATGGAAAGTTTTTGTCTTTTTGTATTACTTCGGCAAAAGAAATATCCTCAAAAATAACAGCCGACATAACTTTGTCTATCACAACACTGTATTCTTTTCTAAGGCGTTCTTTTTTGATTTTACCATTTCTGCTGGCAACAATAATAATATATAGAATAAGTGAGGCCGCTACAAACAGATAAATGGAGAAAGTAAGAAAAGGTACTTCCCATTGGCCGTTTTTATATAGTTCCCAGAATTCTGTCATCTTAAAAACGTTTTGTTACAATTAGCTGTACATTAAACTTGTTTCTGTATTCACTAGGAATATATTCCTCATATTCGTAAAGGAAAATTGGACGTACAAAAAACGAATCGCCAAAACGATGCTGATACTGAAGTCCCACACGATATGCTTTTAGTGGCTGTGTAAAACTATTGTAGAGATACAGATACGGAACATTTCCGTATTGCAATTCCAGTCTTATAAGGCGTTCTTTTTCTTCATTTACACGCTGAATGCTTAAAACATGAGAAAAAAGTTCGTTCGAAATATCATAATAAGGTCTGTACGCAAAATTATAGATTCCTGCATTATACGCTACTTGTCCAGTAAGCAAGGTAATATCGTCCGTATCAAAATGCATAAATCGTCCTCCAAGCGAAAAATCGAACTTTTTTTGTGGCTTAAAGTAATATTCTAAACCTGCTTTGGCTACAGGAAAAATGGTTTCTCCTGTTGACACTCCAGCATTTGCATACAAATAGCTTTTGTTTGAAAAGGTCTGATAAAAATCGGTTTCAAACAACATTTGGGTTTCATTACTGACATTTCCAATATTTGCCCTTCCTACAATCGCCGATTTGCTGAATTTATGCGAATACTCTGCATATCCATAATGAAATGGAGACTGCCCTGGATCTGAGGTTGAAATATTTAAGTATGAAAACGAAACAGCATTTTTTGCTTTGCGTCCGATAAGCGTGCGGATTCCTCTAAAAGCTTGAGTGCTATTATCTATATAAGACGCTTTTTCTATTAAATCTAATGCTTCTTGATCTCGGTTTAATTTCTCTAGACAAGTAGCTTTAATCTTCAGAACCTCAACCGATTTTGGGTCTATCGCAAGATATTTATCGCAATACGAAATACATTTTTCGTAATCTTCTGTCCAGAAGTAAATGTTTACAAGCGCTTGCAAAGCTTCTGGATTTGGATTACTTCTGTCTGTCATTGGAGACAAAATCTTTATCGCAGTTTTATAGTCTTTTTTCCAGCTGTAAATGCGTCCTGCGTAAGTCTGTATATCTTCATTTTCAGGATATTTGGCGCGTAGAGGCTCAATAATCGACAATGCTTTATCATAATTTTCTTTTTCGACTTCGCGCTTCACATTGGCCATAGCTTCATCTATATTGATTTCTTGTCCAATTGCAACAGAAGAAATAAAAAGCAGGAAAATAGAATAATATATAAACTTCATCAGATTCGGGTTTTTAGTAATTTATTAATTCTCACTAAAAGCACGGCCGGACTTACTGGTTTTGCAATAAATTCGTTTGCTCCAATATCAAAAGAGTCAAGCTCGGTCTGCTCAACACCCGAAGAAGTCAATATAATGACCGGAATATCAGATTTAAGATTTTCTCTAACGTGTTGGGTAATTTCCATTCCGCTAACGCCCGGCATATTTATATCGGTCAATATCAAATCATAGTTTTCTTTCTCGATCGCTTCTAGCGCCTCTTTACCATCAGAAAACTGATCAATACTAAATCCTTTAGATTCTAGAAAAAAAGATAACGATTTGCGTAGGATATCATTATCTTCGGCTACAATAATTCTCATTTTTTTATTTTTTCTCTTTGGGACAAACTAACTAATATCATCATTACTATAAAGCTACTGTATATTTCGCTTATATCATAACTCTTTTAAAATTTTAACGACTTCTTCAATTCCGCAGCTGAAAATATTTACTTTATCTAATGTTTCAGCAGTAAATTCGCCAGATGACGCTTCTTCTTCGATAATCGACAGACAATTGCTTAAATCCTGCAGCATAAAAATGTCCATGCTTGATTTCATATTATGAGCCAGTTTTTTTACGTTGTCATAATCGGTATTTTTAAATGCTTCTTTTAACTGTAACGCCTGAGCTGGAATTTTTTCGACAAAGAGACCGATCATGTCTTTCTTAAAATCAGGATCTCCTCCAGACATTTCATCCAAAAAAGACATATCAATAATTCTTTTATGATGCCCCTCGCTGTCTGGCGTCATTACTGTTTTTATGGCTTTTAGAAGAACGGACTGTTTAAAAGGTTTTGGCACATAAGCATTCATTCCTACTTTGTAGCATCGCTCCTGCTCTCCTACTAGAGAATGCGCCGTCATGGCAATAATCGGAATCGTGGAGTTCATCTCATTTCGAATATATTCTGTGGTCTGATAGCCATCTTTAACAGGCATCTGCAAATCCATTAAAACCAAATCGTATTTCTTTTGAGACAATAATTCAATTCCTTCCTCTCCGTTTTGTGCAATATCTAGATCGAAACCAAAATTATTAATTACGCTTTTTGCCAGCTTTTGGTTTAAAACATTGTCTTCGCAAAGCAATATTTTAAGGTTTCCTAAATCGTTTTTAGAAACCGTTTTTATCGCTGTTTCTTCGGCATCTGACTTTTTGTATGAAAGTGTAAAGAAAAATTCAGAACCACGGTTTAAAGTACTTTTTACATGAACTTCTCCTTTCTGAAGCTCTACTAATTGTTTTACAATATTAAGTCCAAGTCCTGTGCCTCCAAAGGTTCTTGTTGTGCTTTCTTCGCCTTGCGTAAATCGTTCAAAAATAGTTTCAAGTTTATCTTTCGGGATTCCGATTCCAGTATCTTTTATAGAAAATTTAAACGAATAACTGTCTTCTGTTTCCTCTATTTTCTTTACAGAAACCGTTACTTCTCCTTCGTTTGTAAATTTAAGCGCATTCCCGATAAGGTTTACCAAGATCTGATTGAGTCGTCCTTGATCGCCAATAACCCAATCTGGCAATTCAGCATCAAGAAAAAGATTAAATTCAACCTCTTTTTGCACTTTTACCTTTAATAAACTATAAACGTGTTTAAGGGTTTTCTTTAAGTTAAACGGTTCTGATTCTATTGGCAAATTACCCGATTCAATTTTTGAAAGATCCAGAATGTCATTCACAATCAAAAGCAAATTTTCTCCTGCAATCTGAACACTTCCAATATAATCACGCTGTGTATCATCAAGTTCTGTTTGTGCAAGCAAATCTGTAAAACCAATAATAGCATTTAAAGGTGTCCTGATTTCGTGGCTCATATTTGCCAAAAAACTATCTCTTGCCAGAACAGCACGTTCTGCAATTTTCCTTTGTGCATATAACTGATTGTTTTTTGTACCTAATTCCAGCTGTGCAATAACATGTTTTGCAATAATCGAAAGTGCATTACGCTGATTTTCATTCAATTCTTTAACTACATGATCAATAGCGCAAAGAGTTCCAATATTATAGCCATCTGGCGTTGTAAGCGGTACACCAGCATAAAATCTCACATTAAAACCGCCTGTAACATTTGGATCATCTTTAAAGGTTTCATTGATATGAGTATCATTGATTTCGACAATTTCGGTATCTAGAATTGTATAATTGCAAAATGAGATTTCGCGAGGCACTTCAGAAACTCCTATTCCTATTTCCGATTTAAACCATTGCCTGTCTTCATCAATAAAAGAAATATGAGCAATTGGCACACCGCAGATATAAGAAACAAGCTTTGTAGCATCATCAAAAGCATTATCTGGAAGCGTATCTAGTATGTGATAGCGTTTAAGGGCAGCTAAACGCTGTAGTTCGTTTTCTGGAAGCGGGTAATTCTTATTCATTTCTTGGCGTGGTAAAGGCATAAAGATAAGGCAAAATAGTCTAAAACCCTTGCATTATCTCGACTTTTCTAAAAAACTGCTTAAAAAAACTGCAATTTTTATCGGTCAAATCTTCCTTTTTTTATTTCATTACAAATTTTTTCTAGGTCATTACAAAATTGAATGGTCGCTATTGGGCAAATGCTGATTTTGTTATAAAATTGCCCAGATTTTATGAACTAATCTCTTCAAAACAGCCTTTATTCTACCTTTTTTACAAGAAAACAAAGTCATTGAGAAGAGCAAAAAATTAAAATAAATGAAAAATTTAAGAAACAGTATTTTTTACATTGGAGTTATTGGAGGATTCTCTGTTTTGATGTATTGGATTATTTTGTTAGGCGTAAAACTGGAAACAGGCCGAAATCTTAAAATCCCGACATCTGACAAAAGTCAATGGAGCGAATTTCTCGATTCTCTTATAAAAAACCTGCATCATCCTTTAGCTCTTTTATTGGCGCAGATTGTTACGATTATCTTTGTTGCCCGTATTTTTGGATGGATTTGCATTAAAATAAAACAGCCTGCCGTTATTGGAGAAATGATCGCGGGAATTGTGATGGGACCTTCCTTAATCGGAATGTATCTCCCTGAGTTTTCTGCTGCTTTATTTCCTGCCGAATCACTTGGAAATCTTCAGTTCTTAAGCCAGATTGGTTTAATCCTTTTCATGTATATCGTGGGAATGGAAATTGACATGAAGATTCTGAGAAACAAGGCCCACGATGCTGTAGTTATAAGTCACGCAAGTATTATCATTCCGTTTGTTTTAGGAATGGGGCTAGCGTATTTTATATATGACGAGTTTGCCCCCGCAGATGTACAATTTACATCTTTTGGTTTGTTTGCCGGAATCGCAATGAGTATCACTGCTTTTCCGGTGCTTGCCAGAATTGTGCAGGAACGCGGCATTCATAAAACAAAACTAGGAACTATCGTAATTACCTGTGCTGCTGCCGATGATATTACGGCATGGTGTATTTTGGCTGTTGTAATTGCAATTGTAAAAGCAGGTTCTTTTGGAAGTGCCATATATACTGTTGTTCTGGCTTTAGGATATGTTTTCTTAATGATAAAAGTAGTTCGTCCGTTCCTGAAAAGAATTGGAGATTTGTATGCGACAAGCGATAAATTAAGCAAACCCATTGTTGCCATTTTCTTTTTGACTCTTGTGGTTTCGTCTTACTTGACAGAAGTTATCGGAATCCATGCTTTATTTGGAGCTTTTATTGCTGGAGCAATCATGCCAGAAAATATTAGATTCAGAAATCTATTTATCGAAAAAGTCGAAGATGTTGCTCTTGTGCTTTTATTACCTTTATTCTTTGTTTTTACTGGTTTGAGAACACAGATTGGTTTGTTGAACGAACCTTATTTATGGAAAATTGCTGGATTAATTTTTGCAGTTGCCGTTGTGGGTAAATTTGTGAGCAGTGCGCTAGCCGCAAAATTTGTGGGACAAAACTGGAAAGATAGTTTATCAATCGGAGCTTTGATGAATACAAGAGGTTTGACAGAATTGGTTGCTTTAAATATTGGTTACGATCTTGGCGTTTTGAGTCCAGAATTGTTCTCTATGTTTGTTATTATGGCTCTTGCCACCACCTTTATGACTGGGCCAACCTTAGATTTAATCAACTGGCTTTTTAGATCTAGCAAACCAGAAACCGAAGAAGACATTGCATTAAAAAACAGGTATCGAATTTTATTATCATTTGACAGGCCAGAATCTGGAAGAGCTTTACTTAAAGTTGCTGACGGATTGACCAATAAACGTTCTGAAAGCTCTGAAATTACAGCAATGCATTTTCTTCCTTCTGAAGAACTACATCATTACAACACTGATGTTTATGAGAAAGAAAAATTTAAAGATGTGGTTGAAGAATCTGCTGCTTTAAACCGAAATATAACCACTATGTTTAAAGCATCTGCTGATATTGATAATGAGATTGTAAATGTTGCCAACAAAAGCAAACATGATTTATTATTGGTTGGAATTGGGCAATCTATTTACCAAGGAAGTTTATTAGGACGCGTACTCGGATTTACAACTCGTATTATTAACCCAGAAAAAATATTAAACACCGTTACAGGAAAAGAAAATATTCTAGAATCGGCTCCTTTTGATGATGGAACAAGGCAAATTATTGCAAAATCACATATTCCTGTTGGAGTTTTAATTGACAAGGATTTGGCTGATATCAACTCGATTTTTATTCCGATTTTTAGCTTAAAAGACTGGGATTTTATTCAGAATTACGTTCAGAAGTTTATTCAGAATATCGATGCGCGCATTGTGATTCTGGATGTTGAAGGCAAAATTATGGCCGATCTGGACACTAAAGAAAAAATTAGGTTAATGGAACACGCAGCTCCAAACCAGCTGACATTGAGAAAAGAACAGCATATTGAAAAAGATTTTCTCGACCAGCAAGATCTAATGCTGATTTCTATTGATGGATGGAAACATTTAGTCGATATTAAAAGCCCTTGGCTAGCTAATATTCCTTCTACATTAATTCTTTCTGAAGATAAAAAATAGCTTTTAAATTATGAGTTATGAGTTAAGAGTTATAAGTTGTAGTTGCAAATAGATCAACTTATAACTCTTAACTCTTAACTCTTAACTCTTAACTCATAACTCATAACTTATAACTCATAACTCATAATTCATAACTCATAATTCATAACTCAAGAATTTTATTAAGCTCAAGTGTCGAATTTCCTGATGGAAGCGCTTTTGGTGCTTTTACAATTTTTTCGGCTAAAAATGCGGTTGTGATTGGTTTTAGATTTTTGAAAAGACCAATTGCATTAAAGAATTTTATGACTTTGATAGAAATCTTTTCGCCCAAACGATCTGTATTTTCTCGAATTAAAGGCCCAGGCCTGAAAATAATATACTGAGAAAAATGAAGCTCTTGTAGATAATCTTCTAGTTTCCCTTTCATCATAGAATAATATACGCTGCTTTTTGCTGAAGCGCCGTAAGAAGAAACCAACACCAACGAATTTACATTGTTTTGTTTTGCGGCAGAAGCAAATTCAGCCGGAATATCATAATCGATTTTCCATTGCTTCTCTTTTGAACCTGCATCTTTTAAAGTTGTTCCAATGCAAGAAAAAAGAACATTGCCCGTAATTAATTCTAGAAACGAATTTACATCTGAAAAATCAACAATGTGTTCTATTAATTTTGAATGTGATTTTCCTGTTGAACGTCGCACAAAAATGGAGACTTCTGAATAATCTGTACTTTCCAATAGCAGATTAACCAGCTCTTTTCCTGTTGCGCCTGTGGCTCCAATTATCAATGCTTTCATAATGTTCGGAATTTTGTATCATAAATATAATGATTACAACCGATATGTTGTTCCTACGGAGCATTTTAATAAACTTCTATGCGTACTTCGCTTTATCAGCTGCAATATTGATAAAGCAGACCTAGGATATAACGTGGGTATGCTGTCTACAAATAAGAGCCTCCTCTTGATTTTTGTAAAACATCGAAATTAAGCTCGAAAATGCATCTATAGAATCTCTCAAAAACAAAAAAACCACTCTTAAAAAAGAGTGGTTTTAAACAGTTATGAAGTTGTTACTAACTCTATTTTAAAAAATAACCGATCGTTATTTGAAAAACTTTATTCTTCATGTCACTGTTGATAATATAATTTGTATTTGCCGTAACATCTTTAAACACATTGGTGTAAGACAAATTATATCTTGCATCTGCATAGAATTTGCCTTTAAACTGATAACCCAATCCGAAATTTACAGAAGCATCTACTCCATTTGAATAATCTTTCAAATCCATTTCTTCATGGTTATCATAACCTAAAAAGTTGTCTTGATATTTGTTGTTTGCTTTAAGCAAAATTCCAACTTGTGGTCCCGCCTGAATGCTTAAACCTTTAACAACATAATATTTCAACATTACAGGAATATTTAAATAGTTCAAGGCAATTGTGCTTTTGTAATGCGAATTTTGAACTTCTGCATCAGAGTAAGACAATTTCATTCCCTGCTGACTGTACAATAACTCGGGCTGTACCGAGAAGTTTTTTGCCAACGGAATCTCTGCCATTAAACCTGCTGTAAATCCTGTTTTATCAGATGAGTCCAACTCTTTATCATCAAATGTTAGGCTCGAAATATTTAAACCCGCTTTTACTCCCAGTTTAACCTTTTCGGTTTGGGCCATTACACCTGCACACATTAACAGTGTACAGATTATTAGCTTTGATTTTTTCATCGTATTTTTTGTTTTTAAGAAGGGCAGCTCTACAGGAGAACTGCCGTTTCTATCTGTAATTTATTACTTTTTAATAATCTTAGCAGTGTACTTTTTACCTTGTACAGTACAATCTAAAATGTAAACTCCAGTAGTCAGCTGACTTACATTTACACTAGACGGAACTGCAGAATAGGTTTTGCTCCAAACAGCATTACCTTCCATAGAGTAAATTTTCATTTCAGCTTCGCCTTCTGCTTTTTCAGCCAAGAAGATGTTTACATTATCTGCAACTGGATTTGGGAATACTCTAAAAGAATTTGTCAGTTTGCCAATAAGCAGACCTTTAGAATCAATTGGAGCCGACATGCTTGTACAGCCATTTGCATTTGTTACTTGAAGACTATAACTTCCTTCCCAAATTGTAGCAACTGTTTTTTCATTAGCATTAGGAATAATTCTTCCGTTTAAATACCACTGATAACCTGTAGCATCAGCAGAAGCTGTAATTTTATTTCCTTCTAATGCCTGGATCTCTGGAACTATATTTTCAAGAACATTGATCGTAGTAGTGAAAATTTTACCTAATCCGTGTTCGTTGTAAACCGTTACATAGTAATCTCCGCTTTCTGTTGTTTTGAAAGTTGGATCTGTAGAACCGTCAAACCATTCGTAAGCAGCATAATTTCCTGGATTTAAAACTACTTCTGGTCCACAAACGTCACCGCTTGGCAGATTAGATTCGAAAGTATCAAACACTACTGTTACTTTTTCGGTAAGGCTGCATCCGTTTTTCAATGTTGCTGTTACGGTATAATCTCCTGCTTTATCAACATTGATAGAATTGCTGCTTTCACCTGAACTCCATTTATATGAAGTCGCTTCTAATTCTTTAGCCAAAAAGTTTTTCTCTGCATCTAGATATACACTTTTACCTGCATAAGCATGGATAACTGAAGAGTCAAACATTTTAAAATCTGACGGTACACCTTGGTATACATAATTCTTGATGTTATTGTTTTGTTCGATAGCATCATTCTCCATTTTTGCATTTACGGCAAACACATGAGAATCTCCAGAATTTTCTAATTTAGGCTGTTTAATAAAAGTATACTCGATACTTTCTCCAACTGGAATTCCTGATGCAATAGCTTCTGAAATTTGTTCTGACGTATTAACATACTCTAAATCTAACTGAATAGAATTTTCTTTAATAGCAAGTTGCCCCTCGTTTGTCAGCCTCACTTTTACTTCGCTATTGCCGCAAATATCTTTTGGAGATAAAATTTGCACAGAAACATCTAAGACAGACTCATTTATTACTTTAAGATCATCTAAAACCATATAAGAATATCCATCTGATTTTGCATGTCTAAAACGGAACAATACTGATTTTCCAGCATACTTCGTAATATTTAAGACTGCTTTTTGCCATTCTGTATCTACGTAAGTTCCTTGGTTTGTTGCTCTCCAAGCTTCAGTCCATTCTCCGCCAACTGGTTTAATATCCACAATTAAAGCATCATTAACATTGCTTTGCATAGCATAATAAAACTCTAAAGCTGTAGTACTTCCAGACAGTTTATAAAGCGGAGAAATTAATTCACTATAGTAATAAAATCCTTCTAACTGACTGTATAATAATTTTCCGTCAGCGTCTCCTGTTCGGTTTTTCAAAGGAAGTGTTAAATTGGCATTATCTGGAGTGGTAACCGCTCTCCAAGGATAATTTTCATCACTTTGATTAGAAATAAACCCTTTTGATCCAAATATTGAACCTTGTGTTAGGCTAGAGAAATTCTCTTCGCTTAAATCCAAAGCTTTTTCAACAACTTGAAAAGATGCCGTAAGACTTTTAACATCTGTATTTACCTCTCCATCGGCAGTTGCTTGTACTTTGATTTCGTAATTTCCAGCTGCCAATTTTGGAAGACCATCTATCTTATAAACAAGAGTTTCGCCTTGTCGTATTGTTTGTGTTCTTTCTAATAAAACTGGTTCGCCAATGGCGTTTCCGTTCTGAAGAATTTGATACTTAAGAGTAATTTTCTCCAATGTTTTATAAGCTACATTTCTTGCATCAATGTAAAACTCATGTGTAGGTGCATCTTCATAAACTGTTTCACCCACAACTAAATTCGATAGCTGTAAATTACTTTTGGTTGATGTAATTTCAATATTATCTACTGCAAAACCATTACCAAAAAAGCCATTGTCATTTTGCTGAAAAGCAACCTGCACACAAGAATTTCCAGCGTATGCACTTAAATCAACGTTATATCCAAACCAAGCGCCATAATAAGGCATTTTAAACACCTCTTTCCAAGTTGTTCCTCCATCGGTACTTACTTTTACAAAACCGTCTGACCATTGCTGCGGATCTCCAAAACCATCAAATGATAAATGTGCTTCTTTGTAATTGGTTAGATCAAATACTGGCGAAACCAGCATATCGTTTGAAGCATCACAATTGCATTTGTCATCATTACTTGCCATAAACTTGGTATGATCTGCAAGAAACCATCCTGGAGAGCCTAAATCTGCTCGCACTCCATGTTTCCATCCTGCAGAACCTTTATTCTCAGAAGTTCTCCATCCTTTGTATTTAGAAGCGTCTTCAAAGTCCATTTTGTACGGAAGTACAGAAACTTTCATGTCTTCGTTATTCCAATTATCGTACGTTAATGTTACAGCATTGTTTCCTTGTTTAACGTCTTTTGTCATGTCTTCAGGAAAAACAGAAACCGAAATGGTATGCTCTCCAACATTCATTAAATTAATATTAGGAACTGAATAGCTTATCGTGTCTTTAAACCTAGCGAAGTTTAAAGTTGTTTTTTCGGTTTTTGAAAAAACTTCAGCTTTTGCTGCATCCAGAACTTTAGTTGTAATAATAACTTCCTGACTTGATGCCGCAAAATTGTTTGTTATTTTGGCAATTACTGCAGCGTTATTATTATTGATATCGCATTTACCAGCGTCTAATTTTGCAGATACAACTTCTAAATCGTAAGGTGCATCACTTACCAAAATATTATCTACAAATCCGCCTAGGAATCCGTCATAATAGTCATCCGATTTTACACGGAAACGAATAGCTGCTTTTTTTCCTGCCAATTCATTTAAACGAATTTGGTACGGATCTTTTCTAAGTTGGGTATTTACACCTGTAAACCAAGCACCATCAAATAAATCATTGCCATGTTCTATTTCTGGATAATTTACTGTATTTACTTTTTTCCAGCTTTTACCTTTATCTTCAGAATATTCAACAATTAAACCGTCATAAGTTCTATGCAATAAATAATACAAATCGAATTCAACATATGGAGAAACTACATTAGTAAAATCGAAGATTGGCGATTCTAAAACGAAATCAGAATTAAGTCCCATTCTGTCAGTTCCTTTAAAATCAATCATTCCCCACATATATTGCGATTTAATGTTTCTAAACGATGCAGGATAATTTTGGAATATAAACTTTTGATTCCCGCTTAACGCTTTTGTATTCCATCCTCCAGGCGTTCTTTCGAACCCTTCAGTATAAGGAAATTGTGTTACAACATCGCTGTAAGCAGCATTTAGGATACTATTGTTTGTCGTAATCGGATCTTTGTCATAAGTTACATAAGCTTCGTAAGTGTGTAAGCCCGCAGCTGATAAATCGACAGCAGTATCAAAAGATATTTTCATTTCTGAATTTCCTTTAAAAGCAGTCTGCAATATCACATCTTTCCAAATCGTTGTGCTTCCTGCTTTTGTATTCGCATATCCTATTTTTAAAACCGTTCCCGCTGGAATATCTTGACAGCCTAAATTAAAAATCGTAATAGCTGGCGTATAACTTGCTGTAAGCAAATCTCCAGTATACATTGGAAGATCTAAAGCTGTAACTTTGATGTCAAAATCTTTTTGTGCGATTCCAACAAATATACCTGTAACAAAAGAATACCCTTCTTTAACACCAAAATCTACAATAGGATTAAGATCTACTTTAACCTCTATGTAGCTCGTTGCATTTACTTGATATGGTATTGCACTCTTAATCGCAATTGTTGTTTCTTCTCCAATTCCTAAATCTTTCGTAAAAGGAACTTTTCCATCATTGGTATAAAAAGTAATAAGCTTGCCAAGTGCGCTTGCCATGGCTCTTAATTTGAAATTTAAAACTTCATCCGCTTTAATAACAGAAGTTCCTGTATTTCTTACTGTAATATAAAAAGGCTCATCTCCTTTTAATGGTCCGCAAGACGTTGAAGGGTTTTCTACCGAAACAATGGTTATTTGTCGATCTGCATAAGCTGTACCTACACCAATGGCATACCAAGCATTAGTAACTTGTTTAAACTCTTCAGAACCTAAACCATACAAATCTTCTGTAGCCATTAAAGTTGCCTGACGCATGTCGCTAAAATTTGAAGACGGCGATAAATATTCTGTTAAGGCTATGTAGGCAATCTTTTCAGCTTTAGCTAAACCAATTGGTTTAACTGTATAACTATTATTAAGATCATTAACTCCTTCTCCACCTTCAGCCAAAAGATAAAACCAATAATTGGTAATACCGCTGTTGATGTGCACACCTCCATTATCATAAGATATGTTGGCTGGATTTGCCCAATTTGTTCCTCCATAGGTATCAGGCTGACCTTGGGCTTTTGGATTAGCCATACTTCTTAAACTTCCGTGAGAATATAATTCATCTCCCAAAAGCCAGATATCATTTTTAGTATCTTTTGCAGCGTAAAATTCAATAGAAACACCAAAAATATCACTAAAAGACTCATTCATTGCACCCGATTCTCCTTGGTAAATTAATCCCGCAGAAAATTGTGTTACGGCGTGCGTTAATTCATGTCCTGTTATAGCCAAACTTACAAAAGGCCTGTTTTTACCATCTCCAAACTGTGCCCATCCTCCTGTCCAAGAGGCATTTTCTACATTAGTTCCTAAATGAGCAAGACCAAAAATGGTCATTCCTTTGTCATCGACACTATTTCGGCTAAATTTTTCTTCGTAATAGTTTAAAGTCTTTTGCAATCCCCAATGAATATCGATTGCCACTTCATCGTGATCTTTGTTGTATAAATCATTCCAGTTATTATCTTCATCGATATATTCTGTAAGCACTTCATCAGATGCGTGCTCGGCATGATTCATATTCAAAGTATAAATTGGCACTTTGTATTTTCCTTCCAAAGTTTCCAATCTATAACCATCTGAATATTGCGTTGTACCAAAAGTAACATCTCCTGAGAACCTTGCTTTTCCTTTACCTATTGCACTTCTTCCATCAGCAAAAGGCGAAGAAGACGAATGAAGATCTCTGCTTAAGTCAATTTTTAAAACGACTTTTCCTGTATTAGCATCAACATAAATCGTCTGGCTTGACTGCGGATTTGTAGCGAAAATATCGTATTTCCATGCCAAATGATATTCTGTCAATTCAGAAGAAAAATTAGGTCCCACATAAACCAATTCTCCTTGTGGTTTTGTACTGATTTTTTTATGGACTAAAGACGATAATTTTTTACTTTGCCAAACATATTCTTTAGCATTTACAGTATTTAATGCATTTTGTAAAGCAGCCGATGCGTTTACTTTATAATTACTGTTTGCAGGCAATTTTTTACTGATATGCCCAAAAGCTTCAATTTTGCTCTTGTTATCTCTCACTTTATAAATAGCTCCTTCAACAGGAACAGCATTATGCATTTGCTGATACGTTGCCAGACTTCTGCCATGTTTGTCTGAAACCGATCTCAGCTGCATTTTGTCTGCATTCGAAAGTTCGAAATCTGCTCTTTTAACTTCAAATACATTGCGGATTGTCAGGTTAGAAGATTTTGCAAAAGATCTCACTTTTGTACTGTCTGCACTTTGAACATTTTTTGCTGTTGAAGCGCTTTGATTTTTGTCAAAAAGTTTCTGACTAGCTTTTAATCTCTTATTTACATCATCACTTTCTTGTTGCGAAAGTGCTGTTCCATTGACACTTTTTTGAGGAGAAAGGATGTTAGCATCATCTTCCTGATTAGCATTCTGATCGGTCTTTTTTTGAGAAAGCTGCTCTTTTTTCTGATTAGCAGTTGGCGATTGTACGGCCGTCTGCGCATTAGATGTTTTGTTTTTTGGAAAAGGAGACTGAGCCATTCCGACGGAACAGACTAAGAAACCTAACAAAAGAAACAAATACCTGGGTTTAGAGTAAATCTGGTTCATTTTTTTTAAATTTAAAATTAGTATTAAGGCTGCGAGTTAATAGATATAATGGTTCGCAGAAAACCACAAAAGCAAGTCCTTAGAATCAATTCGGCGGTTGATTCTTAGAACTTGCTTTCGTTATTTTTTGTAGAATTTTTAAGAGCGCACTCTTTTTTGTTTTTGTCTCTTCTAGAAGTTCTTCCAAACTTTTAGTGGGTTCTTCTTTTTTCGTGGTATTCATCCAAACTTGTTTTTGATAATCGTTTGGTAAAAATAGATGGACACTATAAGGCTCGAAAAAAAAGGACTAATGCAAAAACACTCGCAGGCAGAAATAGAGCACTCAGAAAACACTCTTTTTAAATTAAAAACAACTATATCAAATAGTTACACTTATAATTATTTTACAATGAATCGCCTTTAAAACTATTCAGATAAGTGGAAAGATTTACTTTTTCGTTGGTTAAATCGAACTTTTTTCGCAATCTGGTTCTGGCATTTTCTATCGATTTAAAGGATTGTCCTGTAATTTGGGAAATTTCTTTTGTAGTTAAATCTAAATAAAGTAATGCACAAAGTCGGCGCTCTTTTGGAGTAAGTGTCGGATAATCGATAGTCAATTTATCGAAGAAAGATTTATGAACCTGTTCAAAACTAATTTCAAATTCTTTCCAGATATCTGCATTCAAATCTTTTTCCAGACGTTTTAGAACAATATCAATTGCCTGCTGCAATTCTTTGTTGGCAGTTTTGAGCTTGATTTTTTTAAGATCGGTCAGGATTTCGTTGATATTATCGGTACGGTGAATTTCTGCCATAGCCTTTCCTACCAAAACCATATTTTTGGCTTCAAGGCTTTGATTCAATTCTTGCTGCTTGGCTTTTAATTTCTCTTTTTCCAGCTGGTTTTTAATATTCCTATTTCGATAACGGATAAGGAGAAGAATCAAAGTCAATATTCCGATAACTAAAATTAACCCAACGACATAATACTTAAATCTGGTTTTCTCTTCAACAAGAGTTCGTATCTGGCTGCGCACTTTATAATCTTGTTCGAGTTTTATTCTTTCCAGATTTACGGCCTTTTGTTCGATATTAATACTATCACTGATCTTATTGAACTGCTGAAAATAATAAACCGCATTTTTATAATCTTCCTTATTTAAATACGCATCATAAAGTATCTTATTCAAACGCATACTCGCAAAACCAAAAGGTTTATCATCATTAAACTCTAAAGCTTTTTTTGCGTGTTCAATAGCAATGTCAAATCTTTTTTCTTTCAAATTATATTCTGAAAAAGACTCGTAAACAAACGATTTTAAGGAATGGTCTTTAATTGAATCTAGCAATGAAAAAGCTTTTTCAAAATAAAGATCCGTATTTTTTTTGTCTTTTTTTACGGCATAAACTCTCGCTAAATTGGTATAAATATATACCGTTAAAGTATTATCCTTTAATTGATTGGTAATCGAATGCGCCTTCTGATAATAGTACAGTGACGAATCGGTATTTTTATTGAGATAAATTGTTCCGATATTATTGAAGATTTTTACCAGTTGAGCTGGATCATTCTTGGCTTTTTGATATTTATAAACATGCGAAAAAAACTTTAATGCCTTTTCCTGATTATTGCTTTTCGCATACAAAATAGCAAGATTACTTTCTGAGCTGGCAATTTTCTCAACATTTTTTTTCTCTTTATAAATATCATAAGCCTTTAGATAATATTGCAGTGCAACATCCAAAACATCTTTAGAATCGTAAAGATCTCCCGTTGTAGTATAAACTTCTGCCAAAGTTTCTTCAGGCTTTGCTGTTTTCTTTGCCTCAGTTTCTGCCAACTCGATATATTTGATGGCTCGTTCCCAATCTGAAGTTTTGAGTTCCAAAGCAATTTTTCGGCACAATTCTACCTTCTTTTCATGATTGTCTATAGTATTTAAACTATCAATCCATTCTTTTGTTGAAGATTGCGGATAAATACAAAAAGTTGTGAAAATAAAAAATATGCAAAGTAATCGACCCATCGTGCGTAAAAATGATAAAGATGGATTCAAAATTATATAAAATTATCAGTAATTAACAACAAACCGACAAAATAATCATTATGATAAATAAACTAAAAGTTAATCATGATTGACCATTTGGCGAAAAAGCAACAATGTGCCGTTACTATCTTTTTTCCAGACATTGATGCTTTTGCCTTTCACATTCCCTTTACTCTCGCCGTCACGCCAGTCAACGTTGTAAAAACCAAATTCTATAATGGCTGTTCTAGCATAAATAATTCCCGAAGTCAGAATTGAAATTTCATCAATGCTTAATGTTCCTGTTTTTTCGTGCTCGGTAAAATAATCTGCAATTTCCTTTTCACCAGAAAGGATTGGTGTGTAGTAAGTTAAATACATCGCATCTGGCATAAACATTTTGGCATGCTCTGCTCCTTGTCTATTTTGAACAAAATCTTTAATAGCCTTATTACGTTCTTTAACCTCTAATGCTAATTTGTCCGAGAAACTATATTCTTCCGTTTTTGGAACAGAAGAATCATCGATATTAGGAATATTTTTATCATCAAAATAACTTGAAGATCCCCAGATTTCGGCAGCAATTGTTGGAGGCAAGCTCCTACTTGAAGACTTTTTCCATAAAACCGCATATTTGCCTGTGTACAAAAATGCATTCTGTTCATTTAGATTTAAGTTTTCATCAAAAGTTCCGATTTCTAAAACATAATTTCCAAAATCCTGCAAGTCCAGAATTTTTCTTTCATAAGATGTAATTTTTGCCTGAACCAGCCATTGCTTATAAAAGTCTCGAATCGTTTTGCTCCCCACACGCTCTCTGCTGTGTTCCGGCATAAATATGGTTTGATCTGTATAAGCTTTTATTAAATCGCCCTGACTTCCTTTTACGAGAGCGTTTGAAAATGAAGTATTATAATCTTCAATTTGTTTTTTAATAACCGAATCTATTCTGTTTTCCTGAGCAAAACCACCGAATGCAAAAAGGAAAAAGATAAAACTTAACCTATTCATATATGAGTGCATTTAATTGAACAACTAATATACAAAATATTAACATTCAATATCTTACAATTAAAAATAACTTCACCAACATAAAAAAAAATGGGATTAACTTTCAGACAAAATTTTCTGTTTCTTCTATTAAATTTCGAATGATAATTTCAGTTGAAACTTCGCTATAACTATTTATAGATTGTCCTGTCCAAATGCTAACAAAATCAGTATTTTGCTCCAGTTTGGCTGTTTTTCTCAACTCAGCAGTCAGTTTATTTTGATACGGATACGGCAGGATAAATTCGGAATTTTCAATTTCTTTAATAAAAGTATTTCTAATTCCGCGTGCATATCTTCCTGTGAAACTCTTGGTTAAAATAATTTCATTTTCCTTTAAATTTCTAAGACGATGCTTTTCAAAATCTTGTAAAGTGCTTTCTGCACTTCCTAGAAACAAACTTCCAATCTGAAAACCATCTGCGCCCAAAGTTTTTGAAGCCAATAAAGTTTTGGCATTATATATTCCCCCAGCATAAATAACGGGCTTATTTACAGTTTCAGCTACCTGAGAAAGCAGCGATAATCCCCCAATCTGCGGAATCGTTTCTTCTAGAAAACTCCCACGATGCCCTCCCGCTTCAATACCCTGAACACAGATAATATCAATACCGCTATTTTCCAATACAATAGCTTCTTGAACCGAAGTACAGGTTCCTATCAAAAGCACTTTATTTTCTTTGAATGTTGCAATACTTTCCTGATCCAAATTTCCAAAAGTGAAACTCACAATTTTGCAGTTTTCCAATAAAATAGCTTCAATCTGATCGTGATAATCGGTGAGTTTGATTTCGTTTATACTTGGAAAATCAGCTTTAATTCCTGTTTTCTCGGCAAACTTTTCCAAATGCTTTTTCGTTCTAACATAATCAGCCTCCAATTTTGGTGTAATTGGATCTATTTTATGTACAAAAATATTTACTGCAAAAGGTTTATCAGTCAATTTTCTTGTAGCTCTTATTAATTCAATGCACTTTGCAGCAGGAAGATCTCCTAGTGCCAATGATCCCAAAGCTCCAGCGTTACTTGCAGCCGCAACCATTTCTGGAGTTGTAACCCCTAACATTGGCGCCTGTATTATCGGATAATCAGTTTTAAATAAATCGGTAAGAACATTTTTCCATTCCATAACTATTTAATTTTTATTTGAAGAAAATCACTTTTAAAAGAGACGATCTTCAAAATTTTCAAGAGAACATAAAGATAAGTCAGTTTCAGCATAAAACATTACGATTCTACCTTGAAAGAAGTTAATTTTTCGACAAAAAAAACCTAACAATGCAATATTTGGTTTCATAAAATGTTTATATATAAAAGATTATGATGCATCTAATTTTTTAAATCAATACCACACAAGATTAATAGTATAAAAACATGAAAAAAATATTTTTGATAATTGCCTTTGCTTCTTTTTCACTGCACAGTTTTGCTCAGGAACTTGATAATAAATTCAAATCGATTCCAGCAAAAAAATCTCCCGTAAAAGAAGTTATTCCACCAGCAGAAGCTGCTCCTAAAGAAAACCCACCAGCGCCTATAGAGAAACCTGCACCATTACAGGTCAATCCAGACGAATTGTTTAAAAACACTAATCTATATAAACAAGAAGCTAATGTTGAAGGGATCTTTTATAGAAGAAATCAGTTTTTAGGCAATTTCAACACGACTGCCGTTACTTCTACTATAATGTACCGTGATGCAGCTTTTGTAGACGGTGATAAAGTAAAAGTATATTTGAACGATAAAGTTATTGAACCTGAAGTCTTTTTAAACGGAGATTTTAAAAGTGTCAAAATCAACTTAGAAAAAGGAATCAATAAAATTGATATTGAAGCTTTAAACGAAGGTTTTGCTTCTCCAAACACAGCCGAATTTAAGGTTTATGACGATAAAGGCCAGGTTATTTCGTCAAGCGAATGGAATGTTGGTACGGGTTATAAAGCCGTTATTGTATTGGTTAAAGAATAAAAATCAGAATTAAAAAATTGTAGTAAATCATAAAAAACACTTAAAACTGCTGGAATCAGCAGTTTTTTTCTTGTATATATGTAGTTAACTACGTAGTTTTGTACTCATATTTAATTTTTGAAAAACTATGCAAATTCAGCCTATACAAAATGAGTACGAAAACCAAATCGTAGATCTAATATTAAACATTCAGCAAAAAGAATTTAATGTACCAATTACTTTAGAAGATCAGCCAGATTTATTGGATATTCAAAACTTTTATTTCAAATCTGGTGGTACTTTTTTGGGCGCTTTTATTGATGGAAAACTGGTTGGCACAATCGCTTTGGTAAAATTCAATCCAGAAGCTGCCGCCATCAGAAAAATGTTTGTCAAGAAAGAATTCAGAGGAAAAGAATTTCAAATAGCGCAACAATTATTAGAACAGTTAATTGCATACAGTAAGGAAAACGGAATTAAAAACTTATATTTAGGAACGGTTTCTTTATTGCAGGCAGCCTTGCGTTTTTACGAAAAGAATAATTTTGCAACAATTCCAAAAGAATCCCTTCCTACTGATTTTCCGTTAATGAAACCTGACAATACTTTTTGTCATTTAAAACTAAATCAATAAAAATGAATATAATTGACGAAATTGGCATCTTAGCCATATCCACCCGTTTGCAGCGCCTTAGCGAACAATTACGCAAAGACGGCGCTCAGATTTACAGTTATTTTAATATTGATTTTGAACCGAAATGGTTCCCAGTAATTTACACTCTACACGTAAAAGAAATGCTGAGTGTAGTTGAAATTGCAAGTGAAATTGGGTATAGTCATCCTTCAACCATAAGTCTTTTAAAGGAGCTGGAGAAAGAAAAGATTATCAGTTCTAAAAAAGACAAACAAGACGAACGCAAGAGACTGATTATCTTAACTGCAAAAGGCAAAGAACTGGTTACTAAAATGCAGCCAGTTTGGGATATTATGACAAAAGCTTTAAACGAAATCACTAATACCCAAAACAATCTTCTTCTAGCAATTGAAGAAGCGGAACAAAATCTGACGCGCCAAGGTTTTTTTCAGAAAGCAATTGAAATCAAAAGTAAAAACTAATCCCTGCCTGTAATTTTCTTTCTGTGATTGTGCCCCCATTTTGCAAGAGAATCAATGACTTCTTTTAAGGTATGTCCGTATTCTGTTAACTCATACTCAACCGTAACAGGCTGCGTATTAAGAACTGTTCGAGTAACTAATTGATTTTCTTCAAGATTCTTTAATTCCCTGCTTAGCATTTTTCCCGAAATGCCTTCCACTTCTCTTAGCAAGTCGGTAAATCTTAAAGTATTAAAGCAAAGTGACGCTATTATAGCAATTTTCCATCTTCCGTTTAATATATACATGGCATCGTGCACTGCCATAATATGCTGATTGCACGATTTTTTATCGTGTATGGGTTCTTTTATCATGTTCTATTAGTAAGTTACCTCGATGTTACAGTTACTTTTGGTAATCTGATGACAAAAATACACTTAAAGTTTTTACATTTGAATACAATTTTAATCAACTAAAAAAAATGGCCTTAATAGATGCACTAAAGTGGCGTTATGCTACAAAAAAAATGAACGGACAAGCTGTTCCGCAAGAAAAAGTAGATTATATCCTTGAAGCAGCAAAACTAGCTCCCTCTTCTTCAGGTTTACAGCCTTACAAGCTTTTTGTTATCACAAGCAAAGAAGTAAAAGAGAAACTTAGAGCCGTAAGTTTTGACCAGAGCCAAGTGACAGACGCTTCTCACGTTTTGGTTTGGGCTGCTTGGGACGGTTACAGCTTAGACAAAATTTCTGCTGTATTTGACAAAACAATTGCCGAAAGAGGAATTCCTGCTGATGCAATGGACGAATACAAACAAAGATTATGGGGAATGTACGAACCTCTTGGTCAAGAATGGCACGCTAACCATGCAGCAAAACAAGCCTATATTTCGTTTGGTATTGCAATCGCTGCCGCTGCAGAACAGCAAGTAGACGCAACTCCAATGGAAGGTTTTATTCCTGCTGAAGTAGATAAGCTTTTAGGTTTAAACGAACTTGGACTAAAAAGTGTTTTAATTTTACCTCTAGGATATAGAGATGATGCAAATGACTGGTTGGTAAACTTGAAAAAAGTAAGAACTTCGCAAGACGAATTTATAACAGAAATCAAGTAAAACTTTTTTATTTTTTACTTTGTTAAAAATGCTTCTGAAATTGCTAAAAATGCTTTTTCGGAAGCATTTTTCTTTTAAAAACTTGTTTTTATTCCTTCAATTTACTCAAATTCAAACAAATCCAAAATATGCTAAAAATCAGATAGTATTTCTTTTATCACTTTAACAAAAAAGGTACGTAAAACGGATAATTAAATAATATCGTATAATTAATTTTGCCCTATCCAAAACAATTCAATCTTATTTACAACTATTTAAAATTCTAGCACTATGTCTGATTTTTTAACGCAATTTGGGGAAGACCTAAAAAAAAATGTCCCAGGTTTCATTGCCGTTTCTGTAGCTGAAATTGCTAGCGGTATGTCTTATTATTCTCAATCTGTTGTTGCAGATTTTGACCCAGAATTGGCATCTGCATACAACCTTGAAGTGGTTAAAGCAAAAATGAATGCTATTAAAGCTTTAGGATTACACAATCAGGTTATTGACAATATCATGATTACCCTAAGTTCTCAAATTCACATTATCGATGTATCTGACAATCAGGAGTATTTTATTTACCTGGCTGTAGATTCTACAAAAGCTAATTTAGGTATGACAAAATCTATCCTTAATAAGTACAAAAAAGAAATCGTAGCTAAATTATAACACACTTTTGCCCTCTATAAAAAGGAATATTCATCTTTTGAATATTCCTTTTTATTTTTTATTCTTGTTTTTAAATATATCGCTCCGCTGGAGCTTTATAAACTTTCGTACTATTCTCTCTATAAATATTAAGCTCCGCTGGAGCTCTTCTGTAATAAATAGAATTACCTTTTTCTACAAATATAGGCAGTTACAGAAAAGCCTCAGGAAGGCGAAATATTTATAGAAAAATACCCACGCAATGATCGAGAGCTCCAGAGGGGCGAAATATATCGACACAAACAATCCTATTCAGAAAAAGCTAAAAAACATTTTATTTTTTTTATCCAAATTGTTACTCGTTTCTTTTAAAATATTTTATATTTCGAAATGTTAACAAGGAATGGTATAAATGGAATTACGCGCCTATTTTGAAAAATATTCTGATGAAGCAACTTGCATTGAAGAGCTTAAAAACAAACGTTTAGAGAATGGTCTTTTGTGCAGGAAATGCGGACATAATGCGCATTCTTTCAGACAAAATGATTTAAAGTTTCAATGCCGAAAGTGCGGTAGCCGTACGAGTCTTCGATCTGGAACTGTAATGGAGAACTCCAATCTCCCTATTCGTTATTGGATGATATGCATTGAATTGATGACGCTTTCACATAGAAAAATGTCGATTCTTAAAATTCAATATTTACTTGGACATAAAAGATACGAGCCCATTTGGCTGATGGTTCAGAAAATACGTCTGGTTATGAAAATTAGAGATGAAAAATACAGACTTAGAGCTTATTCTGAATTTGATCCTGAATTTCTTCAAAAAATTGATAAACTCGCGATAAAGAAAAAAGCTAAAGAATTATGAATTGTGAGTTGTGAAATACAAGATTCTAATAAAAATGCCACAGATTATAGGATTAAAATGATTTTTGAAAATCTGTGCTAATCATATAATCTGTGGCCTTATAATTCTATTATTATGATTGCTTTGGAAAATTCACAATTAACCATTCACAATTCACAATTATTTTTTCTTGTTCTTTTTCGCTTTAGATCTTTTTGCTTTGTTTTTAGCAATCTTTTTCGCTTTTGCTTTCTCCTTTGCTTTTTTAGCTTTGGCTTTCTTTTTAGCTTTGGCTTTTAATTTTGCTTTTTTAGCTTTCTCTTTCTTTTTGTCTTTTGCTTTTTCTTTTTTCTTAGCAGCAACTTTTTTCTTTTTCTCTTTTTTCTCTTTTTCTTTGTCTTTCATCTTTTTATTTTTTTTAGATTTTGGCTGGTCGCCGTTTTCTTCTGATTCTGCCTCAGACACCGTTCCTTCAACTTCAGTTCCTATTGTTATTTCTTCAGTTGCCGTTTCTTTTTCAGCTGTTTTTTTTGGAGCCCTTTTAGGTTTTGGTTTTGATATTTCAACAGTCGATTCTGTTTCCGAAATCGTAGTCTCTTGCTGCTCGTTTTCTTCGTTTGAGATAACTGGAGCAACTTCTACTTCCTGATCGATTTCATTAGCAAGTACTTCTTTTGTCATTATTCTGTTAATTTTAAGAAATTGATTGAATTTATTTTTAATTAAACTAATTTTTAATGTTATTAAATCATTAAATTAACATCAAAAAATAATAAACAAAGATAAATTGAAAAACCTATTCGCCAATGTTAAGTTTTTCATTTCCCATAAAAATTAAACACAAACAACTAATATACAACAACTTACCCAATGTTAAGTTTTTTATCGTCGTTTTTTTAAAACTAAAAACATTACTACAGTCTTTTTAGAGGCATCTTAATTTTACAGAAATGGATCTCAATTTGCATAATTTCGCTTTAAATTTGATAAAATGATCGACGATTTAGAATATCAATCCATTAACCCCAGCAAAAACCTATCAGATTTTGTAGATAGTTTTTGGTGTATGGAAAATAAATCGGAAGAAAAACTGGAAACAATTGGTCTTCCTGATGGACGAATTGATTTATCGCTTATAAAAACAGCTGAAGATTCTTTTCAAATCAGACTTTTAGGATTAGGGACACAGCAATATGAAAAAGGGATAATTCCCGCAAACAGCTTAACATTTGTCATCAGTTTTAAACTTCCTGCTGTTGAGTATATTTTTCATGAAAGTATCGCAACTCTTTTAAATTCAGGAAAAATACTGAAACCTGATTTTTGGGATTTCGAAGAAAATGATTTGGAAAATTTCGAACTATTCTGCGAAAAAGCTGCTGCAAAAATAAATTCCTTATTAACAAAACAAATTGACAGCCGAAAACAAAAGCTGTTCCGTCTTATCTATGAAACCAAAGGAACAATGACTGTAAAAGAGCTATCAGAAAAAGTTAATTGGAGCAGCCGTCAAATCAACAGATATTTTAATCATTATTTTGGGATTTCCTTAAAAGGATATTGTTTGATTCTTCGGTTTCGTGCTTCACTGGAACATATTGCAAAAGGAAAATTGTTTCCAGAAGAGAACTTTTCAGATCAGACACATTTTATTAAAGAGATCAAAAAGATTTCGGGCTCACTTCCGAAAGAATTATTTCAAAACAAAAACGACCGATTTATACTATTATCGGCTCTTTCCTCTCAATAATTTTGCAACATAGATTTTTAAACACAAAACTATGTTGCTGAAAAATAAGAAGGTCGCTATTATTGGCGGCGGAATGGGCGGTTTAATGTTGACCCGCCTTTTACAATTACAAAATATTAATGTAAAAGTTTATGAAAGAGACCTCAACTCAGAAGTTCGTGTGCAGGGTGCTCCGTTAGATTTACATGAAGATTCGGGTTTGATAGCCATGAAACAAGCTAATTTATTAGATGAGTTTTATAAAAACATCAGACCGAACGCCAGCAAAGCCCGAATTGTTGACCAAAATTTTGAATTGAAATTTGATGAGCATTCCATTATAAAAGAATCTTCTCAAACAAATTCAGAAAACAATCTGGATTTACTCCAAGACATATCAAAACCTCGCCCTGAAATCGACCGTTCGGTACTACGAAATATCTTACTGAATTCCCTTGCTCCTGATTCTATTATCTGGAACAATCAATTTACTTCTATGGAAAAAGAAAATGAAGGTTGGCGATTGCATTTTAAGAATAAAACTAGCGTTTATGCAGATTTGGTCATTGCCGCAGATGGTGCAAATTCCAAAGTCCGTTCTTATATAAGTACAGAAAAACCAATTTATTCTGGAATTACGATGATTGAAGGCACTATTTATAACGCCAAGGAAAATGCTCCTGCTCTTTTTGACTTTTCAAAAGGCGGAAAAGTTCTTGCTTTTGGAATGGAACAAACCATTATGTACGGCACAAAAGGTGACGGCTCATTGATGTTTTTACTCAGCAGTAAAATTCCCGAAAACTGGATTAAGGAAAATCATTTGGATTTTAAGAACAAGCAGAAGATTTTTGAATGGTTTAAAGAAGTGTATCGAGATTGGGGTTCGGAATGGGATGAGTTATTTGAAAGCAACGAATTGTATTTTATTCCACGTCCGCAATATTACTTTCCGTTTAATCAATCTTGGGCAACACTGAAAAACATAACCATGATTGGTGATGCAGCGCATAAAATGCCTCCTTTTGCTGGAAAAGGCGCTAATCTGGCTCTGCTAGATGCTGTTGAATTGACAGACTGTTTAACCAATAATCAGTTTCCTGATATGAAAACTGCTATTTCCTATTTTGAAAAACAAATGCTGGAAAGAGCTGCAATTGCCTTAGAAAATACTTTAAAAAATGGAGAACAGCTGCATTCTGAAAATGCTTTAGAAAAATTACTGACAATATTTATGCAAACAGATTAATCTTAATTTATTTTATTTCAATTACTTATATTTTTTATTTAAATTTACAAATACCAAAAAAAATTCTACGCCAATATAAGTTTCACCAAATAAATTTATACCATGAGGCATTTTCTACTTTTATTTTTTTCTACAGCTTTTATCTCTTTTTCTTTTGGACAAAAAATTACCGATACTATACCAGAAAAACCAAAAGAAAAGAAAATTGAATTAAGAATAATGCCTTATTTGAGTTATAATAGAAACCTCGATTTTATGTTTGGGGCAATTCCGATGGCGATGTACAAACTCAATCACAAAGACACTATTTCTCCTAAATCATTGTCTGGAATGTCGGCTATTTATACCACTAATAAATCTTATATCTTGGCTTTCTTTAATAGATGGTATTTGAATGAAGACAAGTGGCGAATAAAATTTTTCTTTCTTACAGGAAATCAGAATTCGCAGTATTATGTTGATGACATAGACCAACCCGATTTTTACGATTACGGAACCAAAACAACTATTTTGAGCATAGGTGGTCAGCGCAAAATTGTCGGAAAATTTTATGCTGGGCTTTCTTATACTTACGCACATTACAATACAGTTTATGAAGATGACATTTCTCCTTCTTCTATATCACATAGTAATGCTTTGGTTGTAAACTTATTATACGATACCAGAGATGCTGTTTATTACCCAACAAAAGGGTATAAAATTAAATTGGATTGGTCTACTTATCCTGATTTTTTGGATAATGAATTGGCATCTAATAGAATATCCTTTCAAGCCAATAAATATATTCCTACTAGAAACAATAAAGATGTTATTGCGGCTCGCGTGTTTGGCAAGTTTGGTCTTGGAAATGTAGCGTTTGAACAGCAAAGTACCATTGGAGGAACAGACATACGCGGCTATTCTGAAGGAAAATACAGAGGTGACGGATTAATGGACATTCAAGGTGAGTACCGATATAACTTTGGAAAGAAAATGGGATTGGTAGGCTTTTTTGGTATTGCAACAATTTACGGTTCTGACACTCCAAGCTTTGACTGGAAAATGTATCCTGGCGGCGGTGTTGGGTATCGATATAACCCTTTCAAAAAATCAAAATTCAATGTCGGTTTAGACGGTGCAGTTGGTAAGGGAGACTGGGGCGTGTATTTTAGAATTGGTGAAGCCTTTTAATACGCATAAAAAACAAATAAAATATAAATAATTGATTTACAGATTTTTGCTTTTAAAGCAATGTGTTTTCATTGTTCCAAAATCTATTTTTTTTGTTTCATTTTATAATCTGCAACATACAAAAAAAAATTTCATGGTTATCTTTCTTTAAATTTGAAGTAACCCCAAAATATATTCTAAATCTTAACTACGATTAATGCTCAAAATCAATTTATTAATTTAAGGTAGTTATAAATTTATTATGCTGCCTTTTCATTCCAGATTGCTTATGGCACAATTTTATTTTTCTTGGAGAATTTGCACTTTATCAAAAAAACTGGCTTTTGCCACCTTATTAATTTTTCTTTCAATTTTTCAAACAAATGCACAAAACTGTACCGTAAACGCTGGAGTTTTGAATGTAACCATTTGTGCTACAGATGCGCTAGTTTTGACTGGAAATAATCCGAGCCCTATTATTGGCACAGTCAAATGGACACAGATTTCGGGTCCGGCAGTAACTATAAATTCTCCAACAAGCCCAAGTACAACTGTTTCTGGCTACACAGGAGGAAATACTTATATTTTTAGATATAGTGCTACTTGTGCTGACGGAATCACAGCTTATCAGGATAAAGTGGTAAATGTCGAGCCTATTACCACAGCAATAGCTGGAGGCGACATCAATAGCTGTCCTAATAGCTCCGGAAATTTATCTATTACAGCAAACACGCCTCAAAATACAGGAGAAACTGGTCGTTGGGAAATCGTTGGGGCAAATAATGCTGGTGTTGTAATTAATTTTCCAGATTTGCCAACCTCAACTATAACATTACCAGATACAAGTTGCGGTTCTACAACACTGCAATGGGTTATTGAAGGCCCTGAATATGCTCCTGGTCAACGTTGCAGAACTACCTCGCAAATCACAGTCACTAATTATGGAGGTGTGAAACCTGTTTCGGCGGGACCAGATCAGACACTTAGCAATTGCTACACTACAACGCAAAGCACTAACCTTAATGCAACTTATGGGGGTTGTGGCCTAAATGGGCAAAATGGTCAATGGACTTTTGTAAGTGGTCCAAATACACCAACAATAAGTAATCCAAGTGCTAACAATACAGGTGTTTCCGATCTTGTACAAGGTACGTACACCTTTCGTTGGACTGTAACCGGCCCTTGTGCTTCTGGCAATGATTTAGTAGTAATTAACGTTCCTGCAGCAACACAAGATGTTACCACTCTTCCTGGTGGTGACGAAAATATTTTCTTTTGTGACAATACCATTACTCAAGTAACTTTAGTAGCACAAACTCCCCTTTATGCTGGCGAAACTGTTGAATGGACACAAGTGGCTGGAGATTCTGGCGCAGTAATCGTTTCACCTACAAATCCTACTACTCTAGTAACAAATATATCCGATCAAGGCGATCCATATACTTTTAGATATACACTTAGAAACAGTAATACTGGCTGCGTTTTTACAAAAGATTACAATGTTCAATTTAACGGAGCAACTAGAACTATTGTCGCGAATAACGGAGATGATATGATTGGAAGCTGTAACGCAACGGTATTTACTATTCCTCTTACCGTTACAGGAACTGGAGTAAATCAATATAGAATTGTTACAGGGCCAGATGGTTCACCGCTCGGTCCCTTTCCTACCGCACTGCAAGATGTAGGAAATTCACTAACTCTAACACTTACCACATCTGGAAATTATACGGTTGAATTCATTAGAAGTCAAAATGGATCGCTTCCAGTTGGCTGTGACTACGGTTTTGACACTTTAAACATTCTTGTTTCTGGTGAGCCAACGCCTTCTAATGCGGGTTCTGATGTAAGTTTACCTTGTGGTGACACGAGCACAATGCTTTCTGGCGTTGCCGCAGGCGATGGAATGCATTTTTGGAGCCAATTGAGCGGGCCTAATCAAGCTGTAATTGCCGATAATTATGCCACCGACACACAAGTAACAGGCCTTATACCTGGAACTTACGTTTTTCAATATATAACAAAAGGTGGTGGTGCAACTTGCGGTTTTTCTGTATCTTCGGTAACCATTTATGTATCAGATACTACATTGGGCACTCCAGATGCGGGACCTAATCAGGTCGTGTGCGCCAACTCTCAGGTACAACTTAATGCAGTTCCAGTTGAAGAAGATGAAATCGGTGTTTGGAGCCAGATTTCTGGGCCAACTACGATTACATTCTCAAATGTTAACGATCCTAATGCTATAGCTACAGGTTTTACAACAAACCTTGCAGAATACGAGTTACAATGGTCGGTTTCTTACCTTCATCCTGGCCCCTCTTGTAGTTCGTCTGTCTCAGATACAGTTATCATTGCAACTAATAATTCTACTGCATCTTCTACTTCTGATGCTGGCCCAGATGCTTGTTATCCTTCTGGAACAACTTCTTTTAACCTTAGCGGCAATAATCCTGCTTTTTTTGAAATAGGATTTTGGTCCGTAACACCATCGGCAGGAGTTGTTTTTGCTGACACCAGTGACCCTAACACGTTGGTTACCGTACCTGGAAACGGAACTTACGTCTTTACATGGTCAATTGAAACTATAACAAGACTTTGCGCACCAAACCAAAGCAGTGTTTCTGTTACAATTGCAGACACTCCTCCTGCTGCAAATGCAGGACCTGATCAGGAAATATGCGGATCGACAATTACAATGGCCGCTACTTCTAGCAGTGGTGCAATTGGAACTTGGACAAGAATTTCTGGCGCTGGAGACTATACTATAAGCGACATACATGATCCCAATGCTGTTTTCAATTTCACATTTAGCGGTTACTATATTTTCAGATGGACAGTAGATGCCTCTATCTGCGGCCAAGCTTTTGACGATGTTAATTTAACTATAGGCATTCCACCTGACCAAGCTGTTGCAGGACCAGATCAAAATATCTGTGGCAACACTAGCGTTACCATGGCAGGAAATACGTATGACAGTTTTTTTGAAACAGGGCAATGGTCTGTTTTAACTGGAGCTCCAAATCAGCCCAATATTGTCGATCCGACAAATCCAAATACTGTTATCAACGGCCTTGTAGCAGGTACGTATACTTTTAGATGGACCATAACAGCCAAAAGCATCTATTTATGTCAGGGCACTTTTGACGATATGGTTGTGGTGGTTACTCCTGCCGCAAATGCAGGTGCTGATCAAACTTATTGTGATGTCACTAGTATTCAGCTTAAAGGAAATGAAAATTCAACCGGAACCTGGACACTTACCAGCACTTCTGGAAATCCGGCAGATGTTATTATAACCCAATCGCCACCTAATAGTTATATTGCAAATGCTACTGTTGTTCCTGGAAACAGCTACGTTTTTACCTACACCACTTCTAATGCAACTTTCCCTGATGGATCAACTTGCTCAGGATCATCTGATTCTGTGAATGTTGAAATTTTCAGCGGAGCAAGTATTCCACCTGATGCTGGTGCAGATCAAACGTTATGTATATCTGATGTAAGCGGAACTGCTACTTTGCAAGGAAATGTTCCGCCACCTGATGTTAGTACTTTTGAATGGCGTTTTGTGTTTCAGCCTCCAGGAAGTGTGGCCAACATAACAACTCCTACTGCACCACTTACAACAGTTACTGGTCTAACAGTACCCGGCTTATATATTTTAGAATGGGTATTTGAGAGTCCGTCTTGCAGAACATTATCTGACATTGTAAGAATAGTAATGAACGCACCTCCTAGTGCGGCAAATGCAGGCCCTGACGATACAGTTGCTTGTCAAACCACTTACAAAACAGCTGCTGTACCACCAACGGTAGGTATAGGGACATGGACATTTGCTTCTCAGCCTCCTGGCGGAAATGCTGTTATTGATAATCCGAATAGTCCAATTACTACGTTATCTAACATTAATATTTTAGGTACTTATACCTTAACTTGGACGGTTACCAATGGGCCTTTTACCAGCCCTTCACTATGTCAGCCAAGCTCAGATACTGTCAGCATCACATTTAACGACAACCCGCCAACTGTAGCCAATGCTGGGCCTGACCAAGAAATCTGTAATGCAACTACAGCAACAATGGCCGCTAATACACCAGTTATTGGAACGGGAACGTGGACTCTAGTTTCAGGCCCCAATACACCCACAATATCAGCTCCAAATAATCCAAACTCGCTGATGTTAAATTTAATTCCTGGGACTTACATATTTAAATGGACTATAACCACAACCGGATGTACTTCTGAAGATACTGTCCAAGTTACAATTTATGCAAATCCATCAACTGCAGAAGCAGGTCCGAATCAAACAATTCCACAATTTTCACCAGTAAACTTAAATGCAACTGTTCCAACGGTTGGTACTGGCGAATGGACTCAGGTTTCTGGGCCAAGTGTGGTTGGTTTTACAGATAGCACCTCTCCTACTACAGCTGTTACGGGAACTGTTCCTGGATTATATGTATTGCAATGGACTGTAAGCAATGGTAATTGTGCGGATTCATCAGATACCATGACCCTAACCATTCGCTCGATTGCTGATCTAGAATTAACAAAAACAGTAACACCAACAACGGGAAGCGTTGGAGATGTTGTCACTTTCAATATCAATGTTTTTAACAACAATTCGCTGGGCGGATCTGCTACAGCCACCAATGTTGCTATCCGTGATCATATCCCAATGGGCTTTGCTCTTGTTGCCGGAACCGTTACTTCTGATGGAGTATACAATGTTGGCGACAATACCATTACTTGGAGCGGAATAACGATTCCGAGTGGCAGTATCTTAAATTTATCCTTTAAAGCTACAATTCTGGCTGGAGCATCTTATGTAAATACCGCCGAGGTTGTTGCTTCTGATCAATTTGATCCAGACAGTACTCCTAACAACCAAAATCCTTCTGAAGACGATCAAGACAGCGCAACAGTAGTGCTTGATCAAGCAGATTTATCATTGCAAAAAACCGTATCTCCCACAACGGTAAGTATAAATGATAATGTTGTATTTACAATTAGAGTTACCAATAGTGGTCCTAATAATGCAACTGGAATTACAGTATCAGACAAACTCCCTCCAGGATATACATACGTAAGTGATAATGGTGGCGGAAAATATAATAATGCCACAGGAATTTGGAATGTTGGCAACTTAAACAATGGAAACTCTCTTGCTTTACAAATTACAGCCAAAGTAAACGTTGTTTCAACACCAAATGATTATATCAATACCGCTGAAATAGAAACTGCTCATCAATACGATCCCGATAGTACTCCTGGAAATGGATTACCAGAAGATGACATGGCTAGTGCTAATGTTTCTTTAAAACAAGCCGACTTAGAACTTACTAAAACGGTAACCCCAACTTCTGCAGCGGCAGGAGACCAAGTAGCTTTTACTATTAATGTACTTAATAGAGGTCCTGGAAATGGTACAGGAGTCGCTGTACAAGATGTTATACCTGTAGGATATACACTAATACCTGGATCAGTATCTGCTGGAGGTACCTATCAGGTTGCAACGGCAACACTTGAATGGAAAAATCTATCAATACCTGCAAACTCAAATGTCAATCTGACTTTTAACGCATTTGTTAATCCTTTAGGAAATTATCTAAATGTTGCACAAATAACAGCAAGTGATTTACCAGATCCTGACAGTACACCAAATAACAATGTCGCTTCTGAAGATGATCAAGACGATGCCGAAATTACGTTTATTGGCCCTTCTGCCGACTTATCTTTAGTCAAAAGTGTAGTTGCGGGCAATACTAGTCCTGTGGTTGGAAGCCTAGTTTCGTTTGAACTTAAAATAACTAATGATGGTCCAAATAATGCAAATGGAGTACAGGTAACCGATTTATTGCCTTCTGGTTTTCAATACGTAAATTATAGTTCATCTGCAGGAACATACGACAGTGCTACCGGAATTTGGAACGTTGGTACAGCCGATGTTGGCGTTACAGAATCGCTTATTCTGGATGCAAAAGTATTACCTACGGGAGATTACAAAAATATAGCCCAAGTTACAGCAAGTGATCTTCCTGATCCTGATAGCACGCCTAATAATGACGATGGAGATCAGAGTGAAGATGATGAAGATAGTGTGGTATTAACTCCTATACCGCCATCAGCCGATTTATCATTGACAAAAACAGTAAACAATGCCACTCCTCTTGTTGGCTCTCTAGTAACATTTACTATTATAACTACAAACAGCGGGCCTCAAGATGCTGCTCAAGTTCAAGTAACCGATTTACTGCCTTCCGGATATACTTTTGCTACTTTTAGCGCAACAAGCGGAACTTATAACAGTACAACTGGTTTATGGACACTGGATATATTAGCAAGCAGTGAGTCCGAAACATTACAGATAAACGCAATAGTTAATCCTACAGGAGATTATACAAATATTGCAGAAGTAACCAATAGTGATACTCCAGACCCTGATTCAACGCCTAATAACGGAATACCAACAGAAGACGATTACGGAACAGCCACTACCACTCCTATTCCGCAATCTTCAGATTTATCATTGACTAAAACCGTTAACAACACTACACCATTAGTGGGCTCTCTGGTTACTTTTGAAATAGTTGTAACCAATAATGGTCCGCAGGATAATGACGGTATCGAAGTAACAGATCTACTTCCGTCTGGATATACCTTTACCGGATTTACTATTTCTACCGGAACTTACGACACTGTAACAGGAGTTTGGACAGTAGGAAATCTAGTCGCAGGTGATGCAGAAACACTTCAAATTGTAGCAAGAGTAAACCCAAGTGGAAATTATCTTAATAAGGTTGAAGTAACAGGCGCTAATCTTCCAGATCCAGACTCGACTCCAAACAATGGCGTTACGACAGAAGATGATTATGCAGAAGCAACTACGGTTCCTGTTCCCACATCAGCAGATTTATCTTTAACTAAAACAGTTAATATCGCTGCTCCTCAAGTTGGTTCTCAGGTAACTTTCAGTCTTCAGATAGACAATGCTGGACCAGAGGAAGCTAATTTAGTAGCTGTTACTGACTTACTGCCATCTGGATATACTTACGTATCGTATAGTGCCACAACAGGAAGCTACAATCCAACGACAGGAATTTGGACTGTTGGAAATATGCCTATTTCTGATTCTTACACTTTACAGATAACAGCTATAGTAAATGCTTCAGGAAATTATACCAATACTGCAGAAATCACAGCAAGCAGTCAGCCCGATCCTGATTCTACTCCAAATAATAGCGTTACAACAGAAGATGATTACGCAGAAGCAACAACTACTCCGACAGCTCTTTCTTCTGATCTGTCTTTAACTAAAACCGTAAATAACCCCACCCCTTTAGTAGGTTCATCGGTTACTTTTGAAATTATTGTTACTAATAATGGGCCAAATGACAACACGGGTGTTCAGGTAACCGATTTAATCCCTACCGGATATACTTATGCATCATTTACAACTTCAAAAGGAACTTATGATCCTATAACAGGCATTTGGACTGTAGGCAACTTATTAAATGCAAATTCAGAAACTTTACAAATTTCTGCGATTGTAAATGCTACAGGAGATTATCTAAATATTGCAGAAATAACTGCCAGCGACTTCCCCGACCCTAACTCAACCCCTAACAATGGTGTTCCAACTGAAAATGATTATGCTTCTATTTCAACAAATCCAATAGCACAGTCTTCAGATTTGTCTTTAACCAAAACAGTGAATAACATTATTCCTGATGTAGATTCGCTTGTAACTTTTGAAATTGCTGTAACCAATAATGGACCACAAGACAACAATGGAGTGCAAATAACTGACTTACTGCCTTCTGGATACGCGTTTGTAAGTTTTAGCAATTCAAAAGGAACTTACAATTCAACAAACGGATTGTGGAATGTTGGTAATTTAGCGGCGGGCCAATCAGAAACGCTTCAAATAATAGCGCTTGTCAAAGAAATAGGCGATTATGTGAATATTGCAGAAATAACAGCAGCAGCACTTCCTGATCCTGATTCAGCTCCAAATAATGGTGTCACCACAGAAGACGATTATGCAACAGCTTTCGTTATTCCTAATAGAGCAGGACTCTTTTCTGATTTATCATTAACTAAAACAGCCAATACTATTAACCCGCTTGTGGGTTCTCAGGTGGTTTTTGAAGTAATTGTAAAAAATGATGGTCCACGTAATAATACAGGTGTAGAAGTAACTGATCTACTTCCTTCAGGATATACCTACAATGCATACACTATCTCAACTGGAACTTACAACCCTGCAACAGGAATCTGGAGTGTTGGTAATCTAATAACCGGAAAATCAGAAACACTTCAAATTACAGCTACAGTAAATACTTCTGGTGATTATCTCAATATTGCAGAAATAACTGCTGCCGATGCTCCTGATTTAGATTCTACTCCAAACAATGGGGTTACGACAGAGGATGATTATGCAACAGCAACAGTCACTCCAAATGCACAAGCAGCCGATTTATCTTTAACTAAAACCGTTAACAATACAGTTCCGTTAGTGGGATCATCTGTTATTTTTGAAGTAATTGCAACCAACAATGGCCCTCAAAATACAACTGGTGTTGAAGTTACCGATTTATTGCCTTCTGGGTATACTTTTGCCAATTATAGCGCAACAAAAGGAACTTATAATGCTACAACTGGAAAATGGACAATTGGTTCATTCTTAAATGGAGACTCGCATGTATTGCGCATAACTGCTGTTGTAAATCCGACGGGAGATTATGTAAATGTTGCAGAAGTAACGGCAAGCAACCTGCCAGATCCTAATTCGACTCCTGGCAACGGCATTGCAACTGAAAATGATTATAGTACAGCAACTACTTCTCCTTTAGGTCAAGCAGCCGATTTATCTTTAACTAAAACCGTTAACAATGCAACTCCTGTAATTGGAGCTCCCGTAACTTTTGAAATAGTCATAGCCAATCAAGGACCGCAGAATGCAACAGGGGTCGAAGTAACCGATTTACTGCCTTCAGGTTATTCTTTTAGCAATTTTACAGCAACAAAAGGAACATACACCAGCACAAACGGAAAATGGATTATTGGTTCTTTAGCAAGCGGAGATGCACAAACATTACAATTAACAGCTATTGTGAATGCAACGGGCAATTATTTAAATACAACAGAAGTTACTGCCAGCAGTCTTCCTGACCCAGATTCGACTCCAAATAACGGAATTACAACTGAGGATGATTATGCTGAAATAGCAACTGCTCCTGTTGTTCCAATGGCCGATTTATCACTTACTAAAGTAATAGTGGGAGGTAACTTAAATCCAATATTTGGTGCTACGGTTACGTTTGAAATAACGGTAAAAAACAGCGGACCGCAAAATGCAACAGGTGTCAAAGTAATAGATATGCTGCCAAGCGGTTACGAATATGTGGTATACGCCTCAACAGCCGGGCAATATTACAATACCACCGGAATCTGGGAAATTGGAAACATACCAAATGGAGGTTCAGAATCATTATTAATTGGAGCCAAAGTAAATTCTACAGGTGTTTACCAAAACATTGCGGAAGTTTATGCTTCTAATGAACTGGATCCAGATTCTACTCCAAACAACAATGTAAGTGGCGAAGACGATATAAGTTCTTTACTGCTTACACCAGTTCCTGCAGTGGCTGATCTTTCTATTGAGAAAAAAGTAATCAATAACATACTTACTCCTGCAGTAGGTTCGCAGATATCATTCTCGATTACAGTAACCAATTCAGGTCCAAGCAATGCTACGGGAGTTACCATAAAAGATGTATTGCCTTCTGGATATGATTATATTTTCTATAATTCGACTTCGGGAGCTTATAATACTGCAACTGGCGAATGGTCTCCTGGAATTATACTGCCTGGAAATAGCCATACTTTGATTTTAAATGTTTTTGTAAAAAGTCCGACTGGCACTCCTGACGAGTACTTAAATATAGCCGAAATCATGACTGCAGATCAGCATGATCCAGACAGCACACCAGGTAACGGCGTTACAACAGAAGACGATTATGATAGTATTTCTGTTACACCAGTAATTGTAATGGCAGATTTATCAATTAAAAAAACAGCTCTTAATCAGAATGCAGTTCATGATGTGGGCTCAACGGTTATTTTTACTGTCACCGTTACCAATGACGGCCCTGCAGATGCATCTGGTGTAAGAGTCAAAGATTTGCTGCCTCCTGGATTTACCTATCAGACAAGTAGTCCTACAAGCGGTTTATACAACTATATCACTGGTATTTGGAATGTTGGAAATATTCCTACTGGAACTGATCAATCGCTGGATATTTACACAACAGTAAATAAACCGTCGGGTATAGCAGGCGAATATACAAATACAACCGAAGTTATTGCCAGTAACCTTCCCGACCCTGATTCGACTCCAAATAACGGGGTTACAACAGAAGACGATTATGATAGTTTACAAATCAAAGTTGCCGTTGCCGATTTAAGTCTGGAAAAAACAGCCAGCAATAAAAACGCAAATGTAGACGAAGTGGTAACATTCAATATCCAGCTAAATAATGATGGCCCAAGCACAGCAACTGGAGTTGCTGTTGAAGACTTGATCCCGCTTGGATTCAAGAATATTTCGAACATCAATAATGGTGGCATTTTCAGCAAGGATATCATAAAATGGGTGAATCTAACCGTTCCTGTGGGAGGTATTACACTAACATATCAGGCAACTGTAGCCAACCCCCTTGGACTCGAAAACGTCGATTATGTTAATATCGCTCAGGTCACTGCCAGCAATCAATTTGATCCAGACTCTACTCCAAATAACGATAACGGAGATCAAAGCGAAGATGATGAAGATTCTGAATTTATCAACGTTCCTTCTACAGATATAGCCA
>RCUK01000215.1_pt1 | contig 64278 bp, 61 predicted proteins | sample 2166381 | NCBI WGS metagenome assembly RCUK01 (sample SAMN09932809, study PRJNA488358) | compost metagenome | isolation source: compost soil in an enriched community | place: Germany: Experimental Botanical Garden | reverse complement strand
TGTTCAAGAAGAAAGATATGAAAGGATATAGTGCTTTACGTATCGTGTTGAAGGGGGTTGCTATGTGGCTAATTGTGGTTATAGCTGTGATCCCTGCGTTGATCTTCCCTCAATATAAGCTTCCCGAGGTGACTGGTAAATATAAGGTGAACACGGTCGCCTATACATACACCGACAACAGCCGTATTGAGACATTCAACAATCAAGGGTTGAAAAGGAAGGCAAATATTAAATTCTGGTATCCCTCAGTTGGAGGCAAGAAATTTCCTCTGGTCGTGTTCTCTCATGGCGCGTTCGGAATAAGAGACAGCAACACCTCCACTTTTATGGAACTGGCAAGTAACGGCTACATTGTATGTTCCATCGACCATCCCTATCACTCATTGTATACGCTAGACACAGACGGCAAATTTACAATGGTCGACAGGTCATTTATACAGGAGGTCGTTGATGTCAACAACGGCGTTTATGATGATGAGACTGCATATAAGCTCGAGAAGAAATGGCTCAAACTTCGGACAGATGATATGAATTTTGTATTGGACATGATTATTAAAAATTCCAAAGACAAAGGCTCGGACCAGGTATATCAGCTTATCGATAGCGACAAAATCGGTTTGATAGGTCACTCCTTGGGCGGCGCAGCAAGTGCCCAACTTGGCAGGGAACGTAGGGACATTGACGCAGTCATCAACCTTGATGCTGATCTGCTCGGTGAAGAAGTTGGCTTTGTTGATGGCAAACCTGTGATCAATCATGAAATTTATCCCGTCCCGTTACTTAGCATTTATTCCGACACAATGAAGAATTTAATGGCTGGCGTTACTGACCCAGACATTGTCCTTCCACAAAAGCTGATATCTGCGACCGCCCCTAATGCATACGAGGTATATATTAAAGGTACGAATCATTTGAGCCTCACCGATCTGCCTCTTGTCTCGCCATTTCTTGCGAATATGATCAACGGCTCGATAAAGAATAGCGGTAGTGCGCAAGAAGCGGACAAATACTACGTTATTAATACGATGAATAGAACCGTTCTGAAGTTCTTTGACTGCTATCTTAAGGGGAAAGGAAGCTTTAATTCTGCGGGGACATATTAATTGGTTGCCGAAATAGTGGAGGAGAATGAGGCTGTCTGCCTTAAAAATGTACGGTGGGGGCTGAAGCAAATGGAGAATTAGTGGCTGGATAAAATTCCAGCCATAAGGAGACTAAGGGTATAATAAGCCTCCAAAAGATGCTGCTGCATACGCATAACCGGTACGCTAAGAGGGTGGTCATCAGACCCTCCTCTTATTTAAGCTTACAAAGGTAGAGCAAAGGAACATTACAACTCTATAATTTTTTTGAGTCCAACCAGGAACGAATAACAGGTAGCACATTGACAGGATGTATTGCTTTTTGGATTGAACTCTACGATCATCGAATTCAATGATTAAGGAAAAAATTACAATAAAAACTTTAACAAAGGACCATTTAGCAGCAGTAAGGATTATCTGGTCTATGGCAAAATTCTTTCATTCGAAATAAGTACATATCAAGATTGATTGATGTCCCTACTGGCTTCGGCTAGTGGGGTCCTTTTTTATTTTCTCTTAACTGGGTATATTAATAAGGTATAACAGATTCAGTCAAATCAACTTATACAAACGGAGGTTTTTCTAATGAGAGAATTTCTTGAAGGACAAAACCGTAAGTCGAATCGATTAATTCATGAAAAATCTCCCTACCTGCTTCAACACGCTCATAATCCAGTCGATTGGTTTGCTTGGGGTCCAGAAGCCTTTCAAAAAGCGGCAAGAGAGGGTAAGCCAGTATTCGTTTCTATAGGATACTCCTAGTGAGGCTTTCGTCTACTTGCCATTGGTGTCATGTCATGGAGAGAGAATCGTTTGAGAACCAGGAAGTTGCGGATATGCTGAACGAGCACTTTGTCTCCATCAAGGTGGACCGTGAAGAACGTCCGGATATTGATAACTTATATATGGCGGTCTGTCAGACGCTGACGGGGCATGGAGGATGGCCGCTAACGGTCCTGTTAACCCCAGATCAGCGGCCTTTCTATGCGGGAACCTATTTCCCGAGAAGAAGTATGCTTGGACGGGTAGGCTTGCTTGATCTGCTTGAGCAGATTAAGGACCGCTGGGCTTCAGACCGGGAGGGCTTGGTAGAGTTAAGTGATGAGTTGATGGCTGAGGTTCAGGAACGCACGCTAAGCTCCTTGCCAGGACAGGTGGATGAGCAGCTGCTTCATAATGCCTATCAGCATTATGAGAAGTTGTTCGACCCTGCTTACGGCGGGTTTGGTTCTGCTCCAAAGTTTCCGACACCGCACAACCTGTGTTACCTGCTGGCTTACGCCAAAGCCTATGATCAGCCAAAAGCACAGGAAATGGTGGTTCGCACCTTGGACGGCATGTACCGCGGAGGACTTTATGATCATATTGGTTTTGGATTCGCCAGATACTCAACCGATGAGAAGTGGCTTGTCCCACATTTTGAGAAAATGCTGTATGACAACGCTCTGCTGGCGATTGCTTATCTTGAAGCCTTTCAGGCTGCGGGCGAAAGAAAGTACGCTGCAATAGCTGAATCCGTATTCCATTATGTGTTAAGAGATATGACTTCACCAGAGGGGGCATTTTATTCCGCTGAAGATGCGGATTCCGAAGGGGTTGAAGGGAAATTCTACGTGTTCACCAGAGACGAGATTGAGGAAGCTCTAGGTCTGGAGGATATGCATACTTACTGTCATGTTTATGACATTACTCCGGAGGGGAATTTTGAAGGATCTAATATTCCCAACTTGATTCGGCAATCCTTGGAACAAATTGCTGAAGAACGGGGCATTCGTCTGCTGGCTCTGGAGAGCCGGCTGGAGGAGTGCAGAGAGCGACTGTACAAGTACCGGGAGCAGCGAGTACACCCATCTAAAGATGACAAGATTCTGACTGCCTGGAATGGGCTAATGATTGCTGCGATGGCTAGGGGGGCAAAAGTTCTTCAGAAGCCGCAGTATGCTGAGGCGGCCGAACGTGCAGCAGAGTTCATATGGACTTCGCTTCGCAGGGAGGATGGCCGTCTGTTAGCCCGGTACCGAGACGGGGAGGCCGCGTATGAAGCTTATTTGGACGATTATGCCTATCTGCTTTGGGGCTGTCTCGAGCTGTTCGAAGCAACTAACAAGCCTCACTATCTACAGCGTGCAATCTCGCTTAAGGATGATATGTTCAACCTGTTCTGGGAAGATGAAGAAGGCGGATTCTATTTCAGTGGACATGACGGGGAAAAGCTGCTCACGGGTTCGAAAGAAATTTATGATGGTGCCCTACCTTCTGGGAACTCCGTAGCAGCCCTGCAGCTGTATAAGCTGGCTGCTCTGACCCAGGACGCGGAACTTCAAAATCTGTCGGTTCGTCACCTCCAGGCATTTGGCGGTACGGTACGAAGGTACCCGACTGGGTTCGCAATGTACCTGCAGGCTGCCCTTCAGCAGGTCAAAGGAGGGCAGGAGATTGTGCTTAGCGGCAAGCCGGATGACCCGGTTCTACACGAAATGATTGCAGCGGTTCAGCGTTCTTATAGCCCAGGTTCCGTGCTAGTTGTGAATTATCTGGGACCTGACGGGGAGCCGCTTCGACAATTGCTGCCGCACCTCGGAGACAAGGCTGCGATCAACGGCCTGGCTACAGCTTATATATGTGAGAATTTTGCCTGCCAGGCGCCTATTACTACCCTTGAAGCTCTAAAGGAAGAGTTAAAGAATTCATGAGATAAGAACAACAAGCCCGTCAGGAGATCATCCTGACGGGCTTATATGTGTTCACAATTTTCACAAATGAAAGAATATTGAACGGAGCAGTGGGCGGTAAATATTGGAATGAGTCTTAAGATGCTGTATCGTAAAAAAGTAAGATTACAACTTCTTTGTACGAAAGCAGGGAGTAAAATGATCGACCCAAGTTATCAAAGTATCTGGCGAGAAGCAGAGCAATTCATCCGGATATGTTACCACGAACTGGAGCGTTCGGATGAGGAGACCGAACTGAGACTCGCTCAGATTTATACGGAGCTTGTCTCAAGCGGCACTTATTCCCACACGGAGGACGAGCTGACTCATGGGGCTAGGATGGCTTGGCGTAATAGTGCTCGCTGTATAGGGCGACTGTTCTGGCCATCACTTGAAGTGATCGACAAAAGGAAGGCAGAGTCCGAAGAAGAGGTAACCGAGGCACTACTACAGCATATAGACTTGGCAACAAATGGCGGGCGGATTCGGCCAGTGATAACGATATTTGCCCAGCAGGATAAGGACACACCACCAGTAAGAATCTGGAATCACCAGCTGATTCGGTATGCGGGCTACAAGACCGAAGCTGGAGTTATAGGTGATCCCGCTTCGGCTGCATTCACGAAGGAGTGCTTGAACCTGGGTTGGAAGGGAGAAGGAACCCCTTTTGATGTTCTGCCGCTTGTTGTGCAGATTGGGGGTCAGAGGCCCAAATGGCATGCAATCCCGTCGTCTTCCATTATGGAAATCCCGCTAGTTCATCCCGAGGACGCTTCCTTCGCGGAGTTAGGTCTTCGCTGGTATGCAGTTCCGATGATTGCTGATATGAAGCTGGAAATAGGAGGTCTCACTTATCCGGCCGCTCCCTTTAACGGATGGTATATGGAGACAGAGATCGGGGCGAGGAATCTCGCTGATAGGGATAGGTATAACAAGCTTGAGGAGGTTGCTTTGAAGTTGGGCTTGGATGTCTCAACAAACATATCGCTTTGGAAAGACCGGGCATTGGTGGAATTGAACCGGGCGGTCCTGCATTCATTTAAGCTCAAAGGAGTCAGTATAGTCGATCACCACACCGCTTCAGATCAGTTCATTCGCTTCGAGAAGCAGGAGCGGGAAGCAGAAAGAGAAGTATCCGGCCGCTGGTCCTGGCTGATTCCGCCCATGTCCCCCGCCGCAACTCAGATCTGGCACAACGCCTACACAGATTTGGAGATGAGACCGAGTCTGGAGTATCAGAAAGCTCCTTTTGAAGGGAAGAACCAGACAGAGGGTGAGGGGCAGGGCAGTGAGCCTCAGCTATCAAAGACCAAGCCGTCAGATCGTACCGTTTCCACAAGAGAACTCAGTACCTCGTCAGCTGAGCGCTGCCCATTTCATTAGGTATTAAGGTAGTCAAACCTGACAATCTGGAAGAACCTCATATGTATTGGAAAAAGGGGACTCCGGTGATCCTATACAAATGCATAGAAATTATTCTGCTTGCTAAGCAACAGGCCTTCACAAGAAGTTCCTAGAGCAAAAAAATAGCACGGACGCAGCGTCCGTGCCCAAAGCATTGAGAGATGTCTAGTCCTGTTCACGCCCGTCTACAACAAGTTCCAATTCTCCTGTTGTCGAATCGATAACCATGCCGTGTACAGGGAAATGGGGTGGGAGTAATGGGTGTTTCTTAATAATCTCCACAGTATGGATTACCCCCTCTTTTTCCGAGCTAAACCCGGTCAACCATCTTTTTAATTTGATTCCTGAATTCTCGAGGGTATCGAATACCTCTGGCGAAATGCCCTTCTCATGGATAGAATTGATGATCCGGTCCGAATTGATGGAAGCCATCCCGCAGCCTGTGTGACCCACGACGATAACCTCTTCCGCACCCAGCTCATAAATGGCTACCAGCACACTACGCATAACACTACCAAATGGCTGGGAAATAATGGCGCCCGCATTCTTGATGATCTTGGCATCCCCGTTGCGAAGGTTCATAGCTCTTGGCAGCAGCTCGACTAGGCGGGTATCCATACAGGTCACGATAGCCAGCTTCTTGGACGGGAATTTGTCAGATATATAACTTTCGTATTCTTTATCCTCGACAAACTGCTTGTTGTAGTTAAGAATTTCGTTAAGGTTGCTCATGAACTTATTCCTCCAGTATGTGTTGGTTTTTTAGTTACTGCGAATATCATTCAGCTTTACATTCTGACCATATATTTGCGAGTCCCCTTCAAGACGGAATGATCCGTCCATTGGATCGCCCTTGAGCCTTAGCTGATCCTCATAGAATACGGCACGCTGTGGATCTACCCAGAAGGGGAACGATTCGTTCTCAATCGGAACGTCTGTGGGGTCGGGCTTGCTAATAATTTGAAAAGAAGTGATTCCGTAGCAGCCACATCCTTCAGTATCATACAACAGTCGAACCTGACCCGGCTGGTCGCCAATCTTCTTGGTGAGGATATCCTCTGCCTGTTGGTCCAAAGTAATTCTCATGGTCTACTCCCTCTCCCTCTAGTAAATGTTTTAACACCTTTTAAAAGTTGATTATATAGATTGTAATAAGTATCATCAAGAGGAACACCAAAATTTAGAATTGAGGTGAGCCTGAGAATGGAACAGGATATTCAGCAGAAACTGGAACAATTTAGGAAGCTTAACAAGAGAATAAGAAGTTATTATGAAGCAGTTGCATTAATGGCATGGGATCTACGAACTGGGGCGCCACGAAAAGGGGCAGAGACCCGGGCAGAGACGTTAGGTATCCTATCAACTGAATCATTCAAATTGCAGACTTCGTCTGAAATGGGCGAACTTCTTGATTTTCTGAATCGTCCTGAAATACTGGAACAATTAGACGATGTGAATCGCCGGATCGTGGAGAATGTTCAGGAAGAATACGACCGCAGTATCAAAATCCCTGCGGATAAATATCAGGAATATGTAACGCTAACCTCACATTCGGAGACACTTTGGGAGGATTTCAAAGAAAATTCTGATTTTGCAAGCTTCGAACCTTATCTTACCCAAATCGTTGCCAAGCTACAAGAATTCATTGATTACTGGGGACCTAGGGACACGCGTTATGACACGCTGCTGAATCTTTATGAGCCTGAACTCACGACAGTGAAGCTGGATGAAGTGTTCGGGCAGCTTCGTGATCGGCTTGTTCCTCTTGTTGAAGCGATTCAAGCTTCACCGAACAAGCCTGAATTCGAATTCCTGAATCAATTATTTGACAAAGATCAGCAGGAGAAATTCAGTAAATTCCTGCTTGAGCAGATGGGTTATGACTTTGAAGCAGGGCGCATTGATGAAAGTGTTCATCCATTCGCGACCGGACTGAATCCGGGTGATGTACGGATCACTACCCATTACCTGCAGGATGATGTAACAAGTGCCGTATTCAGTTCACTGCACGAAGGCGGACACGCTCTATATGAGCAGAACATCAGCCCCGAACTGACTGGAACTCCGCTTGCTGAAGGAACCTCGATGGGAATTCATGAATCCCAGTCCCGCTTCTGGGAGAACATGATTGGGCGGAGTCGTCCTTTCTGGGAGCGTTATTACGGTGATCTGCAACAGCATTTCCCCGAACAGCTGGCTTCGGTATCGGCCATAGATTTCCACCGGGCTGTGAACCGGGTTGAGAATTCTCTGATTCGTATCGAATCCGATGAGCTGACCTATAATCTTCACATCATTATCCGGTATGAGATCGAGAAGCAGCTGTTCAATGAAGGCCTCAGTGTTAAAGATCTTCCTAAGGTCTGGAACGAGAAGTACGAGAAGTATTTGGGTATCATCCCTCCGAATGACGGTGTTGGTGTCCTTCAGGATGTGCATTGGTCTGGAGGAAGCTTCGGATACTTCCCGTCCTATTCGCTTGGAAATATGTACGCAGCACAGATTGCGAATACAATCCGTAAGGAGATTTCCAATTATGATGAATTAATCTCGGCAGGGAACTTCGCACCAATCAAGGAATGGCTGACGGATAAAGTATATAAATACGGGAAGAGCCGTAAGCCGGCTGAGCTCATTCTGGAAATTACAGGAGAAGAGCTGAATCCGAACTATCTTGCCGACTATTTGGAACAGAAATACAAGGCAATATACAATCTGTAACTGTCTCTGAACTAAGACCGAACTTTGGGAGGTATTCCCCCAGGTTCGGTCTTTTTGGTAGGCTCTTAACCTTTTGGTAGGCTCATGCATACATTGGAGCATAGCCTTAGCTGACAGCAGCCGGGCAAGAAAGACCAAGGAGGGGAAGCAAATGAGAAAATCGCGCGCGGCGGTGTGGGTTGCCGTAATGCTGCTGTGCAGCATCGTGCTTGGCGGCTGCGGAACCGGTGGCCAGGCAGCGAAGATCGAGCTCGGCGAGGTAACACGTTCGGTGTTCTATGCACCGCAGTATGTTGCACTGGAGAAAGGTTTCTTCAAGGATAATGGACTGGAGGTGGAACTCAGAACGACTTCCGGAGGCGATAAGACAATGACGGCCCTCTTGTCGGGTTCCATCGATATTGCACTTGTTGGAGCAGAAACCTCCATTTATGTATATCAGCAGGGCTCGGATGATCCTGTCCTGAATTTCGCAGGTCTGACCCAGACCGATGGGACCTTTCTGGTGTCTCGTAAAGAGGTTCAAAACTTTAATTGGGACTCTCTGAAGCAATCGGTATTCCTCGGCCAGCGTAAAGGAGGGATGCCCCAGATGGCGGGTGAATTCACACTGAAGAAGCACGGAATCGATCCCCATCAGGATCTGAATTTGATCCAGAACGTGGATTTTGCCAACATCACTGCCGCCTTTATTTCAGGAACGGGGGACTACGTACAGCTGTTCGAGCCGCAAGCCTCGATCATCGAGAAGGAAGGCAAGGGCCATGTAATTGCTTCCTTCGGTACGGAGAGCGGCAAGCTGCCTTACACGGTCTACATGAGTAAGAAGAGTTATATTGACGGCCATAATGAGCAGGTCCAGAAATTTACGAACGCTGTATCCAAGGCACAGCAGTGGGTGAACGAGCATTCACCGGAAGAGATCGCCAAGGTGATCTCCCCTTATTTCAAGGATACGGATCAAGCCATTCTAACCAGTGCAATCAAGCGTTACAAGGAGCAGGGAACCTATGCGCAGACACCTGGGATTGACGAGAAATCATGGAATAATTTATTGGATGTGATGGATGCAGCTGGTGAACTCAAGGAGCGGGTACCCGTATCCAAACTTGTGGAACCTTCTTTTGCAAATCAAGCCGCAGGAACTGGGAAATAAAAGGAAAGGAGCGCGGGATATGAATCCAGTTATCGAACTACAAGGTGTTGAGCATGTCTATGTCACGGACAGAGAAGCTGTTCTTGCGCTTGAAGGAATGAACATAACTGTTCAGCCTGGAGAGTTCATCAGCCTGGTGGGTCCCAGCGGCTGCGGCAAAACCACGCTTCTCTCGATCATGGCCGGGCTTCTTACCCCATCCCGGGGGCGGGTGCTTCTTCACGGAAGGCCCGTCTTTGGGCCTGATCCTGACGTGGGATATATGCTGCAGCAGGATTACTTGTTCCCTTGGCGCCGAATTCTGGATAACGCATTAATTGGTCTAGAGCTTAGAGGGCAGCTCACCCCGGCACGTAAGGAAGCGGTCGTTCAGCTTCTTGAAGGGATGGGGCTCGGAGGTACGGAGAATTTATACCCATCTCAGCTATCCGGAGGCATGCGGCAGCGGGTAGCACTGGTCAGAACCTTAGCTACCGAACCGGATCTACTCTTACTAGATGAGCCTTTCTCTGCGCTGGACTATCAGACCAAATTACAGCTTGAAGATCTGATCGCAGAGACGCTGCAGGCCAGGCACAAGACGGCGATCCTGGTTACACATGATCTGGCCGAAGCGATCGCGGTAAGCGACCGGGTAATTGTTCTTGCTGCGGGGCCTGGTAGAATCCGAAAGACGTTCGAGGTACCGGACAATATTAGGTCGACTCAGCCTTTCTATGCCCGTGAGCAGGAAGGCTTCAACGAGTTGTTTCATCAGATCTGGAAAGAACTAGAAGCAACCGAGGGAAAGGAGGGGGTGGCAGATGAGTGAGCGGGTGAGCTCCCGGAATAATCCGGTTAATCATACTAGAGACTGGCTGCAGACTCTATATAAGGACTATCAACACCGTAAGCGCCGCAGCGGGCGGGTGGTCTTGTTCACTCAGCTTTCGATCCTGTTCAGTCTGATTCTCCTCTGGGAAATAGCGGGACGCTTCAAATGGGTTGATGTCCTGATCTTCAGCTATCCCACCAAAGTGTTCGCACAGATATGGAAGGATGTCGTTAGCGGTGATCTTTGGCCACATCTAGGCACGACCGTGCTTGAGACGGGAGCAGGCTTCCTGCTTGGAACTCTGGTCGGAACACTGCTGGCTGTATTGATTTGGTGGTCTCCCTTCCTATCCAGAGTGCTTGATCCCTATATGGTAGTCTTCAACAGCATGCCTAAGGTGGCTTTAGGTCCGATCTTCATTGTCTTGTTTGGCGGAGGCTTTACCGCTATTGTTATGACAACTTTGTCGATTACGGTCATTATCACCACACTTGTTGTGAACAGCAGCTTTAATGAGGTGGACCCGAACCTGGTTAAAGTGGTTAGAACCTTTGGAGGCAGCCGAAAAGATGTATTCCGTAAAGTTATCCTTCCCGCATCATTTCCGGCAATTGTATCTACACTGAAAGTCAATGTCGGGATGGCTTGGGTAGGCGTCATTGTAGGTGAGTTTCTCGTTGCAAAAGAAGGGCTCGGGTATTTAATCATCTATGGCTTTCAAGTCTTCAACTTTACTCTCGTATTATCCAGCTTGGTCATCATCGCCGTAGCGGCAACAGGGATGTATCAGTTGGTTGTCTATATTGAACGCAAGTTAATCCGGGAGCGGTGACGCTCCCGTTTTTGTTATTTTTCTATAGGGAGAGATGAGGGGCATCTTCTGCCCGTTTTATTGTGAACATGTTGTAAATCCTTTAGGATAGAGAATATAGAGAGAACTATACTTAATTAGTGGGGGTGTACTATGGGCTTCAGGGTGATTAAAACCACCATTGCGACTGTACTTGCGATCGTTATTGCCCATTTGCTTGGGATTCTGAATCCCCTGTCTGCGGGCCTGCTTGCTATACTTGGCGTGGATGTGACGCGGAAGAGAAGCATTCGAACCGTTTCCTCCCGTTTTTTTGCCTCCGTACTGGGGCTTGTGATGTCTTCTGCCTTATTTTACATATTCGGTTTTCATATTTGGGTGCTTGCTGTATATATACTGATTGGTTTTCCGCTGATCTCGAGAGCTAACTTGAAAGAGGGAATAGTCACGAGCTCTGTAGTTGTATTTAGGGTATTTGGGGGAGGAGATGTCAGTTTTCATGCCTTGTTTACTCAAATTCTGCTGCTAATCATTGGCCTCGGGAGTGCTGTGGTCGTCAATCTGATCTATATGCCTAATGATGAGGACAAGCTTACAGGTATCCGCTGGAAAGTGGACGGCTTGTTCGGGCTCATCTTCGAGCGAATCGCTTCCCAGCTCCGGGACCCTGACTATGTCTGGGATGGACAGGAATTGATCGAGGCCAGCCGGGAGGTGGAGCTAGGGTTGTCCACCGCGAAGCGGGCCCTCGACAATCAAGTCATAGCCCCGAATGAGGCATGGACGATCTATTTTTATATGCGCAAACAGCAGCTTGACCGAATAGAGAGTATGCTGCAGTTGATTTCACAAGTATATCAGAGAATGCCTCAAGGAGAGAGCACCGCAGTTCTGTTCGATCAGTTGTCTATAGATGTGAAGAACGAGACGTATACGGGGACAACAGAACATATGTTAAAAGAGCTGGAGACGGAGTTCAAAGCGATGGAACTCCCAACCAGCAGGGAAGAATTCGAGATTCGCTCCGCCATTCTCCAGCTGTGCAGAGAGCTGGCTTTGTATTTGGATATCTCCAAGAAAAGCAAGTATCCTACCGGAAAGAGTAAACGCCTGCGTGCAGTTTAACAGGGAGTAAATCCTTATTTTATACGGGTTGTATAAATATAATTAATTTCAATCCCTCCAATTAATCAACATTCGCCTATGTCCTGCATACACTTGATAGTGAATGATTGATTTGTATGGAGGAGGTTCAAACCATGTCATCGAAATATCAAAGTAGAGAGATTATTACGAAAGCGATCTGTGGAAAAGGTCGTAAGTTCTCTACCGTAACACATACCGTGACTCCGCCTCAAAATCCGTCAAGTATACTGGGGGCTTGGATCATCAACCACCAATACGAAGCGGTTGCTGCTGGTGACGGAATTGAAGTTATTGGGACTTACGATATCAACATTTGGTACTCGTACGACAGGAACTCACAGACTGCTGTAGCGAAAGAAAAGGTTTCTTATGTAGAGCTTGTTCCGCTTTCTTATCTTGATTCCAGACACCGCTCTTCGTCGGTGGAGGTTTCCGCGGATGCGACGCAGGAACCAAGCACCGTCGAAGCCAGTGTGTCCGGAGACGGCAGTGTACTTATTCGCGTGGAGCGCGAGTTTGCCGTCGAGCTTGTAGCTGAGACTAAGATCAATGTCCTGGTCGTACCGGGCGGCAGCGACTTCGAAGACAAAGACTTTGACTTCAGCGGAGATGGCGGGGATTACGAAGATCTTGATCCAGATCTCCTGGATGATGATCTGTAACTGAATACTCTATTGTATGCAGCTGCCTGAGCAGCGACGAGGGCGGGAGCCCTCTTTTTTTGTTATTTTTTTCGGAGTGGTCTGATTTCAGATGGGGATCAGGAGGTGGGAGAATGGAATTTAAAATCATGTTGGGTAATAATGACCGTTCTTCCGGGAGACTTTATGCGGTGCTGAAGCGGCTGGGCTATGCTGACCTTGTGCTTCTGGAGCCGCCAGAATTCACACAGACTTTGGATCAATCCATTCTGGTTATGAATAAGGGAGCCAGGTTATTAGAGGCCTCTACTTCACAGGAAATTGAACGCAGGCTTCAGGCAGCCGGCATGAAGGCTGCGTTGGAAGTGTCCGATAAGAATGGTGAGCAGCCGGCTTCGTATCTACGCCGATTCCTTGTGCGAATCTTTCACCTGAGGGTGGTAGAGATTGTTCCATGCGGCTGGGCTGAGCGGGCGTTCAATCTTGCCAGAGAACAGAGGGAGCCTGGACGTCAATCAGGGCTAACAACCCTGGAGCGAAGACTGGAGAAGATAGCGGTAAGAGCGCTCTATACGCTCGGCCTGGACTTCGGGGAAGTTGAGATTAGTGCAGGTGATGGTGGTTCGATGGTCATTCAGCTTGTTCGGGCCGTCCCCGAATTGGAGGATGAATCCACTGCCTTAAGGTTCGCCGAGGCGATCCTTGAAGAATCGGCGCGGCTTGCGCTGCAGAGCCATGAACCGCTAAGGCTCGGAATGGATCCTGAATTTCTGCTCTACAACCGGATAGACAGCAAGGTTATTCCGGCCTCCAGGTTCCTCGAACGGGTAGGGATTGCAGGCTGTGATGCTGTCCGCTCGGGCGACCGTACCCTTTATCCGATTGCCGAACTGCGTCCCTCTCCAGGTTCTGAGCCTGCCGAACTGCTCCGCAATCTGATGGGTGCAATGCATTATGCTTCAAGGCATATTCATGATACTTCACTTTTATGGTTGGCAGGAGGAATGCCGCTGCCTGGACTTCCGCTGGGCGGTCATCTTCATTTTAGCGGTCTGCCGTTAACCACAGAGCTGCTGAGGACACTCGATAACTATTTGGCCCTACCTGTCGCGCTTATGGAGGATGAGAGGGGCAAGGTTCGAAGACCGAGATACGGTTATTTGGGTGATCATAGATTTCAGGATCATGGAGGGTTCGAGTATCGCACACTCCCCAGCTTTCTTATCTCTTCCCTCCTAACCAAAGGCGTAGTTGCGCTTGCTTCCCTGATTGCTGAAGACTATGCACAGCTTCCATCCAGGCCTCTGATGTGTGAAGATGTGCATCAAGCATTCTATTTAGGTGACAAGGCAATTCTGAGAGAAGCGTATGAACCCCTTGAGGATGAAATTCGGAGCATGAAGGGATATCAGCGGTTAGAGAAGTATATACATCCATTTCTGGAGGCTCTGCGCCTTGGACGGACCTGGGACGAGAGTAGGGATATTAGAACAGTCTGGAAAATAGAGCGCCCCTCGTAAGCCCGCCTTCTTTTCTGTTATAATAGTAGTCTGTAGAAAGAAGGGGCTGGAGGTACATCATGGCTAAATATACGCCGATGATTGAACAATATTTGAAGGTGAAGGAAGGCGCTAAGGACGCTTTTCTATTTTTTCGTCTAGGTGATTTCTATGAGATGTTCTTCGATGATGCAATTCAAGCATCGCGGGAGCTTGAGATAACTTTAACTGCGCGAGATGGCGGAGTAGAAGACAAAATACCAATGTGCGGAGTTCCTTATCACTCTGCCGAGAGTTACATACACCGTCTGATTGAGAAAGGCTACAAGGTGGCCATTTGTGAACAGGTTGAAGATCCAGCAGAGGCCAAGGGCATCGTTAGACGTGAAATTGTTCGGGTGATTACTCCGGGAACTGTGATGGAAGGCAAGACCATTGGGGATAAGGCAAATAACTACCTTCTCTGCGTAACTGAAGTGGGCGGCGTTATGGCAGTTTCTGCGTGTGACTTGTCAACAGGGGAGTTATATGTCACCTCTGCACCTTCAAGCTATGAATGGCTCAGAGATGAAATCGGGCTTTATACTCCCGCTGAAATTATCGGAGATACGTCATTGCTTGATTGGATCGAATCCACGGCTAGTCCTGTAGGAAGACCCGTAGTATACACACCTTGGGATAAGCACAAGGAAGATCTGGCACGCAAGCAGTTCACCGAAGCGGTCTGGATTAGGCTTGAAGAGCAGCGTAGACATAATGTAGGACTGCTTGTTGCGTATTTATCGGAGACGCAGAAGCGCTCGCTGGGTCAACTCACCCGAATTACAGCATATGAACCGAATCACTATATGATTCTGGATCCATTTACCCGCCGGAATTTGGAGCTCGTGGAGACTGTCAGAGAAAGGTCGAAGAAGGGCTCACTGCTCTGGCTTCTTGACCGTACAGAGACCTCAATGGGAGCCAGACTTCTGAGAAGATGGATCGATAAACCACTGCTTCAGCGCAGCCAGATTGAAGAACGGCTTGAAGCTGTGGGAGAGCTGCATGCCGGATATATTCTGCGTGAAGATTTGCGCGAAGGGCTGGGGGAGATCTATGATCTGGAACGTCTTGTCGGAAGGATCGCTTTCTCCAGTGCCAACGGCCGCGATATGATTGCTCTCAAGAAATCACTTAGGCAAATTCCAGCGATCAAAGAGTTGTGTGCGACGTCATCTTCTACTACGCTGCAGCGAATCGCAAATGAGCTGGATCGCTGTGAAGATCTAGCTGATGCCATCGATGCGGCCATTGCGGATGAGCCTCCGGTCTCAGTCCGGGATGGCGGAATCATTAAGGCAGGCTATCATGAGCATCTGGACGCCCTGCGTGAAGCCGGAATGAACGGCAAGCGATGGATTGCTGAGCTTGAAAGTGCGGAACGCCAGGCAACGGGCATCAAGTCCTTAAAGATCGGTTACAACAAGGTATTCGGTTATTATATCGAGATTACCAAATCCAATCTTGCCTCTCTGCCGGAAGGCCGTTATGAACGGAAGCAGACACTTGCGAATGCCGAAAGATACGTCACTCCTGAGCTCAAGGAGAAGGAAGCCTTAATCCTGGAAGCAGAAGAGAAGATGGTCGACCTGGAGTTTGCGCTGTTCAGCGAACTGCGTGAACGCCTGAATCAGGAGATCCCTCGTCTTCAGCGATTGGCAGAGAAGGTTGCGGAGATCGATGTGTACCGGTCGATGGCCGAAATCAGCAGCGAAGGCAATTTTGTGAAGCCAGTCCTTACGGACGGATATGACCTTGTAATTGAACAAGGACGCCACCCGGTTGTAGAAAGTGTTATGGAGGGGACCGGATTCATTGCTAACGGTACCTATCTTCGCAAGGATGAGGCGGGGATTCTGCTAATCACAGGACCGAATATGGCGGGAAAAAGCACCTATATGCGTCAAGTGGCCCTGATCGTCATTATGGCCCAAATCGGCTGTTTTGTTCCTGCGGTCAAAGCGGAGATTCCGATGATTGACCGGATATTTACCCGTATCGGGGCAGCCGATGACCTTATCGGGGGTCAGAGCACATTTATGGTGGAGATGGCTGATATTCAGCTGATGACTGAAAAAGCCACTAAGCGAAGCCTGATCATTATCGATGAGCTGGGGCGGGGGACTTCAACCACAGAGGGGATGTCCATTGCCCAGGCCGTCATTGAATACGTACATGATCATATCGGCTGTAAGGCACTTGTATCTACACATTTCCATGAACTGGCTCATCTGGAGTCGAGCTTAAGTGCCTTGAAGAATTACAGCATGGCTGTACAGGAGAGCGGGGAGAAGGTTCATTTCCTCCGCAAGTTGATTCCAGGTGCTGCAAGCACGAGCTACGGCATCTATTGTGCCCGGCTTGCGGGTCTCCCCGGCAGCATTATTGATAGAGCCTATGGGCTGCTGCAAGGATTGGAAGAGGCAGCTCCACTGGTGACAGCCGGACGAGCCGCGGAATCTGGTGCCCAGCAGGATGGTCAGACGACCGTCCGGGAGGAGAGGGGAGCTATGTTATCCGCGCCAGCTGCGGATGCCGGCTTACCAGCACTGCCAAAGGCTGATTTAAATGAGCCGACTGAGTCTGAGCTAACTACGAGTCCGCAGGGAGATGGACGGGTCCAGCAGCTTTCTATTTTCGGAGATGAATGGGCCTCGGACAAGCCTGCACCGCCTAAAGAAGATGCTGGAGCTAAGCAGATTATTAAGCTCGTTAAGAATGCCGACCTGATGAATATGACACCAATTCAGGCGATGCAGCTCTTGAATGATTTGAAGATGAAAGTGAAAGATATGTAAATTCCTTGAAGAGAGTGGGGGAAGCCAAATGGGACAAATTCAAATCCTGGACGAGCATATTGCGAACCAGATTGCTGCAGGGGAAGTGGTTGAGAGACCCTCATCTGTAGTGAAGGAACTGGTAGAGAATGCAATCGATGCAGGTGCACAGCGAATCGATGTCACGGTGGAAGAAGGCGGATTATCGCTGATCCGCATTACGGATAATGGCTCCGGCATAGATCCGGAGGACTGTGAGACGGCCTTTTACCGGCATGCCACCAGCAAGCTCTCTCTCGGCCGTGATTTATTCCAGATTCGGACGCTGGGGTTCCGGGGAGAAGCGCTTCCGAGTATTGCCGCTGTCTCCAAAGTGGAGCTGGTGTCTTCGAATGGAGACCATGGGCTTGGACGCCGCATTATCATTGAAGGCGGTTCACTCAAAGAGAACGAAGATACTCCCGCTCCGCAGGGGACGGATATCTCGGTGAAGGAATTATTTTATAATACTCCGGCAAGGCTGAAATATATGAAGACAATCCAGACTGAGCTTGGACATATCTCGGATGTGATGTACAGACAGGCCTTGGCTCATCCGGAAATTGCGTTCACCTTGCGGCATAATGGCAATCAGCTGCTGCAAAGTCCTGGCAACGGGGATCTACTGCAGGTGATCGCTTCCATCTATGGGACCCAGGCAGCCAAAGGCATGCTGGGCATCGAAGCAGAGAATGCGGACTACAAGGTTATGGGATTCATCGGCCGGCCGGACTTGACCAGGTCGAATCGCGGTGCGATCTCAACGATGGTGAACGGGCGTTATATCCGTAATCCCGGTCTGCAGGCAGCCATGATGAGAGCCTATCATACCCTGCTGCCGATCAACAGGTATCCGATCGCGGTACTTCAGCTGCACATGCACCCAACTCTTGTGGATGTTAACGTGCATCCTTCCAAGCTGGAGGTACGGTTCAGTAAAGAGCAGGAGCTTTATACTTTCCTGGAGGAAAGTATTCGGGCTGTGCTGTCCCAGCAGGTGCTTATCCCACATGTGGTGAAGCAGACGGTTACCCGTGGAGACAGCCAGTCCATTATTCAGGAACAATTCAATTTTCAAGCGTCTGCTCAGCCAGACCTAAGCAATAATCCAGTAGGCCAGAATAGCCACAGTTCAGACCTGGATGCGAAGCAAACAGAGGCGGGCTTGTCAAACCGGGAAAGTGAATCAAAAGGCAGCGCATCTGGGCTCCCGGTAGATAAGGATCCGAATTCAGCTTATCGAGCTTCCTCCTCAGCTTTTGGAGGGAATGTTAAGGAGTCCATAACCGGGATACATCATACTTCTGAACAATCAGTTCAAGCGAGGGTTCCCTGGGTGGGTTCAGACCCATCGGGCCTAGGGGGAGACAGCAGCTCGCATGGCTCAAATCCGTACGGAGAAACACCGCTGTCCTCTCCTCCTCGGACCACCACAGGACAGGCGGGGAGAGCGAACGGGTATAACGGTACCTCAGGTGCTTCGGCGAAATCATTGCCACCAGAGAAGATGTATGGTTCTAGAGACGACAAGCCAGAGATGCCAGTCTTTCCCGAGCTGACTCTGATTGGTCAGCATCACGGCACCTATTTGATAGCTCAGAACGAGCATGGTTTATATCTGATTGACCAGCATGCTGCTCATGAGCGTGTCAATTACGAGTATTATTATGAGAAATTCGGTAATCCGGCTGACGCCTCCCAAGAGCTGCTCATTCCGATCACCCTGGAATTCACCTCAGCAGACAGTGAGAAGTTGAAGAGCCGCTTGCAGTGGTTCGAGAACGCCGGGGTCATATTGGAGCATTTCGGCGGGGGAACCTTCAGGGTCATTTCCCATCCATACTGGTTCCCACAGGGAGAGGAGACCTCGATTATTGAAGAAATGGCAGAGTGGGTGTTAAGTGAAAGAGCCATTGATCTCGCCAAGCTGCGCGAAAGGTCCTCCATACTTTGTTCATGTAAGGCTTCTATTAAAGCGAATCAGAAGATTACAGCAGAAGAGGCAAATACCCTTCTGGCCAGGCTCGCTGCTTGCAAGCAGCCGTATACTTGTCCGCATGGCCGGCCTATTGTAGTCTCCTTCTCGACGTATGATTTGGAGAAAATGTTTAAACGAGTGATGTGAACGGAGGAAGCAGATTGATTATTACTACAGGAGACAACGAAGCTCCCGGGACGGTAAGCCGGGCGACAGCGCTATCCCTTGAGCTAGGTGTCCCTTATGTTCCGAGAAGACGTACCTCATTGTCCAAATTATTAACCCGCCACCAGGCCGAAGCCGTATTGGTTATCCTTGAGAGTGGGATTCGGATCGTGAGTGCTGCTGGAGAGCCGCTCGAATTTCATCCGAGCATGTCTTTTGTGAGAGCCAAGCGGCTGATCAAAGGGGAACCCGATCACATGCTTGAAATTTCGAGGGCAGAGCCAGGAGACAACATTATAGATTGTACGTCAGGACTGGGTTCTGACTCCATCATATTCTCTCTTGCAGCGGGAGAAGAAGGCAGTGTAACCGCGCTGGAGAGCTCGCTTCCTATCTATGGACTGCTCAAGGAAGGTTTAAGAACCTACCAATCTGGGTTAAAAGAATTTGACAAGGCAATGCGCCAAATTGAAGTCAAGCATGCCGATCATCTTCAGCTGCTTGGTGAGCTCCCGGACAAAAGTAAGGATATCGTCTACTTCGATCCCATGTTCCGTGAACCCGTAAAGGAGTCGTCTTCCATTTCTCCACTTCGGGCTTTTGCAAATGGAAGGTCCCTGGATATCAAATCCATTGAGGAAGCCTGCCGGGTAGCGAGAAAGACCGTTGTTTTGAAAGAAAAAAGAGACAGCGGGGAATTCGCCAGGCTGGGGTTCACCGTACATGAACGAGCCCATACCAAAATAGCTTACGGAGTGATCACGCTTGACAACAGATAAGAAACCAAAATTGCTAGTCCTTGTGGGGCCAACGGCGATTGGCAAGACCAGAATGAGTATTGACCTGGCCAAATTGTTCAAATGTGAAATTATCTCAGGCGACTCCATGCAGGTATACCGAGGGATGGATGTTGGAACTGCCAAGATCACACCACCCGAAATGGATGGAGTGCCCCATCATCTGATTGATGTGCTTTCTCCAGATGAGCCATTCTCGGTGGCCCTCTTTCAGGAATACTGCAACAAGCTGATCCCTGAGATCACATCCCGGGGTCATTTGCCCTTTATTGTTGGGGGTACAGGGCTTTATGTCGAATCCGTCTGTTATGAGTTCAAATTCACGGACGCAGCTGCAGACGAAGACTTCCGGGATGAGCAGTTCAGATATGCGGAGGAGCATGGAGCAGAAGCACTTCATGCCAGACTGGCCATAATTGATCCAGGATCGGCCCAGCGACTTCATCCCAATGATCAGCGAAGAATTGTGAGAGCACTTGAAATTTATCATTTGACTGGACAGACACTCTCTTCCCAGCTTGCCCTACAGAAGAAGCAGTCTCCTTATGATCTGTGTATCATCGGTTTGACAATGGACCGTCAATTGCTATATAACCGTATAGAAGCACGCATTGACGAAATGATGGACCAGGGGCTGGTTCAGGAAGTTGAGTCACTGCTGGGCAAAGGTTATTCCAGGAATCTTGTGGCCATGCAAGGGCTTGGCTATAAAGAGATTGCCGAGCATCTGGTCGACGGGGTTCCACTAGAAGAAGCCGTGTTCAAGCTGAAGAGGGACACGCGGAGATACGCGAAGCGGCAGCTTTCCTGGTTCCGGCATATGCATGACATTCATTGGGTTGATGTGACATGCCCGGAAAATTACACGGAGAATTTGGCGAAAGTACGTGCTATAATAGCAGGAAAGTTCCTTGAAGATCTTGAATATACTTCAGAACACTAATTGAAACTCATTGGGGGTACCGCTAATGAACAAGTCCATTAACATCCAAGATACGTTCTTGAATCAACTACGCAAAGAGAATATCCCTGTTACTGTATTCTTGACAAATGGTTTCCAAATTAGAGGGACGATTAAGGCCTTTGACAATTTTACCATTGTCATTGACAGTGATGGGCGTCAACAAATGGTGTACAAGCACGCCATTTCTACGTTCCAGCCGCAGCGTAACGTCTCTTTGATGCAAGAGACGCCATCTGAAAGCTAAGATTTGGCATGAAACTTTTTTGAACAAAGTACGTTAAAAGGTATAAGATGAGGAGATGGAGCAACCTGAAGAAGGTTGTTCTTTTCTTTCCGTCCTTTATAGAGAGAGAAGATTGACATGAAGGGAGTCAGTACAGAACCATGTCTACGAATAATAACAGACCGCCATCCAGGCTTTCGAGGTCGAATCCGTCTGATGGCAAAGAGAACACAACTAAGTCAAAGGTAACGAAGAAAAAGAAAAAGATAACGACGAAGCGTGTGCTGTGGACTATGTTTTTCACCATGGCTTTTGCAGTAATTTGTGCAATCGGCGGCTATATATTTATATCTATTAACGGTGAGAAGATTCTGAGTGAGAACCAGGATAAGCTGACGATTTATGAAACCTCCAAAGTATATGATCGTTCCGGTAATCTTATGGGCGAGTTATCGATTACAAAGAGCGAGCCTGTCGATATCAAGCAGATTCCTAAGCTGCTGCAGGAAGCTTTCATTGCAACCGAGGACAAACGTTTTATGGAGCACTCGGGGGTCGATCTATGGTCGATCGGCCGTGCTGCGGTGAAGGACGTTGTGGCCCGTTCCAAAGTGGAGGGCGGGAGTACAATTACGCAGCAGCTTGCGAAGAATATGTTCTTGTCCCGCGATAAGACCTTCTTCCGTAAAGCAACGGAAGTATCCATTGCGATGGCTCTGGAGCGTAACTTCAGCAAAGAAAAGATACTGGAAATGTACCTGAACCGGATTTATTTCGGTCAAGGTTCTTATGGGATCAAAGCAGCTTCTCAGCGTTATTTCGGTGAGAGTGATTTGAATAAGCTGAAATTATGGCAGATCGCTACACTTGCAGCACTTCCTAAAGGCCCTTCTGCCTATAACCCGGTGACGAATCCAGAACTGTCCAAAACCCGTAGAGGTGTTGTACTAGATCTGATGTTCGATCAAGGATATATTACTGCGGCTCAGCGTGATGAAGCGAAGAAGGTGGACTATGACTATACTCCACCGAAGAAGAGTCAGAATTATCTCGCCTTCAAAGATTTCGTGATGAAGGAAGCGGAAGAGAAGACAGGTCTTACAGAAGACCAGTTGAACCGCGGTGGCTACAAAATTTATACGACTATGGATAAGCAGGCTCAACTAGCTGTTGAGAAGGCTTTTGCAGATGACAGCAATTTTGAGAAAAGTAAGGACGACCAGCAAGTGCAGGCTGCTGTTGTAATCATGAATCACCAGAATGGCAGCTTGGTTGCTTTGCTGGGTGGGCGTGACTATGAACGAAAAGGTTTCAGCCGGGTCGAAGCAAGGCGGCAGCCAGGATCGGCGTTTAAGCCTATTGTAGATTATGCTCCGGCGCTGGATACGAAGAAGTTCACCCCGGATTCCATGCTAAGTAATGAGAAGCAGTGCTTCGCTAACGGAACTTATTGTCCGGGCAACTTACATGGATATTCCAAGACGATTGGAATGACCGATGCCTTAGAGGAATCCGCCAATATTCCTGCAGTCTGGCTTCTGGATCAAGTAGGAGTCAAGACGGGTGTAGAATACGCCAAGAAAATGGGAATCACCATGGACCCTAATGATGCGAATCTTGCCATCGCCCTTGGCGGTTTAACCAAAGGGACGAATACACTCGAAATGGCAGAGGCCTACAGTGTATTCGCAAATGGAGGATATCATAATCCTGCATATTCTATTAAGAGCATTATAGGTCCAGAAGGCAAAGAGGTATATACCTACAATCCTCCGAAGCCAGAGTCTGTCATCAGCTCTGATACAGCTTACTATATGACTAAGATGATGGAGCAGGTTGTTACGAGCGGAACAGGTAAGCGCGCAAGCCTGGGGGGGCGCCCTGTTGCCGGTAAGACAGGTACGACGCAGCACGGGATCAAAGGCCTGAACAGCAGCCGCAACCGTGATGCCTGGTTTGTCGGTTATACCCCGGAGTGGACCGCATCTGTATGGATGGGTTATGACAAGCCGGACAAAAACCACCTTCTCAAAGGAAGCAGTGGTCAGTCAGCGGCGTTATTCGGTACAATCATGAAGGATGCGCTTAAGGATGTTCCAATCAAGGATTTCCCTGTTCCTAGTGACCTTCAGCAGAAGGAACAAGAACCTGTTAAGCAGGTGACCACAGTCAGTGGTCTTGCAGGTGCATTCAATCAGGATACAGGTACCGTATTGCTGAGCTGGAATGGCGTGGATGTTCCGAATGTGAAGTACCGTGTATATCGTAAGGAGGCTTCGGAATCAGGATTTACTCAACTGAAGGAAGCTGATTCACCGTCTGCAGAGGATGTAACGGTGATTCCGAATACAACCTATGAATATTACGTAACTTATGTTGATCCTGCTACAGGCCTGGAAAGTGAGAAATCAGCAACGACCCAGGTATCTACACAGCAAGCAGCACCTCCAGTTGTAGATCCTAATCAGCCAGATCCTAATAATCCGAATGGCAACAACACTGATCAAGGAAATAATAATCAGGACAACGGAAATGGAAATGGCAACAACGGTAACGGTAATGGTAACGGTAATGGGAATGGTAATAATGGTACCGGCAACGGAAATGGTAACGGTAAGGGCAACTCCAGCCAAGATGGCGGAAGCGGTCAAGGAGACCAGAACGGTGGGACAGATCAAGGCACAGGAACAACGAATCCGGATACCACCACTCCAGGAACTACAACTCCTGGCACCACCACGCCGGGTACCACATCTCCAGGAACGGATACAGGAGGGACAAATAACGAAACTCCTGGCACTGATGCAGGTACCCAGACCGGGGGAACCAATTCAGGACGATAACTCGTTCGAATATAGATAACTTAAACCCCCGTGATCTCTATGTTGAGATCACGGGGGTTTTTGCATGGAAAGTGTGAAGTACCGATTTGGTGCGACTTAGAGAAATATGGTAAGCTGAGTGTAAGAAGAGAGTGAAAGGGTAATTTTCATGAAGCGAAAATTTGGAGACCGGGCGAACTGGCGCCGTGTGACCCGGCGCCAATTCACATCACGTTATGTGGATAGTGAAAATTTCACCGGATACATCACATTGTACAGTATACAAGCGTTGAAGGAGCCACTGTGGAAATCGTACGGTACCCATACCTTTAGAATTGCTGATAAAGGCTACTCCTGGTTGCAGTACTATCCGAAAGGCTCTAATTTTATTGTTACGGCCATGTTTGATGATAAACAGCAAATTATTGAATGGTATATAGATATTTGCAAGAGCCAGGGAATCACAGATCAAGGGGTGCCCTGGTTCGATGATCTATACTTGGATATTGTTGTTCTCAAGAACGGAGAGGTGTTCCTGCTCGATCAGGATGAGCTTGATGACGCTCTGGCTCAAAGACTGATCTCACCGAGAGACTATGAGCTTGCTGCACAGACTACACGAGAGCTGCTCCACGCAATCGATGCACATACATTTCCTTTTTTTCTAATGTCCTTGGAGCATCGGCGAATTGGATTTCTTGAGGAGAGAGATGATGACTCGCTCAAATAAGCCTAGTTTGCTTACAAATATAATCCGCGTGGCAATCATAGTGGTTGTACTTGTATGTCTCTGGCTTGGATACGCATGGGTTCAGATCGTAAGCCTACCCAGTACAATGGCGTATAAGAAGGCTGATGCCGGACTTGTGCTGGGTGCAGCCCTATGGGGGAATGTGCCTAGTCCTGGGCTTAGAGAACGGCTTGATCAAAGCCTGAAGGAGTATCAAGCGGGAACTTTCCGGTATTTCATCGTTTCTGGAGGGCTGGATACAACGAGATCAAGCCTTACTGAGGCGGAAGGCATGGCGAAATATTTAAGGGAGCATGGGGTTCCCCTGAGTGCTATCCTCCTAGAAGATAAAGCGACCAATACGTACGAAAACCTTCTCTTCAGTAAGAGAATTATGGAGGAGCATCAGCTGCAGACGGCAGTAATTATTACGCACACTTATCATGGAAAACGCGCGAAGGAGATGGCGGAATCTCTTAGTTACATAGATCCTCAGCTGTCCTTGGTAGAATCCAAGGTACTCAAAAAGGTGCCTAATAATTTGAGAGAGATTCTGGCCTATAGCAAATGGACATTGAATAAGCTGGGCATACCTCTTGATATATAAGGATCTGGAAATGAGGCTTATTACATCTCCATGACAAACTTCTAATAACCTGCCCATAGACAGAATAAACTCTTATAGTAGTTATCTGCCCCCTACTCTAAGAAGAGGTGATGCCGCATGCAAGGGCGTGTTGTGGCCGCTGGCGGCCGTTCTGAGGAGAGACCATCCAGACAGATCAATGTCATTCTGCGAAATAGTGAGCCTCCGGTCATCTCGCAGACGCTTCCTGACGCTGAGCCTGCCGTGATATCAAAGACCGCTGGACAGCACCAAGGAGTTTTTGCTGAGATACAGAAAGAACTGGATCAATTGATTGGCCTTGAGAACATTAAGGAATTGGTATACGAAATATTTGCTTTACTCCAGGTTAAACAGCTGCGAACGGAGGCCGGTCTGCTTGCGGGTTCTCAAGTCTATCATATGATCTACAAAGGTAACCCGGGGACAGGGAAGACAACCGTAGCAAGAATTGTTGCAAAGATGTTTCAGAAGATGGGGGTTCTAAGTAAAGGTCATTTTATTGAGGCGGAACGAGCCGACCTGGTTGGCGAATATATCGGACATACTGCACAAAAGACGCGTGATCTGGTTAAGAAAGCTTTAGGCGGTATTTTATTTATTGATGAGGCATATAGTCTGGCACGCGGTGGAGAGAAGGATTTCGGTAAGGAAGCCATTGATACCCTCGTTAAGGCGATGGAGGATTACAAGGATCAATTTATATTGATCTTAGCAGGTTATTCCGATGAGATGGAATTCTTCCTTCATACCAATCCCGGACTACCCTCACGCTTCCCGATCCAGATTGACTTTCCGGATTATTCAATTGATCAACTGATTCAAATATCGGAAAGTATGGTCAAAGAGCGTGATTATATCCTTATGCCACAGGCGATACTCAAATTGAAGCAGCACCTGGTTGCAGAGAAGAATGAGAGCCCTCATGCGTTCAGCAATGGCAGATATGTGAGAAATGTTATCGAGCGTTCGATCCGTCATCAGGCTGTTCGTCTTTTGAATCAATATTCAAACGGCTCTCCGGGAAAGCTTGAACTAATGACAATACGCACCGAAGATTTTAAATTTGACAAGAATAGTAACAAGTAGACCTTACACTATATCGTTGTCGCTTAAAGGGAGCAATGATCTATGAGAAATTCAACATATGAAACCAAGACCACACTGCCGGATAAGGCAGTTCTGGTCAGTCTGGTAACCAATGAAGTTAAACGCAGTGGAGTAGATCCTGAGTATTCGTTAAATGAGCTCGTTCAATTAGCGGAGACCGCAGGGGTGGAAATTGCGGATGTGATTGTGCAGAACAAGGAGACACCGGATACTAGATGGTTCATTGGTAAAGGGAAAGTGGAAGAGCTCCGAGCTGCGATTGATGCACTTGGCGCCAACACGGCTATATTTGATCAGGAGCTATCAGGCGCTCAGGTTCGCAATTTGGAAGAGACACTCGATGTCAAAATAATTGACAGAACTCAGCTTATCCTGGATATCTTTGCCCAGCGAGCCAAGACTCGCGAGGGGATCATTCAGGTTGAGCTTGCTCAGCACAGTTATTTACTCCCACGTCTATCCGGGCATGGTAAGAATTTGTCCCGTCTTGGAGGCGGTATTGGGACCCGAGGTCCGGGTGAAAGCAAGCTCGAAACGGACCGCAGACACATTCGCAACCGGATTAATGAGCTGAAGCAGCAGCTTGATGAGGTAACCAAACATCGTAAGCTGCACCGGGAACGTCGTAAAGAGAACGGGGTTGTGCAAGTAGCGCTTGTAGGTTATACGAATGCGGGGAAATCCACGCTGCTCAAGCAGCTGACTGCTGCAGACGTATATATTGAGAACCAATTATTTGCTACGCTTGACCCGACTTCTAGGGCTTTGGTTCTGCCCAGCGGGAAGGAAGTTGTCTTGACCGATACTGTTGGGTTCATCCAGAACCTCCCGCATGATCTTGTCGCGTCCTTCAGAGCAACCCTGGAGGAAGCTAATGAGGCGGATCTTATTCTGCATGTGGTGGATGCCTCATCCGATACACGAGATGAGCAGATGAAAGTCGTAGATCGCATTTTGAATGATTTGGGTGCGAGCGGTACTCCGCAGGTGGTTCTGTTCAACAAGAAGGACCTTTGCACGCCTGAACAGCTTCAGCTGCTGCCGAGCGATGAGAATCATTTCAAGATAAGTGCTTATGACGAGAAAGATCTGGAGATCATTCGCGAGATCATTCAGGATAAATTAACCGGTGAGACGATGACTTTCCGCATTCCTGCCGCTCGGGGGGATCTTAGCTCTGTAATTTACAGAGTTGGCGAAGTGATCGGGCAAGATTTTGAGGAAAATGATTTATTGTTCGAGGTTAGATTGAACCAGGCGGATTATGAGAAGAGCGGCTACCTGCTTAGGGAATATGAAGTGCGTTCATAATCTTGTCTATGTATTTGTGTCTATAGACAGCTAATGGGATAACGAGAGGATAATGGGAATGGCCGTATTTTCAGATCAAATTATGCAGTGGATGGAATTCGCCGAGCAGAAGGTGGATTCAAGATTTAAAGCGATTGACCGAATTGTAGATGCCAATCAGTGGAAGGTCATTGAAGCTTTTCAGAAGCATCAGGTCAGTGATTTTCATTTTGCCGGTTCTACCGGATATGCTTATAACGATCGTGGACGTGAGGTTCTCGATCTTGTATATGCGGATGTGTTCGGAGCGGAAGCCGCATTAGTCAGACCGCATTTTGCTTCGGGAACACATACTATTGCTACAGCCCTGTTCGGTGTACTGAGACCAGGGGATGAACTTTTGTATATTACAGGACGTCCGTACGATACACTTCACAAGGTAATTGGTAAGCCTGGAGACGGTACCGGGTCCCTTCAAGACTATGGTATCCTTTATAAGGAAGCTGCGTTGCTTGATCAAGGTGGTGTGGATTGGGACCAGGTAACCAATTTAATTACGCCTGCCACGAAGGTAATCGGGATTCAGCGTTCTAGGGGCTATGACTGGAGAGATTCATTTAGAGTCGACCAAATTGCGGAGATGGTTGCACGGGTAAAAGAGATCAAGCCGGATGTCATTGTCTTCGTGGATAACTGTTATGGTGAGTTTACAGAAGATCGGGAGCCCACGGAAGTGGGCGCCGATCTTATCGCGGGATCACTTATCAAGAATCCCGGAGGCGGCCTTGCCGAGACAGGAGGTTATATCTGCGGCAAAGCCGAATACGTCGAGCTAGCTGCATACCGATTAACGGCTCCTGGCATTGGAGGGGAAGTAGGTGCCATGCTGGGTACCACAAGAGGGATCTATCAAGGATTATTCCTTGCCCCAACCATTGTCGGACAAGCGGTAAAAGGGAGTGTAATTGCAGCGGCTGTATTTGAGCAGGCAGGATTCGAGAGCAAGCCCAGATGGGAAGAACCGAGAACGGATCTGATCCAGGCTATAGCTTTCTCCTCGTCAGCGCATCTGATCGCTTTCGTTCAGGGGATTCAAAGGGCTGCAGCGGTGGACGGGCATGTTGTTCCCGAAGCCTGGGACATGCCCGGTTATGAACATCCTGTGATCATGGCCGCAGGGACCTTTATCCAGGGCGGAAGCCTTGAGTTGTCTGCGGATGCACCTATTCGCGAGCCTTATATTGCCTATATGCAAGGCGGGCTAACCTATTCCCACGTGAAGTACGGGGTACTTACCGCACTTCAAAATATGATTGATCATAATTTATTGTAAGCATTCCTAACACGCGCTTGACACTGTGAGGCAATATGACATAGAATGGGATTATGATTAATTAAGTGGAAGGTTGAGAGCGATGGGTGATGAAATTCGTAGAAATATGGCCTTGTTTCCAATTGGTATCGTAATGAAGCTTACTGATCTATCGGCCCGTCAGATTCGCTATTACGAGCAGCACCAGCTAATCGTACCGGCGAGAACTTCCGGTAATCAGCGTCTTTTCTCGTTCAATGATGTTGAACGTTTGTTGGAAATCAAAGCATTGATTGACAAAGGCGTCAACATTGCGGGGATTAAGCAGGTAATGAACCCGGTGAACAAAGAATCACAGGAAGCGACAGTAATTACGAACGACACTGAGGAGAAACGCAAGGTTTTGACGGACTCGCAGCTCTATCGTATGCTCAAGCAGGAACTCGTTACAGGCGGCAAGAGACCAGGTCAAGTATCACTGATTCAAGGTGAGTTATCACGGTTTTTCAAGCAATAACCATAAATCTTAATCACAAAGGGAGAGGGTAAAGTGAGTTACACAAAAGAAGATATTCTTCGTATTGCCAAGGAAGAAAATGTCCGTTTCATTCGTTTGCAATTCACAGATTTGCTTGGAACTATCAAAAACGTTGAGATTCCTGTAAGTCAATTGCCGAAAGCACTCGATAACAAAATGATGTTTGACGGATCTTCCATTGAAGGATATGTCCGCATTGAAGAGTCCGATATGTACTTATATCCGGATATTGAGACTTGGGTTATTTTCCCATGGGTAACAGAAGATCGTGTTGCACGCCTCATTTGTGATGTATATATGCCAGACGGTACACCTTTTGCTGGTGACCCGCGCGGTATCTTGAAGCGTAACTTGGCTGAAGCCAAAGAGCTTGGTTACACTTCCATGAACGTTGGTCCAGAGCCAGAATTCTTCTTGTTCAAGACAGACGAGAAAGGCAACCCTACAATGGAGCTGAATGACCAAGGTGGTTACTTTGACCTTGCGCCTACAGACCTTGGTGAGAACTGCCGCCGTGAGATCGTACTTACTCTTGAAGAAATGGGCTTTGAAATCGAAGCTTCTCACCATGAGGTTGCACCTGGACAGCACGAAATCGATTTTAAATATGCAGATGCTGTGAAAGCGGCAGACCAAATTCAGACTTTCAAATTGGTTGTAAAAACAATTGCTCGTCAGCATGGACTTCACGCAACATTCATGCCAAAACCGTTGTTCGGTGTAAACGGTTCCGGTATGCACTGTCACCAATCCCTATTCAAAGGTGATGTGAACTCGTTCTACGAGGAAAGTGATACTCTGGGTCTGAGCCAAACTGCCCGTTACTACATGGCAGGTATCTTGAAACATGCGCGTGCTTTTGCTGCGATCACTAACCCGACAGTGAACTCATACAAACGTTTGGTTCCTGGTTACGAAGCACCTTGTTACGTAGCATGGTCTTCCAGTAACCGTAGCCCGATGATTCGTATTCCTGCTTCCCGCGGTCTGGGTACTCGTGTTGAAGTTCGTAATCCGGATCCGGCTGCTAACCCTTACCTGGCACTAGCTGTTATGCTTAAAGCTGGTCTTGACGGGATTAAGAATGAGATTCCTCTCGTTGATCCAATTGACCGTAACATCTATGTAATGTCAGAGGAAGAGCGCGTAGAAGAAGGAATTCCTAGCCTTCCATCCGACCTGAAGGAAGCTCTAAGTGAGCTAATTCGCAGTGAAGTGGTAACGGAAGCACTTGGTGATCATGCACTGTCCCATTTCTATGAACTCAAAGAAATCGAATGGGATATGTTCCGCACACAAGTTCACCAATGGGAACGTGACCAATACATTACTTTGTACTAAGATAGACAGAACCCCTGGCGCATTTAGCGTCAGGGGTTCTTTTTAGATTCCTTTAAGACATAATATCACACCTGCAACGATCCCGACGATCCCGCCTAACTTAGCCAAGACTAATATGCCTCGCTTGGCTCAGAATCTCCTTCAACCTTCCAACCTTCGTTAATATACCATCCCCAAGATGGCTTAAGTAATTGAATCAAACCAAGTGATAAGCATATAATCCCAAAAATAAGAAACACTTGATCATCTCCTTTGTTATGTAAAACGTTCACGCAGGGGGAATAGTTCCTGTTCAGCTGCTAACACACTTTACTAATGCCCATCTATACGGAAGACTTTCAAATTTGGCCATTGACGGACCCATTGCTTCTGAATCATGCGGTGTTCATATACCTGTGCTCTCTCAGGTGTGGCTTGGAAGAAGGGGGTTGGATGCACACGAAGATGGATAAGATCCTGAATTCCGTAGGGAGCAGTCAGCATAACAACTTCCGGAGAGCTCAAGGTGATCCCTATTGCAGTGGCCGTCTCCGGAAATTTAGAAATGGCATCCACACTTGAATGGTAGGGCGGAAGGTTGTTGATCGAGTGCATACGCGCTTGATTTTTGACAGACCAGGGCAGATCTGGCCGAATCTCTAATAATTTATGTTCAAGGTCCTTCTCGTACTCTTCATCCAGGTTCATGGGATCGAAGTAAATTACATCAATGTCGGCGAGAGGAGTACGTTCCTGATATCCGTGAAGCACATCCCATACTTTTGAACGGATGACGCCTGCACAGATCCACCAATCCGGTAAATGTAACTGAGCTGCTGCGTGTAAAAGGTCCATCATCCAGTTATCTTGTTCCACAAGCTGGATAATATCCTCCTCGGTGCGTATTATCATTGGATGCCTCCTTAACTTGGAACATATGTTCTATTAATTATAATTCACTCTAATTATTTTGGAAATAGTAGAACTGACCATCTCTCATACTCTACTAATGGCATACATTGAAGTATAACTCTGTTGAACAGGAGGAAGTGTGATGGAATCCAGTGAGCTATCGACCATTGAGAAGCTGCTGCCGCTCGCTGAGAAATATGGTCTGGCGGTTCTGCTAACCTTTATCCTGCTTATGATCTTGATAGTCCTCGTAAGAATGATCATTAAGGGAGATTTGGTATCCAGGAGGTTACTGGATAAAGCAGAAGAGGATCGTGATCGGCTGCAGGCGATTTTGGATAAAGAAAGAGAAGAACTATGGGAACCGGTACTGGATGTTTTTAAGAGCATCAAGAAGGTAGAAAAGGCTGAGGGGAGTGATTCTTCATGTGGTCCAGATGGGTCGAATTAATATTGCAACGGCAGCGGCGTAAGGAGGCGGAATTGAACCAGGCTTCACGCCGAATCACTCTATCCATCCAACGTTACAGAAGTTTATCACAAGAGATTCAAACGGAGGTAAGGAAGAATCATTTTGCCAAGAACCTAATCTACCGAAACCGAGACGACGAATAGCTAGGGAATAGAAAGGCGAACCAGAGAAATTTGTGTTGTTAAAATAGGAAATGATATACTTCCCTTAACAAGTCAAAGGGAGGATGCTCGAGAGTATGAAGCTGTTAAAAGTTATTACTAGTTACATTCCTGCAGTTGCCATCGCATTCGTTCTAAGTCTATTTATCGGGATCTTTGTATTTCAGCCCTATAAGGTTGTTGGTCAATCTATGGAGCCGACTCTCCAGGATACACAAAGAGTCTACACTTCAAAACTTGCCCGTACATTCTCACACATGCCAGCTTATGGGGATATCGTAGTTATTGACAGCCGGGTGAATCGTGAGCGTTCCTTTATGGACAATATTGTGGAACACCCATTGATTCAGCTTATACGTGGTGCCAACGAGGATCACACCTTCTTTATTAAGCGGGTTATCGGGAAGCCAGGCGATGTTATCGAGATCAAGAATCAACAGGTGTATAGGAATGGTGAGGCTCTGGTTGAACCCTATATTAAAGAGAAGATGAATCCTTCTGAGGACAGTAAATGGGTAATTCCAGATAATCACATCTTTGTCTTAGGAGATAACAGGAATAATAGTATGGATAGTAGAGAATTGGGGCCGATCCCATTCGACCATATTATGGGGATAGAAGAGATTAAATAGTAGAGTGAATCAAGAAGAGGATGCCAATGGGCATCCTCTTCTTTGCGGTTACATGAAAGGAAGTATCAGGAATGGTTAGTGAATGTCGCGGAATAGGCCGACGACTTTACCGAGAATGGTAACATGCTTGAGGCGCAGCGGTTCGTACGTAGGGTTCTCAGGTTGAAGGCGGATATGGTCTCTTTCTTTATAAAAAGTCTTCACCGTAGCCTCGTCATCCTCTGTCATGGCTACGACGATATCACCATTCTCAGCAGTCTGCTGCTGACGAACGATCACAAAGTCACCATTGTGAATACCTGCTTCAATCATACTGTCACCCATGACGGAAAGCATGAATACCTCTTTGTCACCGACAAAATGGTTGGGAAGTGGGAAGTAGTCCTCAATATTCTCTGTGGCTGTAATAGGTACACCTGCGGTTACTTTACCGACAACAGGTACGCGTGCAACGGTGTGGGCGAACAGATTATAATTGTCCGAATCCTCTTGGCCCAGCAGTTCAATTGCCCGTGGCTTGGTAGGGTCCCTCCGAATGAAGCCTTTCTTCTCAAGCCTGTCCAAATGCCCATGGACTGTGGAACTGGAAGCTAGTCCAACAGCTTCTCCTATCTCTCTTACGGAAGGAGGGTAACCCTTCATTCTGACTTCATTTCGTATAAATTCAAGGATCGCCTGTTGACGACTGGATACTTTCGACATATTATATCAACCCCATTTAGTAACGTTTGGAAAAATTATAACATAGAACTACCGTTCGTACAAACGTAAGTTCTAAATCAGTAAGAAGATATAGCGAACAATTGTTCTAAAAAACTATTGAACGAAACAAGTGTTCGTGTTATATTGATTTTAGAAAATAAGAACAAACGTTTGGAGTGAGGGAAAATGTTAAGATATTCTACATACCAAAGTATCCATGAATCAATTCCTGCTGAGCCTAGCCGAAATAAATTTAATTTAGAAGAGTTTATGTCGAAAGCTATATTTGTAAGAGTTGCTGCCCTAGTGTTATTCATAGCCGTCACCTGCACGGGGATGATCACAGCCTTTGCTTCTTCAAGCAACCATTCCGGTTCATCTGAGCTTCCTCAGGTCATTGTGCAGCCAGGTGATTCTTTGTGGAGTATCGCATCTGCCAACAAAACAAACGGCCAAGACATTCGAGACGTGATACGCGATATTAAGGAAGTGAACCAACTGGTATCCAGTGAAATTCAAGCTGGTGATGTGCTTGTGATCCCTTCGAATTGATCCATTAACGATAATAGAATCAGGTTAGCTAAGAGAGTTTTTCAAGGATTCCGCGCTCCTTGACAAGCTCTTTTTCTCATGTCAAAGTAAGAGTTAATGCCTTAACTGAAGGAGGAGTCTCTTATGGATATCGATAGCTTGGTACAGCGCATTAATGAGCTTGCGCGAAAACATAAAGAATCGGGATTGACTGAGGAAGAAACGCTTGAGAGAGCAGAGCTTCGGGAAATCTACTTGCAAAATATTCGCAAGAATTTCCGTCAACAATTAGATTCAATAGAAATTGTAGATAAATAAGGCATCCGGCCTTGTGCCGGACGTACATAATTGTCATCTGAATTGTCGCAAGATGAATGGGAATCCCTAAAGGATAAGGAGGATATTTCGTGAAGTATACCTATCTAGGTAAAAGTGGATTGGCCGTATCAAGTCTTTGTTTGGGAACAATGACATTTGGTGGGACTACCAATGAGAAGGACTCGAAGGAAATGATTCACCGATTCTTTGATCTGGGAGGGAACTTTGTTGATACCGCAGATGTCTATACGGGCGGTCGGTCAGAAGAAATTGTAGGCAAGAGTATCCGTGACCGCAGGTCTGAGGTTATTCTAGCCTCCAAGGTGCGTATGTCCACTGAAGGACACGTGAACGGCCAGGGATCTTCCCGTAAGCATATTATGGACGGCATTGAGGCAAGTCTCAGACGACTTGGAACAGATTACATCGATCTGTATCAGATTCATGTATGGGATCAAGCTACCCCTGTGGAGGAGACGCTTCGTGCGCTTGATGATCTGGTCACTTCAGGGAAAGTTCGCTATATTGGCTGCTCGAATTATTTATCTTGGCAGCTGATGAAGAGTCTGGCTGTGAGTGAAGCCAAGGGATTCGTCCGTTATGTGTCACTTCAGCAGCAATATAGTCTGCTTAATCGCGAGGCTGATAGGGAAATGATGTCTCTATGTCTTGAAGAGAATGTGGGTATCATCCCTTGGGCTCCTCTTGGGGGTGGATTTCTTACGAATAGATATACACAGGGACCAAAGCCCGCTGAAGGGCGGCTAAGTGCGGCTAATGGTGGTGAGAGTTCCTGGGAGTATCGGGCTACGGAGAAGAATTTTGATATTCTTAATCAAGTGGTTAAGATTTCCAAGGAAGTCAATAGAACTCCTTCACAGGTATCCTTGAATTGGCTAATGGGTCATAAGGGAATTACCTCACCAATCTTTGGGGCGAGTACGCTTGAACAGTTCGATGAGAATATAGGAGCTGTAGATTTCGAGCTTGATGGTGAACACCGCCGTCTGCTTGATGAGGTAAGCAGTCTACCAGACGAGTACCCTGATCGCTTCATTCGCAAATTTAAAAGACAGATTTAACAGCAGACAACCGAGGAGGAAAGTAGTAGGATGGCGCGTTCATTTGAGAAACAAGTTGAGAAAAATAAGCAAAGGTTGTTAATGCAGCAGAAGAGACAAGGAATACAGCCTGGGAAAATGGGTCTAAGTGGAGAAGGAGAAACATTCAGGGGTCGTAATATCATTCTACCCGCACTTCTCATTCTCTTTGGGGTGATGTACGGTTCACTTGGCTTCATAGGAGGCGGCAGCGAGATTAATTCCTTCCTATATTGGCTTACAATCGGGTTATATATCCTGCTTGGAGTAATTACCTTTATAAGGAAACCCTACCTGAGAATTGGTAAAAATGCTCTGTATACTTCCAAATTCAACCGTGATCGGATGCTATCTGCTGACAGTATCCAGAAGATCATTCTTAGTCAGGGCGTAGTTACTATCGTTCCTAAAGGAAACGGACAGAAGTGGACATTCCTTCGCTCGCGTAACAGATTCAATACAGAGGCAATGGGTGAACGTTTGAGGGAATTCGGAAAGCTTAACAAAATTACAGTAGAGAATCACTAATAAAAGGGGAATCACGATGTCAATAAAGGCCGTTTGTTTTGATCTGGATGATACACTGTTGTGGGATGAGCGTAGTATTGCCGAAGCATTTGAATTTACATGTAAGACAGCAGCAGAGATTGCCGGGGTAAATGCATCCCTGCTTGAGGAATCTGTTCGTAAGGAAGCAAGGGCTTTATACGAATCTTACGAGACATTCTCTTTCACTAAAATGATTGGGATCAATCCATTTGAAGGTTTGTGGGGGAACTTTAATGCAGGGGAGCAGCCCGAGTTCCGTGCAATGGAAAAGCTTGCCCCAGTCTACCGCAAGGAATCATGGAACCGGGGGCTGCTTGCCCTTGGAGTCAATAATGAGGAGCTTGCCGGGCAGCTTGCTGAACAATTCGGTGCAGAACGCCGTGCGCGTCCGCATATTTATGAAGAAACTTTCCAAATTCTTAATGATCTCAAGGGCCAAGTTAAGCTTTTACTGTTAACGAATGGTTGTCCGGCACTACAGCAGGAGAAGCTTGATGGTGTCCCTGAACTAGCTCCTTACTTCAATGAGATTATTATTTCGGGTTCATTTGGTAAAGGGAAGCCGGACCCAAGTATTTTTGAACATGCTTTGTCTCGGCTTGGTGTGAAAGCAACTGAAGCTCTTATGGTTGGGGACAAACTGACTACGGACATTAAGGGAGCGTTAAGTGCAGGCATTCATTCGGTATGGGTGAATCGCGATGGCAAAACTCGTACGGACGAAATCATTCCTGACTATGAGATCAAGCATCTATATGAATTACACGGAATTATTGACAGTCTGGGAGGTAGAGCTAGTTGAGATTACTACGCTTAAGGTTTGCTTCAGCGTTAATCAGCTTAGTTCTACTGCTTTCAGGATGTGGGCATGATACCGATCATGAGGCTAATGAGATGCCAAAACCGATTGAGGTTAAGCTAACCGTAGCCCCCATGAGTGCGAAGGTGGATGAGAAAGTATCTTTTGAAGCGAAAGTCACCCAAGATGGGTCAAATGTAGATAATGCACAAGAAGTTACTTTTGAAATTTGGAAAGACGGCTCGGACAAACACAGCAAAATTACTGTTGCCTCGGCGGGAGACGGGAAATATGTTATGCTTAAGTCCTTTAGTGAAGCAGGTTCTTATCATGTGATTTCTCACGTTACCGCTGATAGTCAGCACTCGATGCCTTCAGCCGTATTTAATGTGAAATAGGTATAGGCGTGAATGCCATAATAAAAAGCTGTTTGCTTCATCCAAGGATGAGGCAAACAGCTTTTTGTTCATAATATAAAATATCTGTGATTTGGCTTAGACTTAAGCCTTCTGGAAGGAAGGATCTTCATAAGGATGAGCAATCCAGCCATTCTCTTCCACGAACAGACGAATAGCCACAACCTTACGGTCGTCAGTCAAAGTGAAGAAGTGTACGGTATTCTCTGGAACGGAGATAAGATCCCCTGGCAGCAGGTTCACATCAAAGTAACCTAGTTCATCAGATCCTTTGATTACGAAAGTTCCCGCACCTCCAACGATGGCACGAATCTCATCCTCGGTGTGGGTGTGGATTTGTTCAAATTTAGCAAGCAATTCCTCGATATTGGGAGTAGCTTCGGAAAGAGTAATGACATCCCAAGTGCGGTAGCCACGGCGTGCAACCAAATCTTGGATCTCTGTGTCGAACGTAGCAAGCACTTCTGCTTTTTGCTCGTCAGTGAGGGAGAAATTCTCTTGTAAATGAGCCGGCAGTTTGCTGACATCCCAGTGTTCATAAATCACTTCAAATTGACTTAGGAAATTGCGAACATTCTCTTCGCCTGATATAATTTCGTTCGTTTTTCTAATTCTTATTTCCGCCATGGGATTACTCCCCTTTCTTTAATATATAGTTAGAATTATAAAGGATTAAAGAGGGTGTGTCGACCCCCTTTTTAGGATGATATCCCGAGAAATACAAGCGTTTTCATGGATGGAGAAATGAATACAATGCCTTTCCTAAAGCGTTTGATTCTGCTACACTTAATTTTAGCGTTTTACAGGGGGGAATGAAATCTTGATTAAGCCAAGTCTGCAATCCAGAATGAGAGACAAAATATTGATTCTTGACGGGGCCATGGGAACCATGATTCAGCAAGAAGAGCTAAAACCCGAAGATTTCGGTGGAGAAGAGCTAGACGGTTGTAATGAGATGTTAGTTCTCACCCGTCCGGATGTCATCTCCCGTATTCATGAGAAGTATCTTGAAGCAGGGGCCGACTTAATTGAGACGAATACTTTCGGGGGAGCTTCTGTTGTCCTGGCCGAATATGATATTCAAGATAAAGCCCGCGAGATTAACCTGGTTGCTGCCAAGCTTGCGGTTGATGCTGTTAACAAATATTCTACACCTGAACATCCGCGTTATGCTGTTGGCGCCATGGGTCCAACGACCAAGACGCTTTCTGTAACGGGTGGTGTCACTTTTGACGAGTTAATTGCAAGTTATGAAGAGCAGGCGGTTGCTCTGATTGAAGCTGGCGTAGATGCAATGCTGTTAGAAACATCCCAGGATACCCTAAATGTCAAGGCGGGGAGCATCGCCATACGCCGTGCTTTTGAAGCTACAGGTGTTACTTTGCCCCTTATGATCTCCGGTACGATCGAACCGATGGGAACCACACTTGCCGGACAGAACATTGAGGCGTTCTATGTATCACTGGAGCACTTGAATCCAGTATCAGTAGGACTTAACTGTGCCACGGGGCCAGAGTTCATGCGCGATCACATTCGCACACTTTCGGATATGGCGAGTACAGCCATCAGCTGTTATCCAAATGCCGGTCTTCCCGATGAGAACGGGAACTATCACGAATCTCCTGACTCTCTTGCTGCGAAGATGGCAGCCTTTGCTGAGAAGGGCTGGCTCAATATCGCAGGCGGCTGCTGCGGAACAACGCCTGAGCATATTTATGCCATGTCTGAAAAGATGAAGCAGTACGAGCCTCGCAGAATGGATGAGGTGACGCATCCCCCAGCCATCTCAGGGATTGAACCTGTATATATTGAATCGGATAATCGTCCTTACATGATCGGCGAGAGAACAAATGTTCTGGGGTCAAGAAAATTCAAACGGCTTATCGTTGAAGGAAAGTATGAAGAGGCATCCGAAATTGCCCGTGCGCAGGTAAAAGGTGGCGCCCAGGTTATCGATGTCTGTGTACAAGACCCAGACCGCGATGAAACAGAAGACATTATGAAGTTCCTTGAGCTGGTAGTCAAAAAGGTTAAGGTGCCTTTGATGATTGATACTACCGATCCTGCTGTAATTGATCTGGCGCTTAAATACTGTCAGGGTAAATCGATAATTAACTCCATTAACCTTGAAGATGGTGAAGATAAATTCGAGCTGGTCACACCCATTATTCACAAGTATGGAGCTGCGATTGTAGTCGGTACGATCGATGAACGTGGGCAGGCTATTACGAGAGAAGACAAGCTGGAAGTAGCTATTCGATCTCATGATCTGCTTGTTAATAAGTATGGTCTGAATGCGGAAGATATTATATTTGATCCACTTGTATTCCCGGTTGGAACAGGGGACGAGCAGTATATCGGCTCTGCCAAGGAGACTATTGAGGGGATTCGTCTGATCAAGGAAGCTCTGCCGGCTTGCCATACCGTTCTCGGGATCAGTAATGTCTCGTTCGGACTTCCTGAAGCAGGGCGTGAAGTTCTGAACTCGGTGTTCCTGTATGAGTGCACCAAAGCAGGTCTGGATTATGCGATTGTGAATACAGAGAAAGTTGAGCGTTATGCTTCCATTCCCGAAGAGGAGCGTAAGCTTGCAGAAGATCTTATTTACAATACCAATGATCAGACACTGGCGTCTTTCGTTGCAGCTTTCCGTAACAAGAAGGTTGAGAAGAAGGAGAAGATCAGCAATCTGTCACTTGAAGAGAGACTGGCTTCCTATGTGGTAGAAGGGACTAAGGAGGGTCTGATTCCTGATCTGGATGAAGCTCTTGGTCGCTACACAGCTTTAGAGGTTATTAACGGACCACTTATGGCGGGAATGGAAGAAGTCGGACGCCTATTTAACAATAATGAGCTGATCGTTGCCGAAGTCCTTCAGAGCGCTGAAGTGATGAAGGCTTCTGTAGCTTATCTAGAACCCTTCATGGAGAAGAATGAGTCCTCGGTTAAAGGACGGATAATGCTTGCAACCGTGAAAGGCGATGTCCACGATATTGGTAAAAATCTGGTGGAGATCATCCTTTCCAATAACGGTTATGATATTGTCAATTTGGGTATAAAAGTACCACCGGAACGTATTATAGAAGCTTTCCGTGAGCAGAAAGCCGATGCCATCGGCTTGTCAGGACTGCTAGTTAAATCTGCTCAGCAGATGGTATCGACTGCCCAGGATCTGCGGAATGCCGGAATTGATGTGCCGATCATGGTTGGCGGTGCTGCCTTAACCCGGAAGTTCACCAAAACCCGAATTCGGCCCGAATACAATGGGCTGGTTGTATATGCGAAGGACGCTATGGATGGTCTGGATCTGGCTAACAAGCTTATGGATCCGAACTCCAGAGAGAAAATGCGCCTGGAATTTGAAGCAGAGAAAGAAGCAGGGGAACAAGAAGTTGTTAAGACAGTTCTGCCTGAGCTTACCCGCGCTGTACGTTCAAATATTTCACAAGATGCACCGGTATATTTACCGCCAGACCTGGATCGTCACGTGATGAGAAATTATCCAATCAGTCACATTATTCCTTACGTGAATATGCAGATGCTTTTGGGTCATCATCTTGGGCTCAGAGGTTCAGTAGAGCAGCTGCTCGCTTCCAAGGACCCTAAAGCAGTAGAACTGAAAGAAACAGTGGATCAAGTACTTCACGAGGCTTTGACGAATGAGATTATTCAGGCACATGCTATATACCGATTCTACCCGGCTCAGTCCAGCGGGAATGATATATTGATCTATGATCCTGAAGATCACAGCAAAGTGCTCAAGACCTTCAGCTTCCCACGTCAAAGGGTGGAACCTCATTTGTGCTTGTCTGACTATTTGAAGAGCGTAGACAGCGGGGTTATGGATTATGTTGGCTTTATGGTGGTCACTGCTGGACATGGAGTAAGGAAATTGTCCGAAGAATGGAAACTTAAAGGCGATTACCTTCGTTCACATGTGGTTCAGGCGACAGCGCTTGAGATAGCAGAAGGTTTGGCTGAACGGGTGCACCATATTATTAGGGACAGCTGGGGCTTCCCAGATCCTGCCGACATGACCATGAAACAGCGACACGGTGCAAGATATCAAGGGATTCGTGTCTCCTTCGGGTATCCTGCATGTCCTGATCTTGAACTGCAGGAGCCGCTGTTCGATCTGCTTAAGCCACAAGATATTGGAGTTGAGCTTACGGAAGGGTTTATGATGGAGCCAGAGGCATCTGTCTCTGCACTCGTATTCGCCCATCCTGAAGCACAGTATTTCAACGTTGAGAAGTCTTAAGTTACAATAATATAGAGATTGCCGCAAAATCCTCCGGGTAACGGGGGATTTTTGCTACATCAGCAATTAACCAAGTATGCGGAAGAAGGTTGAGAAGATGGAACTCTACTTCATGGGAACCAATGCAGGTGTGCCTTCCCTGCAGCGTAACGTCACTTCCCTGGCCTTGCGAATGCTCGAAGAGAGAAGGTCATTCTGGCTGTTCGATTGCGGGGAGGGGACACAGCATCAGGTGCTGCGTTCGCCTCTCAAACTGAGCAAGCTGGAGAAAATTTTCATTACTCATCTGCATGGAGATCATTTATTTGGTCTTCCGGGCCTGCTTTCAAGCCGTTCCTATCAGGGGGGCGACACCCCGCTTGTTCTTTATGGACCTAAAGGGCTTGAGCAATATGTAAGAATGTCACTAGGAATCAGTGAGTCACATATTAACTATGAGCTTATTGTGAAGGAGCATAGCGGGGGCCTGGTATTTGAAGATGATACTTTTCGTGTGGAATCTGCACTGCTTGAGCATCGAATAGATAGCTATGGGTATCGTGTTACGGAGCTTGATAAGCCAGGCCGACTCGATTTTGAGGCACTTGAAAAGCTCGGCGTTAAGCCAGGGCCACTATATGGGAAGCTAAAACGAGGGGAGAGCATTGAGACGGGATCAGGGACGGTCCATGCCAGGGATGTGTTAGGCGTGCCTAAAAAAGGCAGGATCGTAACCATTCTTGGGGACACAAGACCCTGCTCAGCAGCGATCCAGCTTGCCAAAGATGCGGATCTGTTGGTCCACGAGGCTACTTTTTTACATGAACTTGCTGAGACTGCACATAACTATCACCATAGTACAGCTGTTCAGGCAGCCGAGACGGCTTCTGCTGCACATGCCAAAGAACTCGTACTCACTCACTTCAGTTCCCGTTACAAGGATGATCAGCAGCTTGGAATGCTGCTTGATGAGGCCCGCGTGATATTCCCGAACACGAGGCTGGCAAAAGAGCATGAGCTTGTTCCATTGTCCCGGGATGAACAGCAATAGGCAGGAAATACTGAGAATTATTTTCCGGGAAAGCGCAGGAAATGACATCGGGCTGCAAAGTTTTTCAGCTTTTAAAAATAAGCGGTCTCAACCTTCGATAGAGTTCGACGCAAATGTATAATTTATCTTGCGGATAGCGGGAAATTATTGAATTTGCCCGCACCGCTGCTTTCTTTTACAATGGGATTAGTAAGGGGAAAGAATAAAGGGAGAGAGCGGATTTGAATGAAGCCTGGAAAGCTTTTTTGATCGATTTGGATGGAACACTGTATCATGGTACACATATGATTCCTGGAGCAGACGAACTGATACGGGAAATAAATGATAGAGGAATTCCACTACTATTTGTTACCAACAATTCATCCCGGACACCTGAGGATGTGGCTTTGCATTTAAGGGGCATGGGAATTCCGGCGGAGGCCAGCCAGGTGTGTACGTCAGCCGTTGCGGCCGCGCAGTATATTGCGGAGAACGCTCCCGGGTGCCGTGTGGCTGCAATTGGGGAAAAGGGGCTGCGAATCGCGCTAGAGCAGGCGGATTTACAGCTTACCGATAAGAATCCTGACTATGTGGTTCAAGGCATAGACCGCTCATTTACATATGATAAATTGACTGAGGCTGCCCGCTGGATCCTTGGCGGTGCTAAGTACATTTTGACGAATCCGGATCTGCTGTTGCCTTCACAGGATGGCCTGCTTCCCGGAGCTGGAACGCTATCGGCAGCAATCAAGGCTGCAACCGGCGCAGAGCCTATTGTCATCGGGAAGCCTTCGGGCATATTGATGAAATTTGCAACGGATCGTCTTGGACTACGTTCGGAAGATGTAGCGGTTATCGGTGATAATATGCTCACTGATATTTCTGCTGGAGTGAATGCGGGGTGCGGGACGATCCTGACATTAACAGGAGTTACGACACCGGAGAACTTGGATTCATTTCTGGCGAGTACAGGTGTAAAGCCGGATATGATCTGCTCAGATCTCCATGAACTCAAACAGCTGATTACAAGATGAGATTTGAATGACGAAGGGAAGATGCATTATGCCGGAACTTCCGGAGATGGACAATTACCGAATACTACTATCCCAGCTTATCCTTGACCGTCCGATTACGAAGGTTGTGATTAATAGGGAGAAGTCAATCAACAAAGAACCCGATGTGTTTATCCAGGAAGTTACCGGACGCCGGGTAATATTCATTGAGCGGCGCGGCAAGCATCTGCTTTTCCATCTTGATAGCGGCCGTCGTCTGCTGCTGCATCTAATGCTGGGTGGATTGCTGTATCTTGGAACTGAAGAAGATAAGCCTAACCGAAGCACGCAAGTGGAGCTTAGCTTTGGAGAGCAAACCTTGTATTTCATTGGTCTTCGGCTTGGTTATTTGCATCTCTATAGCGCCAAGGAGACGGATGAATTCTTGTCGGATCTGGGACCTGAATTGATGGACCGGAAGATGAATCAGGACAAATTTATTCAATTGTTCAGTAAACGGCGTGGTGCTCTAAAAAGCACGCTGGTTAACCAGCATGTCATTGCCGGGATTGGGAACTGTTATGCGGACGAGATTGCCTTTGAGGCGCAGCTTAGGCCATCTGCCAAAATTCAGAACTTATCTGAGGAGGATCTCGCCGGAATCTATCAAGCAGCAAGGACTGTATTACATCACGCTACAGAGCATGGGGGTTATATGGAACTTCCTTTAACCCATGAAGATAAGCTCACCGGTGGATTCAATGATCTTTGCCGGGTCTATGATCGGGAAGGTGAAGGGTGCATCCGGTGCGACGGAGTGATTGAGAAGAGCGAGATCGGTGGTAGAAAGGTGTTCTACTGTCCGAAATGTCAGCATGACAAGTAAGGTGAAAGTTGGCGGGCACCTTAGCATTCGCGGAGGGTACTACCACGCTGCACAAGCGGCTTCTGGCATGGATGCAGGAGCATTTCAGTATTTTCCCAAGAATCCGCGCAGTCTGACAATTAAACAATTTGACCCTAGGGATGCTGAGAAGTGCAGGAAATGGTGTGAGGAAAAAGGGATTGTATCTGTAGCTCATACTCCTTATCCGAGCAATCTGGCCATAGATTCCGAAGATGAACCTGCCACTTATCAGAAAATTGTGGATTCTTTGCGCAATGATCTTGAGATTGCTGAGGCGTGTGGTTCGCTAGGGATCGTTGTTCATTTTGGCACATATAGGGCTGGAAACCCCTTACAGGGATATAAAAATGTTATACAATGTATTAACGAGATTCTATGGGGCTGGCAAGGTAATGCCAAGCTGCTTATAGAGAACCAGGCAGGCGATCATGGGGACATGGGCATGACGATGCAAGAACTGGTTCAGATTCGTAAGTTATGTGAGACACCCGAACAAATCGGCTTTTGCCTGGATACCTGTCATGCGTTTGGCGCAGGGGTATGGGAAGGGGCAGAGGATGATTCTTTTGTAGCTAAGGGGAGAGAGCTGGGCTTTTGGGATCATGTGGTGGCTGTACATTTGAACGACTCCAAATATCCTTGTGGCTCCCGCAAGGACCGACATGAGCGGGTTGGCCAAGGCTATATTGGAGAGGCAGGGTTCCGTAAGCTGCTGGCGGCGGAAGAAATTAAAGAGAAAGCCTTCATCCTCGAAAGTGAAACTGGGGAAGATGGTACATACAAATGGGATATGGAGCAGGTAAGACGTTGGTCTGAAGCTTAGCTGATTACGCATCTGGGGAAAGGAAGAACAAATGTGATCCACTTATATATGGATGATATGCGGCGTTGTCCTGCGGGATTCACCTTGGTACGAACCGGCCAGGAGTGTCTTGAAGTACTTCGTACAACTCAGGTTGATATCCTTTCACTCGATTACGATATGGGACCTGAGGGGATGACTGGTGGTGAGGTGGCGGCTGTAATGGCCAGTGAGGGCTTGTTCGCTAGAGAGATTTACCTTCATACCTCCAGTCTGCATGGGAAAATGAGCATGTATGAGACATTGTACACTTGCAAGCCTGACCATGTCATTCTCCATAACGGACCTGTACCTTTTGACCGTCTGGATGAGATCGCTCATCAAGTGGCCAAGAAGACAAAATAAGCAGTTGGCGTCGCATGAAGCGCAATGAAATTTACTGGAGGTTAAGAGCTTTTGAATAGTCAAGACGAATTAGAGAACACAGCACCCGGCGTATCATCCCGATTTATATGCACGGCCAATCACGGGTTTGCACCCTATGCTCAAGAGGAGTTAAGGAGGAAGTTCGGTTCTGTAAAAAGTACAGTTCTCGTGCCCGGTGAAATCTTCCTTGGGACATTGGAAGTATCCAGTCAGGAGGCGATCGAGAGGCTACGTATGGAGCAGCCTATCTTTCTTAGACATATCTTCCCTGTTCAATACCAGATCGGCATCGTAGATGGGGACAAAGATAATGCTATGATCCAATTAACTGCCTGTCTTCAGCATTTGCCGGAGCTCCGGGGAGCACAGGTAACGGTGCAGGCCCGTAAGGCCGGACAGGATTCCTGGGAAGGAACCTCAACGGACCTGAAGGATACGATTCAAAATGGTCTAAAGGAGCTTGTGCATGAATTTGTAGTCAAGGATGCTGAGCTGGTTGTCTCTGTCTTGGCGACAGATAAGGCTCTGTATGCAGGGATTTCTTCTCCTCAGGACAATTTATCGGACTGGAACGGTGGGGCTGTAAGATTTCAGAAGGAAGAAAGTCAGATCTCCAGAGCCAAATTCAAACTGCTGGAAGCTGAACGTGTGTTTGGTATTGATTTTAATTCGTTCGATGAAGCGCTTGATATTGGGGCCGCACCGGGAGGATGGACTTCATTTCTGCTGGAACGGGGCCTTCGTGTTACTGCGGTTGATCCAGCGAAAATGCATCCTTCATTAATGGATTCGGACAGATTGACTTATCTGAACAAGAATGCGGATAGTGTTAAATTTCGGGAAGATCAGTTCGATCTATTGGTATGTGATATGAGCTGGAGTCCTAAGCTTACCGCGAAGTTGGTTACCGGTCTGCTGTACAGTCTCGTACCTGGAGGTACAGCAATTGTTACTGTAAAGCTGCTGAGTAAGAAACCGCTGGCGCTAATAAGAGAAGTAATGGATACGTTTGATGAAGCAAATATGCAGATCCAGAGAGCGAAGCAGCTGTTCCATAATCGGGACGAGATAACATTGTATATGATTAAATATTAATATCATTAACTAATATTTATTAAATTTTTGCTTTACTTAAGACTTTATCTGCTCTATACTGATTCCAATATTATACAAAGACCGCTTAGGGAAAGTATCCCAAGTATCCGGTTGGTTGTTACAACTAACTTACCGGAGCTTGGGGACTTTCCCTTTTTTGTGTTGGTCAAGAAAGGAGAAGATCTATTGCATTTTCCTTCTAAGCTTGAGCCGGGGGCCATCCTTGGAGGCAGATATCAGATCGAAAAATGGATAGCTTGTGGGGGAATGAGTCATGTCTATTGTGCAGCGGATTTGAAGCTCCATGATAAGAAGTGGGCTATCAAAGAGACAATCACGGTATCCGAGCAGAATGCCAAGCTAGAAGAAGAAGCCAGACTGCTCATTAGACTCAATCATACCCGTTTGCCGCATATCGTTGATTTTTTTCCACCTGATGATGAGGGTTACACCTATTTGGTCATGGACTTTATTGACGGAGTCACCTTGGAGAATTATATCGAGGGAATAACCAGTCAGCCTCGAATCGAGACGATTCTGCACATTGCGGAGCAGGTATGCGAAGGGCTGGAATACCTTCATACCTATGACCCGCCCATCGTGTACCGGGATTTAAAGCCATCGAATTTAATGGTTGATCAAGCGGGCAATATACGTTTTATTGATTTTGGCATTGCCAGACAATTTAAGGTAGATCAGCCAGAGGACACGGTGAAACTGGGTACGGTTGGGTTCGCCGCCCCTGAACAGTATGGAGGTAAGCAGACGGACGCCAGAACTGATTTATACTCACTCGGCGCGTTACTCCTATATCTGGTTACAGGGGGACAGCTCAGTGAGTGGAGACCTGAGGCACAGCAACTCCTCCGAGTTGAAGCCGACCCGAATACTACAGCTGCGTTGATGAAGGTTATAAGGAAGCTGCTGCAATACGAGCCTGTGGACCGATATGCATCAGTGAGTGAGGTCAGAAAAGCACTCCAATTAGAATTCAAACAATCATATACCGATAGGAGACAGAGTGAGAAATCCGAGTCCTCCAGAACGAAGGTGATTGCGGTCATTGGAGTCTCGGGAGGAGTCGGAACTACTCACACGGCGATCATGCTAGCCTATTCTTTATCTAATCACTTTAAGGATGTCACACTGCTTGAACTTACGGATAAGTCGAGCGCCTTCTCCAGATTGCAGTCAGCAGCCTTTAAATCAAAAGGAACTGGGGCCTCATCTGCGGAAAGAAACTTTACGCTCGAAGGTGTTCATTACCACCGAAGGCCAACTAGGATGGAAATGCTCGACCTGATCTCCGGTGAGGGTGGCTTGGTCATTCTGGATTTGGGGAGTGATCGAAGTAAAGAGACATTTGAAGAATTTCTTCGAGCGGACATATCGCTCGTGGTGGGCTCGGGGGCTGAATGGAGATTCCAGGATATCGTATCCTTCTGCCGATTGTCGGCTTCTTATTCAAGAAGTAAATGGATTTATGCAATACCATCGGTTCCAATGCCGGTGATTCAGCATCTTCGAAGGAAGCTGGGAACTTCTAGATTGCTTCCATTCCCGCATGAAACGGATCCGTTTCATCCTTCTGATGAGACGGTCTCGGCACTGGAGAACGTATGCAGACCCATCATCAGTAACGATAAACCAACACGATTGTTTAAGTTTGGATTTAAAAGAATGTGGAGAGGAGGAATTTGATGTTGAAATTAAGACAGAGAACCAAACATTTGATCTATGCCGCTTTGTCGGGTGCAGGCATGGTTGTAATATTGTTCATCATCTATCTAATCGTGAATCAGAACCATATTAAACAATCAGAGAAAGCCACTGAACAAAGATATGAAGCTGAGATTAATCGGCTTAAGGAGGTTAGGGCCACGCGAATTACTCAAGGATGGGTAGCAGCCCATCAGATTGAGGCAGGTGAGAAATTGAGCTCATCCGATCTTGAGCAGAAGGAATTTCCGTCAGATCGGGTTCCGAGCGATGTAATCCTATCGAGGGACAGCATCGAAGGGAAGATTACCAAAATCGCGCTAAAGCCCAACACCTTGGTTACAAGCTCACTGCTCTATGAAGCGGAAGTTGCCACTAATGATTTGCGTAATCGTGAGATCGGCTTCGTAAAGATACCGGCTGTTCTCAAGTCGAAAGATGTTATTGATGTGAGAATTCAGTTTCCGACTGGGCAAGACTACATCATTTTATCGAAGAAGAAAGTGAAAGACCTACAGGCATCCACGCTCACATTAACCTTGACTGAACCAGAAATCTTATCCTTATCCAGCGCGGTTGTTGATGCCTACTTACATAAAGCCTCTATTTACGCGCTTACCTATGTTGAACCTGAACTTCAACTGTCCGCTATCCCAACCTATCCAGCCAACGATCAGGTGTTAAAGTTGATTTCAAAAGATCCAAATATTCTTAAGCGTGCGGAACAGGGGCTTAGCCATACATCAAGGGCGCTGCTGGAGCGGGACCTAAGTGCCTTAACACCTCAGACAGCTTCAGAGTTTGAAGGGAAACAGGTGGAATACTTACAAGCCGCACAGCAACCTGATCAGACTATTCAAGCTAATGATGCTGCGAATGCGGGCGCGGGAACCGGACATTAAATAAATGTGGAGGGATAAGAGTGAAACACTGGATTTTTGCTGGAGTCAGTGATAAGCGGGAACTACTATTGTATCTAAGTAAGATACTTACGGCAAATGGACATCGGGTTCTACTCGTCGATGCTACTGAACAATGTAAGTACAAATACTCTATTGGAGTGCATGAAGATGAAATGCCGCTAACTGAATTTTGTGGAATTGATATCGCTTCAGGTTACGCGAATGCACTGGAATTGTATAGTGATCTGGATAGAAATGGAGAGTCAGAGCTATCTTATGATTACATTTTGTATGATTTGGAGAATCCAGGTTTTTGTGGGCAGGACATTTGGGCGGAAGCAAGTGCCATTGTTTGGGTGACTAGCTTTGAAAGGTACGCCTTGGAAAAGAGCAGGGAGCAGTTCACAAAGCTGCTCGGACAATATCCTGAGCTTCAAGGAATGAAGGTAAGAAGAGTATACGTTCAAAGTGTAGACAGCCATTTAAGTGAACAATATATTCGCAGCTTTGTCAGCAGCCTGCCAATTGTGTGGGATGAGGATTTCATTGAGATGCCTTGGGATGAAACGAATGTGGCTGTTCGTTTAGAAAGTGAGCATGCGCGAACCATCGGAATTAAGAGGATAACCCGATCTTATAAAAAAGCTCTGAAAGAGCTGGTTGAACAGCTAACGGAGTGGGATAGACCCCTTACTCGAAAAGCGCTGCGTTTTGCCGAAAGGAGGAGAGCATGACTACAGTTGCTTTTTGGGACTATGGGCAGGTTGGAACGTCAGAGGTTGCTGTACCACTCGCTGTGATAACGAGTCTGGACTACCGAATCAGGCTTCTACTCACACAGACAGGTAAACGAAGATCGGGAATTGACGAGGCATTTAAGGAAGATAAAAGTTACTCTACTGATGTACTTGCACGGCCGAACGAACAAGGGATGGATTCATTAATGCGTTTATCTGGCAGCGGGATATTAAACAGAAATAATATTTCAGATTATACGATGCCGCTTGTACGCGAGAGACTTGATCTGGCTCATGGTCCCGAATTTGGTGAAGCTGGTCTTTTAAGATATCAGGAATACCAGTTCAATCATCTGCTTCAAGTTGCCAATGAACGATATGATCTTGTATTAATCGATTCCCCTGGAACGGGCGCCTTTAATGAAATGACAATGAAAGCTGGAGAAGTTATGGTGATCTTGCTCAAGCAAAACACAAGGCTGTTCGAGGCTTATTTTGAAGAGGCTAACTATAATCCGTTGCTTATAAATAAACCGCATGTGCTAGTCATTCACCATTATGATGCTGACCAGCACTGTTCAATCTCTAATATCAAACGAAAGTATGGCTGTAAGGCGCCAATCATTGGAATTCCATACAACCGGGAATATGCCGACGCTTGGAATTCCCGTGAAGTGATTGCTTTTTTTAAGCGCAATTATAATTGTTCACGGAGAAATGTGTCCGGTGTGAAGTATATCGATTCTATCCGGCGGTTAAGCCAAAAGGTAATGGAACTGGCGGATATTCAGCTAATGCCTTCCTCAGGAAGGGGGGCTTAAATGGACTCTGGAATGAATGCGGTAGCTATTGCAGTTATAAGTTTATTTGTTCTATTATTTATTATTTTCAAGCTCTTCGCACCGAGTCGTAACCAAATGGATGCTGGTTATCAAGAGGACCGCTACGCCTTGGCTGCACTTATACATTTTATTAAACAAAGTCTTCATGAGCTTAGCCGAACTAGAGTCGATGACTGGAAATATGGAGAGGAAGAATACCGGAGAATTCTCAACCAAAGGGCTGAGCTGCGTAAAGCTTTAAAGGGCTGCATCTCAGGGGATCTTGCAGATAAAGAATATGTGAAACTGTACATTGCTGATCTCCTTCAGACTTCCTATGGAATTGATTCTACAAATATTAACAAGATTATTCCCTTCGAAGAGATTCATTTGTTGTCCATTCAGGATCGATTTGATATTCTGCTGTATTTATACAAAGCGAGTCATGGAGAGAACGCTATAAGCACTCTTATTGAGAAATATGAGCTGGATCGGGCAAGAACTTCTACTGACAGTGAGGAACAGGTATTTGAGATTACAGCTGAGGATATCGATCATGCCTTTAATCTGGAGAACAGGCCCCTGTTGTTACAAGAGAAATTGGACATCGTCGTTCAGAGAATTTATCAGCAGTATAAGGGATTCTCTGTGGCAGATGAACTTCGTGATCAGAGAATAGATGGAGTAAGCGGCGGGGTGAGTGGGGTTCCGGATCAAGATAGCCGGAAAATGATCAAACAGGACTCCGAAAGTCTTGATTATGGCATCGGGCTTCTTCGTTCGAGTCATACCCGAGTTCCAAAGAATTATGAAAGTCTTTGGATCTTTTACAAGGGTAAGTCCATTCATCTTCCGTTTCTATCGTTCGGGAGTCAAAGTGAACTGAGGCGCGTATGTCAAAATATTTACAAGTATAATCTCCCTGGCCAACTCTCCGAATCTAGTGGGTATAAAGTAAACGAAATGAAAGATGGCTCTCGGGTAGTCGTTGTAAGGCCTCCGTTCTCTGAGTCATGGGCATTTTTTGTAAGGAAATTTGATGTCAAGTCCGCTGTGCTTGCTCAGTTAATCAAGGATGAAAATGCTGATCTGCCTATTGAGCTCCTTAAGTATTTAATGAGGGGAAGCAGGATCACTGCGATTACGGGAGCCCAAGGATCGGGGAAAACAACCCTTCTTATGGCTATGGTCAAGCATATTTATGCTTCTTACACGCTCCGGGTTCAGGAAATGTCCTTCGAGCTTCATCTAAGAAGCTTGTACAGCAGCCGTAATATACTCAGCTTCAAGGAGACAGATTATATTAGTGGCCAAGCCGGACTAGATCTTCAGAAAAAGACAGATGGAGCGGTTAATATTCTGGGGGAAGTGGCTACAGACGAGGTGGCTACGTGGATGATTCAAATGGCACAGGTGGCTAGCCTATTTACTATCTTCACCCATCATGCGAAGACATTTGATGACCTTATTCAGTCATTGCGGAATTCGCTGCTTAAATCCGGCATGTTCCGGGATGAACGCATGGCAGAGAGGCAAGTTCTGAGTGTCATTAACTTCAATATCCATTTGCGTGCAGATATGAATGGCAATCGCTATATCGAGCGGATTACGGAATGTGTAAATGATAACAGTGCCAGAGGAAGGAACATTGTTGAATATCAAAATGGACGTTATGTTGCATCGCGATCTTTATCTGATCGGAGTATACAAGAGATGACAAGACAAATGACCAAGGAAGATGCAAAGAGCTTCCGTAATTTTGTTAACACTTATTGGGGTGAACAAGTTGGAGCTTAAGCAATGGCTGATGTTGATCATGATTGTATCAGGAGTCGTCTTCATTAGCCTGATGATAGCTTTAAGGATGATACATAAGAAAGAACAGAACAACGAAGGCTATCTTGCTTTTACACAGCCAGCCGCTTCGGGTAACTGGGTTAATCAGTTCAAAGTATGGATGCTGATCTCTTATCAGAGCAGTATGAAGGTTCCGTTATTACGCACATACATACTTAAGATCCGCAAAAGAATAGCCGGTGTGAATATTCATAATGAATTTGATCTTCGTATACATACCATGTCAGCGGGGATCTGTATATTGGGGACATTTGGATGCAGCATAACCATTTTGTACTGCTTGAATCCGGATATCATTTATTTATTGACACTTATTCTTACGGCAATCATTCTGAACGGCCTGTTTCTGGATTCATATATTAATCGTTTGGAGAAAAGGCTGCTCCTTCAAATGGTTGATTTCTATACAGAGGTCAGACACGCCTATCATCGACACGGCATAGTAGAAGAAGCCTTGTATGATGCAGCAGAAATTGCGGAAGAAGAAATTGCAAGACACGGATTCGCCATAGCTGACGCGCTTGTATCCGCAGGGCCTGATGAAGAACTGGATAAGTATTATGAAACTTCACCTAATCGATTCCTTAAGTCCTTTGCGGGAATTTCATATTTAATTATGGAATATGGGGACAAGGTGAAGAAAGAGGGCTCCGTCTATTTAAATGCTCTCAGCAGTCTAACCCAGGAAATCCATCTGGACATCTTACGCCGCAATAAACTCGATTACTTATTAAGAGGATTACACTTCATTGCTCTTATTCCGGTCTTTTTCACAAAACCGATCGAGCTCTGGGCACGAAAAAGCTTTCCTTTAATGGAAGATTACTATTTAGGGAAGTATGGGGTGCTGACCAAGATCATTATATATGTCATCATCATTCTTGCTTACGTATTGCTTCAGAAATTAAACAGTCTAGAGGATAGAGCTTTTGAATCTAACCCTAGGCGAACAGGCTTGGAACAAACAATATATGGAATTTCAAAGGTAGGGAAGCTGTTTAAAGTATTCATCCCCAGACCTGATTCCAGGGCCTATTTAAAAGTTTCTGAGCTGTTAAGGAATACTAACCATCCACTTCAAGTGGAATGGATGTATGTTCGGCGAATTGTCCTATTTCTAGGAGCAGTCCTTATTACATTGAGTACTTGCTTCTTTCTACATTGGATTGAAAGGAATCGTATTATATCAGAGAATCCAACAGAATCCGTCGTGTTCGACTCTTTATCCCCCGAGGAAACGAAGAGATATGGTGAAATCGCCGATGAGGATCGCAAATGGATCAATAGTCTTAACAGTTCTGACTCAACTGCAAATTATGAGCAGGTATCACGAATGGTTGCGACAAGTGTGGACAAAAGTCTTAGTAAGGATCAGCTTACAGCAGCAGTCACTCGGATTATGGACAAACTGAGCCGATTGAATAATGAATATTTAAAATGGTGGGAAATTCTATTATCTTTGGGAGTTGGATGTTCGGCATATTATTTCCCTATATGGATTCTCTATTTCCACAGAAGAGTCAGATCGATGGATATGAAGCATGAGGTCTACCAGTTTCAGACCATGATAACGATTCTTCGAGAGCTTGAACGGATCTCTGTGGAGGAAATCCTAGAATGGATGCATGCTTACTCCGTAATATTCAGAACACCTATCGAGAGATGTCTGCTTCATTATGAGCATGGGGCAGAGGCTTCCCTGCAATTCATGAAGGAAGAATCGGCCCTTCCGGAGTTCACCAGATTGGCGGAGAAGCTGCTGCTTGCGGTGGAGAAAATTCCGATTGCACAGGCTTTCGATGATTTGGAAAGTGAGATGGCTTTTCGATTTGAGCAAAGGCGGCTGGACTACGATAAGATGCTGGAGACCAAAGCCAGCCTTGGCCGGTTGATCGGCTTTACCCCTATGTATGCTCTTATCTTTATGTATCTGGTTATTCCGCTGATCTGGATGAGCTTCACTCAGATGAGCCAATATTACGATCAAATCCAAAAAATCTAATAACAGCTGGAGGTTCCATATTTATGAATAATGCGTCTACAGCACTTAAAGTTGCAGCAGGTATTTTCCTGACCATAGCCTTAATTACGATTGTCGTCATTTTATTTATCTCAGCTCAAGAGGCAACGAAGACAGCCCAGAATAACTTCTCAGATATTCAAACCGAGCTTGCCCAAGCCTCGTTTACCGTGTATGATGACACATCGATTAGCGGTTCCCAGGTTGTCAATGCAATTAGAAAGTTTAAAGGGAAAGATCAATTTGGGATTAAAGTTCTCACTGGGAAGAATCAAAGCGGCGTATGGTATGGCTCCTCTTTGAACACTGCAGATGTTACTGACGGGGCTTATGGATCTGTTACTGGGAAAAGCACTACTGAAGTCACCAAGTCCTGGGATGAAACAGATCCCAATTACGTGAACCCCAGCGGCAAGTTCAAAGCACAGGTCGTAAAGGACAGCTCCAACGTTGTTCGTGGTCTAATATTTGTGCAAAGCACAGCCAGATAATGTTAGAGATTACAAGGAAGCTGCTTTGGTTAGCGGCAGGTCTAGCCCTATGGATCACCGCATTAGTCTTTACTTGGACAGGGGTTAGTTTGAGCAATCAAGCACTGGATCGCGCCTCCGATATTGGAGAATCGCAGAATCGAAGCGTATCTATGAGTGCAAATGAGACCTCGATTGAGACCTATTCGGGAGTGCAGGTCCTCGTATTTATGCAGGAACGTCATAATGAACACCTTGATGTCGAACTTCAAGGCCGGTTGTATCCTTATCAGACTGAACCGGAAGAGGACTTTCCTGCTGACGAGGTCAGTTTAAACAGTACCTATGAAGTAAAATATGACAGAGATGCTTCGGGTGAGCTTAAGCGAGTGTCATTTAATAAAATGAATTAAGGGGCCCGGTCATGATTAACTCTGTGTCCAAAATATTGGCGGCTTTGCTTGCCGTGCTGCTTCTATACCTCGTACCCGCCGTACAGCATGCCAAAACCCAGGAGGATATTTCCTTCCTAACTGCCTATCATGCTTTAACTGAATTTGTAGACTCTGTCAGGAATAAGGGTTATATCTCCCCGGTGATGTATGAAGATTTTCGAACAGAAGTCGGGGCATCAGGAAACCAATTTGATGTTGAATTAGAGCACCAGCATAAAAAGTACCATCCCGAATATGCAGATCCTTCGGATGCCTTAACCTTTCTGAATGAATACAGTGTTCAATATGAAGGCCACTATACCGATGAATTGGAAAAGGTTCTATTTCCGGATACTTCAGAAGAGAAGGACAGCAAAAAACGTAAGTATTATTTGGAGATGGGCGACTATTTCACGGTAAGTATTCAGCGGAAGGATCAAAGTCCTTTAAGCATATTAACAAGTATGCTGTACAATTCAGCTTCCGTGGAGGAAGAGGGTCCATTTCATTATGGAGGCATGGTATTGAATGAAGATTACTGATCTTGCAGTGTTGTTCATTCTAATTGTAGGGCCCTTCTTATGGATAAGTTCTGTCCATAGTCAGGATAGGCTTGAAGCACAGCGTCTAAGCAGCCGTTATACTGCCGCATTACGAACAGCTGCACAGGACGGGGGAAGTCAGCTGAATGACAATGAGCTCCAGATGTATGAAGCTGGTTATGCCTCGGACAAGTATTTTCGCGCCAACCGAGATAAAGCGCTGGATACTATGCTCCATACTCTCTATCTTAATTTTGGAATAGGAGAGGATGCTGCCGCGCAGCGAACGTTTATGAACTATATCCCTGCTGTAGTAGTCCTGGATTATGATGGGTACTACATCTATCAGTCCAGCGAGTATAATGGAGTGCTTCATGAACCTCTTGCTGACTTCAGATGGAGTTCGAAGAAGCCATACGCTTATGCAGACAAGCAAGGGAACGTGATCCATTTTACACTTGATGATTATGTCACTGTCTATGATGCCGCAGCTGGTAAGTGGATGAGTGGGCCACTAGAAGAGATATCCCGGGGCAGTAGTGTGCCTCTGCTGGACGAAGAAGAAATGTATGAAGCAAAAAGGCGAACCATCATTGTTCAAAGCATTGAAGAAGACTTAGCAGGTACGATTAACAGACACAATTTATACACTTCGAGATTGGGTATGTCCTATCAATTCACACTGCCGAACATATCTGGCGAAGATTGGAACAATACGCTGGATGATATCGGGATTATGGTCTTTTTGCAGGGGATTCCTGTGGGGGATAAATATTACAATAATTATGCCTTGGGAGGCGGAAGATTAGTTAAGCGATCCGTAATTCATGGCGGGATTGATCAAGCGACGGGAATTAAATATTATTACAGGGAGTCCTGTGATCCAGGATATAAGCTTGAAGAGGTATTCACAAGTGAACGAGAAGCAGCGGCCAAGGGGTTTTTCGAGTCCAAAGTATGCCATAAAGCTCCTTGAAACAGCGCTGAGGGTGATTAAACGTTAAGTTAATTACGAGTTTTATTAAATTTTGCTCTAGTTATTTCGGGAATGCTCCCTCTTATGCTAAAATAAATTCTTGAATGTCTATAATGATTACTGAATTTATTAAATATATAAGATAGGGGCCTGTTCTTTTTTATGAGTTTACTAACAGTTGAGAACGTATCACATAATTTTGGAGACCGCACGTTATTTAAGAATGTCTCTTTCCGCCTGCTTGCAGGAGAACGTGTAGGACTGGTTGGAGCTAATGGCGTTGGTAAGTCGACGCTTATGAATATTTTGACTGGCAAGCTGCTTAAAGACAGCGGGAAAGTGGAGTGGACACCGAAAGTTCGTTATGGATATTTGGATCAGCACTCTATTCTTACCCCAGGCAAGACGGTTCGTGATGTGCTTAAGGATGCTTTCCTTCCACTTCTTGAACTTGAACAGGAAATGATGGAGATCACCAATAAGATGGGGGATGCCACTCCAGAGGAACTCGAGGATCTGCTCAATCAGATGGGCGAAATTCAGGAGCAGCTGGACATTGGCGACTTCTACCTAATCGATGTCAAAGTCGAAGAAATGGCAAACGGACTTGGACTATCTGCTATTGGGCTTGATCGTGATGTTTCTGCTCTCAGTGGAGGGCAGCGTACCAAGGTGCTTCTGGCCAAGCTGCTTTTGGAGAAGCCGAATGTGCTGCTGCTCGATGAGCCTACGAACTATCTGGACGTTGAACACATCCAGTGGTTAACCACCTACTTGCAGAACTATCCTTATGCTTTCATGTTGATCTCACATGATACAGAATTTATGAATAAGGTAGTTAATGTTGTGTATCATCTGGAGTTCGCCAAATTGACTAGATACACGGCTAACTATGAGAAATTCCTCGATATGGCAGATATGAATAAGAATCAGCATATCGAGGCATATGAGAAACAGCAGGAATTCATTAAGAAGCAAGAGGATTTCATTCAGCGAAATAAAGCGCGATACTCTACATCAGGCCGGGCGAAGAGCCGTGAGAAACAGCTTGAACGTATTGAGCGAATTGACCGTCCTGAGGAGGCTGCCAAGCCTACTTTTGGCTTTAAGGAAGCTCGCGCAAGCGGAAAGACTGTGTTTGAAGGAATCGATTTCGAGATCGGTTATACTCATGCACTGCTGCCTAAAATGTCCATGACGATCGAACGTGGTGACAAGATTGCTATTGTCGGATGTAATGGTGTAGGTAAATCCACTTTGCTCAAAACAATATTAGGCAAAATTCGTCCAATCAGTGGTAAAACATACCAAGGTGATTTCTTGTTCCCGGCTTATTTCGAACAAGAAGTTCGCGCAGAGAATATTACTCCGATTGATGATGTCTGGAATGAATTCTCACATCTGAATCAACATGAAGTCCGTGCGCATTTGGCGCGCTGCGGTCTGAAGAATGAACACATTACCCGTCCGCTTAAGGCGCTGAGCGGGGGAGAACAAGCCAAAGTACGTCTGTGCAAGCTGATGATGCGCGAGACTAATTATATTCTGTTTGACGAACCTACGAACCACTTGGATGTAGTAGCGAAAGAAGAACTTAAGCGTGCTCTTAAGGAGTTCAAAGGAACGGTTATTCTCGTATCCCACGAACCCGATTTCTATGAAGATTGGGTAACTAAAACTTGGGATGTAGAAGCTTGGTCTACAAAAAAAGCGTAAATCCTATAGCTTCAACAACGCCAACCCTCAGCACATTTCTTAGAAAAGTGATCTGAGGGTTCTCTATATTTCCAAAACATGTTACAATTGCATTAACCTGAATAGTTACACACTAGGGGGGCCGATTCTGGCTGAGATGGAAGTTCCACACTTCCGGACCCTTTGCACCTGATCTGGATTATACCAGCGTAGGGAAGTGGTACTCGTGAATGACACAACCATAATTCAAGCTATGGGAAGCTAGTGATTAGCCCTGCTGAAATTTGGCCGTGATCAGAGCTTTCGCTTTGATATGAACGTGCTGCCGCTCTCTATGAGAGCGGCTTTTTTGCATGTAATTATACCACTTTACTACATACCGCCTGAAAGGAAGTCGGAGATTAATGAGCTCTTCTTATGAAATCCACGCCATCTCAAATGGAGAGCAGGATCAATCTAAGCTGGTTTCCATTGCAGAATCAATTCATCCCTACATAGACGCTTTTCATCTCAGAGAACGGTCTTGGAGTGCGAGAAAGTTATCTTCTGCGGTGGAGCAGCTGCTGGAACTTGGAGTACCTGCACGTAAATTGTACATTAACGACCGAGTAGATGTTGCCTTGGCTTATCTTCTTGGAGGCGTACAGTTAGGGGCAGAAAGCCTTAGCCCGCTTCTAGCAAGAGCTGTCTGTGAAGGTAAACTTAGAGTTGGCCGTTCGGTTCATAGTTCTGAGGAGATTTCAGCCGCTTATTCGGAAAAGGCAGATTATTGCCTATATGGACATGTGTACCCAACAAGCTCCAAAGCAGGACTGCCAGGGCGCGGGATACCTTATCTTACAGAAAGTTGTGCCATATCCCCAATTCCGGTCATTGCGATAGGGGGAATCACACCGCAGCGTGTGAAGGAGATTATTCAGGCAGGTGCATCAGGGATTGCGATCATGTCGGGAATTATGAATGCAGCAGATCCATCATCAGCTGCGAAAGAGTATCGGAATGCATTAGATCAGGCTGTGGCGAAAGCATGAGTGTAAGCGGCAGCCGGAATCAAGAAGGAGTGAACGTTCTTGAGCGGACAACGGGAAGTCGTTATTATTGGCGGGGGGATTATCGGAAGTTTCCTTGGTTATCAGTTAGCAAAGAGAGGCAAGAGAGTAACGATTGTTGAACAAACGGATCTAGCTGCGGGGGCTTCAGGTGCTGCGGCAGGAATGCTTGCAGCAGATTGCGAGCAATTTGAACATCCTGAGCTTCAGACGATGGCCAAAATGAGCAGGGATGCCTTCCCTGCAGTGATCCATGAATTGAGGCAGATAAGCGGAATTGATGCAGGACTGAATCAACAAGGATTTCTGACACCAGCTAGAGACAATCTGGAAGCTGAGGAACTTCAGGCGAGAATACTTGCTGAGGGTACTGGTGAGTGGTGGATGCCTGAGAAGCTGGTAGCATCTGAGCCAGCACTCGCCCAGGGACTAGAAGGAGCCATCTACCGTTCAGAAGAGATTCAGGTTATTCCCTCCAAACTCACTGAGGCATTGGCGTATAGCGCGCAAGCCAAAGGTGCGGTATTGCTTCGTCAAACCCAAGCTACAAGTATTCAAGTTCAAGACAAGCGGGTTCAGGGGGTCCAGACTTCGAGTGGGTTCCTAGGGTGTGATCAAGTTGTGCTGGCTGGGGGATGGAAGATAGAGCAGCTCTTGCAGCCGCTAGGCTTAACGCTTCCTCTGGAGCCGGTAAAAGGGGAAATCGTCGAAGTGCGGAGCGACGTTCCTTTATTACAAGCTACCCTGTACGCAAAATCCATCTATATTGTGCCCAAGCCAGGCAACAAGTTATGGATTGGAGCTACGAGCATTCCAGGTGACAGCTCGGAGGGGGTATCTACAGATAGTATTCTCAGATTACTAAGTGAAGCGGCTAAATGGATTCCTGAGATAAGAAATGCACAGTTCGAGAGAGCCTGGTCAGGCCATCGTCCCAAATCACCAGACGGACTGCCATATCTAGGGGGATTTCAAGAGATACAAGGCCTATTTGCAGCTGCCGGACATTATCGTAATGGAATTCTTCTGAGTGCTATAACAGCAAGAATACTGGCCAACGAAATGGAGGGCATCGTTACACCCGGGATTAACCTGGCTCCGTTCAGACCAGACCGGTTCCAGCATCAGCTTGAAGGAGGACTTCTTCGATGAAGCTGCGAATCAATGGACAGTTCATGGATATAGACAAACAGACAATTCAAACCGTTGAAGATCTGCTTCATAGTCTGGATCTGGGTGTCAAGACGGTAGTTGTCGAGAGAAATCATGAGATTTTGCATAAGGAACAGCATGCGGCAACACCGGTGGAAGATGGCGATACGATAGAGATTGTACATTTTGTGGGAGGCGGTTAAGAACATGTTAACAATTGGATCACATCAATTTCATTCACGCTTATTACTTGGAACAGGTAAGTTCTCTGATTTGGACATACAGAGTCGGGCAGTTGAGATTTCGGAGACTCAAATTCTTACGTTTGCCGTTCGTCGATTGAATTTGTCGAACCCGAATCAGGAGAATTTCCTCGAGCGTCTTGACCTGAAGAGATACACTTTACTACCTAATACTGCCGGGGCTGTAAATGCGGAGGAGGCCGTTCGTATAGCCAGACTAGCGAAAGCCTCGGGGCTTTGTGATATGATCAAGGTAGAGGTAATCGGTGATCCCCATACGCTTCTTCCTGATCCGCTCGAAACCTGGAGAGCTTGTGAAATTTTGCTTGAGGAAGGATTCATTGTTCTTCCTTACATTTCCGATGATGTTATTCTGGCCAAGAGACTGCAGAAGCTGGGCGTTCATGCTGTAATGCCAGGAGCTTCCCCTATAGGTACTGGTCGTGGACTCATCAATCCGTTCAACTTGGAACTCATCATTGAACAGGCCGAGGTTCCTGTAATTGTGGATGCGGGAATTGGTTCTCCAAAGGATGCGGCTTTCGCCATGGAGCTTGGGGCAGATGGTGTGCTCTTGAATTCAGCAGTCTCGGGAGCAATTGATCCAGTGAAAATGGCTGAAGCTATGAAGCTTGCAGTTCAGGCAGGGCGCCTAGGATATGAAGCGGGGAGGATTCCGGTCAAACGTTATGCTGCGGCAAGCAGTCCGCAGGAAGGGATGATCACGAAATGAATGATGGGGGACTCGGTACTTCCGAACAACACATAGAAGACGCCAAGAAACATCAAGGCCAGGAAGACCGTTATTCCAGACAGGAGCGTTTCACTCCTATTGGTCATGAAGGCCAGAAGAAGCTGGCAAGCAGCAGTATTCTGATTATTGGTGCAGGTGCACTGGGAACAGGTATAGCGGAGACAATGGTCCGAGCCGGGGTAGGGCATGTTCGTATTGCTGACCGGGATTACGTTGAATGGAGCAACCTGCAGCGTCAGCAGCTTTTCTCAGAGTCAGATGCTCGGGAGCGCTTGCCCAAAGCAATTGCAGCCCGCAGACGCTTGGAGGAGATTAATTCAAGCGTAGAGATCGACGCTCACGTCATTGATGTTACCCTGCAGGAAATTGAGGATTTACTACCGGGTATACAGCTTATCTTAGACGCTACGGACAACTTCGATACGCGATTGCTGATTAATGATATCGCCCAGAAGCATGGTATTCCCTGGATTTATGGAGGATGCGTTGGCAGTTACGGTATTACATATACCATTCTTCCTGGTGAGACACCTTGTCTAAATTGTCTGCTAGGGTCTATTCCGCTTGGTGGGGATACCTGCGATACCGCAGGTATTATCCCCCCGGCAGTACAGACCGTAGTAGCACATCAAACGACAGAAGCATTAAAGCTGCTGACAGGGAACAAACAAGCTTTGAGAGGAACGTTGCTCTCCTTTGATTTGTGGCGTAACGAGCAAGCATCCATTAAGGTCGGGGGAGCGATCAAGCACGACTGCCTTTCTTGTGGTCCCAGCAGGACATATCCGTTTCTATCAGCAGCCAATCTGCAAAAAACTGAGGTTCTGTGCGGCAGAGATACGGTTCAGATTCGCCCCTCTGCACGAAGAGAAGTCAATCTTGCCCAGGTTGCAGTATCGTTAAGAGAGCTTAATGAGGGACCAGTTGAGAGCAATCCTTTTCTAGTATCGCTCACGCTTCGAGATAAAAGGATGGTTATCTTCAAGGATGGCCGTGCCATGATTCACGGGACCAAGGATACAGCAGAAGCCAAACGTATCTATCACCGTTATTTCGGTTAAGGCTTAAGTCCACTTATGTATTCACAACCATGTCCATATTGCCATTTGGCAGTATGGATTTTTTTTATTGTGAGACAATAAGCTCTACACCTGGTCAGATCGGAAGGAGGTCGAAGCCTGTTCCTAACAGAACGATATTGATTGTGGGTGATTTAAATGGTGCTGATGAAGTGCTGCCGAAGGTGCTGACCCAGGCGGGTTTTGGCATAGAAAAGATAGAAAGTACAGTGGCGGCACTGCAAACAATACGCAATGAGGTTCCGAACCTACTGCTGGTAAGCACCCTATCAGGGGATATGGAAGTTCTTGAATTTCTAAAAGCACTGAAGGACGGCTCTCCTGTCATAAAATGTCCCGTAATTGTCCTAACTCCTGATCCATCAACCTCGGAGCTTGTTCAAGCCTTCCAGGAAGGTGCTCATGATTACGTAGATTTGTTACGGCCACCCGAGGAGCTTGTGGCTCGAATTTATAAGCTGCTCGACTTGTTCTATGGAGCAAGAGCTGGGGCTGAGACTTTATTATCGTTCGCTGATGTTCATGTGCAAATAAAAAGCCGAAAGGTATACCGGGGAGAACAACTGATAAAACTTACACCCAAAGAATATGATCTCCTGTGCTTTATGCTTCGCCGGGTGAATCATGTATGCAGCCGTGAGGAATTGCTTCAGGAAGTATGGGGATATGATTTCCGGGTAGATACGAATGTGGTTGATGTCTATATTCGTCATTTGAGAAGCAAGATTGACCGAGGTCATTCCCGAAAAATTATTCATACCGTTAGAGGCACGGGATATATTATCAATTGAAAAAGCCGATGTCTGTTGACATCGGCTTAATCGTACAGCTGAATTAGATTACGCGGCGAGCTTTAAGATAAGTTCTATCCCAGTTTCCTTTGTTCAAGTTGGAAATGGTAACACCAGGTTTACCGTAAGTGTGAAGAAGCTTTCCTCCGCCAATATAAATCGCAACGTGAGTTACGTTATGTCCGTTAGCACGGCTTCCGCTTGAGAAGAAGACCAAATCCCCAGCCTTCAAGTTAG
>RCUK01000213.1_pt1 | contig 65520 bp, 44 predicted proteins | sample 2166381 | NCBI WGS metagenome assembly RCUK01 (sample SAMN09932809, study PRJNA488358) | compost metagenome | isolation source: compost soil in an enriched community | place: Germany: Experimental Botanical Garden | reverse complement strand
AGGTCATCGCCAGGGTTTATACCCAAAAACCCCGCTGCTCACGCAGCGGGGTTTTTTCTTTGTGCGTTTCCGGGCCGCGCCCTCGCGTGTAGAGCCAACTGTTGGTCGGCCGCACGCCGCGACGATGTCGCCGACGCCCCGTGGAGCCGACCAACGGTCGGCGCTACCCGGCGTCGCTGTGCGTTTCCGGGCCCGCACGCCCGCGCGGAGAGCCGATCGTTGGTCGGCCGCACGCCGCGACGATGTCGCCGACGCCCCGTGGAGCCGACCAACGGTCGGCGCTACCCGGCGTCGCTGTGCGTTTCCGGGCCCGCACGCCCGCGCGGAGAGCCGATCGTTGGTCGGCCGCACGCCGCGACGATGCCGCCGTACGCGTGGGAGGGCCCTGCCGGGCAACGCTCGGCGCTGTCGAAGGCGTGCCGCTCTCAGATGGATGCCATGCGTGGAGCCGACGCCCCGTGGGGCCGACCAACGGTCGGCGCTACGCGGCGCGTCGCGGTGACGGTCACACCCAAACAAAACGGCGCCCTCACGGGCGCCGTTCTGTTGTGTCACCAGCGGCCCGCGGCATGCGCGGGCCCACCGGGAGGCTCGCCTCAGGCCACGGCGGCGATCGCACGCCGCGCCGTCAGTGGCGTCTGTGTGGCCTGTCCATGCCGGAACGCTGCGACGGCTTGGGTCAGCTCGGCGGCCTGTTCCTCCAGCTGGCGGGCGGCGGCGCTGGCTTCTTCGACCAATGCCGCGTTCTGCTGGGTGGCGTCATCCATCTGCGCCACGGTCTGGTTGACCTGGTCGATGCCGCTGGCCTGTTCCTGCGAGGCCGACGAGATCTCGGCCATGATGCCGCTGACCGCCGACACGCTGCCGACGATCTCGGCCATGGTCTTGCCGGCATCCTGGGCCAGGTGCGCGCCGTCGGTTACCTGCAGCACCGAGGCCTCGATCAGGCCCTTGATCTCCTTGGCGGCCTCGGCCGAGCGATGTGCCAGGGTGCGCACTTCGCTGGCCACCACTGCGAACCCGCGGCCCTGCTCGCCCGCACGTGCTGCTTCCACGGCCGCGTTGAGGGCCAGGATGTTGGTCTGGAAGGCGATCCCGTCGATGACGCCGGTGATGTCGCCGATCCGCCGCGACGCGATCTGGATGGCCTCCATGGTGGTCACGACCTGGCCTACCACCGCGCTGCCGCGGCCTGCCACGTCCTGTGCGCCGTGCGCCAGCGCGCTGGCCTGGCGCGCATGTTCGGCGTTCTGGCGCACGGTGGAGGTGAGCTCCTCCATCGAGGCGGCGGTCTCTTCCAGGTGCGCGGCCTGGCGCTCGGTGCGTTCGGACAGGTCACTGTTGCCACTGGCGATCTCGCCGGCGGCCTGCGTGATCGCGCCGGTGCACTGCTGGATACGCGTGACCATGGCGGTGAGCTGTTCGGCGGTGGCATTGGCATCGCGTTGCATGGCGGCGAACGCGCCGTCGAACTGGCCGTGCATGCGCTGGTCCAGGTCCCCGCGGGCCAGTGCCGCCAGCACGCGGCGCACTTCGCCCACGGTGCCGCCCACGCTCTGCAGCAGCTGGTTGATGCCGCCGGTGAGGCCGTCGAGGAAGCTGGCCGTACCCTCGACCGACGGCAGGCGTCGGTCCAGGTCGCCCTTGGCGGCCGCAGCGACGATGTCGGCCACGGCAGTTTCCAGCTGCAGTTCGGCGGTGCGGTCATGCCACTCCACCGCAAAGCCGAGGCGCTGGCCATGCTCATCGAACACCGGTGTCACCACCTGGGCGAAATGCACCGGGCCGATCCGCACCCGGCCGTGGTGCACCTGCTGCAGCGTGTTGAGGATGCCGCGGATGCGGTCGGGGTTCACGTGGAAACGATGGATGCTGCTACCAACCAGCGTGTCGACGTCGAAGTCGGCGAATGCCTCGCGCAGGCTCGCCTGCTGGTTGCGCAACAACGCCACCACCGAGCGGTTCACGTAGCGGATCACGTGGTCGTTGTCGGCGATCATCATCGCGGTGCGCGAGACATCCAGCGCACGGTGGATCTGCGCGTCTTCGCTGTGCACCGCCGCGGCGCGCTGCTGCTGCTCGGCCAGGGCGTCCGTGGCGGCATGGGCCCGCTGCAGATCCTGCTGCCAGCACCGGGCCTGTCGCCGGCTACGCACCGCCAGCACGCCCAGCAGCACGCTGACCCCCAGCATCGTCAGCAGCAGCGGCCATTGCCGCTGCCAGAGCGCGGTACCGCAGCCTCCGGCCAGCAGCAGCGCGGCCGCCACCGCGACGGCGCCATCCAGGCGCTGCCATCGGGCGGGCGGCCGGGCGGCGCGGGAACGGTCGGGTGGGCGCGGTGCAATGAGGGGAAGGGCAGACATGGCGACTCCGGGATTCAGAAGCAGGGACGGCCGGTCGCGCGCGGAAGCGGACAGGCCAGGGGCGCGCCGATCACCGTCGATGCGGTGGGCGCTGCGGGGAAGACGGGGAGGGAAGAAGCCCGCAGGCCGCGAGCGGTCGATGACGAAGCGTCGACGGTGCGGAACACCGCCGGCACGGCCCGGTCCTGTGGGCGATGGCACGGCCAACACGGCATTGCGACGACCTTCCCTGAAGCCTTGGAGTGATGCGCGGCTTCGCGACGGCGGAGCAGGCGGAGACACAGGCCGAACCTGCCGGTCTGCCTTACGGGTATCGGCCGGGCGACGGGGAAGTTGAGTGCGTCAGGATGCCGCAGGGCAGCCTGCAGCTGCCGACCGCGGGACTTCCCGGACCATGCGACCGCCGGCCTCGTCAGCCGGCGAGGAAGGCGTGGATGACCGCGGCCACCACCTGCGGATGTTCCATGTGCAGGTGATGGGTGCCGGGGAACACCGCCAGGCGCCCGTCGCGCAGCAGGCCGATGCGCTGGCTGCGCAGTGGCTCGGGATAGTACGACTGCGCCGGGGTGGCGTAGATCACCTGGGTGGGGCAGGCAATGGCCGCCAGCAGGTCGTCGATCTGTGCCTCGCTCAGGCGCATCGCGGTGGGCAGCATCAGGCGTGGATCGCTGCACCAGCTGTAGCCGCCCTCGACCGCTTTGACGCCGCGCTCGACCAGCAGCCGCGCGCACGGCTCGCTGAGCTGGTTGGCCATCATCCGCGCGCGGATCGGCGCGGCCAGGTCGGGAAATACGCGCAGGCGCTTGCCCGGCAGCGCACGCGCGGCCCGCACGTGTTCGCGCAGGCGCGTGGCGGTTTCATCTTCCGGGCCGCGCAGGCCGCCGAGTGCCTCGATCGCCACCAGGCGCTCCACCCGCTCCGGCGCGGCGGCAGCGGTGAGGCTGGCGATGCCGGCCCCCATCGAATGACCGAGCAGGGTGAAGCGGTCCCAGCCCAGCGCGTCGGCGACATCGAGCACGTGGCAGATCGCGCCGGGCGTGTTGTATTGCGTGCCCGGTGGCAGGTGCGCGCTGTGCCCGTGGCCGGGCAGGTCGAGCGCAACCAGCTCCAGGCCGGGCAGCTGCGCGGCCAGCGGGACGAAGCTGGCCGCGTTGTCGAGCCAGCCATGCAGGGCCAGCACGCGCGTACCGCCGGGGCTGGCGGTGCGCAGGCCGGCGGCCTGCGTGCCGGCCACCTCCAGCGAGAACGGCTGCAGCGCGCTCATGCGAGCGCGGCGATGCTCAACCGCGACAGCGCCAGCGCGTGTTCGGGGGCATCGTTGAGGCAGGGGATGTAGCGCATCTGCGCGCCGCGCTGGGCCACGGTCTCGGTGAAGCCCATCGCCACTTCTTCCAGGGTTTCCAGGCAATCGGTGGCAAACCCCGGGCAGACCACGTCGATCCGGCGCACGCCACTCTCGGCCATCGCCCACAGGGTGGGTTCGGCATAGGGCTGCAGCCATTTCTCGCGGCCAAAGCGCGACTGGTAGGTGAGTCGCCAGGCATCGTCGGGCAGCGCCAGGGCCTGCGCGATGGCCCGGGCACTGGCTTGGCAGCGCTGCGGATACGGATCGCCGGCATCGGCCAGACGCTGCGGAATGCCATGGAAGGAGAACACCAGCTGCTCGCCACGACCGTTGGCCTGCCACCACTGTTCGATGCTGGTGGCGACCGCGGCGACCCAGTCCGGATCGACCGCGTAATCGCGCACCAGGGTGACGGTGATCCCGGGATGGCGGGGCTGCCAGTCGCGCACCTGGTCCTCGATCGAGGCGGTGGTGGTGGTCGAATACTGCGGGTACAGCGGCAGCACCACGATCCGGCGCATGCCCTCGGCGGCCAGCCGGTCCAGTTCGTGGGTAAGTGCCGGCGCGCCGTAGCGCATCGCCGGGCGCACCCGCACATTGGGCATCAATGCCTGCATGGCCTCGGCCAGGCGGCGGGTATACACCATCAACGGCGAGCCATCGGGCAGCCAGACCTGGGCGTACTTGGCCGCCGACCGGCCACTGCGCAACGGCAGGATCAGCCCGTACAGCAACGGTTTCCACAGCAACGGCGGGATCGCGACCACGCGCGGATCGCTGAGGAATTCAGCCAGGTAGCGACGCACCGCCGGGGCGGTTGGCGTCTCGGGCGTGCCTAGATTGACCGCCAGCACGGCGGTGTCGGGTGCGTCGAGCATGGGGTCATTCTCGCAGGTCTGCGCGATTGGCGGGATGGAATCAATCAATGGGCGTCATGGGTAGGGCGTATCCATAGGCGATATCACTCATTGCCGATTCATCGCCGCCCTTCTAACGTCGGGAAAGCGTATCGACGGCAGCCCCGTGCCCTGGGCCTGCCGACATGCTTTATCTTTGTAGGAATCGACTTCTGGAGCCCACCATGCGCCGCCTTAGCCTTGCACTGTTGATCTCCGCCAGCGTGTTGCTGTCCTCCCAGGCGATGGCCGGGCCACAGGAAGACCAGCGCGCCCGCAACGCGGTGCGGGTGCTGAATGAGATCCAGGAGATTCCCGAGCAGGGCATCCCGGACAAGTTGCTCGATGAAGGCCGCGCGATCGTGGTCATTCCTGACACGATCAAGGCCGGCCTGGTAATCGGCGGGCGTCGAGGCCATGGCCTGATGTCGGTCAAGAACGCCGATGGCAGCTGGTCCAACCCGGTGTTCGTCAAGCTCACCGGCGGCAGCATCGGCTTCCAGGCCGGCGTGCAGTCCTCCGACGTGGTGCTGGTGTTCCGCAACGACCGCAGCCTGGACAATCTGGTCAACGGCAAGTTCACCCTGGGCGCCGATGCCGGCGTGGCCGCCGGTCCAGTGGGCCGCAACGCCGCCGCTGCCACCGATGGCCAGCTGAAGGCCGAGATCTGGTCGTGGTCGCGCGCGCGCGGTCTGTTTGCCGGCGTGGCGCTGGACGGCGCGGTGCTGCAGATCGACGATGCGGCCAACCTGGACGCCTACGGCACCAATACCACCCCGCGCATGGTCTTCGAAGGGCGCATGGGCGAGGCACCGTCGATCGACGTGGTGGCCTTCCGCGACCGCCTCGAGGAAGCCACCTACACCGCCCGCGAGAAGCGTGGCACCGCCGGCAACGGCCCGGCCCCGGCCGCCCGCCAGGCCGCACCGGTGGCCGCGCCGGTGGCTGAACAGGCACCGGCAGGGGGCGCGACCACTGCACCGCTGCAGCCGGCTCCGGCCCAGCCGGCGCCGCAGCAGGGTTTCCAGTCGGTGGGCGAGGGTGAAGTCCGTACGGAATCGCTGGACGGCAACTGACTTTCGTCACGCGCGCCGGCCTACGGCCGGTGCGCTATGCTCAACCGTCTGATCACTACGTAACGCGAGCCGCTCATGGGCAGTTTCAGCATCTGGCATTGGTTGGTCGTGCTGGTCATCGTTTTGCTGGTGTTCGGCACCAAGAAGTTGACCAGCGGCGCCAAGGACCTTGGCAGTGCCGTCAAGGAATTCAAGAAGGGCATGCGCGACGAGGACAAGCCGAACGCGCAGCTCAGCGACAACTCGCGTCCGCAGGACTCGACGACGACGTCGCAGACCGAGCACGACCGCGACCCGCGTTGATCGGGAAGCTGCGGCGTGTTCGATATCGGTTTCAGTGAACTGCTGGTCATCGCGGTGGTGGCCCTGGTCGTGCTCGGTCCCGAGCGGCTGCCCAAGGCGGCCCGCTTCGCCGGTCTGTGGGTGCGCCGTGCACGCAACCAGTGGGACTCGGTGAAGCAGGAGCTGGAACGCGAACTGCACGCCGACGAGATCAAGCGCCAGTTCCGCGATGTGCAGTCGTCGGTGCAGGACACCGAGGCGCAGTTGCGCGCCAGCGGTGAAGCGGTGCGCCGCGAGGCCGAGCAGATGCGCCAGGACATGGCCCGTCACGGCGATGACGGCCCGGACAGCACCGGCGATGCGCCGGTGATGACCGGTCCCGCGCCCGGTTCGCCGGCCAGCGTGGCCCAGCACGTGGTGGCCCCGGAGGCGTCCGGGCCCGCCGAACCCCCGCGCGATGCGATGGCGCCCCCCGGCATCGACGGCACCGCGCCGCGCGCCGCCACGCCCACGCCGCCCATGCCCGACCCCGCAGGCCCGCCGGATCCCGACCCGACGACGGACACGCTCCCGTCGCGCGAGGAGCAGGCACCGCGATGAGCGAACACGACTATCCCGAAAGCTCGCTGGTGGAACACCTGATCGAGCTGCGTGCGCGCCTGGTGCGGGCGATCGTGGGCCTGCTGGCGGTGCTGCTGGTGCTGCTGCCGTTCTCGCGCAAGATCTACACCTGGCTGGCCGAGCCGCTGATCTCGCAGCTGCCCAACGGGCAGACCATGATCGCCACCAACCCGGCCGGCGCGTTCTTCGCGCCGTTGAAGCTGACCTTCTTCGTGGCGCTGTTCGTGGCCGTGCCGTGGCTGCTGTACCAGCTGTGGTCGTTCGTGGCGCCGGGGCTGTACGCACGCGAGAAGCGCCTGGCGGTGCCGCTGCTGGTGTCCTCGGTGCTGCTGTTCTACCTGGGCTGCGCGTTCGCCTACTTCCTGGTGCTGCCGGCGGTGTTCCACTTCCTGACCACCTTCCGGCCGGAGGTGATTGCGATCACGCCCGACGCCAACGCCTACCTGGACTTCGTGCTGGCGATCTTCTTCGCCTTCGGCACCAGCTTCGAGCTGCCGGTGGCGATGGTGATCCTGGTGCTGCTGGGCTGGGTGACGCCGCAACAGTTCAAGGAAAGCCGCGGTTACGCGGTGGTGGGCATCTTCGTGGTCGCCGCGGTGCTGACCCCGCCGGACGTGGTCTCGCAGCTGCTGTTGGCCATTCCGATGTGCATCCTGTACGAGCTGGGCATCCATGCGGCCAAGTGGCTGGTGCCGCGCCCCGGTGGCAAGGAGCAGCCGCAGTAATCCTCGGCTGGCCTCCGCGCCGGGTCATGCCGCTTGAAACGGCCTTCGCCAGGGTGGCCGGGGCGCGGTCTCGGCGGTGACGCTGCCCAAACAGAAACCCCGGCCGTGGCCGGGGTTTTCTGCATTCTGGATCAGGCCGCGAACACGTTGCCCGGGCCACCGGGGACGCCCGGCGGCGGGGTGCGGCCGCGGTGGGCGAACATCTGCTTCCAGGCTGCGTACACCGCGCCCACGTACAGCGGCATGATCACCGTGGCCACCGCCAGCTGCATCACGAACGCCGCCGCACCGATGCCGCCGACCAGCAGCGCCACCTGCATCAGCACGAACACCAGGAAGTAGATGCACAGCGTGGCGATCAGGCCGAGCACCATGAACACCGCCATCGCGCCGAAGTTTTCCAGGCAGCCCTGCAGGCTCATGCGCAGCGCATGCATGCCGCTCTGGCGGTCGAACACCACCAGCGCCGGCTGGGTGAACATGGCCATGCTCAGCGCCACGAACGCGGCGAAGGCGATCACGATCCACAGCAGGATGCGCTTGACCGGCACATCGGCCATCACGGCCATGATCTGATCGTTGCTGGGCTGGGCGGTGGATTGCTGCAGCTCCTGCATCTTCTGCAGCATCTCGCTGGAGGCGGCCAGGCCCTGGGTGCCGACCAGGGCCAACAGCAGGGTGCCCAGCGCGATCACCGCGATCAGCTGGATGGCCAGCGGCACCAGCAGGTGGGTGACGCGACGATCGCGGATCGGCTGCAGCAGGTGGGTGGGCACGGCGCGATTGCCGCGGTCGATCTCGCCCACCGCCCACAGCATCCCGCCGAAGACCAGCGGCCCGACCGCCAGCGACAGCAGCTGCACCAGCACGCCGAGCCAGCCGGGCAGCATCTGCGCCAGCACCAGGATCAGCGAGCTGACCAGCATGCCGATCACGCCAAGCACCGCCAACTGCATGGGGGCTCGGCCATACACGGAAAACGCGTCCAGCAGCCATTGGGCGCCCGCAGAGGCGGGCAGCTTGCGAATCTCGCTCATACCATTCCGGAACAGGGGAAGGGGCCTGTTGGCCCCGAATCCTTTGGATTATCCCTGTTTTCCGTGCGCGGCACCTGAAGGCCGGGTGGGTTGGCCGGGACATGCCACCGGCGTGCCCGGCACGCGGCTCAGGCGTTGCGCGCCTGGCGCACGAAGCGGCGCAGCAACTGGCGCGCCAGCGGCGCCGCGCTCACCCCGCGGGCCACGCTGCGCGCGCAGCCGCCATGGCTGCGGATGCATTCGGCACGGGCGCGCACGTAACCGCGCATGTGGTGGGTGGCGAACTCGGGATGGAACTGCACGCCCCACGCCTGGCGGCCGAAGCGGAACGCATGGCAGTTGTCCTGCGCCGAGCGCGCCAGGATGGCCGCCCCCTCCGGTGCGCGCAGCACGGTCTGCAGGTGGGTGGCGTGGGCCGGGAAGCGCTCGGGCAGGCCGGCGAACAGCGGGTCGCTGCTGGCCGAGGGATCCAGTGCCAGTTCGATGGTGCCCGACTCGCGACCGGCCGGGTTGTAGGCCACCTCGCCGCCGAGGGCGTGGGCGAGCAGCTGGTGGCCGTAGCAGATGCCGAACACCGGGCGCTCGTCATGGACCACCCCGCGCAGCCATTGCGCGCTGCGCTCGCTCCAGTCGGCGCGGTCGGTGACATAGGCAGCCGAGCCGGTGACGATCACCCCGGCGAAGTGCCGGTGGTCGGGCAGGGCGCCGCCGTGTTCGACATCGACCACCACGGTCTCGTCGGCCTCCAGCCCGGCGGCCACCCGGATCCAATGCGGAAACCGCCCGTAGCGGCGCAGCGAGGCGACGGGTTGGCCGGTTTCAAGAATCAGGAACGGGGCGGAATTCATCCGGGGGCGGCAGCACTGACAGGACTTCCTCGATTGTAGTCAGCCCTGCGGCCACCTTTTCAAGTCCCGCGCGGCGCAGGGTTCGCAATCCTTCAGCACGCGCGGCCCGGCTGAAAGCGGCCAGATCCATGTCCGCGCGGATCAGCCCGCGCAGGCGCGAGCCCAATGGCAGCAACTCATACAGGCCCACCCGGCCCATGTAACCGGTGCGTCGGCAGTCGATGCAGCCGACCGGTGCATATGGCGTGGACGCCTGAGGTAATGCTTCATCGGCATCAGCCAGCACCGCCCATTGGGCCGCGCTGAGCGGTCGCGGGACCTTGCAGTGGGGGCACAGGGTGCGCACCAGGCGCTGGGCCAGGATGCCGTTGAGGGTGGACGCCAGCAGATAGTGCGGCACGCCCAGGTCGAGCAGGCGGGTGATCGCCGAGGGGGCGTCGTTGGTGTGCAGGGTGGACAGCACCAGGTGGCCGGTCAGCGAGGCCTGCACCGCCATCTGCGCCGTTTCCAGGTCGCGGATCTCGCCGATCATGATGATGTCCGGGTCCTGCCGCAGCAGGGTGCGCACGCCACTGGCGAAATCCAGGTCGATGTTGGTCTGCACCTGCATCTGGTTGAATTCCGGGGCGATCATCTCGATCGGGTCTTCCACCGTGCACACGTTGACGTCCGGGGTGGCCAGCCGCTTCAGCGTGGAATACAGGGTGGTGGTCTTGCCCGACCCGGTGGGGCCGGTGACCAGCACGATGCCATGCGGGCGCTCCACCAGCGCCGACCAGCCGGCCGCTTCCTGCGGGCTGAAGCCGAGCTGGTCGATGCTCTTGAACGCGGCATCCGGGTCGAAGATACGCATCACGCACTTCTCGCCGAACGCGGTGGGCATGGTGGACAGGCGCATTTCCACCTCGCGCCCGCCCGGCGAGCGGGTCTTGATGCGGCCGTCCTGCGGCCGCCGGCGCTCGCCCAGGTCCATGCGCCCGAGCACCTTGATGCGGCTGACCACGGCGGTCATCACCGCTGGCGGCACCTCGAACACCTTGTGCAGCACCCCGTCGATGCGGAAGCGCATGCGGCCCATGTCGCGGCGTGGCTCCAGGTGGATGTCCGAGGCGCGCTGCTCGAAGGCGTACTGCAGCAGCCAGTCCACGATGTGCACGATGTGCTGGTCGTCGGCGTTGACGTCGCCGGCGCGGCCCAGTTCGACCAGCTGCTCGAAGCTGGGCAGGGTGCCGTTGGTTTCCCCGCGCACGTCGCCGCGGGCGCCGCGCACCGAGCGGGTGACCCCGAAGAACTCCATGGTGTAGCGGTGCAGGTCCAGCGGATTGACCACGGCCAGCTCGATCCGGCGCCGGGTCAGGTGCTGCAGGTCGCGCAGCCATTCCTGGACCAGCGGTTCGCTGGTGGCCACCAGCAGCCGCTCGCTGTCCACCGCCAGCGGCAGGAAGCGATGGCGGCGCGCATAGGCGTGGGAGACCAGCGCGGTGACCGAGGCGACGTCGACCCGGGTCGGATCGATCCGCAGGTAGCGGGTGCCGGTGCGCGCGGCCAGCCATTCGGTAAGCCGCTCCAGGCCCAGCTCGCCGCCGCCGCTGGCGGCCAGCTTCAGGTTGGCCAGCAGCACCAGCGGGTGCACTTCACTGGCGTTGCGGGCGCCCTGGGCGGAAAAACGGATGCGCTCCAGGTCGGCCTCGGCGACCAGCCCGTCGGCCACCAGCGCGGCGACCACCTGCTCGAAGTCGAGCCGGCCCGGGGGCAGCGGCAAGGCCGGGCCGGGCCCGACAGCGGGGCCGGGAACTACCGGTGGGCGCTGGTCCATCCGCCAAAGTCCTCGTAGCGCGCCAGGCGCGCAGTAATGGGGTGGGGCCGTCCGGAAGGCGGCAACGCGGTCGCTGGCTATACTAGCGCACCCCTCCTGCAGGCAAGAATCCGCCGCATGTCCGCGACTTCGAACGTTCCGATCACTTTCCAGGGCCTGATCCAGACCCTCAACCAGTATTGGGCGCAGCAGGGCTGCGTGCTGATCCAGCCGCTGGACCTGGAGGTGGGTGCCGGCACCTTCCACCCGGCCACGTTCCTGCGTTCGATCGGTCCGGAAAGCTGGAATGCCGCGTACGTGCAGCCCTCGCGCCGTCCCACCGACGGCCGCTACGGCGAAAACCCCAACCGCCTGCAGCGCTATTACCAGTACCAGGTGGCGATGAAGCCCAGCCCGGACAACATCCAGCAGCTGTACCTGGATTCGCTCAAGGCGCTGGGCATCGACCCGCTGGTGCACGACCTGCGCTTTGTCGAGGACAACTGGGAATCGCCGACGCTCGGCGCCTGGGGCCTGGGCTGGGAGGTCTGGCTCAATGGGATGGAAGTCACCCAGTTCACCTACTTCCAGCAGGCCGGCGGCCTGGAGTGCAAGCCGGTGCTGGGCGAGATCACCTATGGCCTGGAACGCCTGTGCATGTACCTGCAGAACTGCGACAACGTCTATGACCTGGTGTGGACCTACGGTCCGGACGGCACGCCGGTGACCTACGGCGATGTGTACCTGCAGAACGAAATCGAGCAGAGCACCTACAACTTCGAATACGCCGACGTGGAGGAGATGTTCCATCGCTTCGACGCCTGCGAGAAAGAGGCCCAGAAGCTGGTCGATGTCGGCCTGCCGTTGCCGGCCTATGAGCAGGTCTGCAAGGCCAGCCATGCCTTCAACCTGCTCGATGCGCGCCGCGCGATCAGCGTGACCGAGCGCCAGCGCTACATCCTGCGCGTGCGCGCGCTGGCCCAGGCGGTGGCCAGGCTGTACGAGGCCAAGCGCCTGGAAGCGGTGGCCGCCAAGGAGGTGCAGGCATGAGCACGATGCAGCCGCTGCTGATTGAACTGGGTACCGAAGAACTGCCGGTCAAGGCGCTGCCGGGCCTGGCCCAGGCGTTCTTCGATGGCGTCGTGGACGGCTTGACCAAGCGTGGCGTGGCCATCGAACGTGGCGATGCCAAGCCGCTGTCGACCCCGCGCCGCCTGGCCGTGCTGCTGCCGGGCGTGGCCGTTGAACAGCCCGAACAGCACAGCGAAGTGCTGGGCCCTTACCTGAACATCGCGCTGGACGCCGACGGCCAGCCGACCAAGGCGCTGCAGGGTTTCGCGGCCAAGGCCGGGATCGACTGGACCGCACTGGAACGCACCACCGATGCCAAGGGCGAGCGCTTCGTGCATCGCGCCACCACGCCGGGTGCGCGCACCGCCACGCTGCTGCCGGAGATCCTGCGCGAGGCGATCGCGGCGATGCCGATCCCCAAGCCGATGCGCTGGGGCAGCCACGCCTATGGCTTTGCCCGGCCGGTGCATTGGCTGGTGCTGCTGCATGGCAAGGACATCATCGACGCCGAGCTGCTGGGCCTGAAGGCCGACCGCATGAGCCGCGGCCATCGTTTCATGCACGACAAGACCGTGTGGCTGTCCTCGCCGGAGGACTACGTCAGCTCGCTGCAGGCCGCCAACGTGCTGGTCGATGCCGACGCGCGCCGCGCGCGCATCGTCGAGCAGGTCAACGCCGAGGCCGCCCGGGCCGGTGGCCAGGCGCGGATCACCGATGACAACCTGGAGCAGGTGGTCAACCTGGTGGAATGGCCGGCGCCGGTGCTGTGCAGCTTCGAGCGCGAGTTCCTGGCGGTGCCGCAGGAAGCGCTGATCGAAACCATGGAGATCAACCAGAAGTTCTTCCCGGTGCTCGATGCCGGCGGCAAGCTGACCGAGAAGTTCATCGGCATCGCCAACATCGAATCGCGTGACGTGGCCGAAGTGGCCAAGGGCTACGAGCGGGTGATCCGCCCGCGCTTCTCCGACGCCAAGTTCTTCTTCGACGAGGACCTCAAGCAGGGCCTGGAAGCGATGGGCGAAGGCCTGAAGACGGTGACCTACCAGGCCAGGCTGGGCAGCGTGGCCGACAAGGTGGGCCGCGTGGTCGCCCTGGCCGGGACGATCGCCCCGCAGGTGGGGGCCGACCCGGTGCTGGCCCGGCGTGCCGCGCTGCTGGCCAAGAACGACCTGCAGTCGCGCATGGTCAACGAGTTCCCCGAGCTGCAGGGCATCGCCGGCCGCCATTACGCGCTGACCGGGGGCGAATCGCCGGAGGTGGCGCTGGCCATCGACGAGGCCTACCAGCCGCGCTTCGGCGGCGATGACATCGCCCTCTCGGCGCTGGGCAAGGTGCTGGCCATTGCCGAGCGCCTGGACACCCTGGCCGGTGGTTTCGCCGCCGGGCTCAAGCCGACCGGCAACAAGGATCCCTTCGCGCTGCGCCGCAATGCGCTGGGCCTGGCCCGCACGATCATCGAGAGCGGGTTCGAGCTGGATCTGCGCGCGCTGCTGGCCAGCGCCCTGGCCGGCCTGCCGGCTGCGGTGCAGCCCAGTGCCGAGCGCAAGACCGAGGCCCTGCCGCAGGAGCTGTACGACTTCATCCTCGACCGCCTGCGCGGCTACTACGCCGACAAGGGCGTGCCGGCCACGCACTTCAACGCGGTGGCCGAGTTGAAGCCGGCCTCGCTGTACGATTTCGACCGTCGCATCGATGCGATCGGCATCTTTGCCGCGCTGCCGGAGGCCGAGGCACTGGCCGCGGCCAACAAGCGCATCCGCAACATCCTGCGCAAGGTCGAGGGCGGCATTCCGGGCATGGTCGATCCAGCGCTGCTGGCCGAGCCGGCGGAGAGCGAACTGGCCGAAGCGGTGGAAGCGGCCATCGACGACAGCAACGCCAGCCTGCACCACAAGGACTACGTGAGCGTGCTGAACCGGCTGGCGCGGCTGCGCCCGCAGGTGGACGCGTTCTTCGATGCGGTGATGGTCAATGCCGAGGACCCGGCGCTGCGTGGCAACCGCCTGGCGCTGCTCAAGCGCCTGGGTGACCGCCTGGGCAGCGTGGCGGCGATCGAACACCTGTCCAGCTGAGGACGGCGGGCGCACCCGCGCCCGGTGGTGTGTGGAAGGCGCGACGGCCCCGGCCGCTCGCGCCTTCTGCGTTCATGGGCCCTGCGGGCATCCGGCCCGGCGTGGAGTACGTGGCGCGGACGGTTGTGTCCGTGCGCGCGGTCGGCATCGAAACGGACGAAAACGTCAGAAGCCATCTTCTGCGCGGATTTAACGGGTCCTTCACCGCCGTTCTGAAACAACCCGCTCGATTTCGCATGCCCGCGATGGCCCGTTATGCTGTCCCCATGCAGCCAAAGAATTACGCCCTTCCCCTGATGTTCCTGTCGCTGGCCACCGCCTCGGTGGCGCATGCCCGGGGGACCATCGACAAGGTGGACATCAACGGACTGGACAAGGGCGACGACGCCGAGATGATCGAGAACATCGAGGTCTCGCTGTCGCTGTACGACACCATCGGCAAGCCGCAGGGCGAGTCGCGGCTGGAGTATCTGTTGTCCCAGGCCGAGCGCCAGACCCGCCAGGCGCTGGAGCCGTTCGGCTACTACAACCCGGTGATCAAGGTCGAAAGCCCCCGCGAGGGCGAGAACCTGCGCGTGGTGATCCATGTGGACAAGGGGCCGCCCACCCTGGTGCGACGCGAGCACATCGACATCACCGGCCCGGCCCAGAACGACCAGTACCTGCAGGAAGACCTGGAGAAGTTCAAGCCGCGCAAGGGCCAGCGTTTCGAGCACACCCAGTACGAAGCCAGCAAGATCACCGTGACCCGGCGCCTGGCCGAGCGCGGTTACTTCGATGCCGACTACACCCAGCGCCAGGTCCAGATCACCCGCGCTGAAAACGCCGCCGACATCGACCTGACCTGGGACAGCGGCCGCCGCTACAACATGGGCGAGATCCGCTTCCACCAGGACTACTTCGTGGACAAGCTGTTCGACCCGCTGGTGTACTGGGACAAGGGCAGCTACTTCCACGAGGGCAAGCTGGACCGCCTGCGCGAATCGCTGACCAAGCTCGATTACTTCAGCGTGATCGACATCCAGCCGCGTCCGGACCAGGCCGACGCGAACGGCGACGTGCCGGTGGACGTGAACCTGACCCGCGCCAAGCGCACCATCTACACCGCCGGCCTGAGCTACGGCAGCGAGAGCGGGGCCGGTGTGCGCGGCGGGCTGGAGCGGCGCTTCCTCAACAGCCGCGGCCACAAGATGAACACCCAGCTGGACTATGCGCAGAAGCGCAAGAGCCTGCTGACCAGCTACCGCATTCCCGCCTTTGCCTGGCTGGACGGCTGGTATGCGTTCACCGCCAGCGCGTATGACGAGCAGACCGATTACATCGACCTGCGCAACTTCAAGCTGATCGCCAGCCGCAGCGGCGAGATCAACGAACACTGGACCGCGATCGCCTCGATCAACGCGCTGCGCGAACGCTGGCGCTATGCCTCGGGCACCGAGTTCACCGACGCGGTCTACAACACCTCCACGCTGGTGTATCCGCAGCTGGTGGCCGACTACGTCAACGTGGACGACGACCTGTTCCCGCGCAAGGGCATCAGCGGCAGCGCCACCCTGCGCGGCGGCGTGGAGGGTGCCGGGTCGGATACCAGCTTCGTGCAGGCCAACATGGTGCTGCGCTGGTACATCCCGATCGGCGACAGTGATCGCCTGATCCTGCGTGGCGAAGGCGGTACCACCTGGACCAGCGACCTGGTGGCGATGCCGCCCAGCCTGCGCTTCTTCGCCGGTGGCGACCGCAGCATCCGCGGCTATGCCTTCCGTGAGGTCGGCCCGCGTACCCCGGCGCCGGACAAATATGCACTGGGCGCCAAGAACCTGGTGGTCGGCTCGGCCGAATACGAGCACTACTTCAACGGCGGCCCGTGGGGGGCGGCGGTCTTCGTGGACACCGGCAGCGCGTTCGACAACACCATCGACCTGCACACCGGCGTGGGCTTCGGCGTGCGCTGGAAATCGCCGGTGGGCCCGGTGCGGGTGGACATCGCGCACGGCCTGAACGACCCCGACTCGCAGTTCCAGCTGTACCTGAACATCGGAGCGGACCTGTGAGCACGCCCACGCCTCCCGCCTCGACTCCGCCGCATCGCGTGCGCTTCTATCGCCGCCGGCGCTTCTGGGCCTGGTCCGGGCTGTCCGTGCTGGGGCTGGCGCTGCTGGCGTTGCTGCTGCTGTACTGGCTGCTGCAGACCGTGGCCGGTCGCGACGTGCTGCTGGCCCAGGTGGTGGCGCGGCTGCCGGTGGGTGCAACGCTGACCTGGAGCAAGGTGGACGGCCCGGTAGCCGGTCCGCTGGTGCTGCACGACCTGGATTTCCGTTACGACGATATCCACTTCACCGCCGAGCGCGCCTACCTGGATCCGGACATCCGGCCGTTGCTGGGCCGCAAGCTGCAGCTGGACGCGCTGCAGCTCAAGAACGCCACCTTGAACCTGGCCAAGAGCGATGAGCCGTTCGAACTGCCGTCCTGGCCCGAATCGCTGCCGCAGATCGAGATGCCGCTGGCGATCCAGGCCGACACCATCATCATCGACGGTTTCCGCATCACCCAGGCCCAGCAACCGCTGATCGACATTGCCACGCTGCGCGGCGGCGTGGAAATCGCCAATGGCGAGTTCCGCGCCACCCAGCTCAAGATTGACAGCGACATGGGCGACTTCCGCGTGGACGGGCGCTACCTGCCGCGCAGTGACTACGACACCGACATCACCATCAGCGCACTGCTGCCGGCGCCGCTGGGGCGCACCCCGGCGCGGCTGGGCCTGGTCGCCCGCGGCGACCTGGGCCACATGGAGGTGGCGGTGGCCGGCAACGCACCGGCACCGCTGCAGGCCAGCCTGGTGTTCGACGGGCGCACCGACCCGGTGTGGAAGGCCAGCGCACGCAGCAAGCAACTGGACCTGGCGCTGCTGGTGCCGGGCATGGATGCCGGTACCAGTACGCCGATGGCGCTGGATTTCCAGGCCGAGGGCAAGGGCGGCCAGGCCAACCTGCAGGGCAGCTTCACGCAGGGCGATATCGCGGTGGAACTGGCACCGTCCAAGATCGGCCTGGCCGACCAGGTGCTGACCGTGGCGCCGCTGCAGGTCAAGGCGTTCGGTGGCCAGGCGCGGTTGCAGGGCAAGGCCGATTTCACCGACAAGGAGAACGCCAGCCTGCGTTTCTCGGTGGTTGCCAACGACCTCACCTTCGTCCCGGCCGCCGACACCAGCACTGCCGGCGCGGCCGCACCGGTGCCGGTGACGCTGAAGGAAGCCCGGCTCGGGTTGGCCGGCACGCTGAAGAACTGGGCTGCGGTGGGCAACGCCTCGGTCGAGCGCGAAAAGCAGAGCGCCGACCTGCAGTTCGACGTGCGTGGCAACGATCAGGCCGCCTCGATCAAGCAGCTGCTGGCCAGCACCCCGGGCGGGTCGCTGGACGTGACCGGGCAGGTGGCCTGGGCACCGCAGCTGGACTGGGACGTGGCGATCAAGCTGGCCGCCTTCGATCCGGGCTATTTCGTGCCCGGTTGGGACGGCAAGCTGTCCGGCGCGCTGGCCTCGAAGGGGCGGCAACTGCCGCCGCCGACCGGCAGCCCGGCCGGGACCGCAGGCGCTTACGAGGCCACCGTGGATGTGCCCGGGATCAAGGGCACGCTGCGCAAGCGCGCGGTGGATGCACAGGGCCGGTTCGCGCTGCGCGGGGAACAGGGCGAGGGCAACGTGAAGCTGGCGGTAGGCAACAGCCGCCTGACCGCGAAGGGCTCGGTCGGCGATCGGCTGGATATCGATGCGCAGCTCGAGCCGGTGCAGCTGGATGACCTGATGCCGGGCAGCAGCGGCAGCCTGCGCGGGCATGTGCTGGTCAAGGGCCCGCGCACCGCGCCGGACATCAGCGCCGACCTGGTCGGCAGCGGCCTGCGCTATGAGGACTGGAGCGCCGAGGCCATCAGCATCAAGGGGCGCCTGCCGTGGCAGGGCGACAGCGGGACGTTGGCGGTGCAGGGCAGCAAGGTGCAGGTGGGCATGCTGCTGGACACGCTCAACGTGGATGCACGCGGCAGTGTCTCCAACCTGCGCCTGGATGCGCAGACCCGCAATGAACTCGGTGCGGTCGCCCTCAGCGGCGGCGTGCGCCAGCAAGGCCAGGCCTGGCGCGGTGAGCTGAGCGCATTGCGCATCGCGCCGATGAAGGGGGATGCGTGGAGTCTGCGCGCGCCGGCGAGCTTCAGCGTGCAGGGCAGCAACGTCACCCTGGCCGATGCGTGCCTGGGTGCGGCGACCGGGGGCGCGCTGTGCGCCAGCGCCAACTGGCCGCGCGAAGGCCTGCTGGTGCGCGGTGATGCCTTGCCGCTGGCGCTGGTGCAGCCGTGGCTGCCGCCGCAATCGGGGCGGCGGATGTACCTGCGTGGCGAGCTGACCCTGGACGGTCGGATCCGGCCGCGCGGCAACGCCTTCGAAGGCAATTTCAAGGTGGCCTCGCTGGAAGGCGGCATCCGCCTGGGCGACAACGCCCGCGGCGAGCTGGTGCGCTACGACCACTTCTCGGTGGACGTGGAGATGACCCAGGCGCAGATCAACGCCAAGCTCGGCGTGGGCTTCCAGGGCGATGGCTTCGTGGATGCCAAGGTCCAGACCGGCTGGGACCCCAATGCGCCGCTTACCGGCGAGTTGTACATGAACATCGCACGGCTGTACTGGCTGGAGCTGTTCTCGCCGGACATCGTGCGCCCGACCGGGTTGATCGAAGGCCATGTCAGCCTGCGCGGCACGCGCGGTACGCCGTCGCTGGGCGGTGAGGCCACGCTGAGCAAGTTCAAGGGCGAGTTCCCGGCGCTGGGGCTGACCTTCGACCAGGGCAAGGGCAGCTTCACCGCACAGCCGGATGGTTCGGCCAAGATCACCGCGCAGGCCAACTCCGGCCAGGGCACGCTGTTCGTCGATGGCGGGCTGTCGTGGTTCGGCGATGCGCAGCCGTTGCAGCTGCACATCCATGGCGAGAACGTGCTGCTGGCCAACACCAGCGAACTGCGGGTGATCGCCAACCCCAACCTGGACTTCACCCTGGCCGGCACCGCCATGCAGCTGCGCGGCAGCGTGCACGTGCCCGAGGCCGACCTGGACCTGGAGCGCCTGGACCGCGGCACGTCGGTGTCCGAGGACGTGGTGGTGCTCGATCCGGTGGACCCGGAAGAGACCCCGACCTCGCCGCTGGACATGGACCTGACCGTGAGCCTGGGCGACAAGGTCAAGATGAGCGGCTTCGGCCTGAAGGGCGCGCTGGGCGGAAAGATGCAGGTGTGGTCGCGGCCGGGCCGGGAGATGACCGCCAACGGCGGGCTGGAAGTGAGCGGGCGCTACAAGGCCTACGGCCAGGACCTGACCATCACCCGCGGCAACCTCAACTGGAACTACAACGCGGTCTCCGACCCGCGCATCAACATCCGCGCCGAGCGCACGATCGGCGATGTGATCGCCGGTATCGACGTGACCGGCCGGGCGCAGTCGCCGCGGGTGGATGTGTGGTCCAACCCGGCGATGTCGCAATCCGAGGCGCTGGCTTACCTGGTGCTGGGCCGCAGCCTGACCGGTGCCAGCAGCGACCAGGCCCAGCAGGTCAACGCGGCCTCGGCGGCGCTGTCGGCCGGCAGTGGCCTGCTCGCGTCGCAGCTGGGCGCCAAGCTGGGCCTGGACGATGCCGGGGTGAGCCAGTCGCGCGCGCTGGGCGGCTCGGTGATCGGCGTGGGCAAGTACATCTCGCCCAAGCTCTACGTGGGCTACGGCGTTTCGCTGGTGGGCAGCGGCTCGGTGCTGACCTTGAAGTACCTGCTGCGCCGCGGCTTCGATATCGAAGTGGAGTCCAGCACGGTGGAAAACCGTGGCTCGCTCAACTGGCGGCGGGAGAAGTAAGGCGGCAGCGGTCGCCTGCGTGCGATCGCAACGGTTGGCTCACCCGCGTCGGAGGTGGGCTACCGGTTGAACCAGCGCAGCCGGTCGCGGTGCTGGTGCAGGTCCTGCGCCCACCACACCAGCGCCATCCCCCAGGCGGGCACGATGGTCAGCAGCGCCAATAGCCGCCAGAGTCCCCGGAATTCATCGGCGTTGGGAGTGAAGGGGCCGCAGCGGGCCAGCAGCCGCTGCCACGCCACGTGCAGGATGATCGCGTTGGCCACCAGCAGGCCCGCCAGCGTGGCCACCGGGATGCCGGGGGTCAGGCGCAGGGCCAGCCAGAGGATGCCCATGGCGCTGGCGACCAGCAGCGGAATGGTCAGGATGCGCAACCCGGGCAGGGCGGTGGGCATCTGTTCCGGCGCGCGCTGCCAACGCACCAGTGCGCGCACGGCCACGCCGGACAACCACAGCGTCGGCACGAACAGCGTTCCGATCAACACGATCAGCACGGCGCGCCCGACGCCGCTGAACTGGCCATCGCCCGTCGGCGGCAACGGCCAGCTGGCGAGCACGCCCCACAGGCACAAAAGACCGCAGCAGACGGCGAGCGTCCCCGCACGCACTGCGCCGCTGAGCAGGTGGATGCGATCGTCTTCGTTGCCGAAGCGGGCCCAGAAGGCGACCTGGGTCGGGGCCAGGCCGGGCGGTGTCTGTCGGCTGGTCCAGAAGTCCAGGGCGCGCAGCACGCCGATGGCCTCATTGACGCGCGAGGGCACCAGCGTGGTCAGCAGGTTGCGCCATAGCGGACGCGGCTGGCGCAGGCTGCGCAGCACGCTGCCGTCGGGCAGCAGCAGGGCGTCGGTCAGGGCCAGGTAGTGCCGGCGCAGATGCGCCTCTCCCTGCGGTGACAGCAGCCACGCCTGCCGCCAACGGCGCGATGCGGTCTCCAGGTACCAGGGGTCGATGTCGCCGCGCAGGTCGTCCCAGGCGAAGCAGTCGGTGAGGCAGGCGATCACGTCCGGCGACAGGGGCGGGTCGTCGGCCTGGAGCGCCAGCAGCACCGCGACGCCGATGTCCGGCTTGTCGCCGAGCGACCACAGTTCCGGCTGCTGCTGCAGCCAGGCAGCGAGCGTGGTGGCGTCATGGGCGGCGGCAAACGCGGCGATGCGTGCGCCGACGGCATCGGCAGCCAGTGCCGGCGCGGACGGCGGCAGCGCCGCCGCGGCGGACGCGGCATCGCCCCCGCCGACGCTGCCGGCATCGGGCGCATGGTCCTGGGCCTGCACCCAGGCCAGCGCATCCTGGTAGGCCGCGTGCAACTGCTGGAAGGCCGCCGCATCGTCCTCCGGCCGGGTCACCCGCAGCCGCTGCGCATACGCGCGTTTGACCGCACGCACGTCGATGGGCGTGTCGCCGTCCAGGCCCAGCCAGGTCAGCCCCCAGCGCATGGACGCATCATCGGTGCACGACCTGGGTCATCGCATCCACCGCCCAGGCCAGCAAGGCGCCGACCACGGCGATCTCGCCGAACAGCAACGCCAGGCCCATCAGCTTCAGGAACGGCCACATCGCCAGCAGCAGCCAGCCGTTGAACTTGAACGCGTAGCCGCCGCGCACCCACCAGCGCCGCACCGCGATCCCCAGTGTCAGCCAGGCCAAAGCACTGCCGGCCATGCGTGCATCGGCCAGGTGGATCAGCAACACCGCCGACACGGCCAGTAGCGGCACCAGCCAGAGCTTGAGGCGGCGCCAGCGCGCCGACGGGTCTTCATCGGCGGCCTGCCACTGTGCGATGGCCCGCACCGCCGGCAGCAGCGTACCCAGCACCACGACCGCAGCAGCGGCGATCAGGCCCATCCGGGTGAACTCGAGCACGCCCTGCGGCGCGACAACACCGCCGCTGCGTCCGGTGGGGGTGAGATTGGTCAGCACGCCGAGCAGCGGTGCCGCGGCTACCAGGGTCGCGGCCACCAGCGTGCTGCGCAGCAGCGCCAGTTGCAGGCGCGCCCAGCCCAGGCGGCTGCGGTCGGCCAGGGCCAGCCAGAAGGCGACCTGCTGGCGCTGCAGCGGCGGCGGCGCGTCGCTGGCATCGTCGATGCCCAGCCGGGCCAGGGTGGCGCGCATATCGCTGACGCGGTCGGTCCAGACGGCGCTCCACAGTGCCTGCCAGCGCGACCACGGGCGGGTGAGGCGATCGAGCTGCACGCGCGCCTTCTCCGGTGCCAGCGGCACGCCATCGCGGTGCAGGAAGCGTCCCAGCGCGGCGTGGTTGCGTGGCTGCAGCACCCACAGGCGATGCAGCCGCAACCGGCACTCGTCGGCCACGTAGGGGTCCAGCCCGCTGCCAACCTCGTTCCAGCGGAAACACTGGGAGAGCAGATCGAAATTGCCGATGTACAGCGGCAGCTCGCTGGACAGCAGCACGCTGAGGACGGCGTCGCCGATCAGGGGCTTGTCCTGCAGCGACCACAGCTCCGGGCGCAGTTGCAGCCAGCGTTCGAACGCGTCCGGCTCGCACTGCTGCGCCTGCTCGATCACCTCCCGGGCGAACGCGTCCGGATCCACGCGCGCGGGCGTGGCGGCGGCATGGGGGGGCGCGGCCACCGGCGCGCGCGGCGGGGCATCGGGGTACTGCGTGTGGGCGCTGTCGAGGATGCGAGCCGGATCGCGGGCGTCCGGCTCGGCTCCCCCGGGCGGCGCCGGCGCGTTGTCCTGCGAAGCCACGCCTGCCAGTGCCTGGTCCAGCTGCAGGGCCTGCGCGACGCCGGTGGCCGCAGGGCCGGACAGCGCCTGCCCGTCATCGCCGTCATCGTCATCCTCGGCCTGCCATTGCGCGCGGTAGCGCGCCCACTCCAGCGCGGCCTGGTAGGCCTCGTGCAACTGCTGGAACGCGGCCGGGTCGTCGTCGGGGCGGGTGCTACGCAGGCGCCTGGCGTAGGCACGCTTGACCGTGCGCTCGTCGGCGTCCTCGTCCAGCTCGAGGGCCGCATGGCCCCAGCTCATGCGTCGCGTTCCAGCGCGTCCATCGCCGCGGACAGCTCGCCGCGGTGCTGGTCGATACGCCGGAGGTCCTGGCTGTCCAGCGCATGCCGGAACTGCTCCAGCCACCCCTGCAGCAGGTCGCGCTGGTCCAGGTATTCCTCGTACAGGCGCTCGGCACGGGCCATCGTGGCCAGGTTCTGCTGCTGGTCGCGCGGGTGGATCTTCAGGTCCTGCAGGGCCTGCAGGCGCTCGCGGATGTCCTGCGCCGAGAGCAGGCCCGGGTTCTGCTCCAGGATCAGCTCGTGGCGGGTGCCGCTGGCATCTTCGGTCACTTCCACCTGCAGCAGGCCATTGACGTCGTAGGTGAAGCGGGTGGTGATGCCCTTTTCGGCGGCCGTGCCCAGCCGCGACAACGGCACCCGCAGTTCGCCCAGCTTGATGTTCTTGTCCACGGTGGGGCTTTCGCCCTGGTAGATGTCGATCAGCACCTCGCGCTGGTCGTCGCGCATGGGATAGAAGCGGTCCTCGCGGCTGACCGGCACCACGCTGTTGCGTTGGATGATCGGGTGGAAATAGCCGCCGCGCTCGCTGCCGTCCGGGCCGCGCCGCGACACCTGGGTGCCCAGCGTGTACGGGCAGACATCGGTGAGCACGATCTCCTGCAGGCTCTGGTCGCGAGCCTTCAGCCCCGCCGCCACCGCCGCGCCCAGCGCGATGGCCTGGTCGGGGTGGATGTGGCGCAGCGGCAACCGGCCAAACATGCGGGTAACCAGCCGGCTGATCATCGGCATGCGCACCGCGCCGCCGACCAGCACGATGTCGTCCAGCGCCTCCGGCTTGAGCCGGGCATCGCGGATGGCGCGTTCGATCGGTGCACGCATGCGCTGCAGCAGCGGCTCGCACAGTTGGGCGTAGCGGGTTTCGTCCAGCGCCCAGGCCAGCTCCCGGCCGGCCAACGGCAGCGCCAGGCTGCCATTGCCCTGCTGGCTCAGTTCGCGCTTGAACTGCTCCAGCCGACGCTGCAACTGGGCCTGCTCGGCACTGGAGAGGCTGGCCGGGTCCAGGCCCTGGTCGGCATGGAAGGCCTGCACCAGCACCTCCAGGAAGTCCTCGCCACCGAGGAAGTTGTCGCCGGCGCTGGCATGGACCTCGATCACGCCCTCGAACAGCTCCAGGATCGACACGTCGAAGGTGCCGCCGCCCAGGTCCAGCACCAGCACGCGCCCCTCCTCGTCGCGCTGCTGCAGGCCGTAGGCCAGCGCGGCGGCGGTGGGTTCGTTGATCAGCCGCTCCACCCGGATCCCGGCCAGCTCGCCGGCGGCGCGGGTGGCCTTGCGCTGCGCATCGGAGAAGTAGGCCGGCACGCTGATCACCGCTTCCTCCACCTTGTGCCCGAGGGCGGCCTCGGCATCGCCCAGCAGCGAGCGCAGCACCAGCGCGGAGAGTTCTTCCGGGCGGAACGCGCGGCCCCCCAGGCGGACCTCGCGGTCGCTGCCCATCCAGCGCTTGAAGTTGGCCACGCTGTGCTGGGGGTGGCTGACCAGGCGGTCGCGCGCCGGCTGGCCGACCAGCACCGCATCGTCGACCAGACTCACCACCGAGGGGGTCAGCAGCTCGCCGTGGGCGTTGGGAAACAGCCGCGGACCGTCCGCGGCGTGGACACCGATCAGTGAATGGGTGGTGCCCAGGTCGATTCCGACGATCATCTGCGTCCGTCCGTTGTGTGCAGAAAAACGCGATTGTAGGAGCGCCGCGCACCCCTGACCATCGGGCGTTGCCCCATCCGGCCCCAATGGCTATGGTGCCCGCTTGTTCTGACGTACCGGATCTGCCCATGCTGTGTCGCAACGCCCTACCCACCGCGCTGGCCCTCGGCCTGACCCTCGCCGCCGGCGCCCACGCCGACGAAGGCATGTGGATGCCGACCCAGCTGCCGGACCTGGCCAAGCCGCTGAAGGCGGCCGGCTTCAAGGGCAACCCGGCCGACCTGGCCAACGTCACCGCGCCACCGCTGAGCGCGGTGGTGCGTGCCGGTGGCGGCACCGGGTCGTTCGTCTCCGCCGACGGCCTGCTGCTGACCAACCACCACGTGGCGATGGGCGTGATCCAGTACAACAGCTCGCCCGAGCACAACCTGATCGACAACGGCTTCATCGCCCAGGGCCGCAGCGACGAACGCGCGGCCAACCCGGACTTCCGCGTGCTGGTCACCACCGGGTTCGACAAGGTCACCGACCAGGTGCTGGGCGCTGCGCGCGGCAAGACCGGCCGGGCCTATTTCGACGCGGTGGACCGCGCCAGCAAGCAGCTGGTGGCCGACTGCGAGAAGGAAGGCAATGTGCGCTGCAGCGTGGCGGACATGTACTACGGCACCGATTTCTATCGCATCCGCCAGCTGGAGCTGAGCGATGTGCGGCTGGTGTACGCGCCGCCGCGCGCGATCGGCAACTACGGCGATGAGATCGACAATTTCATGTGGCCGCGCCACACCGGCGACTTCACCCTGCTGCGTGCCTATGTGGGCAAGGACGGCAAGCCGGCGCCGTACAGCCCCGGCAACGTGCCCTACCAGCCGCCGGCGCACCTGAAGATGGCCATCGATGGGCCGAAGACGGGCGATTACGCGATGCTGGCCGGCTACCCGGGCATCACCTACCGCCACCGCACCGCGGCCGAGTTCGCCGGCCAGATCGACGCGGTGCTGCCGCGCCGGGTGGCGGTGTTCCAGCAGATGATCGACACCATCGAGGCGGCCACCGCCAAGGATGCACAGGCGCGCACCCGCTATGCCTCCCAGCTGCAGTCGCTGAAGAACAACCGCAAGCGCGCCGCCGGCGAGCTGGAAGGCCTGCTGCGCAGCGATGCCAAGGCCCAGCGGGCCAGCGACGAGGCGGCCATGCTTACGGCGACCGATGCGCGCTACCAGGGCGATATCCAGGCTCTGCTGGGCTCGCTGTCGCAGGGCGCCTCGGTGGGCGAACGCGACCTGCTGCTGGACCTGCTGTCGGCGCAGAGCCAGCTGCTGCGTTCGGCGCTGACCCTGGAGCGCCTGCGCATCGAATCGGCCAAGCCCGATGCCGAGCGCGAGAGCGGCTTCCAGCAGCGCGACCTGGCCTTGATCGAAGGCACCTTGAAGCAGGTTCAGCGCCGTTATTCGCCGGCGGTGGAGAAGGCGCTGCTGACCGCCCTGCTGACCCGCTACCAGCAGCTGCCCGACGCGCAGCGCGTGCCCGAGTTCGATGCCGCCTTCGGGCGCACCCCGGCGGCGCTGGCCAAGGCGCTGGACGGCCTGTATGCCAGCACCGTGCTGGGTGAGGAGGAGCAGCGCCTGTCGCGCTTTGCCGCCGCCCGCGAGGGCAAGCCGATGGCGCGAGATCCGCTGATCGACCTGGCCGGCCCGCTGGTGGCCGCCCAGCTGCGCCTGGACGATGAAAGCAAGACGCGCGCCGGTGAACAGCTGCGGCTGCGCCCGGCCTACATGCAGGCGCTGTTTGCCTGGCGCGCCAAGCAGGGGCGCGCGGTATACCCCGACGCCAACCGCACCCTGCGCATCAGCTACGGCAAGGTCGAGGCCCTGTCGCCGCGCGATGCGGTGCACTTCGACCCCGTGACCACCGTGGCCGGCATCGTCGAGAAGAACACCAACGCCTATCCGTTCGACGCGCCCAAGCCGCTGCTGGCGGCGATCGCCAAGGGCGATTTCGGCTCCACCGCCGATCCGGTGCTCAAGACCCAGACGGTCAACTTCCTGACCAACCTGGACACCACCGGCGGCAACTCCGGCTCGCCGGTGCTCAATGCCAGGGGCGAACTGATCGGGCTGAACTTCGACAGCAACTGGGAGTCGGTCAGCGCCAGCTGGTGGTTCGACCCGCGCTACAAGCGCGCGGTGCACGTGGACATGCGCTACCTGCGCTGGCTGCTGGCCAAGGTGTACCCGGCCCCCGAGCTGCTGAAGGAAATGGGCGTCCCGGCCGAATGACCCGGGGTGGTCACGGCCCACGGTCGTGACCTTCCGGCCGGGCCGCTGACCGGCAACGGCCGGAACATCGGCAGTTGGTCGCCCCGCAGGCTGCGGCTAGACTGCGGCCTGGCTCTGGGGGAGCGGGACACGACGTGGCGGCAGCACAGGATGAGAACACCGGCGTAGCGCCGGTGGCGGGGCAGACAGAACTGCAGGGGTTGCGGGTCTGGGTGGTGGAAGACGATCCGGAGCTGCTGGCCCTGGGCGTGGACGACCTGCGCTGGCGCGGGGCCGAGGTGCGTGGTCTGGCCAGCGCCGAGGCGCTGTACCGCGCGCTGGCGGTGGACCCCTGCGACATCGTGGTGCTCGACGTCGGCCTGCCGGGCGAGGATGGCTACAGCGTGGCCCGGCACCTGCGCCGGATCGCCGATATCGGCATCGTGATGCTCACCGGCCGCGGCAGTACCCACGATATGGCGCACGGCCTGTCGCTGGGTGCCGATGTATATCTGGTCAAACCACTGGATGGCGACCTGCTGGCCGCGGCGTTGTCCAGCCTGCGTCGCCGCCTGCGGCCGGCGCTGCCGATAGCCCACGCCGCGCCGGTGCCGGTGCCGGAGCGGTGGCAGCTGCAGGCCGATGGCTGGAACCTGTGCGCCCCCAACGGTACGGTGCTGGCGCTGACCAGTGCCGAGCGCGGCTTCCTGCGTGCGTTGCTGGCCACGCCGAGCACACCGGTCGAACGCGAGGCACTGATCGCGGCCGTGACTGACCAGCCCTGGGATTTCGATCCGCACCGGCTGGAAGTCCTGGTGCACCGCCTGCGCACGCGCGTGCGCAGCGGCGTCGGCCTGACCCTGCCGGTGCGCGCGCTGCGCGGCGCTGGCTACCTCTGGACCGCCGACACCGCCACCGTGTGACCGCGGTGCCACCGCCTGCGTGGCACATCGCCGCCTGCACCGCCACCGCGCCGCTTGCCCACCACCGCGCGTGAGCAAGTGTGAGCCAGCGAGAGGCGCTGGCACTGCCTTTGCTCGGCGCGCTGCGCAGAATCCCCGCCGCCTCCGGCCGTCCGGCCGGGGTCGCGCGTCCGTCGTCGATGGATGCCATGAACGCCAGGGATTGCGTGCCTGAACCACCACGGCCGATGCCCTGGCTTTGTCGCCAGCAGGGGAACAGTCGTGCACAAGCAGCAGGTTCGGACGGATGCCGTCGCAGGCATCGCATCGTCGTCGGGTGGGTCGTGGCATGCACGTGTCTGGCAGCTGCTGTGCGGTGTGCTGCTGGCCGGCCTGCTGGTTCCCTCGGCGATGGCGGCCAACCTCAGCGTGTCCCAGCTTTCGGACTCCACCAGCGGCTGGCTGCGCGGCGATGGCTCGGCCTCGGGCAATGCCAGCAGCGATCCAGCACCGGTTGGCGCGATCGTGGTCTACGACGTCAGCCTGTCCAACAGCGACAGCACCACGGCCAACAACGTGGCGGCGATCTTCGACCTGCCCGCGGGCACCCGCAGCTACCAGCTGCCCAGCGAATGCACCGCCGAAACGGCCACGCGCATCGTCTGCCGTTTTGCCAGCTTCGCCGGCAACGGCAGCCGCACCTTCCAGCTGAAGGTCGATACCCAGGGCGCGACCCCGGGAACCACCCGGGTGGTGGGCGCAATCGGCAGCCAGGCCGCGCTGCCGGCGGCCACCACGCCGATCGCCACCCTGACCGACAGCGATCCGTTCTTCGCCGGTGACAGCAACCCGGCCAACAACCGCCTGGAGCAGAACACCACCCTGACCGCCGCGGCCGACCTGGCGGTGACCAAGAGCGGCAGCCCGGCCTCGGTGATCGCCGGTGGCGAGGTGACCTACACCCTGGCCGTGCGCAACCTCGGGCCCAGCAGCTCGACCAATTTCCGGGTGATCGACACTCTGCCGGCCGGCTTCAGCGTGGTCGCTGGCAGCTTCAGTGGCAGCGGCTGGACGTTCAACGCCGGCAGCACCACCGCCACCCATGCCGGAGCGCTGGCCAACGGCCAGACCGCCACCTTCAGTTTCCGGGCCAAGGCCAACGTGGCCAGCGGCACGGTCACCAACGCCGCGCGCGTGGTGGCCGTGGGCACCCCCGATCCACGGCCGGACAACGATGCGGCCACCGCCGATACCCTGATCACCACCGGTGCCGATGTCACCCTGAGCATGGTCGCCGCGCCGGCACCGGCGGCCACCGATGCCGCGGTGACCTTCACCCTGACCGCCGACAATCTCGGGCCGGAGTCATCCAGTGGCGTCACCGTGGCCGGCGTGCTGCCGAACGGCTTCACCTTCACCGGGACCGGCACCCTGCCCAATGGCTGGACCTGCACCAGCCCCACGCCGACCACCTTCAGCTGCAGCCGCAGCGGCGCGATGCCCGGCGGCGGCAAGGAGATCCTGCAGATCCAGGCCACCGCGCCGTCCACCCCGGGCAGCTACCAGGCCACCGCGCAGATCCAGTCGGCCACCACCCCCGATCCCAACGATGCCACCAACGGCACCAACAACAACATCGCCAGCACCGCGCTGACCGTACTTGCCGATGGCGCCGACCTGCGCCTGTCCAAGCGCAAGCTGGGCAGCAGCGACAATGCCGAGGTGGTGCCGGTGGGCACCACCTCGGCCAGCAACATGACCTCGACCCTGCGCCTGTGGAACAACGGCCCGGCGCGGATCACCGGCAATGCGCAGATCGTGGACGTGCTGGCCGAGGGCGAAGAGTTCATCGGCGCCAGTGGACCGTTCAACTGCTCGGTATTGCCGGCCGCCTACACCGTCGGCACCCCGCAGGTGGTGACCTGCGACTACACCGGCAGCTATCCGGTGGCGGTGGCAGCCAACGCCGCCGACGGCAGCGCCTTCGCTACCCTGGTCATGACCACCCGCGCACGCGCGGCCGGGGTGCTGACCAACAACGCCTGCACCGGCGGTTCCAGCCCGGCCGGTGGCCCGGCCTCGGCCGAGCCGACCACCGACAGCGGCGTCAACCTGGACAAGATCCCCGGCAACGATTGCAGTGGCAGCGGCATCCGCGCCACCGACGACGCCGCCAACCTGTCCATCAGCAAGGTCGCCAGCACCCAGAGCGGCGGCGACAAGGTGGTGGGCGTCACCGAGAGTTGGGCCGAATACCTTCTGACCGTGCGCAACAGCGGCGCGGACACCACCGGCGTGGTGGTCAACGATCCGCTGCCGGGCTACCTGGACAACAACCGCACCAAGGTCGACATCACCGTACCGGCCGGCTGGCCGGCCGGCAGCTGCCGGATCAACGCAGGCAGCCTGATCTGCGAATCGGGCACCACCGTGCTGGCGCGCAACGCCACCGCCGTGATCCGGCTGCGCCTGCACAACGCCGACAACAGCCCCGGCTTCCTGTTCGACAGCGTCGGCAAGACCGCGGCCAGCAGCGCCAACAGTGCCTGCCAGGCGGCCGGCACGGTGCCCGGCAGCGGCCACTTCCACTGCAACCGCGCCGGCGTCGGCGTGGATGGCCGGGTCGTCGGGTCGGTGGGCGAATCGGACTGGAACGACAACTTCGCCACCGATTGGCTGCGCGTGGACCGCGTGGCCAACATGCAGACCACCGAGAAGGTGATCACCAGCGGCGACAACAGCGGCCGTGCCGGCGTGGTCGCCGACTACCGCATCCAGTACCGCAACCAGGGCCCGTCGGCGATTCCGCGCGTGGCCTTCACCGACACCTTCACCCTGCCGGCGGGCGACAGCGGGTTTGTGCTGGTCAGCGCACGGCTGGCCTCCACCGGCCAGGCCTGCACCGTCAGCGCAATGGACCCCGGCATCACCTCCAGCACCACCGCCGGTGGCATCTCCTACCGCAACACCGATGCGGCCAACCCGCGCGGCCTGACCTTGACCTGCCCGGCGGTGGCATTGACCAACGGCCAGGTGGATACGGTCAACCTGAGCATCCGTCCCAACGTCAACGCCAGCAACACCGGTCGCGTGTTCGACAACGTGGCCGGCTTCAGCTTCCCCGATGGTGCGGTCGGCAGCGATGCCAACGGCGACTGGAACTACAACCTGGTCAGCACCTCCGATGACGACACCAAAAGCGCACGCCTGACCTTCGGCGAAGGCCGTGTCGATCTGCTGGTGCAGAAGAACGACCAGGGCTTCACCGGTGGCGTGGATCCGCTGGGCTTCGACCCGCAGGTGCCGGCCAACAACTACCTCACCTACCGCGTGCGGGTGACCAACCAGGGCCCCTCGCTGGCAAGCGACACCCGCATCCGCGACAGCCTGGTGCCGCCCGCCGGGCGCACGGTGACCTTCATCGGTGTGTCGGCCTCGCCCAGCGGCACCTTCAGCAGTGCCGGCTGCACCGTGAGCGGTGGCACCAACCCGTTCACCGGCGATGGCAGCAGCGCCCTGGTACTGGATTGCCTGATGCCGGGCGCCGGCTTCAGTGGCAGCGACGAAGCCGGCACGGTGGCCGCCGGTGTCGACAGCGAGCTGTTCCTGCGTTACCGCTATGACACCGCCCCCGGCGGCGGTGGCGACACCCTGCGCAACACCGCGCTGGTGCATTCGGCCGAAACCCGCCAGGGCGCCGACCTCACCGTCGGCGACGCCAACGGTGCCGACAACAGCACCACCGAAACCACCAGCGTGTTCATGCGTTCGGACATGACCGTGCGCAAGACCATGCTCGGCGTGTTGCCGCCGGCCGCGCCCAACGTGGCCCTGCCGGCCAGCGTGGCCAGCGTCACCGTGCGCCAGCCGTTCTGGTATGTCATCACCGGTCTCAACAATGGCCCGGGCCAGAGCCTGTCCAAGGACCGCAGCCCGGCCTCGCAGCTGCGCGGCACCGGCACGGTGGTGGTCGATACCCTGCCGGCCGGCGTGCAGGTCACCGGCGCGGTCACCTGGCAGAAGCAGGGTCCGGCCTACCCCGGCGCGACCGCCGATGGCAGCGGCACCTGCGCGGTGCTGGACCGGGTGATCACTTGTGAAGTGGGCGACACCACCTATGCCAACGGCAACCCCGGCCAGGTCCGCATCCTGGTCCCGGCGCTGTGGCCGCAGCTGCCTGCCGGCAGTACCGCGCCGCGCGGCACCTCCAGCAACCAGGCCGCGATCAGCACCGAACAGGTCGATGAGAACCCGGGCAACGACACCGTCGCCGTACCGCTGGACGTGGTCAACCTGTCGCTGTCGGGCAAGGTATTCGTGGACAGTGACCAGAGCGCCGGCAACGGCGGTATCCCGCAGGCGGGCGAGGCCGGCATTGCCGGCGTGTCGATTCGCCTGACCGGTACCGACGCCTACGGCCAGCCGGTCAATCTGACCACCACCACGTCCGCCAATGGCGACTACCGCTTCGACAACCTGGCCCCGTCCGATGCCACTGGCTACACCGTGCTGGAAGTGCAGCCGGCCGGCTACGCCAACGGCCGCATCGACCCGCCCACCAGTGGCAGCGCCGCAGCCACCTTCGATCCGGGCAGCTACCAGGCCGGCACGCCGGACAGCCGTTACCGGGTCCTGCTCGGCGCGGACGTGGCCGTTCCGGGCGGCACCATCGGCAGCCAGGGCGCGATCGCGCTGCACTACAACTTCCCCGAAGTGCGCCGCCCAAGCCTGTCCGGCTACGTGTACGTGGATCTGGACTTCAACAACACGCGCACCCCCGGCACCGACAGTGCGATTGCCGGCGCGCTGGTTGAACTGCTCGATGCCGACACCGGGGCGGTGCTGCTCAGCACCCGGACCGATGCCAACGGCCAGTACCGCTTCGACGACCTGGACCCGCACGTGCTGTACAGCGTGCGCGAGCCGCTGCCGAGCGGGCCCTACACCAACCGCCCGGGCGCGGTGAACCCCGGCACCTTCGGTGGCGTGGCATGTGCGCCCGGCGACTGCGTGGCCGCCACCGGTGTGACCGCACCGGGTGGCCCGGATACAGCCAGCACCGATCGCCTGTCGCGGATCGACCTGGGCGCCGGCGTCGATGCGGTGGACTTCAACTTCGGCGAGAACCCCAACGGCAGCGCCATCTCCGGCCGGGTCTGGCTGGACCTGGACAATGACGGCGTGATCGACCCCACCGAAACCGGCCTGGGCGGGGTGGAGATCGTGCTGACCGGCACCGACCGCAACGGCCAGCCGGTGCAGTTGACCACCCACACCGACGCCGATGGCAGCTATGCCTTCGTCGGCCTGCTGCCGGGCACCTACGTGGTGACCGAACCGACCCAGCCCACCGATACCCTCAACGGCATCACCGTGCCCGGCGACAAGGGCGGCACCGCCACGCCGCCGTCCACCGTGCCCTCGGCGATCAGCAGCATCGTGCTGGGCGCCAATGAAGCAGCAGTGGCCTACAACTTCGGCGAGATCCCGATCGCCTCGATCCGCGGCCGGGTGTACTACGACAACAACGACAACGGCAGCATCGACGCCGACGAAACCGGCATCGCCGACGTGCAGATCGTGCTCACCGGCACCGACGACGCCGGCCAGCCGGTGAACCTGAGCGTGCGCACCGACGCGCAGGGCAACTACAGCTTCCCCAACCTGCGCCCGGGCACCTACGTGGTGACCGAGCCGGACCAGCCGGCCTACACCACCAACGGCATCACCAGCCCCGGCACCGTGCAGGGCAGTGTGCTGGGCGTGGCCACCGACCGCAGCCGCGTGCCCTCGGCGATCAGCCAGATCGTGCTGGGTGCCGGCACGCAGTCGATCGCCAACAACTTCGGCGAAGTGGCCGATACCCCGGACCTGGTGGTGAGCAAGCGCGCCACCACGGCGGTGTTCACGGTCAACCATCCGGCCCAGTACCAGATCCAGGTGCGCAACATCGGCCCGCGCCAGACCCTGGCCGGCTACGACGTGCACGACCGCCTGCCGCCTGGGCTGACCCTGCTGGAAACGCCGACCGGCACCGGCTGGCAGTGCCAGGGTGCGGTCGGCGCGGACCGCTTCAGCTGCCGCGCCAGCACGGTGATCGCCGCCGGTGCGACCCTGGCCGACACCATTGCCGTCAAGGCGATGGTGGGCGCGGCGGCGGTCAACGGCGGCACGGTCAACAATGCGGTGCTGGTGGAGGGCGGCGGCGAAGACGGCCCGCATGCGCCGTCCAGCACCGAGCGCGCCGCCTTTGACGGCGATGTGAGCGGCCTGCCCGAGTGCGACCCGGCGATCAGCCACAACGCCTGTCGCGTGCCCAGCCGCGTGCAGCTGTCGGCGTCGGTCGGCGGCACCGTGTGGTACGACCTGGGCAGCGATGACCAGCTTCTCGATGGCGGCGATCAGCGCCTGTCGGCATGGATCGTCGAACGGGTCGACCCGGCCAGCGGCGAGATCGTGGCCAGCACCGTCACCGCCGCCGACGGCAGCTACCGCTTCGACGACGTGCTGCCCGGGGTGAAGTGGAACATCCGCTTCCGTGACCCGCGCTCGAACATCGTCTGGCCGTTCCCGGTCACCCGCGAAACCGTGGCCGGCGTGCAGGTGGCCTGCGACGCCGCCGCAGCCATCGCCGCGGCCGGCAGCAGTGCCTGCCAGCGCAACGACAACGGCAGCAGCGTGCTGGAAGTGGTGCTGCAGCCGGGCCAGCACCTGCCGCAGCAGAGCCTGCCGGTGGACCCGTCCGGCGTGGTCTACGACGCGGTCTCGCGCGATCCGGTGCCCGGTTCGATCGTGACCCTGGCACCGGTCGGAATCTGCGCCGGTTACGACCCGCGCACAGCGGTGCTCAATGCCACCGCGGGCGGTTACCGCATCGAAGGCAATGCCATCTCGATGACCGTCGGTAGCGAAGGGTTCTACCAGTTCGCGCTGGGCGCGGCCGCCCCGCCGCGCTGCGAGTTCCAGCTCAGCGTGACCCCACCGGGCGGCTACCAGTTCGTTTCCAGCCTGATTCCCCCCCAGGCCGGGAGCCTGTCGCCGGTCGGTGGCGGCGGTGCCAACCACGTGGTCCAACCCAATACCCGCGCGCCCACCGCTGCGGTCGGCGCCGCCACCCAGTACTACCTGAGCCTGTTTGCCGGTTCGGACACCGCCGCGATCGTGCACAACCACCTGCCGCTGGATACCGCGGTGGCCACCGGGCTGGCGATCAGCAAGCGCGGGGACCGCCAGACCGCGGAGATCGGCGACACCGTGCAGTACACCATCACCGTGCGCCAGACCGCCGGCAGTGCGCTGCGCACGGTCAACGTGGTCGACCGCCTGCCGCGTGGCTTCACCTACATCGAAGGCACCGCACGCGCCGATGGCCGCGCCGTGGCCGAGCCGCAGGGTCGGCCGGGGCCGTTGCTCGGCTTCACCCTGGGCCCGATCTCGGTCGGCGCGCAGATCGTGCTGAGTTACCGCGTGCGGGTGGGCGTGGGTGCGCAGCAGGGCGACGGCATCAACCGCGCACAGGCCTTCGGCTGTGCTTTCGACGGCGGCTGCGTCGCTGCCGACGGCCTCACCCCGCTGCCCGGCGCGCTGCCCTCCAACCGCGCCGAGTACCGCGTGCGCGTCACCGGCGGCGTGTTCACCGACCAGGCCTGCGTGCTCGGCAAGGTGTTCGTGGACTGCAACAACAACCATGTGCAGGACCGCGAAGAGCTGGGCATTCCCGGGGTCCGCCTGTACTTCTCCGACGGCACGTGGCTGATCAGCGATTCGGAGGGCAAGTACAGCTACTGCGGCCTGGAGCCGCAGAGCCACACCCTGAAGGTCGATGCCAGCACGCTGCCGGTGGGCGCGCGCCTGACCACCAGCAGCAACCGCAATCTCGGCGATGCCGACAGCCTGCTGCTGGACCTGAAGAACGGCGAGCTGCACCGCGCCGATTTCATCGAAGGCAGCTGCGCCAACCCGGTGCTGGAACAGGTCAAGGCACGGCGCACCCAGGGCGAGGTGCGCGCCCCGGAAACCGAACCGGGCCAGGCGCCCCTGCGCTTTGAAAGCAAACCCGCGCGGGCGCCGCAACAGGCGACCGACTCGGCCAACCAGAGACCGATCGTGCAGCCCAGAACCACCCCGCCTGCCGCAGGCGCCGTGACGGAGGGCCAGCCATGAGCCGCGCCCTGCCGTTGTACCGCCTGCCGCGCCTGAGCCTGTTGGCCTGCGCGCTGGCCACCGTGCCGGCGATGGCACAGACCGTGGGCAGTCCCGGTCGCTTCACCCCGGTGCTGGGCGAGGCCACCAGCCTGTATCCGCGCAGCGTGGCGGGCACCGATGCGGCTCCGCGCGCGCTGCAGGACACCGCGCCGGGCACCCTGGAGCGCATCGTGGTCGAGCTGGACCGCGATGGCGTGCCGGCCGATGGCCAGAGCGCGGTGCATGTGCGCGTGCAGTTGCTGGACGCGCAGCAGCGCCCGTTGCCCGGCACCACCCAGGTGACCGTGGAAAACAGCGGCGGACGCATCCGCCTGCCGGGCTCGCGCACCGACGAGCTGGGCCCGGGCGCGCTGGATGCCGACACGCTCACTCCCGGCGTGCAGCTGCAGGTAGTCGATGGCGTGGCCACGTTCGACCTGCTGGCCCCGCATGACCCGCAGGACGTACTGCTGCGGCTGACCGCCGGGGCCGAAACCGCACAAGGCAGCATCGCCTTCGTGCCGGAGATGCGCGAGCTGCTGGCCACCGGCGTGATCGAAGGGGTGGTCAACTTCCGCCGCCGCAACACTGCCGGCCTGGTCGCCGCCGTGGACCGTGACGACGCCTTCGACCGCGACATCCGTCGTTGGGAGCGCCAGTTCAACAGCGGAAAGGCCAATGCCGCCGCGCGTACCGCGTTCTTCGTCAAGGGCCGGATCAAGGGCGAGTACCTGCTCACCGCCGCCTACGACTCGGACAAGCACACCCGCGGCCGGCTGCTGCGCGATATCCAGCCCGAGGAGTTCTACCCTGTCTACGGCGATGCCGCGCTGCGCGGCTTCGATGCGCGTTCAGCCGAGCGCCTGTACGTGCGCATCGACAACAAGCGCAGTTACCTGCTGTACGGCGACTTCCAGACCGGCGACGGGCTGGCCACTGCGACCGGCATCGGCGGCAGCGGCGCGCTGCCGCAGCGCAGCCTGGGCACCTACAACCGCACCGCCACCGGGCTGGGCTGGCATTTCGAAAGCGAGCGGCTGCGCGGCAACGTGTTTGCGATGCAGGATTCGCTGCGCCAGGTGATCGAGGAGTTCCGCAGCCAGGGCAGCGGCCCGTATGCATTGCGCAACAACGCGGTGCTGGAGGGCAGTGAGCGGGTGGAGGTGATCGTACGCGACCGCAACCAGCCCACCCGCATCGTCTCGGTGCGTGCGCTGGCGCGGCTGGTGGACTACAGCTTCGAGCCGTTCTCCGGGCGCATCCTGCTCAACCAGTTCCTGCCGGCCTTCGACAGCGACCTCAATACCGTCTCGCTGCGCATTACCTATGAACTGGACCAGGACACAGAAAAGTTCTGGGTGGTCGGCGCCGATGCGCAGGTCAAGCTGAGCGACCGCCTGGAAGTAGGCGCGGCCGCGGTCGATGACCGCAATCCCTACGCAGCGTTCAGCATGGGCAGCGCCAATGCCAGCTACCGCTTCGGTGAAGCCACCGCGCTGGTGGCCGAGTTCGCGCGCACCCGCAGCGAGGTCAATACCAACACCCTCAACCAGATCACCTCGCAGGGGCTGAAGGACATCACCGGCGACGTGGAAGGCGATGCCTGGCGCGTGGAATTCGCCCACGACGGCAAAGCGCTCGCCGCGCGCCTGTTCGCCGCGCGTACCGACCCGGCCTTCAACAACCCGGCCGCGCCGCTGTACGGCGGCCGCGGCGAGTACAACGCACGCCTGGGCTGGCGCCTGGGGCCGCGGCTGGAGCTGTACGTGGAGGGCCTGCGCAGCGAGGACCGCAATCCCGACGGTGGCAAGCGTGATGCCGGCAGTGCCGGCGTGCGCGTGAACGCCAGCGAGCGGCTCACCGTGGACCTGGGCGTGCGCAGCATCCGCGAAACCATCGGGCTGACCTCGCCGTGGTCCTCGGGCGTGCCTTTCGGCAATGCCGGCGGCCTCACCGGCGGGATCGCCACCGGCAGCGGCGGCGGTGCGCTGGGCTATGGCCAGCAGGCGCTGGATCCGCTGACCGGGTTGATGGTGATCAACGGCAGCAGCAGCGGCAGCCCGATCACCAGCGACCTGCCGGTAGGCACCGAACTGGAATCGGACAGCGCCCGCATCGGCCTGGGTTACCGCCTCAGTGAGCGGCTCAGTGCCGGTGCCGAAGTCGAACACAGCGTCAGCGGCGAAGACCGCCGCCGCCTGGCTGCCGGGCTGGACTACCAGGTGTTCGAGCGCAGCCGTGTCTACGGGCGCTACGAGAAGCAGACCGGCCTGACCAGCGCCTACGGCATCACCACCACCGACCGCGAGGCCGACGCGCTGGTGTTCGGCATCGACAGCACTTACCTGCGTGATACCCAGGCCTTCAGCGAGTACCGGTTGCGCGACTCGATCAGCGGCCGCGACGTCCAGGCCGCCTCGGGCATCCGCAACACCTGGGACATCGCCGAAGGCCTGCGCCTGGGCAGTTCGGCCGAGCACGTCAAGGTCATCGACGGCAGTGCCGGTGACAGCACCGGGCTGGCGCTGGCGCTGGACTACAGCGCCAACCCGCTATGGCGCGGAGCGGTGCGCGCGGAGCACCGCATCTCCGATGACGTGCCGCACACCGATGCCAACGAGGCGTTCAACACCACTCTGCTGCAGTTCATGCTGGCCCGCAAGCTCAGCCGCGACTGGACCCTGCTGGCTCGCAACTACCTGCTCAGTACCCGCTACGACGCGCGCGGGGACGTGCTGCAGGACCGTTTCCAGCTCGGGGTGGCCTATCGCGATACCGACCGCAACCGGGTCAACGCGCTGGCCCGCTACGAGTACAAGCTCGAACGGGACGACAGCGGCCTGACCCTGCTCGATGGCCAGGCAGTGGATGGCAGCAGCCAGGACGTGCGCACCCGCGCGCACATCGTGTCCACGCACGCCGACTGGCATCCGTCGCGGCCGTGGTGGCTGACCGGCCGGGTGGCGGGCAAGTGGCAGCAGGACCGCTTCGCCTACGCCGATGGCGGCCGCGTGGACAGCCGCTTCCACGCGGTGCTGCTGTCCGGGCGGGTGGTGTATGACATCACCGAAAACTGGGATATCGGCGTACTCGGCTCGGCCTTCCGTGGTCAGGCCAACGCCAATCAGTACGCCTGGGGCGTGGAAGTGGGGCGCCTGCTGCGCCAGAACCTGTGGTTGTCGGCCGGCTACAACTGGAGCGGCTTCGAGGGCGACCGCGACCTCAACGGCTACGAGTACACCCAGCAGGGCGTGTTCGTACGCCTGCGCTTCAAATTCGACGAAGACCTTTTCCGGCCGGACCCCGTCCGCTACCGCGACCCGGCACGCTGAGGATGCCCTGATGAACCCTATCCATTCGATCCAACGCCTGGCCCCGTCGTTGCTGTGCAGCGCACTGCTGCTGGCTGCCACCGCCACCGCCACCGCTGCAGCGCCGCCGGCGCGCCTGCTGCCGCAGCAGCAGCGCATCACCGATGCCGCCATCCAGGCCGACCTCGCCACCTACCAGGCCACCCAGGCGCGCATCCAGGCGCTCAATGACGGTGGTCGCCCGATCCGCGATTACCACCTGTCCAAGGCGCAGTGCTGGCTGGACGTGTCCTTCCACGAATACACCCGCAACGACCGCAGCGACTTCCCGCAGCAGGCCCTGGCGGAAGCGGACACGCTGCTGGTGGGCATGGAACAGGGCGTGCAGCCGCTGCCCACCGACACCCCGCTGGTCAACCAGGCCAAGTACCTGCGCGATGACCTGTGGCAGCGCCTGCGCGTGCTGCAGCAGGCACCGGGCTTCAGCTGCGCGCAGCAGCAAGCCGCCTGTGGCGAGGTGGAACTGGTGCATGCCGGCAACGAGTTCAACCAGCAGCAGTGGCGACACGCCAAGCCCTACATCCAGATCGCCGAGGAGCTGGTCAACGACGCCGAAGCGGCAGCGCGCCAGTGCGCGGCGGTGGGCCCGGCGGCCGCGGCGGCGCCCGCCACGCTGGTGGCCAACGTGCTGTTCGAGTTCGACCGGGACCGCTACGCCGACATCCGTACCTATTCGCTGGAGAGCGTGGACCGTGCCCTGGCCAGCGTGCGCAGCGAAGCGCTGCACCTGCGCGGCATCGTGCTGGTCGGGCATGCCGACCGCATGCAGGGCCGCGGTTTCGATGCCAACCAGGGCTTGTCCGAGCGTCGCGCGCGCACCGTGCGCGCGCTGCTGATCGGCCGGGGCATTGATCCGGCGCTGATCCGCTACGAGTACCGCGGCGATACCCAGCAGGTGCAGCAGTGCGACGGCGTGCACCCGCGGGCGGCGTTGCTGGAGTGCCTGCTGCCCAACCGCCGGGTGGAAGTCCGCCTGGACGTGGCCCGCTGAGCCAGCGTGGCCGGCGCCGGCTTCAGTGCCGGTGTTCGGCGCGCGTGGCCGCGCCGGCATCGGCCGGCCCCTGTCGCGCCGGCTCGGCGCGTGGCGGCGTCCATGGCATCGGCCGGCTGCCAGCCAGTGACAGCCATCCCTGGGCCATCGACTGGGCCGGGTCGTGCAGCAGGCTGTAAAGATCCACCGCGTGCCCGGCGGCCTCGCCCCATACGCTGGCCCAGGCGTTGTGCCCGCTGCGGCGCGCGCTCTGCAGGGCACGGTCGGCCGCGCGCAGGCTGTCATCCAGTTGCGCGGGACGGTCGGCAAACAAGGGCAGCGGGGCGATCCCGATGCTGACGGTGAGGGTGACCGGTTCGCCGGGCCGCACTTCCACCACCTGGCGCTCGATGCTGGCCCGCAGGTGGTTGGCCAGCGCCTGGGCGGCCGCCGGGCCGGTGTCATGGCGCGCCACCAGGAAGCTGGCTCCGCCCCAGCGCGCCACCAGGTCGCGGTTGTCCACCGCCTGGGCCAGGCAGCGTGCCACCGCGCGCAGCAGGTCGTCGCCGGCCGCCTGGCCATGGCGATCGTTGAGGGCCTTGAACGCGTCGATCTCCACCAGCAGCAGCGCGTTGCGCGGCGGCCCGGCGTGCGCCGGCGTGCTGCCCAGCCGGCGTTCGGCCTCGGCCCGGTTGGGCAGGCCGGTCAGCGCGTCAGTGCGGCTCAGCCGGGCCAGCTCATGGCGTTGCCGGCGCAGGCGCAGCACCAGCGTGGTGGCGATCAGCAGCACCGCCAGCAGGGCCACCACCGCCCCATTGCGCAGCAGCCGCACGCGACCCAGGTCCTGTTGCGCGTTGACCTGGGCCGGTTTGATCTTGCGCTCGGCAGTAGCCTGCAGCCGGGCGAGCTGGTTGAGGGTGTCGCCCTTGCTGCGTGCCTGGTCCAGTTCGCGCGCTTGGCGTGCGACAGCCAGCGCCTTCTGGCGGTGGCCGAGCAGGGTGTGTGCATCGCCCAGCAGATCCAGCCCCTGGCGCATCTCATCGGTGAAGTGGCCAGCCTCGGCCAGTTGCTGTGCCTGCTCGGCCAGCGCCAGGCCCTGGGCCAGCTGGTCGCGGTCCAGCGCCAACCGGGCCAGCCGCTGCAGGGTCACAATCCGGCCCTGCTGGTCGCGCGGCGCCTGCCAGGCCAACGCCTGCTGCAGCCCGGCTTCGGCGGCGGCAAGGTCGCCCCGTGCGCGCTGGATCTCGGCTCGATGGCTGGCGATGCGATACAGCACGAGGTCCTGATCATTGAGCCGCGTGCCGATCGCCTGCGCACGGTCAAAGGCGGTCAGCGCTTCCTCGTAGCGTTGCATCGACAACAGCGCATAGCCCACGTTGTACTGGATCATCAGGTCGCCCGGGTTGGGCGGCCGGCGCAGGTGCTCGCTGAGCTGGGCCGCCTTCTGCAGGTAGGTCAGCGCGCCCTGCGCATCGCCCATGGCATCGCCGCGGATCATCGCGATCTGCATCAGCGCGCTGATCTGGCCCTGCACGTCGCGCGTGCGTACCGCTTCTTCGAGGAAGTCGCTGGTCACCTTCAGCGCCTGGGCATGCTCGCCGCGCCACAACAGCAGATGCGCGGCCATCGATTTGGCGCGCAGCTTGTCCTCGGCGCTGGCGTCGACACGGCTGGCGGCAGCCAGCAGCCGCTCGGCCAGCCCGGTGGTCTGGGCCAGCCCGCCCTGCGCCCTCAGTGCGATGCCCAGGCAGCCGACCGCGCCGATCTCCACCGCGGTCGGCAGCGCCGGCCGTGCAAGCAGGGCCCGCGCCAGCTGCACCGAGGTCTGCGGCGCCGTGGTCAGCAGCGCGTGGCACTGCTCCACCTGCGGCATCAACGGAGCGTTGTCGCCCGGGCGCTGGGCGTGCGCCGGCAGCAGGCCCAGCAGGGCCAGGCAGGCCAACGCAGGCAGGCGGCAACGGACAAGCGACAAGCTGGGCATGGTCAAGGCGGTCCTGGCAGCGATCGGGCGTAGTCGTGGCCGGCGGCAGCGGCGCTGCAGCCGGAGGAGACCGGATCGTGGAAGGCTAATATACCGTTGTTGCCGACAGCGCTTGACGTTATCAGGCCATTGAGACCGCTCCGCATGCCTCAGTCCTCCCTCGATGTCTCCCGTCTGGCCACGCCGGAGGCGCTCCCGCGCAGCCTGGGCACGCGCACCGATGCCATGCTGCGCGGCCTGTGGCTGCTGCTGTTCGCCTTCCACCTGCTGATGGCCGCCTGGCAGGTACGCGGGCCCGGGCCCGGCGTGGATGCGATGGTGCCAGTACTGGCGATGGCCCAGCTGCTGCTCTGTGCCGGTTGCCTGGTGGCCCAGCGCCGCGGCCACGGGGTGCGCGCAGCCACCGGGTTCGTGGTGGGTCAGGTGCTGCTGCTGGCGGTGGCGCATGGCTACTGGGGCCTGGCCACGCAGTCCCGCCAACAGGTGCTGCAGGGCATGCCCATGTTGCTGGTCGCCGCCGTGCTTGGTGCCCGGCCCCTGCGTTGGGCCACCCTGGGGCTGTGCCTGGCGCTGCTGATCGGTGCCTGGATCGACCTGGCCGGGGTGCTGTTCCGCGCCGACCGCGTGCCGCATGTGGTCACCCAGCTGGGCACCAGCGTGTTCGGCAGCGTGCTGCTGGCCTGGCTGCTGCATCACAGCGTGACCGGCCTGCGCGAAAGTCTGCAGACCGCTCGCCAGCATGGCATCGAGCTGGCCCGCAAGCGCGACGAACTGCAACTGGAGATGCAGGCGTCCGAGCGCTCGCGCGACCAGCTGGTGCATGCGATGAAAATGGAGAACGTAGGCCGGCTGGCCAGCGGCATCGCGCACGATTTCAACCACCTGCTGGCGTTGATCCACGGCTACGTGGGCAAGGCCCGGCGCAGCCCGGATCCGGCCGTGGTGGCCGAGGCGCTGCAGGGTGTGGACTCGGCCGCCCGCCGCGCCAGCGCGGTCAGCCGCCGCCTGCTCGACTTCAGCCGGCTCGAGGCCAGCCGACCGCAGCTGCTGGATGCGGCCCAGACCATCGCGGCGATGGCGCCGATGCTCCAGCAGGTGTTCGATGCGCGCACCCGCTGCGAGGTGGACACCGCGCAGGTGCGCTGCCGCATCCACTTCGATCCGGCGCAGCTGGAGTCGATCCTGCTCAGTCTGGCGGTCAATGCCGCCCAGGCCATGCCCGAGGGAGGCCGCTTCACGCTGGCGCTGGCGTCCTTGCCGGACCTCGGCGAGCTGTCCATCCGTGCCATCGATACCGGCCAAGGCATGAGCGAGGACGTGCGCGCGCGCTGCCTGGAGCCGTTCTTCACCACCAAGCCGGTGGGCCAGGGCACCGGGCTCGGCCTGGCGGTGAGCGCCACGCTGGTGGCCGCGGCCGGCGGCCGCATCGAGGTGGGCAGCCGCAGCGGCCACGGCACCTGCATCGAGATCCGCTTGCCGGCGCGTCCGCTGGCCACCGAAGCGGCCTGAGCCACGCCGCACCCGCTGCCGCCGTCACCGCCGGCGGCGGTGCTCTACACTGCCTGCTGCCCTCACGGAAAACGCCCGTGGTCTCCAGCTGGATCCTGCTGTTGGTATCGGTGGCCTATGCCGCGCTGTTGTTCGGCGTGGCGTGGTGGGGCGATCGTCGCCCGATGTACCCCGACCGACCCTGGCTGCGCCCGGTGGTCTACAGCCTGGCCCTGGCGGTGTATTGCTCGTCCTGGACCTTCTACGGGGCGGTGGGCACGGCGGTGCGCAACGGCATCGGTTACCTGCCCATCTATCTGGGGCCGCTGCTGCTATGGCTGTTCGGCTGGCGCATCATCGAGCGCCTGGCGCTGATCGCGCGCAGCCAGAACGTGGTTTCCATCGCCGACTTCATCTCCTCCCGCTTCGGCCGCTCGCGACGGCTGGCCGCGCTGGTGGCGGTGATCGCGCTGATCGGCATCGTGCCGTACCTGGCATTGCAGTACAAAGCCGTGGCGATGAGCCTGCAGGTGCTCACCGGCAACGTCGGCCCCACGGGCTTCTTCTCCGATCCGGCGCTGTACGTGGCCCTGCTGATGGCCTTGTTCGCCACCCTGTTCGGCACCCGCCAGGTCGATGCCACCGAACACCACCACGGCATGATGCTGGCCATCGCGCTGGAATCGATGATCAAGCTGATCGCGATGGTGGCACTGGGCCTGTTCGCCTACCTGTGGCTCAACGACCGCACCGATGCGGTGCTGCAGTCGGCGCATACCTTGTTCAGCGGCCTGCCGCCGGTCGGCTTCATCTCCCAGACCCTGCTCAGTTTCCTGGCCATCATCTGCCTGCCGCGCCAGTTCCACGTGGCCGTGGTGGAGTGCGGCGATGTGCGCGATATCCGCCGCGCCCGCTGGATGTTCGGTGCCTACCTGGTGGTGATCTCGGCCATGGTGATCCCCATCGCCACCGCCGGCGTCACCCTGTTCGGTACCGGCGGCAGCGTCGCCGACGACAGCATGGTGCTGGCCCTGCCGCTGGCCGAAGGCCGCAAGTTCCTGGCACTGGTGGCCTACGTGGGCGGTTTCTCGGCCGCCACCGGCATGGTCATCGTGGCCTCCATCGCGCTGGCCACCATGGTCAGCAACGACCTGGTGATGCCGGTGCTGCTGCGTCGCAGTGGCGACCACCAGGAGGCGGCCGACGTGGCCTCCCGGGTGCTGTGGATCCGCCGTACCGCGATCCTGCTGCTGGCGCTGGTGGCCTACAGCTACTACCGCGGCAGCAGCAACGACAGCACCCTGGCCTCGTACGGGTTGATGGCCTTCGCCGCGGTGGCCCAGTTCGCGCCAGGCCTGATCGGCGGGCTGTACTGGCGCGGGGCCAGCCGCAAGGGCGTGGAGGTGGGCATGCTGCTCGGCTTCGGCACCTGGGTGTACACGCTCCTGCTGCCCGCGCTCACCCACGCCGGCTGGATGGACGCGGCCTGGCTGGTGCAGGGGCCGTTCGGCATCGTCTGGCTGCAGCCGCAGCACCTGTTCGGCATGAGTGGCTGGGACCCGCTCACCCATGGCACGTTCTGGTCGCTGCTGGTCAACGTGGCCGCGATGCTGCTGGTCTCGGTACGCTGGCGCCCGGGCGTGGACGAGCGCCTGCGCGCGGCGCCGTTCCTGGACCCGTACGCGCAGCGCCCGTCGGTGGCCGGTGCCTGGCCGGGCCATGTGCACGTGGAAGACCTGCTGGCGCTGGCCTCGCGGGTGGTGGGCGAGCGTCATGCGCGGCGCTCGTTCTTCGAGCAGGCCCAGTCGATGGGGCGCGAGCTGCAGGCGTCCGCGCCGGCCGACCGCGCCTGGGTGCAGTTCACCGAGCGCCTGCTGGCCGCCTCCATCGGCGCGGCCTCGGCGCGCCTGCTGCTGACCAGCCTGCTGCGTGGTTCGGGCATGGACCTGGGCGAAGTGGTGGCGGTGCTGGACGAGGCCGGGCAGGAGCTGCGCTTCAATCGCGAGATCCTCTCCACCACGCTGGAGAACATCAGCGCCGGGGTCAGCGTGGTCGACCCGGACATGCGCCTGACCGCCTGGAACCGCCGCTACCAGCAGATGTTCGGCTACCCCGACGGCATGCTTTACGTGGGCCGCCCGGTGGCCGACCTGATCCGCTACAACGCCGAGCGTGGCGAGCTTGGCGAGGGTGATATCGAGGTGCAGATCAACCGCCGCATCGGCTACATGCGTGCCGGCTCGCCGCACATCTTCGAGCGCACCCGCAGCGACGGCAAGGTGATCGAGATGCGCGGGCAGGCCCTGCCCGGCGGTGGCTATGTCACCAGCTACAACGACATCACCGATTACAAGCATGCCGAGAAGGCGCTGCTGGAGGCCAATGAAACCCTGGAGCAGCGCGTGGCCGAGCGTTCGCACGAGGCGGAGGTGGCGCAACAGTCCAAGACCCGCTTCCTGGCCGCGATCAGCCATGACGTGCTGCAACCGTTGAACGCAGCGCGGCTGTTCGCCTCGGCGTTGCGCGACAGCCACCAGAACAACGAGGAACAGCGGCACCTGGCCGAGCGCGTGGATGCCTCGCTGCGCGCGGCGGAAGAACTGCTGGATGGCCTGCTGGACGTATCGCGGCTGGATGCCGGCGGCCTGCATCCGGTGATCGGCGATTTCGACGTGAGCCTGCTGATGCGCGAGCTGGCCGCGCAGTACTCGCCGGTGGCCGCCGGCCGCGGCCTGCGCATGGATCTGTCCGCGCGCCCTGCCTGGGTACGCAGTGACCGCCGCCTGCTGCGCCGGGTGTTGCAGAACTTCTTGGCCAACGCACTGCGCTACACCCGCCAGGGCCGCATCGTGCTGGCGGTGCGCCATCGTGGCCAGGAGGTGGAACTGCAGGTCTGGGATACCGGGCCGGGCATTCCCGAGCACCACATGCAGCAGATTTTCGATGAGTTCCACCGCTACCAGCAGCCCTTCGACTGGGGCGAGCAGGGACTGGGGCTGGGCCTGTCGATCTGCCAGCGCATCTCGCGGCTGCTCGACCACCGGCTCAATGCACGCAGCCGCGTGGGCACCGGCAGCATGTTCTCGATCATGCTGCCCAAGGTGGCCGCGCCGGCCTTGCCGCTGGCGGCGATGCGTGCGCCCACCCCGGCGCCTGCCCGCACCGATTCGCTGGCCGGCATGCGCGTGCTGTGCGTGGACAACGACCAGGAAATCCTGGATGGCATGCGCGCGCTGCTGGGCCGCTGGCAGGTGGAGGTGATCACCGCCAGTACCGTGGACCAGGCGCTGGAGAAGGTGGACACCCATCCGGACGTGATGCTGGTGGATTACCACCTGCACGACCGCCTGGACGGGCTGGATACGCTGGTGGCGTTGCGCGACAAGGCCGGTCGCGCCATTCCCGGGGCGCTGCTCACCGCCGACGGCCGCGATGAGCTGAAGCGGATGGCGCGCGAGCGCGGCTACCGCCTGCTGACCAAGCCGATCAAGCCGGCCTCGCTGCGCGCCTTCCTGGCTGCCTTCCACGCGCCGCGCGGGGACATGTAGCCGCGCGCTGGCGGAACGGGCGCATCAGGCCATCGCACCGCTGAGATGTTCGTACAGGATGGTGGCGCCAATGATGATCAGGATGATGCCGCCAATGATCTCCGCGCGCTTGCCCACCATGTTGCCCACCACGCGGCCGAGCATCACCCCGGCAGTGACCATGCTGAAGGTGCACAGGCCGATCACCAGGGCCATCACCCCGATGTGCACGTCCATGAAGGCCAGGCCGATGCCCACGGCCATCGCATCGATGCTGGTGGCAAAGCCGGTCATGGCCAGGCGCCAGAAGCCGTGGTGCCTGCTGGTGTCCTCGTCCTGGTTTTCGCTGTCGGGACGGATGCCGTTGATGATCATGTGCACGCCGAGCGCACCGAGCAGGCCGAACGCGATCCAGTGGTCGAATGCTTCCACGTACTGCAGGGCCGCACGCCCCAGCAGCCAGCCGATGACCGGGGTGATGGCTTCGATGACGCCGAAGATGAGGCCGGCGCGCAGGGCATCGGTGAAGCGGGGCTTGCGCATGGCAGCGCCTTTGCCGATCGCCGCGGCGAACGCATCGGTGGACATGGCAAAGCCGATCAGCAGGATCGAGACGGGGGACATTGGGGGACACGGCAGGTCGGGCGATTGCGAGCAACGGACCGCGTTCGCGCCCAACCTGTCGTTGCGCACGCGGACCGCTGGTCTCGCCAACCATCATGGCTGCCCGCACCACGGCGCACTGGCCGAGTATGTTGATACGGGCGTTTCCTTCAGTAGGAAACAGGCTACTCCCCAAGGGACGCGAAGCTTAGCACCGGGTGCGCCGATTGCAGCGTTCACAGCCAAATGCGCAGGCAACGCTGGCATTCATAGCCCGGGCTATACCGCGCGGGTGGACTGCGTTATCCACGCACGGCGTGGATAACGCAGGCTTGGTGGTGGCGATGGGGCGCGGGTGCACGTCGATTTTCTTGCGGCGGCGTGGCGGCTTGGGAACTCGCTGATCCACGCCATGCGTGGATGCGCTTCGTTCGGGCACCGCGCTATCCACGCGTGGCGTGGATCTACGCAGGCTTGGCGGTGGCGATGGGGCGCGGGTGCACGTCGATGTGCTTGCGCTGGTGTTGGCGGCTCGGGAACTCGTAGATCCACGCCATGCGTGGATGCTCTTCGTTCGGGCACCGCGTTATCCACGCGTGGCGTGGATCTACGCAGGCTTGGCGGTGCCGATGGGGCGCGGGGATACGTCGATTTTCTTGCGGCGGCGTGGCGGCTTGGGAACTCGGTGATCCACGCCATGCGTGGATGCTGTTCGTTCGGGCACCGCGCTATCCACGCGTGGCGTGGATCTACGCAGGATTGGTGGTGGCGATTGGGCGCGGCTGCACGACGATGTGCTTGCGCTGGTGTTGGCGGATTGGGAACACGTAGATCCACGCCATGCGTGGATGCGCTTCGCTCGGGCACCGCGTTATCCACGCGTGGCGTGGATCTACGCAGGCTTGGCCGTGCCGATGGAGCGTGGGTACACGTCGATTTTCTTGCGGCGGCGTGGCGGTTTGGGAACTCGCTGATCCACGCCATGCGTGGATGCGTTTCGTTCGGGCACCGCGTTATCCACGCGTGGCGTGGATCTACGCAGGCTTGGCGGTGGCGATGGGGCGTGGGTACACGTCAATCTGCTTGCGCTGGTGTTGGCGGCTCGGAAACACGTAGATCCACGCCATGCGTGGATGCTGTTCGTTCCGGTGCCGCGCCAGCCACTCATGGCGTTGGTCCACCGATCTGCGATCAGTCGTCCAGCGGCGGCGTGGCAGACAGTGGATGACCGTGTGGATCCGCGGACATATCCCTAACCAACGGCGAAAGAAGCAACTTGAAGCTGCAGTGCCCGTCCATGATTTGCAGATCAACTACCGTTTGCGACTTACTGCGGTCTCCGATGGGCTGGACATGGAGACCGAGGCGGGCAATGTCGCCTTCGATCTGATCAATGTCCGACAGCCGCATCTCGTTCGCCGCCCGCTCCAATGCAGTGAAGCAAGCTTCATACTTCACATATCCGGCGCAAGGCTCGAACTGACCTTCAAAGGTGCCGTGGCGGCCAGGCCGACAATTGCGAATCCACCCAATCCCGATGGAATCGCTGTCGGTGAGCTCCCAGTCGTTCATCTGCTGTCCCTTGCCGTTCGTTGAATGGTCTTCAGCATGCCAAAGCAGAGCCAACTTCGTCATCGCCGCGTTTTCGGCGCCCACGAGGCATCCGCATGCGGCTCTGCGTGGTAGCCAATCCTTGAGATCCTCCAAGCACAAGGGTCGCCGCGATTGGCGACCACCTTCAATCTTCTTCCGGCGGCAGCACGATCTGTTCGTCGTCGATGGCGAGCTTGCCGGCCATCAGTACGGCCTGGGTGCGGTTGGTGACGCCCAGCTTGCGCAGGATCGCGGTGACGTGGGCCTTGATCGTGGCTTCGGATACGTTGAGGTCGTACGCGATCTGCTTGTTGAGCCGGCCGGCGCCGAGCATCTGCAGTACGCGGAACTGTTGTGGGGTGAGCTCGCGCAGGCGCTGGCCGATTTCGCGTTCCTCGCGCCCGGTCGGCGGCACGTTGTGTGCCTCCGGCGGGGCCCAGGTCTCGCCATCGAGGATGGCGCCCAGGGCGTGGCCGATGGTGTCCGAATCGGCTGATTTGGGAATGAAGCCGAACGCACCGTGGTCCAGCGCACGCCGCATCACCGTGGGCTCCTCGCGCGCGGACACCACCACCACCGGCAGTTGCGGATGCAGCGCCCGCATGTGCACCAGCGCATTGAAGCCCTGCGCGCCGGGCATGTTGAGGTCCATCAGGACCAGATCGGCGTCGGTGTGCTGGTCGGCCAGCTGGTACAGCGCTTCCACGCTGTCGGCTTCATACAGTTGCACGCCGGGAATGACACGTTGCACGGCTCCGCGAAGGGCTTCGCGGAACAGCGGGTGGTCGTCGGCAATCAGGAGGGTAGGCATGGTGGGGGCCATGTTGCGAAAGGGGTAACACGCTGAAACGGAACGAGTGTATCGACACGACAGCCCCCTGAGTCAGGGGGCGGCCGCGCAGCGGCCGGGGTGTGGGTGATGGTGAGAAGGGGCCCACGGTCCGCTTGCGGACCGTGGGAGCGACAGCGCGAATGCGATGGGGCGACCTCTCACTTCACTTTGCGTTCTTCCACCAGCGAGGCCACCACTGACGGATCGGCCAGGGTCGAGGTATCGCCCAGCTGGTCCGGAGCGTTCTCGGCGATCTTGCGCAGGATGCGGCGCATGATCTTGCCCGAGCGCGTCTTGGGCAGGCCCGGCGCCCACTGCAGGTGGTCGGGCGCGGCGATCGGCCCGATTTCCTTGCGCACCCAGGCGATCAGCTCCTTGTGCAGCGCATCGCTCGGCGCCTCCTCGGCGATCAGGGTGACGTAGGCATAGATGCCCTGGCCCTTGATGTCGTGCGGGAAGCCGACCACCGCCGCCTCGGCCACCTTCGGGTGCGAGACCAGCGCGCTTTCCACCTCGGCCGTGCCGATGCGGTGGCCGGACACGTTGATCACATCGTCCACGCGACCGGTGATCCAGTAGTAGCCATCCTCATCGCGACGGCAGCCGTCGCCGGTGAAGTAGCTGCCCGGATAGGTGCGGAAATAGGTATCGATGAAGCGCTGGTGGTCGCCGTAGACGCTGCGCATCTGGCCCGGCCACGAATCGCGGATGATCAGGTTGCCCTCGGTGGGACCGTCCTGGATCTCGCCCTCGGCATTGACCAGCGCCGGCTGCACGCCGAAGAAGGGCAGGGTGGCCGAACCCGGCTTGAGATCCACCGCGCCAGGCAGCGGCGAAATCAGGATGCCGCCGGTCTCGGTCTGCCACCAGGTGTCCACGATCGGGCAGCGGCTGTCGCCCACCACCTCGTAGTACCAGCGCCACGCTTCGGGATTGATCGGCTCGCCCACGCTGCCCAGCAGGCGCAGCGATGCACGCGAGGTACGCTTCACCGGTGCTTCGCCCTCGCGCATCAACGCGCGGATCGCGGTCGGCGCGGTGTAGAAGATGGTCACCTGGTGCTTGTCGATCACTTCCCAGAAACGCGAGGTGGTGGGGAAGTTGGGCACGCCTTCGAACATCAGCGAGGTGGCGCCATTGGCCAGCGGGCCATACACGATGTAGCTGTGGCCGGTCACCCAGCCCACGTCGGCGGTGCACCAGTAGATGTCGTCCTCGCGCAGGTCGAACACCGCCTCATGGGTGTAGGACGCATACAGCAGGTAGCCGGCGGTGGTGTGCAGCACGCCCTTGGGCTTGCCGGTGGAGCCGGAGGTGTACAGGATGAACAGCGGGTCTTCGGCGTTCATCCGCTCCGGCTCGCACTGCGCCGGCTGTGCGTCCACCACGTCGTGGAACCAGCGGTCGCGCGGGGCCTGCATGTCCACCGCACCGCCGGTGTGGCGCACCACCAGCACCGTCTCCACCGTGGTGGTACCGGGCAGCTTCAGGGCCGCATCCACGTTGGCCTTGAGCGGGATTCTGCGGCCACCGCGCAGGCCTTCGTCGGCGGTGATGATCAGCTTGCTGCCGCAGTCGATCACCCGGTCGGCGATCGAGTTCGGCGCAAAGCCACCAAACACCACCGAGTGCACCGCGCCGATGCGCGCGCAGGCGAGCATGGCCACGGCGGCATCGACGATCATCGGCAGGTAGATGGTGACCCGGTCGCCCTTCTGCACGCCGAGGTTGCGCAGCGCATTGCCCAGACGGCACACGCGCTCATGCAACTGGCGATAGGTGACGCCCTGCGCCGGCGCGTCCGGGCTGTCCGGTTCAAACAGCAGCGCGACCTTGTCGCCCCGCTGCTCGAGCTGGCGGTCCAGGCAGTTGACGCTGGCATTGAGCTCGCCGTCCTCGAACCACTTGATGCGGAAATCGTCGAGGTTGTAGCTGACGTTCTTGATCGTGGTGGGCTTCTTGAACCACTGCAGGCGCTGCGCGGCCTCGCCCCAGAAGGCATCCGGGTTCTCCACCGACTGGCGGTAGAGCGTTTCGTACGTGTTCTTGTCAATGCGCGCCTTGGCGGAGAAATCCGCCTTGACGGGGTAAAGATCGGCCATGGCACCCTCACTTGCACTCGGACTTGGGTTGTGCGATCGCAGCATAACCCGCGACCCTTCCCCCTCAGTTTGCCGCATCCACCCCCCGGCGCGCTGCCTGGGTGGTTAGACCTTGGTCGAACGCGGTGGCATGCGACGGTGGGGTCTGCGGGCGGGTGTATCGAGAAACGAGGGCATCCGCCGCGGGAGGCTGGGGCAGGGTTGTCCGCTGGTGGGCATGGGGGTGGGGGCGAAACGCGTACCGACCAGCGGTCGGTACCTACCCAGGTGCCTGCGGCACCTGCCGTCCGCCGCTGGCGTCCGGGTCGTGCCCATCCACCGGGCGCGTACGACTAATGGCCAATAGCCGCTGCTGGCAGGGCAGCCGCACTGTCGGCTCGACCGTGCACAGCGCGGCGTTCGCATTGCCACCCGGGAGAGAGGGCAACATGAGCCACCATTTACTGAAGACGACACGCCGGCCGTTGGCCGCCGCCCTGTTCGTTGCATTGCTTGCGCCAGGCATGGCGTTCGCCGATACCGCCAAAGAGAAGGCGCTGGAAGCACGCATCGCCGAGCTGGAGCGCCAGGTGCAGATGCTGGTCAACACCAGCAAGCAGCAACAGACCCAGATCAGCCAGACCCAGACCGAGGTCAGCGCGGTCAAGACCGTGCAGGCCCAGCAGCCGCTGGCCGCGCAGGTGCCGGCCGGCAAGCAGCCGATCCAGGTCACCACCATCACCCCGGGCGCCGCGCCGGGCACCACGGTCAAGATCGGTGGCTTCATCAAGGCCGATTTCCTGGCCACCCAGACCGGTGATGGCCAGCTGGCCGACGACGCCACCGGCCGCGCGCTGTACCTGCCGGGCCAGACCCCGGTGGCCGGTGCCGGGGGCAGTGGCGAGCGCTCGGACGTGGATTACAACGCCCACGCCAAGTTCTCGCGCTTCAACCTGGGCATCGACAACGTCAGCGACGCCGGCAACAAGGCCGGTGCGTTCTTCGAGATGGATTTCTTCGGCAACTCGCTCGGCAACCAGACCGCCACCAATACCTACGGGGTGACCCTGCGCCACGCCTACATGTATTGGAACAACTGGCTGGCCGGCCAGACCTGGTCCAACTTCATGGATGCAGCCTCGCTGCCGGAAGCGGCCGACTTCGTCGGTCCCACCGACGGCGTGCTGTTCGTGCGCCAGGCGCAGATCCGCTACACCCAGGGCGGCTTCAGCGTCGCACTGGAAAACCCGGAGACCACCGTGCTCACCGGCACCCGCAACCCGGTCACCGGGGCGTGGACCAACGCGGCCAGCAACTCCGATCGCGGTGCGCTGCCCGACCTCACCCTGCGTTACGGCTGGAAGGGCGACTGGGGCACCTTCGGGGTGGGCGCGGTGGTACGCCAGCTCAAGGTCGACAACCAGGCCACCGGCGTGGATGCGGACAAGATCGGTGGCGGCCTGACCCTGGGCGGCAAGTGGGTGATGGGCAGCGCCGATACCCTGCATTACCAGATCAGCGGCGGCGAAGGCATCGCCCGCTACGTGGGCCTGGGCGTCACCGCCGACACGGCCTATGACGTGGCCCGCGACGAACTCAACCCGACCGGCGTGCTCGCCGGCTACGTGGGCTGGCGCCACGCCTTCACCCCCAAGCTGCGTACCAACCTGATCTACGCGCGCAGCGACTATGACAACGACGGCAGCCTGGGCCCGCTGGTCACCAAGAGCGTGCAGAGCATCCGCGGCAACATCTTCTACACGCCGATGCCCAAGGTCGATATCGGTGCCGAGTACATGTACGGCGTGCGCGAGATCGAGGACGGGCGCAAGGGCGACATCAACCGCCTGCAGTTCACCACCAAGTACAGCTTCTAAAAAATGCGTGCCGACCCACGGTCGGCACCGACAAGAAACCACCAACACTGCGATTGCCGACCCAGGGTCGGCACTACCGAGGGGATGCTTCCCATGTCAACGACACCCGCACCAGCCACCCTTACCCAGGGACACAAGAAGGTCATCTTCGCGTCCAGCCTGGGCACCGTCTTCGAGTGGTACGACTTCTTCCTGTACGGCTCGCTGGCGGCGATCATCGCCAAGCAGTTCTTCAGTGGCGTCAACGAAACCACGGGCATGATCTTCGCCCTGCTGGCCTTCGCCGCCGGCTTCTTCGTGCGTCCGTTCGGCGCGGCCTTCTTCGGCAGCCTGGGCGACCGCATCGGTCGCAAGTACACCTTCTTGGTCACGATCCTGATCATGGGCATCTCGACCTTCCTGGTCGGCGTGCTGCCCAACTACGCCTCGATCGGTTTCACCGCCCCGGTGATCCTGATCATCCTGCGCCTGGCCCAGGGCCTGGCGATGGGCGGCGAGTACGGTGGCGCGGCCACCTACGTGGCCGAGCATGCACCGGCGGACAAGCGTGGCCTGTACACCAGCTTCATCCAGTGCACCGCGACGCTGGGCCTGTTCATGTCGCTGCTGATCATCCTGGCCTGCCGCTACTTCCTGGGCAACGAAGCCTTTGAAGCCTGGGGCTGGCGCATTCCGTTCCTGGTCTCCATCGTGCTGCTGGGCGTGTCGGTATGGATCCGCCTGCAGCTGAGCGAGTCGCCGCTGTTCCAGCAGATGAAGGCCGAAGGCAAGGGCTCCAAGACCCCGTTCCGTGACAGCCTCAAGGACGGCAACCTCAAGCTGATGCTGCTGGTCCTGCTGGGTGCCGCGGCCGGCCAGGCCGTGGTCTGGTACGGCGGCCAGTTCTACGCACTGTTCTTCCTGAGCAGCATGCTCAAGGTCGATGCCACCACGTCCTACCTGCTGATCGCCGCGGCGCTGGCACTGGGCGTGCCGTTCTTCATCTTCTTCGGCTGGCTGTCCGACCGTATCGGTCGCAAGAAGATCATCCTGGCCGGCTGCCTGCTGGCCGCCATCACCTACATCCCGATCTTCAAGGGCCTGACCCACTTCGCCAACCCGGCCATCGAAGAAGCCCGCACCAACTCGCCGGCGCTGGTCGTGGCCGATCCGAACACCTGCTCGTTCCAGTTCGATCCGGTCGGCATGCGCAAGTTCACCAGCTCCTGCGACGTGGCCACCGCCGCGCTGACCAAGGCCGGCGTGCCGTATGAAGTGAAGCCTGCCGCCGCCGGTACCCTGGCGATCGTCAACGTGGGCAGCGCCAGCGTCACCTCCTACGAGGCCGCCGGACTGACCAAGGAAGAGGGCAAGGCCAAGGCCGATGCATTCGGTGCCGAGCTCAAGACCGCCCTGACCACCGCCGGCTACCCGGCCAAGGCCGACAACGCACGCGTCAACATCCCCGGCACGATCTTCATGCTGTGGCTGCTGGTGCTGTACGTGACCATGGTCTACGGCCCGATCGCCGCCTATCTGGTCGAGCTGTTCCCGACCCGCATCCGCTACACCTCGATGTCGCTGCCGTACCACATCGGCAACGGTTGGTTCGGGGGCTTCCTGCCGGCGATTTCCTTCGCGCTGGTGGCCGGCACCGGCAACCTCTACTACGGCCTGTGGTACCCGATCATCATCGCCCTGATGACGGTCGTGGTGGGCGGCCTGTTCCTGCGCGAAACGCGCGGGGTGGACATCACCAAATAACGGTGCGCCACGCGGTATGAAAAAGAAGGGCCGCGATGCGAATCGCGGCCCTTTCTTGTTCCGGTCGTTCCGACCGCTGGCCGGCTCTCCATGCGCTTTCGGAGACACGTGCGAGGTAGCCGGCCAGCGGCCGGCACTACCGGTGACACGCGCTCACGCAGCGTCCAGCTATAGTCGGCCCATGAGCGACGCCCACACCGATCCCGCCACGCTGCCCGCGACCCTGCACACCCTGCGCACGGCCTGGCAGGCCAACCGCCCGTCGCTGGACCAGCGCCGCGACGACCTGCAGCGCCTGCGCGCGGCGTTGAAGGCACGCCTGCCGCAGATGGCCGACGCCATCTCGGCCGACTTCGGCCACCGCTCCCCCCACGAATCCATGATCGCCGACGGCATGACCGTGCTCGGCGAGATCGATCACCTGCTCAGGCATCTGCGCCGCTGGGCGCGCCCGCGCCGGGTCGGGGTGGGCTGGCGGTTCTGGCCGGCCCGGGCGCAGACCCGCGCGGTGCCGCTGGGCGTGGTCGGGGTGATCTCGCCGTGGAACTACCCGGTCAACCTGGCGCTGATTCCGCTGGCCACCGCCATCGCCGCCGGCAACCACGTCATCCTCAAGCCGTCCGAGCACACGCCGCGTACCAGCGCGTTCCTGCAGGCGCTGCTGGCCGAGGTGTTCCCCGCCGACCGCGTGGCGGTGGTGCAGGGCGATGGTGCGTTGGCCAGTGCGCTGGCCGGCTCGCCGCTGGACCACCTGGTGTTCACCGGCTCCACCGCCATCGGCCGCAAGGTGATGGCCGCCGCGGCCCGGCACCTTACCCCGCTGACCCTTGAGCTGGGTGGCAAGTCACCGGCCATCGTCTGCAGCGACTACCCGTTGGACAAGGCCGCCGCACGCCTGGCTACCGGCAAGTGGTTCAACGCCGGCCAGACCTGCATCGCTCCGGATTACGTGCTCATCGATGGCGCCCGCCAGCGCGAGCTGGTGCAGCAGCTGCAGACCCAGGTGCGCACGCGCTACGGCGATTTCAGCGATGCCAGCGACTACACGCGGATCATCCACGACGGCCAGTACCAGCGCCTGCGCGGATACCTGGACCAGGCCCGGGCACGCGGCGTGCCGGTGATCGAGCTGGCCACGGTGGATCCCGAACGCGCCGCGCGCGAACGCCTGATCGTGCCGACCATCGTGCTTGACCCGCCGGCCGACCTGGACCTGATGCAGGAGGAGATCTTCGGCCCGATCCTGCCGGTCTGCGCGTATCCCAGCCTGGACGCGGCACTGACCGAGGTGCAGGGCCGCGACCGGCCGCTGGCGCTGTATGTCTTCAGCCAGCAGCGCGACACGGTCGAACGTGTGCTCGGGCAGGTGGTGGCCGGCGGCATCACCGTCAACGACACCCTGCTGCACTTTGCCATCAACGACCTGCCGTTCGGCGGCGTCGGCCCCAGCGGCATGGGCGCCTACCACGGCCGCGCCGGCTTCGATGGGCTGAGCAAGCAGCTGCCGATCCTGTGGCAGTCGCGATGGGCCGCCAGCGACCTGCTCAAACCGCCGTATTCGAAGATCGCCGGGATGCTCAAGGCGCTGGTGCGCTGAACGGCGCCCAGCGACCCACGGTCGGTGGCTACCGGTAGAATGGCGGCCATGAAAATCGCCTCCTGGAACGTCAACTCGCTCAACGTGCGCCTGCCGCACCTGGAACAATGGCTCACCGCGTTCGCGCCGGACGTGGTTGGCATCCAGGAAACCAAGATGGAGGACCACAAGTTCCCCGATGCGGTGCTGGCCGGGCTGGGCTACCGCAGCGTGTTTGCCGGGCAGAAGACCTACAACGGGGTGGCGCTGCTGTCGCGCGAACCGGCGCAGGACGTGCAGATCGGCATTCCCGGCTTCGAGGACGAGCAGAAGCGCGTGATCGCCGGCACCGTCAACGGCGTGCGCATCATCAACCTGTACGTGGTCAACGGCCAGGACGTGGGCACCGACAAGTACGCCTACAAGCTGCGCTGGCTGGAGGCCGTGCATGCCTGGGTCGAGGCCGAGCTGGCCCGGTACCCCGAGCTGGTGGTCATGGGCGACTTCAACATCGCCCCGGATGCGCGTGACGTGAACGACCCGCTGGTCTGGAACGAGAACCACATCCTGACCTCCACCGCCGAGCGCGGTGCCCTCAACAAGCTGCTGAAGCTGGGCCTGCACGATGCGTTCCGCCTGCACAGCGAGGAAGAAGGCGTGTTCAGCTGGTGGGACTACCGCGCCGCCGGTTTCCGCCGCAATCTGGGCCTGCGCATCGACCTCACCCTGGTGTCCGACGCACTCAAGGCGCGTGCCGTTGCCTCGGGCATCGACCGCGAGCCGCGCACCTGGGACCGCCCCAGCGACCACGCCCCGGCGTGGGTGCAGTTGGGGTAGTGCCTGCCGCCGGTCGGCACACACAACAAGGCCCGGCAGTGCCGGGCCTTGTCGATCAAGCGGTGCAGGTACGTTGGTTACCGGACGCTTCGACGCGTAAACAGATTCACGATGGCCAGCAGGATCACCGCGCCGATCAACGAGAACAGGAACGTGCGGATCGTGATGGCCTCATTGATGCCACCGCCGAACAGGAAACCGGCGATCAGCGCACCGACGATGCCGACCACGATGTTGAGGATGATGCCCTGCTGTGCGTCGCGTCGCATGATGATGCTGGCAAGCCAGCCCACGATGCCACCAACGATCAACCAGATGATGATGCCCATAGTCTTGACTCCCAGGTTGTGTGAACGACAGGGCCAGTTGACGGCAGCCCCCGTGAAATCACCGTGCAGCCGTCCTCACCGGGTGCAGGCATGAGCCCGGATAGCGACCTCGGCGGCCCCTGGCGGTTCGGCCCCGTCACGGTCTGGTGCCTGCCGCACGTCAACGGCACCCGCGGCGAGCCGCAGGCCCGGGTGCTGCTGGCCGACCAGCTCGGCACCGCGCCGGACAGCCTGCCGTTGCAGCGCGACCTGCGTGGCCGCCCGGAGCTGCACGGTGCGTTTGCGCACCTGGGCACCGGCTGGAGCCACAGCCACGGCCGGCTGCTGGTTGCCCTGGGCCAGGGCGTGCGCCTGGGCGTGGACCTGGAGCCGCTGCGGCCCCGGCCGCGCATGCGCGAAATCATCGAGCGCTTCTTCCACCCCGACGAGGTCGGCTGGCTGCTCGGCCTGGACGAGGACGCCCGCAACCCTTGGTTCTTCCGCGTCTGGTGCGCCAAGGAGTCCATCCTCAAGGCGCAGGGGCAGGGCATTTCCTTCGGCCTGCACCGGCTGCAGCTGGCGCCGGACGCCGACGGCCGCCTGCACCTGGCCTGGTGCGATCCCGAGCTGGGTGATGCCGGGCGCTGGCACCTGCACGAATGGCAGGCCGCCGATGATTTCCGCGCCGCGCTGGCCTGGCACGAGCTGTGAGCCACCGGAAGCGCCGCGCCCTGCGATAATGCCCGCATGACCGAACACACCCTCCCGGCCGGCGTGGCCGAAGCGCTCGAGCGTGGCCTGGCCGCGATGCACCTGGACGCCGCCCTGGCGCCGCCGCTGCTGACCTACCTGACCCTGCTCGACCGCTGGAACCGCACCTACAACCTCACCGCCATCCGCGATCCGCTGGAGATGGTCACCCGCCACCTGCTCGATTCGCTGGCGATGCAGCCGTTCCTGGAGACCGGCACCTTGGCCGACCTGGGCACCGGCCCCGGCCTGCCCGGCATTCCGCTGGCCATCGCCCGCCCGCAGCTGCAGGTCACCCTGGTGGAGAGCAACGGCAAGAAGGCGCGCTTCATGCGCGAGGCCGTGCGCCAGCTGGGCCTGGGCAATGCCCGGGTGGCCGAATCACGCGCCGAGGCGCTGGCCGAGCCGGGTGCATATGACCACCTGACCGCACGCGCGATGGATACCCTGGCCGGCATCATCCAGGTCGGCGGCCATCTGCTGCGCCCCGGCGGACGCCTGCTGGCCATGAAGGGCGTCCATCCACACGAGGAAATCGCCCAGCTGCCGGCCGGCTGGCAGGTCGAGCAGGTCCTGCCGCTGCACGTGCCCGGGCTCACCGGCGAGCGCCATCTGGTGGTGGTGGCCGGTCCCTGAGGTGGCCGGCGTGCACGCCGTGGGGCCACCCGGCGCGCCGCCCGATATCGGCGTGAGCGCCCGCCACAGCAGCCGCTGCGCTGTCCACCGGGCGCATCCGGCGTGCCCGGCCCGGGGCGCGGGCGCCGCCCGGCGCGCATCTCACAGTGCATGACACGCCCCATATACGCATAATGACCAGTCCCACTCCCTGCCGATGAGGCTCACCCGCATGGCCCGCATCATCGCCATCGCCAACCAGAAAGGTGGCGTCGGCAAGACCACGACCGCCGTCAATCTGGCCGCCTCCCTGGCTGCTGCACCCAAGCGCGTGCTTCTTGTCGACCTCGATTCCCAGGGTAATGCGACCATGGGCAGTGGCGTGGACAAGCGTGAAGTGGCCGCGTCCACCTGCGATCTGCTGCTCGGTGAGGCCACCGCGGCCGAGGTCCGGGTCACCACCCCGGAGGGCTTCGACCTGCTGCCGGGCAACATCGACCTGACCGCCGCCGAGATCCAGCTGATGGACCAGGGCGAACGCGAGCAGCGCCTCAAGCGCGCCCTGGCCCCGGTCCGCGATGAATACGACTTCATCCTGATCGACTGCCCGCCGGCGCTGTCGCTGCTCACCCTCAACGCGCTGGCCGCCGCCGATTCGGTGATCGTGCCGATGCAGTGCGAGTACTACGCGCTGGAAGGCCTGAGCGCGCTGGTGGAAACCATCGAAGCGCTGCGCGCCAACCTCAATCCCAGCCTGGAGATCGAGGGCGTGCTGCGCACCATGTTCGACGTGCGCAACAACTTGGCCAATGCGGTCTCGGCCGAACTGACCGACCACTTCGGTGACCGCGTGTTCCGCACCATCGTGCCGCGCAACGTGCGCCTGGCCGAAGCGCCCAGCCACGGGCAAAGCATCGTCGGTTACGACCGCGCCTCGCGCGGTGGCGTCGCCTACCTCGGCCTGGCTGGCGAGATCATCCGCCGCCACCAACAACGCAATAAGGCCGACAAGGCCCTGGAGACCGCCTGATGAGCACCAAGCCCGCCCTCGGCAAGAAACGCGGCCTCGGCCGCGGCCTCGATGCGCTGCTGGGGCCCAAGGGCGCGGTGACTCAGGTGCAGGCCGCGGCGGTGATCGAACCGCTGCCCGGTGAAGTGCTGCGCAAGCTGCCGGTGGGCCAGCTGCAGCCGGGCAAGTACCAGCCGCGCCGCGACATGGATGAGACCAAGCTCGCCGAGCTGGCCGAATCGATCAAGGCCCAGGGCGTGATCCAGCCCATCCTGGTGCGCCAGCTGGGTCCGGACAGCTTCGAGATCGTGGCCGGCGAACGCCGCTGGCGCGCCTCGCAGCTGGCTGGCCTGGACGAAGTGCCGGTGGTGGTGCGCGAGCTGGAAGACCGCACCGTCATCGCGATGGCGCTGATCGAGAACATCCAGCGCGAAGACCTCAATCCGCTCGAAGAGGCCGAGGCCCTGCAGCGGCTGATCAGCGAGTTCGCGCTGACCCATGCCGAGGCCGCCCAGGCCGTCGGTCGCTCGCGCGCAGCGGTGTCCAACCTGCTGCGCCTGCTGGAGCTGCCGATTGCCATCCGCCTGCTGCTGGAAACCCGGCGGCTGGAAATGGGCCATGCCCGCGCGCTGCTGACCCTGGCGCCGGAACTGGCCAGCAAGCTGGCCCAGGAAGCGGCCGACCAGGGTTGGTCGGTGCGTGAGGTCGAGCACCGCGCGCAGCAGTTCGCCGCCGGCAAGGTGCCTGGCGCGCTGCGCAAGAAGCCCGCGGCCAGTGCGCCGCAGGCCGATATCGCTTCGCTGGAGACCGAGCTGTCCGAGTCGCTGGGCGCGCGCGTGGCGATCAACCACGGCCGCGGCGGCAAGGGCAAGCTGATCATCCATTACACCGACCTGGACACGCTGGACGGCGTGCTCGAACGACTCCGCGTACAGAAGGGCTGAGTCCCCCGCCTGCGCCAGAGGAACATCCCACCGTAATGAACCCAACCAAGGTCGACCGCAACCATCTGTTGCGTCTGACCGACCTGCCGAATGTCGGGCCGGCCTGTGAGAAAGATCTGCGTCTGATCGGCATCCGCGTCCCCGCGCACCTGCGCGGCCGCGATGCCTATGACATGTACGCGCAGCTGTGCCTGCGCACCGGGGTGATGCATGACCCGTGCGTGATCGACGTGTTCCTGTCGATCGTGCGCTTCATGCAGGGCGAAGCACCGCGCCCCTGGTGGGATTTCAGCAAGGAACGCAAGGCCACGCTGGCCAAGGACGCACCGCTCACCTTGTGGTGACCGGTCCGCGGCAGGCGATGGCCAGCATAAGGAGCCATTGATGAGCACCCCCTACGACGACGTAAGCCCGGGCGGCAGCCCGATGCTGATCCATACCCGGCCCAGCGATTTCGTACCGGCCGCCGGCGAGGCCTGCATCGAGCAGATCAGCGCGCATATCGAGCAGCACCTGGGGCCGATCTCCACTGTCTTCCACGAGATCATTTCCGATGCCGTGCACATCGACGTGCACGTGGTGCCGGCCACGGAGGATTTTCCGCACCTGCGGCTGGTGACCTCGGGGATGAGCGACCTGCCCATGACCCTGTCCGCCGGCGCGGAGGGGTTCCCGCGGTACATGGAGCTGATGGTGACGCTGCCGGCCGACTGGCCGCTGCAGCAGGACGCCTTCGAGGACGAACGTCATTACTGGCCGATCCGCCTGCTCAAGGTGCTGGCGCGGCTGCCGCACAAGTTCGATACCTGGCTGGGCTTTGGCCACACCGTCCCCAACGGCGATCCGGCCCAGCCCTTTGCGCCGGGCGTAGGCTTCAGCGGGGCGATCGTGCTGCCGCCGGTGACCTCCCCGGACGATTTCAGCCACCTGGTCATCGACGATGAGAAGCGCATCGTTTTCATGTCCGTCGTGCCGCTGTATCCGGAAGAACTGGCGCTGAAACTGAAGAAGGGCAGCGACGCGCTGCTGGACCGTTTCGACGCCAAGGGCGTTAGCGACATCATCGAACCGGGCCGGGTCAACGTCGCAAGGAAGCGCTTCTGGCTGTTCTGAGCACCACCCAACGGCGATATCCTGTCGGCTGGAATTACCAGGACCCCTTGCCATGACCCTCCTTGTTACCGGCGCCGCCGGCTTCATCGGCGCCAACACCGTCCGGGCCCTGCTGGATGCCGGTGAAACGGTGGTCGGGCTGGACAACTACAACGACTACTACGATCCGCAGATCAAGCGCGATCGCGTGGCCGCGCTGTGCCCGGACGCGGACATCCGCGTGCTCGACCTGACCGACCGCGACGGCCTGGCCGCGCTCTTCGACGAGGTCAGGCCGACCCGGGTCATCCACCTGGCCGCGCAGGCCGGGGTGCGCTATTCGCTGGAAAACCCGCACGCCTACGTCGACAGCAACCTGGTCGGCTTCGTCAACATGCTCGAGCTGTGCCGCCACCGGGGCGTGGCGCACCTGGTGTATGCCTCCAGCAGCTCGGTCTACGGCGACTCGGCCACCCCGCCGTTCTCCGAGGACCAGCGCATCGACAAGCCGCGCTCGCTGTATGCGGCCACCAAGGCCGCCAACGAGCTGATGGCCTACACCTATGCGCAGCTGTATGGCCTGCACGCCACCGGCCTGCGCTTCTTCACCGTGTACGGCCCATGGGGCCGGCCGGACATGGCGCCGCTGCTGTTTTCGCGCGCAGTGCTGGCCGGACGCCCGATCGAGGTGTTCAACGACGGAAAGATGCAGCGCGACTTCACACATGTTTCCGACATCGTGGCCGGTATCCTCGGCGCGCTGGCGCATCCGTCCGGCGAGGACGTGCCGCACCGTGTGTTCAACCTGGGCAACCACACTCCGATCGAGCTGGAGCATTTCATCGGGGTCATCGAGGCGGCGGCCGGGCGCCCGGCGGACAAGGTCTACAAGCCCATGCAGCCCGGCGACATGGTCCGCACGATGGCCGATACCACGCGCGCCCATGACGCCTTCGGCTACGATCCGGCCACCCCGATCGAGCAGGGCCTGCCGCCGGTGGTGGCCTGGTGTCGCGACTATTTCGGCGATCACGCCTGACACACATCCGGCAATTCATCTTCGGATAACCTCGGGTGCGGAAAATGCGCGCTCTTTTTTGACACTGGCCCTTCGCAGAGCCCGACCATGAGCCAACCCCAGCTGTCTGTCGTCGTTCCGGTGTTCAACGAGCGCGACAACGTCACCCCCCTGATCGGGGAGATCACCGCGGCGCTGCGTGGGCAGGTCGCCTTCGAGATCGTCTACATCGACGACCACTCGCGCGATGACACCCTGGCCGTACTGGAAGGGCTCAAGGCCACCACCCCGGAGCTGCGGGTGCTGCACCACGTCAGCCAGAGCGGGCAGAGCACCGCGGTGCGCACCGGGGTCAAGCATGCCCGCGCGCCGTGGATCGCCACCCTTGATGGCGACGGCCAGAACGACCCGGCCGACATCCCCGGGTTGCTGGCCGCGCGGGCTGCGGCCTCCCCGCAGGTCAAGCTGTTCGCCGGCTGGCGGGTCAACCGCCAGGACTCGGGCAGCAAGCGCTGGGCCAGCAAGTGGGCCAACGCGATCCGCGCGCGCATGCTGCGCGATGACACCCCCGACACCGGTTGCGGCATCAAGCTGTTCGAGCGGGAGGCGTTCCTGGACCTGCCGTACTTCGACCACATGCACCGCTACCTGCCGGCGCTGATGCAGCGCGCGGGCTGGGCCACGGTGAGCGTGCCGGTCAACCACCGCCATCGCACCGCCGGGGTGTCCAAATACAACAACCTGGGCCGCGCGCTGGTCGGCATCCGCGACCTGCGCGGGGTGGCCTGGCTGATCACGCGCAGCAAGCGCACCGCCGTGGAAGAGCGCTGATGGAACTGCACTGGCTCGACCAGCCGCTGACCTGGCTGTACTGGACCGGCCTGCACGTGACCGGCTGGAAGCTGATCGGTTACACCGGCGCGCTGATGTTCGGTGGCCGCTGGCTGGTGCAGTTCGTCGCTTCCCGGCGTGCCGGCAAGCCGGTGATCCCGCGGCTGTTCTGGTACATGAGCGTGGTTGGCAGCCTGATGACGCTGAGCTACTTCCTGTTTTCGGCCAAGCAGGATTCGGTCGGCGTACTGCAGAACCTGTTCCCGGCGTTTACCGCGCTGTACAGCCTGAAGCTGGATATCCAGCACCGCGGATGGAAGCGGGACAAGGCTGCGCACTGAGGGGGATCCACGCGTGGCGTGGATCTACGGTGGTGCGGCGGTGCCGGGCGTTGGGGCGATGTTGGTTGGCGTATCCACGCGTGGCGTGGATCTACGGTGGTGCG